>Ga0228702_1000253_pt1 | contig 44403 bp, 39 predicted proteins | sample McNCre217_Aug_MG_2_FD_178018 | JGI IMG/M metagenome (GOLD analysis project Ga0228702, IMG submission 178018) | Freshwater microbial communities from McNutts Creek, Athens, Georgia, United States - 20-17_Aug_MG | ecosystem: Environmental > Aquatic > Freshwater > Creek | place: USA: Georgia...
GTAATGCGTGGCGGGCTAACCGCGAAGCACATAAACATTCAGGAACTGCTGCGCGTGGTTCAGTTTGGTGCCCGCGAGGCTAGCGTACTCGAGGCCAAAACGGTTTCGACCGGACTCTGGCAGTACCCATCGCAGGCCGAAGACTACCTGCTCTACCGAGTAGAGGTCTCCGGAACCAATCTGTTGGCAGACATTCAGCTGCCGAATGCGGCGATCGTGGTTTGCACCGCCGGCGAAATCGCGGTGGGCGACAGCCTCGGTGAACGCGAAGTGCTTCGAAAGGGCGAGGCGGCCTACTTCTCCGACGCGCGCTTCTACAGCTTCAGTGGCAGCGGGACCGCATTCCTAGCCACTTCTTAAAAGTAGTTTTACTTGCTTGCGGCTTCCCAGGCGCTGGCAACGATCTCGCGCAGGCCGTTCTTTGCCTTCCAACCTAGGGTGCTGTTGATGCGGCTCACATCTGCGCAAAGGAAGGGTGGGTCGCCGGCACGGCGCTCCGCCACCTCGTGCTCGAAGTCGATACCCGACACCTCACGGATTGCATCCAGAACCTCGAACACCGAGCTGCCGGAGCCGGTGCCCACGTTGAAGGTGTCGAACTCGCGCTGGTCGCGGCTCAGGTAGTCCAGGGCGCTCAGGTGCGCCTCGGCCAGGTCGAGTACGTGAACGTAGTCGCGCACGCAACTTCCGTCGGCGGTGGCGTAGTCGTCGCCGAATACCTTGGGCTTCTGGCCGGCCTTCAGGGCCGCGAAGACGATCGGCACCAGGTTCATCACCGCGGTGTCCGCTAAGTCGTTCCAACCCGCACCCGCAACGTTGAAGTAGCGGAGGTTGGCTACGCGCAGGCCCCAGGCGCGGGCGCTGGCGCGGGCCATCCATTCGCCAACCAGCTTGGTCTCGCCGTATGGGTTGATTGGCTGGCACAGGGTGTCCTCGGTCACCATCGGTACGTCTGGCATGCCATAAGCGGCCGCCGAAGAAGAGAACACCAGACGGTCCACTGCTGCCGCGCGCATCGCGGTGAGGAGGTCGGTCATGCCGCCAAGGTTCTGGTGGTAGTAGTACTCCGGCTGGACCACCGAAACACCGACCTGCTTCTGGGCGGCGAAGTGGATTACGGACTCGATGCCGTAGTGCTTCATGGTCTCGGTGAGCACCTCTACGGCGTTGCCGGCAGACAGGTCGAGGCGGACGACCTCTACGTCGGTGAGGCGCTCGGCTAGGCCGCTATCGAAGTCGTCTACGACAACTACTTTGTCACCGCGCTGCTGCAGCAAGCGGGTGACGTGGGATCCGATGTAGCCGGCTCCGCCGGTGACCAATACGCTCATGGCAACCATCTTAGGCAACTGAGCCGAATTGACGCCTTTCGGGGCCGGTTAGGTTCACCTTGTTACGGTTTGGCAACGACTTGCCAAACGACCCTGGTTTTGGCTAGGCTCGACTTGACTTCAGGGGAATGACATCGATGTAATTACATCAATGCAACTGTGGGATTGCTCGAAAGGCGCTGCAAATGGAAACTCGAAATCGAGTACCGGAGAACTGGTTCGTAGACCCAGTGCTCCTCGGCATCGCGGGGGCGTATGCCGACCCAGAAACCGACCCACTGGGTTGGCAGGCAGACGCTCTCTGCGCACAGACCGACCCAGAGGCATTCTTCCCCGAAAAGGGTGGCTCCACCCGCGACGCCAAGCGCATCTGCTCTGGCTGCGAGGTGAAGGCCCAGTGCCTCGAGTACGCACTTGCAAACGACGAGCGCTTCGGCATCTGGGGTGGCCTGTCCGAGCGCGAGCGTCGCAAGCTGAAAAAGCGCGCCTAACCCCGGGCCGGCTTAATGGCCGTCACAGCCCTGATCGTCGGTACCGACGAATCACAAATTTCCGCAACCCACCGTGCGCTCGACTCACAGTCGCGTCCGGTGGGCACGGTTTTAATCGTTGAATCGCTAGCCAAGGCCTCACCAGTAATTGAGAACCTGCCTTCGGGAAGTTGGGTCTGGCTGCTTCAGGCGGGAATGCTTCCATCGGCAAAGTCCCTGGATGCACTCCTAGACATCACCGAGCAATCGCCATCGGCCACCTGGATCGCCCCGAAATTGGTCCACGCGGATCGGGCGCGCGAGGTGCAGGAGTACGGACTCACGGTAACTAAGTCCTGGAGCCCAATCTCGCCGGTGAGCGGCGAGTTCGATCAATCGCAGCACGATCACAAGGAAGACCTCCTCGCGGCCAGCGCCTTCGGGTCTTTGCTTAGGGCCGACGCCATCGTTGCGGCCGGTGGTCTGGACCAACGTGGGTTTGGCTCCGCCGGGGCTGCGGGCCTCACAAACGACTTCCGCTTGGCGATCGCGATGCGCCTAAACGGGCATCGAGTCCTGGGAGCACCAAAGGCGCGCGTCGCGTTGCCGAACGAAGCCTCGGTATTCGCAGCCGCGAGCGCCCTTGCGGTCAAAAAGACCCAACTTCAACTCCTGGCCTCCTATCGGAGCCCGCTTTGGCTGCTGCTGGGCGCAGTCTTTGCGCCGTTGCTGGCGGTCTTGTCTACGCTCTGGCTAGTTTTGGTCAAGCGCCCGGAGCGCATTCTCGCCTCCCTCGCGGCCGGTTTTTGGTGGTTCGCCAACGGCATCAAGCTGGTACTGAGGCGCCCCAAGCTATCGGGGTCGCAGCGAGCCGGAATTCGAGCCCTATCGGTGCTATTCGCGGACCGCGAAGAGATTCAACGCTCCCAGCGCGCCAGGGTGGAGCAGCCCGCCGCAATCGCGGAGGCCAACCTCGAAGACATCGAGGACGAAACTCCAAGGTTCCTGGCCTCGGGTGGCCTCTGGTTCATGCTCCTGCTCGCAGGTGCATCCTGGCAGTTCTGGCCCAAGGATGTTGCCCTAGTCGGCGGGGGAGCGCTCCCGTTGGGAGACAGCCTGGCCCGTCTCTTCAGCGCGGCGGGCGCGTCCTGGCAATACAGCGGCTTTGGCCTGGCGGCGCCGAGCGATCCGTTCAACTGGGTGCTGTTTGCCCTGGGAGCGGTCACCTTCTGGGCTCCCAGCCTGTCGCTCACGCTGTTGGTTTTCCTGGTCAAGCCCCTGGCATTTGCCTCGGCCTGGAGGCTGCTCAGCCTCGTTAGCCGTCGGCGCGGACTAATAGTCGTCGGCGCGTTGGCATACGCGTTTTGGCCGGCGCTCACGGCAGCACAGCAGCAGGCCAGAATCGGCACCCTGGTGGCCCTGATTCTGCTGCCGTTGTTCCTGTTCACGCTTGCGCGCATCCTCCAATTCGGTGCCAGCCCCCGCCGCAGCGTCCAAACCTGGACCTGGGTGGGCATTAGCGCGCTCCTCGCCGCGGTTATTTCTGCCGGCGCTCCTAGTCTGTTTCCGCTGCTGGCAGTGGTGATCCTGTTGCTCGCGATCTACCGGTTCAAGCGAATCGGATATCTGATGTGGATTCCGGTTCCGCTGTTGGTGGTCTGGCTTCCATACGCCTGGTACCTCGTGGTCGGTCTCGGCCACCCGATGGCTGCATTTGCCGACCCAGGGGTGCCAGTGGCTGCGCGCCAGTTCGAAGTCTGGAAGTTGCTTCTGGGACTGCAGGGCGCCGGCCCCTTCGGCTCCTATCTGGTATTCGCGACGGCGGTTCCCCTTGCCATTGGCTTCCTCGGAGTGTTCACCCGCCGCAGCTTAAACGCCATGTGGCTCTGGGTTGCGCTAGCCGCCTCGGTGGCAACGGCCCACGTCTTTAACCTGATCGGTTTCCGCCAACTGCTGCCTGCTGGAAGCGCCACCGTCCAAGAGATGAGTCCGGGTTCGCCCTACGCCTTGATTGGGCTCGAGGGGCTAATCGCATCGGTGCTACTGGTCATCGCACTGGATTCCCTGGCCAAGCCCGCGCGTATCACCGGAGCGTTTTTGAGTCTGGTAGCCACCCTGGCTCTGGCCGGCCAGTTCGTTTTGGGCGCAACCGCGTTGACCTGGACCGATGGCTCCCAGATGCCGGCCCTCGTGCAGGCCCAGGCGTCGCAGAATTTCTTCACCCGGACCTTGCAGCTGCGTTCTCAGAGCTCAACCGCGGAAGGCGAAGCAATCTCGGCCGCCCTAACCTATGGTGCCGGTCAACGTCTCCAGGACCTAAGCAACGCCTACGCCTATGCGCTACCCGGTATGTCCAAGCACTACGCGGGCTATCCTCAGCTGGCCCAGCTCACGGCAAATCTGGTCTCGGCGAACGGTGCCGAGATCGATTCGGGGCTGCGCAAATTCGCAATCGACTACGTTCTGGTGCGCCCCGGTGAGAATGCGTCTCAACTGGCGGATGCGCTGGACACGGTTCCTCAGCTTGAGGCGGTGGGCCTGACCGACTACGGAAGGCTATACCGAGTCAAGGACGCGGTCACCATCAGCTACAACCTCTGGGGCTGGCAGTGGTCGGTTACTAAGCAGGTGCAGGTGGCGGTACTGGGCATTTTCGCTCTGCTTGCCATTCCAACCCGCAGGCGCCAGAGCGGCCGGGCCCAAGACGAGGAAGAACTGGATGCCTTCGGCGAAGGCTTCGAAGGCGAGAACTTCTGATGTACAAGAAATTCATAGCGACGGCAGTAGCACTAGCGGCAGTGGGTTCGCTTTTTGCGTTGTCCGAGTGGCATTGGACCACGCACGTCGGCGACGCAGTGCCGGCACAGACCATCAAGGTTCGAGCGCACGAACTGACCCTGGTGTGCCCGGGATCGGCGTTTTCTTCCGGCGGTAAGAGCGGAACCAACGTCCAAGCGTTTTCCAGGATCGGTTCCGCGGTCGTCGATTACTCCAGCAACCTGCCCGGTGGCGTGAGCCTCAAGTCCATGCCGCTAACGGGCCCGGCTGCCGGTCACGGAAGCCTGGACGACACCGGAAACAAGATCGGCACGGTTGCCACTACCAGCTCGGTTGCGGTTACCGTAAAGGACCAGCAGGGCCTGGCCGCGCAAGGTAGCGCGAGCCTTACCGCCCAGAGCTACGAGATTGCCGCCGCGGGTGGCGTAAACGGTGCAATCGGCACCAACTGCCAGAACCCGGCCACCGAGGCCTGGTTGCTCGGCGCAGTCACCACCGTGGGCCGCGAGTCGCTGCTGGTGCTGGCCAATCCCGCCGCTACCGATGCCACGGTGGACGTCCAGTTGTTCGGCGACAACGGAATCATCGACGGCGCCGGCTTGAACGGAATTTCGGTTTCCGCCAACCGCACCGTGGTGCTGCCGCTGGCCGGCTACGCCCCGGAACAAAAATCGCTGGCGGTTCACCTGGTCTCGCGTGGCGCTGCGGTCGCCAGTTGGCTCCAGTCGAGGACCGTGCGCGGCACCGTTTCCGCAGGAGCAGACCTGGTAGGCCCCACGGTACCGGCGGCCAAGAGCCTAGTGATCCCCGGGCTCATGAAGCGCGGCACCGATGACGCTACCGCTCTCATCTCGGGCAACGCCGACTACGGCGACCTCACACCGAGCGTGCAGATCCTGGTTCCGGGCGCCAAGGCGGCCACCGTCACAGTTCAGGTAATCGGAGTTGGCACCAAGTCGGTGGGCACGGTGTTGCAGCAGCAAGTGGCCGGGGCAAGCAGCGCCAGCTTCGACCTGACCGGCCTCAAGGACGGCGACTACTCCGTATTCGTCCTAGCGGATCAGCCGGTTCAGGCCGCGGTGAAACTAAGCCGGACCAAGAAGGGTTCCACTCCGATCACCGATTTCGCTTGGCTTTCGGCTGTGAGCCCCATCGCGACCCCGGTGGTGGTCACTGCGGCGAACTCGGCGGTTAGCAAGCTTTCGATTGCGAACCCCGGGTCTCAGCCGGCCACGGCCACGGTGACCGACCTCACTACCGGCGCAAAGCAGAACATCGCCGTGCCGCATCTGGGCAGCGCGGTTGCCAGCCTCACCGCTGGCGATGTCTTTGCGGTCTCGGGCGACCAGCCGGTTTCCAGCACACTGGTGGCCGACTTCGCCGGTTCGTTGGCGGTCATACCGCTGCAGGATTACAAAAACAGCGGCGGCAGGCTGTCGATTCTGGTTCGCTAACGCGATTGCCTCGAGCGAGTTGCCAAGCACGCCGGCGAGCTGGCGCCTAATCGCCAGCTACCCAATCGGTCAGTCGGCTAGGCTCCCGGGCTAAAGAAGTCACGCGGGTCGCGCCCCACCAGCTCGGCTGCTCCCTCGATAACGTAGCTCTCTACTCGCATGGCCTCTTCGATCGGGTCCCAGGCCCTGCCCAAATACTTGATCGGAATTCGGTAGACGTACACCGTGTTCGACTCCTGGTGCACGCCATAACGCTTGATGCGCCCCTCGTCCTCGGTGGAATAGAGCGGAGGTAGGTCGCGCACGACAACCACAAGGTTCGTGAACTCGGCGGGGAAGTTATTGCGAAGGTAGTCCGCGGTGTCCTGAACCAGGTCTGCGAAGCCGCGCTTTCGGGCCATTCCCGGAGCAAAACGTGGGCTCCAAAGCGGCCGCCGCACCCCGCGTCCGTGCCGGTCTCTCGAGCTTCCGCCGCGACCCAAGTTATTCAGGTAGTCCACAGGACAATCCTAGGCAAAGGTAAAGGCCGGTTTAGTACCATGGCGTAATGACCATTAACTGGGACGCAATCGTAAAAACCTATGACGTTCGAGGCCTGGTAGGCACCGACCTAACCCCCGAAATCGTGGCCGCGCTGGCCGCTGGATTCGTGGACGAACTGGGTGCAGCGGGCACCGATGTAGTGGTGGGCCACGACATGCGTGACTCCTCGCCGGAGTTCGCCGATGCCTTCGCCGAGGGCGCCCAGGCCCGTGGGGCAAACGTGGTATCAATAGGCCTCTGCTCCACCGACGAGAGCTACTTCGCCAGCGGTTCGTTGAACGCCCCCGCCGCAATGTTCACCGCTAGCCACAACCCGGCAACCTATAACGGCATCAAGTTTTCGCGCGCAGGTGCGCGAGGCATCAGCCTGGACACCGGCCTGGCGGCCATCCGCGACCGCGCAATCGCCTACCTTGAAACCGGCATCGATGAGGTTGAAGCACCGGGTGAGTACCGCGAGGCTCACATCCTGGGCGAATACGCAAGTTACCTACGTGATCTGGTGGACCTTTCCGAAATTCGTCCGCTAAAGGTGGTTGTGGATGCCGGAAACGGAATGGGCGGCATGACCGTCCCTGCCGTTTTGGGCAACGCAGCAGACCTGGGGGCGCTTCCGCTCACGATCATCCCCATGTACTTCGAACTGGACGGCACCTTCCCAAACCACGAGGCCAACCCGCTCGACCCCAAGAACCTGGTAGACCTGCAGGCGGCGGTTCTGGAGCACGGCGCCGACATCGGTCTTGCATTCGACGGCGATGCCGATCGCTGCTTCGTGATTGACGAGCAGGGCCAGCCGGTAAACCCATCGGCCGTGGCGGCCATCGTTGCTCGACGCGAAATCGCCCGCGCTCGCAAGGCCGACCCGAATGCCCAGATCACCGTAATTCACAACCTGTTGACCTCGCGAATTGTGCCCGAAGTCATTTCCACCGATGGCGCCACCCCACACCGCACCAAGGTCGGGCACTCGCTAATCAAGGACCAGATGGCGGAGACCTCGGCCATCTTCGGTGGCGAGCACAGCGCCCACTACTACTTCGCCGACTTCTGGGGCGCCGACAATGGCATGCTCGCGGCCATGCACGTCTTGGCCGAGTTTGGCTCGCAGGATCAGCCGCTGAGCGCATTCGCCAAGCAGTACAACCCATACTTCATGTCGGGAGAAATCAACTCGACCGTCGCCGACGTTCCGGCGGCCAAGGGCCGCGTCCTGGCAGCCTTTTCGGGTCGCGCCCAGGTGGAGGAATGGGATGGCATCACCGTCACCGGCACCGACGAAACCGACTGGTGGTGGTTCAACGTGCGCGCCAGCAACACCGAGCCGCTGCTGCGCCTGAACGTTGAAGCCAAGAATCCTGAAGTCATGGCCGCCATTCGCGACGAGGTCCTGGCCCTAATCCGCGCCTAGAAGATTTCTGTCAGCGGCAGTTTCAGCGATAATTGACCGGTGACTAACCCTGTCTTTGATTTCAAGGTAGCTGACCTTGCCCTGGCTGAAGCCGGCCGCCACCAGATTCGCCTAGCCGAGCACGAGATGCCGGGCCTCATGGCGCTGCGTGCCGAGTTTGGTGCTTCCCAGCCGCTAGCGGGCGCTCGCATCACCGGATCGCTGCACATGACCGTGCAGACCGCGGTCCTGATCGAAACCCTGGTTGCCCTGGGCGCCAAGGTTCGCTGGGCTTCGTGCAACATCTTCAGCACCCAGGACGACGCAGCCGCAGCGGTGGTCGTCGGTCCAAACGGAACCGCAGCTGCCCCGGCCGGTGTTCCGGTCTTCGCCTGGAAGGGCGAGAGCCTCGAGGAATACTGGTGGTGCACCGATCGCATCTTCGACTGGTCTGCTGAGGCCGCGGCCGAGGGTGCCGACTACGTCGGCCCGAACATGATTCTGGATGACGGCGGCGACGCCACCCTGCTGGTGCACAAGGGCCGAGAATTCGAGTTGGCAAACGCGGTTCCGGCCGCTACCTCCACCGACAGCCACGAGTGGACCGTAATCCTCGACCTGCTGAGCAAGTCTCTGGTGGCAAACCCGGGCCGCTTCACCAAGGTCGCTTCGGAAATCCTCGGAGTCACCGAGGAGACCACCACCGGTGTGCACCGCCTCTACGACTTCTTCCGAAACGGCCAGCTACTCTTCCCTGCCATCAACGTCAACGACTCGGTGACCAAGAGCAAGTTCGATAACAAGTACGGCATTCGCCACTCGCTACCGGACGGCATCAACCGCGCCACCGACATCCTGATGGGCGGCAAGGTCGCATTCGTTGCCGGCTACGGCGATGTGGGCAAGGGAAGCGCCGAGGCCCTCCGCGGCCAGGGTGCACGCGTGATCGTGAGCGAGATCGACCCGATCTGTGCCCTGCAGGCGGCCATGGATGGCTTCCAGGTGGCTCGCCTAGAGGACGTGGTTGGTCAGGTAGACATCTTCGTCACTGCAACCGGTAACACCGGCATCATCACCGCCGAACACGTTCTGGCAATGAAGCACCAGGCCGTTGTGGCCAACGTCGGCCACTTCGACAACGAGATCGACATGGCTGGAATCTCCAAGATTGCCGGAGTCGAGCGAGTTGAGATCAAGCCGCAGGTGCACGAGTGGCGCCTGCCGAACGGTCGCAGCGTGCTGATTCTCAGCGAGGGTCGCCTCATGAACCTGGGCAATGCCACCGGGCACCCTTCGTTCGTGATGAGCAACTCCTTCGCCAACCAGGTTCTGGCCCAGATCGAGCTATTTGCGCACCGCGACAACTACGAGCTGGGTGTGTTCGTCCTGCCGAAGCACCTCGATGAGAAGGTCGCCCGTTTGCATTTGGACGCCATCGGTGTTCAATTAACTGAGCTCACCGATGTGCAGGCCGAGTACCTGGGCATTCCAAAGAACGGCCCGTACAAGGTCGACCACTACCGTTACTAGAGTCAGGAACCACAACTAGTGACTAACAAGATCATGCTCGTCGAGGACGACGAGGCGCTGCGCAATCAGCTGGATCGTTGGCTTACCGAGTCTGGTTACGAGGTAATCCCGGTCGGCGACGGCTCCGGAGCCGTAGAAATCTTCAAGGCCGAGAACCCGAATGTAGTCCTCATGGACATCCAGCTTCCGGGTCGTAACGGCATCGAGCTGGTTCGCGACATCCGCGAATTTGCCGGGACCCCGATCATCATGGTCACCGCCCGCAGCGAGGCCGAGGTCATGGATGAGGCCTTCCAGGCCGGCGCCGACGACTACTTCGAGAAGTCGCCTTGGGAGCCGGAGAAACTGCTTGCCCGCATTAAGAACAGCCTGCGAGTCCAGCAGCGCGGGACCCCGGAGACCACCAACGAGGAAGAGGCCAATGGCGTCCTCAAGATCGGTTCGGTCACGGTAGACATCCTCGGTCACGAGGTCCGCAAGAACGGCGAGAAGATTTCGCTAACCCCTTACGAGTTCAAGCTGCTCACCACCCTGGCCGAGAAGCCGAAGTTGGTCTTCAGCCGCGAGCAACTCCTAAAGGACGTCTGGAACCACAGCTACCAGGGCGACACTCGTCTGGTCAACGTGCACATTCAGCGCCTGCGCTCCAAGATCGAAGACGACCCGGACAACCCCACCGTTGTGGTTACCGTGCGAGGCATCGGTTACAAGGCCGGCCTCAACTAGGTCCGGGACGTTCGCTAGGTGAGGTCAGTGATCGGCTGGTTCCGCCGCTACATTCAGTTGCGCGCGGTGGTCTCGACCGTCCTGCTCACCGGCATCGCCATGACGGCCCTCGGTGGCTTCCTCTCGTATTCCATCGGAAATGGCCTGTTCCAGACCCGGCTAACGCAGGTCTTGAGCGAATCTCAGCGCGCGGTAATCCAGGTTCAGAACACCTTTAGCGCCTCCAACGTCACCGATGAGGTTGCGCTGCAGACGCTCATGAATTCCGTGGTTCCGAGCCTGGAGTCCAACACCGCCACACAGGAGCGCCAGGTGGCGCTGCTTCGCACCCCGGGCCAGCCTTCGGGTTCGTTGGCCCTGCAATCACCGATGTCGTCTAACCTCAACCTGGCCGTCATCCCGGGCGACCTTCGCACCAAGGTGGCCCTCGCTGGTTCCCACCTCTCGTACCAATCGGTGACCATTCCCACAGCGCTGGGCGACCACCCGGGCATCGCAGTCGGAGCCCCGATTCAGATACCGCTGGCGGGAGCCTACGAGCTCTACCTGGTCTACGACCTGCAGAACGAAGAGAACACCCTGTTGTTCGTGCAGCGCACCCTGGTGGTGGGCGGTCTGGTATCACTCTTCCTCATCGCGCTGGTCTCGTATTTCGTGACTAACTGGCTGGTGGCGCCGCTAAGGGTTGCCTCCGACGTGGCCGAGTCGATTGCCTCCGGCGATCTAGACAAGCGAATCCCCGCCAAGGGCACGGACGTCATTTCCACGATGGCCAGGTCGTTCAACAAGATGGCCGATTCGCTGCAGAAGCAGATCACCAAGGTGACCAATGTTTCCACCATGCAGCAGCGCTTCGTGAGCGACGTGAGCCACGAGCTGCGCACCCCGATGACCACAATCCGCATCAGCGGAGACATGCTGTTCCGCAACCGCGACAAGCTGGCGCCGACCCTCAAAAAGGACGCCGAGACCCTCAACGACCAGATCATCCGGTTCGAGGCGCTGCTCGGCGATCTCTTGGAGTTGAGCCGCTTCGATGCCGGTGGCGTGAGGCCGCACATGGAGCTGCAGGACGTGCAACACGTGGTCGGCATGGCCATAGTCTCGGTCGAGCCGCTGGCCAACAACAAGGGCAGCCGCATCAACGTAGACCTACCCACCGAGCTGGTCGAGGTTGAGCTGGATAGTCGCCGCATCGAACGACTGCTGCGCAATCTGCTCGCCAACGCCATCGAGCACGGCGAGGGAAAGCCCATCGACGTGCACGTGGCCGGCAACGACCACGCCGTCGCCATTACCGTCACCGACTACGGCATCGGCATGACCAAGGAACAACTGGACCGCGTCTTCGACCGTTTCTGGCGAGCCGACCCATCGCGCCAGCGTACCTCAGGCGGCACCGGCCTTGGGCTGGCCATCAGCCAGGAGGACGCACACCTGCACGGCGGCTGGCTGCAGGTTTGGGCACGGCCGAACCAGGGCGCCTGCTTCCGACTGACTCTGCCCAAGCTTCGTGGCGGCACCATCACCGAGGCCCCGCTTCCGATGCCACCGGCCAGGCCGCTCTGGGCTATGCCGAAGGGTTTCTACCATGACTAGGCGGTTGATCCGGGCACTCGCGGCGGCAGTCATCGGGGCCGTGATTTTCAGCGGCTGTGCCGAGATTCCCAAGAGCTCGCCGGTGCGACAGGGTCCGGACATTCAAAATGGCCTGGCCAGCGAATACCTGTACTACTCGCCGAGTGGACCGGTGGCCGGCGAGTCAAAGGCCGATGTCCTGACCGGGTTCCTGAACGCCTCTACCGGGCCTCAGAACGACTTTGCGGTGGCGCGCGAATACCTGGCGCCAAATTTCCGCACCCAGTGGAGCCCGAACGATCAGGTCTACATCCAGCGCGGTGGCCAGCAGGTCAACTTCGGGAATTCGGGCCGGGCATCGGTGTCGATCGGGGTATCCGCCACCGTCGATGGCCAGGGGCACTATTCGTCTAGGCCCAGCGGAACCAACCAGGTACTGCAGTTCAAGCTCGCCAAGGTGAAGGGCGAGTGGCGCATCACCGAGGCCCCAAACGCGGTGGTCATGATTCGCCCGGTCTTCGAGGTCATCTTCCACAGCTACGCGGTGTACTACTTCGACCACAGCTACAACTACCTGGTGCCAGACCTGCGCTGGTTCCCGGCACGCGCCTCGACCGCCACGCGCCTCGTCTCCGCGATTCTGTCTGGCCCAAGCAAGTGGTTGGCGGGCGCCATCGCACCGGCGATGCCAACCGGCACCAAGCTGGCCATCGAGTCGGTCACCGTAGACGAAAAGACCGCGGTGGTCAACCTCAGCGCCCAGGCGCTTCAGGCCAGCTCGCTCCAGAAACAGCGTTTCAAGGCGGAACTCACGGCAACGCTCACGCAGCTGACCGGTGTCAGCAAGGTCGAGATCCGCATCGCCAACGCGCAGCAGAAGATCGACGACTTCTCGCCGGCCAGCACCTCCTCGGGAGCCTACGCGCCGGTGGTCCTGGCTTCCAAGCAGCTCCAGCAGCTCGTCGGGCCAAGCGGCTCGCGCCTGGCGAACGCCAACCAGTGGGTGTCAAGTCTCGGTGTCACCGACTTCGCTGTGACCACCGATCAGACCTCGGTGGCGCTGGTCACCAAGGCCGGCATCTACACCGGCAGGCTAGACCAGCCCGGCCACGATCCGGTCCTGGTAGACCATAGAACCAATATTCTGCCGCCCAAATTCGATCGCCGCGGGCAACTCTGGATGCTTGGAGTAGACGGCTCGCTGCAGATTCTGCCGAGCGCAGGTAAGGGCGCCTGGTTCAAGCTCTCGTGGCTCAAGGACCACACCGTGAAGGCTTTTGCCATCAGCGCCGAGGGATCCCGAGTTGCAATGTTGGTTGCCGATTCAAAGGGCAGGATAAGGCTCGAAGTGGCGGCCATCATCCGCAATCGGATGGGCATCGTGACCGGCTTCGGTTCACCGATCGAGCTCGGCTACGGAGTTGGTAAGCCGGTCGCCATCGAGTGGGCCGGTAAGACCAGCCTTCTGGTATTGGCCGACATCGACGGCAACCAGAGCAACCTCAGCATGCTCACCGTTGGAGGCGACCCGCGAGCAATCGGGACGCTGGATCACGCCTTCGGCCTAATGTCGAGTGACGACGGCAGCAACATATTCGTTCTGGATTCGCAAAAGCGCGTTTTGCAGTATCACGGCTACACCTGGACGCTCTTGGATCAGGACGTCACGGCCGCCCACATGGTCAATTAGAGCCAGTTTTCCCCAGCTATCCGCCGACTGCCGAACGGGGGTCGCCCGCCGGGTGACGCTTGGCTAGTGATTTCATTTTGGCTGCCCGTGGACTGCGTAATTTGCAACACCCCACCCAAACAAATATGCGACCGATGTGCCAAGACGTTACCGCTCAAAACCAGGCAGGTCTATCGGCTCGGCCTTCCACCCGGATTGGCATGCGCCGACTATTCGAAACAGATCCCAACCCTGGTGAAAGAGTTCAAGAATCAGGGATCCATCGAACTCGCCAGGGTTATGGCACAGTCGATGGCCAAGGCGCTCGCCGATGACCTGGCGGGAACCCCGACCGACCGACCGCACTCCGTGGCGCTGGTCCCGGCCCCCAGTCGGCCGATCGCCAATCGTCAGCGCGGCTATAAGCCCGCAAAGCTGCTGGCGTCACAGGTGGCGGTGTTGCTACGGGCAGCGGGGACCACGGCAAGCGTTCACGATGTCCTGGCTGCCGGCCGCCAGGTAAAAGACCAGGCCGGGCTGAACTCAAGCGAGCGCAAGCAAAACCTTGCGGGCCACATGCGCCTAGATTCCGGAGTCTCGCTCCGTTTGGAGCAGCAGCGTCTGGTCCTTATTGACGATGTAGTTACCACGGGGGCCACCCTGCTGGAGATGAGTCGGGTGCTCGGCGAGGCAGGGCTGAGGCCCGACAGATTCCTCACTTTTGCTGAAGCGCTGTGAATTTATTCAAAAATCCTCACGCGCGAGACGATTTGGGTATACCTTGCTTTCACGGGCAACGATGCCCGAGACGGAGGCAACAATGGAAATCAACATTTCGGCCCGCAACCTTCAGGTATCGGATCGTTTCCGCGACTACGTGCTCGAGCGAGCCCACAAGGTGGAGCACCTCGCGAACCGCACCCAGGCACTGACCATCAAGGTCACCCGTCACGAACGTAAAACCACCGGCCAAGAAGACCAGGTCGAGCTCACCGTAATTGAACCAGGACATGTAATCCGTGCCGAGGCCCACGCCGGAGACAAGTTCGCGGCCTTCGATATGGCGCTGGGCAAGCTGGCTGAGCGCCTGCGTCGCGCCGGCGACCGCCACAAGGTGCACCGTGGTCAGCACCGCCAGCACTCTGCCAGCGAGCTAACCGCCACCGACTTCGCGGAGCTAGACGTAACCCCGGCAAACTCGGACGTTCTTTTGGGCAAGGCTGCCGCGCCCGCGGCTTCCACCGAGGCCGCTCCGGACATGGGCGAGAGCCCAGTCGAGATTCGCCGCAAGCAATTCCCGACCGTGCCGATGAGCGTCGACGATGCCCTGTACCACATGGAGCTAGTGGGACACCCGTTCTATCTTTACCTAGACTCCGACACCGGTAAGCCATCGGTGGTTTACGCCCGAAAAGGCTGGCACTACGGCGTTATTTCGCTGGACTAGGTTCGCCCATAGCGTTAAGCCCCAGGCCTGTCGGTCTGGGGCTTTCGCCTAAGATTGAGGGGTATACCCATAGCGTTTGGAGCACCCGTTGGCTAACATCCTGGACAAAGTACTGCGTGCCGGTGAAGGCCGCGTACTTTCCAAGCTTCGCAGCATCACCTCGGCAGTAAACGCACTCGAAGAAGAGTTCGTCAAGCTCACCGATGCCGAGCTAGCCGACGAGACCGCGTCGCTGCGCGCTCGCTATGCCGCCGGCGAGAGCCTAGACGACCTACTGCCGGAGGCATTTGCCGCGGTCCGCGAGGCATCGAAGCGCACCCTGGGAATGCGCCACTTCGACGTGCAGATCATGGGTGGTGCCGCCCTGCACCTGGGCAACATCGCCGAAATGCGCACCGGTGAAGGTAAGACCCTGGTCGCCACCATGCCGGCCTACCTAAACGCAATCGCTGGCCGCGGTGTTCACGTAGTTACCACCAACGACTTCCTCGCCGGCTACCAGAGCGAGCTCATGGGCCGCGTCTTCCGCGCCCTGGGCATGACCACCGGCTGCATCATCAGCGGCCAGGAGCCAGCCGAACGCCGCGAGCAGTACCTTGCCGACATCACCTACGGAACCAACAACGAATTTGGTTTCGACTACCTGCGCGACAACATGGCTTGGGACAAGGGCGAGCTGGTTCAGCGCGGCCACTTCTTTGCAATCGTCGACGAGGTCGACTCCATCCTCATCGATGAGGCCCGCACCCCACTGATCATCTCGGGTCCGGCGTCCGGCGAGGCCAACCGCTGGTTCGCTCAGTTCGCCAAGATCGTCGAGTCCCTGCAGCCGGTCATCGACTACGAGGTAGACGAGAAGAAGCGCACCGTCGGCATTCTAGAGCCGGGAATCGAAAAGGTAGAAGACTACCTGGGCATCGACAACCTCTACGAGTCGGCTAACACCCCGCTCATTTCCTTCCTCAATAACGCGCTCAAGGCCAAGGCCCTGTTCAAGCGCGACAAAGACTACGTGGTCATGAACGGCGAAGTCATGATCGTCGACGAGCACACCGGCCGCATCCTGGCCGGCCGTCGCTACAACGAGGGCGTACACCAGGCCATCGAGGCCAAGGAAGGCGTCGAGGTCAAGGCAGAAAACCAGACCCTCGCCACCGTCACACTGCAGAACTACTTCCGTCTGTACCACAAGCTTTCGGGCATGACCGGTACCGCCGAGACCGAGGCCGCCGAGTTCGTCAGCACCTACAAGCTGGGTGTGGTCCCAATTCCTACCAACAAGCCGATGGTCCGCATCGACCAGCCAGACCTCATCTACAAAAATGAGCAGGTCAAGTTCGACATGGTGGTCGCGGACATCGTAAAGCGCTACCAGGCCGGTCAGCCAGTTCTGGTCGGTACCACCTCGGTGGAAAAGAGCGAATACCTGAGCCGCTTGCTGGCCAAGGCCGGAGTGCGCCACGAGGTATTGAACGCCAAGAACCACGCCCGTGAAGCGGCAATCGTTGCGCAAGCCGGACGCCTTGGTGCAGTCACCGTAGCCACTAACATGGCCGGCCGCGGAACCGACATCATGCTCGGCGGTAACGCCGAGTTCCTAACCGTTGCCGAACTGGAGAAGCGCGGCATCAATGCCGAGGAGCACCCAGAGGAATACCAGGCCGCCTGGAGCAAGACCTTCGAGGAGATCAAGGCAAACGTCGCCATCGAAGCCGAAAAGGTTCTCGAAGTCGGTGGTCTCTACGTGCTTGGCACCGAGCGCCACGAGTCTCGCCGCATCGACAACCAGCTTCGCGGTCGTGCCGGTCGTCAGGGAGACAAGGGCGAGAGCCGGTTCTACCTGTCGCTGACCGACGACCTCATGCGCCTCTTCTCCAGCGGTGCCGCCGCAAGCCTGATGAACCGTCCCGGAATTCCGGACGACATGGCAATCGAGTCCAAGCTGGTCAGCCGCTCCATCCAGAGCGCCCAGACCCAGGTGGAGGCCCGCAACGCCGAAATTCGTAAGAATGTTCTCAAGTACGACGACGTTCTGAACCGTCAGCGCGAGGCTATCTACTCGGACCGCCGCCACATCCTGGAAGGCGACACAATCGCCGACCGCGTGGACGAGTTCCTCGAGGCCGCAATCGGCGAGATCGTGGGCGCGCACATCAGCGACCAGGCCGCCAAGGACTGGGACCTAGAGACCCTCTGGAACGAGCTCCGTCAGCTGTACCCGATCGGTCTAAGCATCGAAGAGGTTCTGGCCGAGGCTGGCAGCCGCAGTAGGCTCACCACCGCCTGGTTGACCCGCGAGCTGGTTTCGGACGCCCGCATCGCCTACCAGAACCGCACCGCCCAGATCGGCGAAGAGGCAATGCGCGAGCTTGAGCGTCGAGTTGTCCTGAGCGTAATCGACCGCAAGTGGCGCGACCACCTCTACGAGATGGACTACCTCAAGGAGGGCATCGGCCTGCGTGCCATGGCACAGCGCGACCCTCTGGTGGAGTACCAGCGTGAAGGCTACGGAATGTTCCAGCAGATGATGGGCGGCATCCGCGAAGAGACCATCGGCTTAATGTTCAACCTCGAGGTACAGGTGCAGGCCGCCGAAGACCACACCGAGGTCTATGCCGCGGGCCTGGAGGCTCCGGCTCACGACACCGCTCAGTATTCGTACACCGCTCCGGACGAAACCGGCGAGGCGCACGAAGAGGGCGCTCAGGAGCAGCAGAAGCCTGCGCCCGGTGCATCGTTCTTCAAGCAGTAAAACTCGTTAAAGGCGGATGCCCTCGGACTTGATCCGAGGGCATCCGCCTTTACCTAGCCTCTGGCGGGTTAGAGGACGGTGACGCTGGTCGCACGCCAACGCTTGTGGAATGGCTCCAGCCGAATGGTAACCGCGCGGGTGCGCTGCTGCATTGCGACCAGAACCACCGACTCGATGATTCCGGGGCTGGGGGAGTCGGTGCGAATCTTGCCGACCGCGAACTTTGGCATTAGCGGCGGGCGCCCAGACGCGGCATCCTCGCGGAACCGCTGGGTAACCTTGCCACGCAAGCGCTCGTAAACCTGGTCCGATACCAGGCTGGCCACCTGGTCCACGGACCTAGCACCGGCTATGACCTCCAGGACCAGCGTTGCTATGGCCGGGATTAGCGGCGCTGGGTCCGGCAGGGCTGCAATCTCCTCGGGGGTCGGGTAGAGGTCGCTGTCGTCCAATAGTGGGTCGTAGGCGCGCCTCTTGCGCGCGGCGTGCTGAACGCCCGGCATTAGCCCCATCTTGGCTGCACGATGTACGGCCATTTTCCCTCCCCAGAATTACTCGAAATTGAGTGTCTATTCAAAAGATACGGGCCACACCGCACGCATTGTTGGGTCGAGAAAATATCTGTGGAAAACTTTCACGCAAATATTCGGACAGCCCCTATCAATAGAGGCATGGAACTTTCAATACCTCTGCTTCCCAAAGAATCGTCCCTTTCCAGCGACTGGTTTCGCTTGGAAAATGGGTCAAACGCCGCCATCGTAACTGCTTCGGGCGGCCGCACCGAGACCCTCATCTATGTGGTGTTCGGCGACGACTTCATCGCCGGCCTACGAGTGGATCGTCGCACTTGGATCCTGCTACCGAGCGCCGCAGTTACATCGGTGACCTTCAAACAATTGGGGGCCAGCTGGCTCCCACCCGTCAGGCAGACCTCGGAGCAGGGCGGCTCCTATCTGCAGGGCCTGGGTCCGGTGGACATGCAAATCTGGCCGGTTGGTGCGCAGGTCGCGTTGCCCGCCTCCCGGGGTTCGGTGCAGGGCCGGTGGCTCGTGCTTTCCCGGGCCTCCGATGGTGCCGCGGAGCGACTGGTTGCCTTAGATGCGATTGCGCTCATCGAAGTGGTGGACGTCGCTGCGGCCGTCGGCAACCTGGATGCCGAAAGGTACGGTGTCTAAAATGGCGACCCTAAATCTGATAAGTCGAGGCGGCATGGGGTCCGGAACGGGCGGAAGCTGGCTCAAATGGATTGCCCTAGCCCTGCTCCTGGGCGTCATCGGACTTGGCGTAAAGGCCATCTGGTTTGACCAACAGCGTTACCTGGTGCCAGCCGCCATAGTGCCGGAGGGCGCCAATCTGGGGCGAGTAAAGTGGCATGCCGTGCCAGCACACCTGGGCGTAATCGGACAATCGTACCTAGACGCCAGCGTTCGCCCGCGTGGCTACGCGTTGGCAACGCTTTTCCCGGGCCGCCTGGTTGCCAAGGACCAGATCGGAAGCTTTTCACCCGAGTCTCTGGTTCGGGTCGTGGTGGTCAACAAAACCCAGCTCGGCAGCGGAATTAGGTCTGGCGCCATCGTCGCAATCTGGGCATCGGCGCGACTTCAAAGTAATCAGTTTGGTGCGCCAAAGCGCCTGGTTGACCGCGCCACCGTCTCTCGGGTAATAAAGAGTTCGGCAATGTTTGGCTCGCAAAACCAGCAGGTCGAGGTGTTGATTCCGCCCATCGAGACTCCGGCGGTGCTGGACGCCACCGCAAGCGATTCGGCTATTTTTCTGGTGGCCCGCCAATGAGTCAATTTCAGTTGGGGGAGGCTCCAGCCCTTTTCGAGGCTGGCGCCGGGGCTGCGGTCGCCAAGCCGGGTGCCCGCATTATCGCGGTGCGCGCCCTGACCGGTTCCGCCGGCAGATCGGTCGTCGCTGCAAACCTGGCATTCGAGCTGGCGTCCAGTGGATCTCGCGTCTGCCTTATTGACCTGGATGACAACTGGCCGAGCCTGCACCGCTACTTTGGCCTGCCCAAGCAGCAGGCGGCGGTTCTCGCGGCCATGCGTTTGTTGAGTCAGGATAAGCTGGATTCCAACGCCCTGGAAGACCTATCGGTGCGGCTGGTGGCAAAGGGAGTTGGCGTAGATTTCCTGAGCGGATTCGGCCTGGGTGGCGACTCCGCGGAAATGGTAGCGACTCAGTTGGTGCCGCTGCTCCAGGCGTTGCAGCAGCGCTTCGACTTCCTGGTGTTGGACACACCGATCTCGCGGCGATCTGAGGTAAATCTCGCACTCGCATCGCTGGAGCGCAGGGACATCGTGGTGGTTCTTGCCGACCCAATCAACCTAGGGCGCCTGGTGGATGCGCGCAACTCAAACCAATTCGATGCCGAAGCTCTGCTGGTTCTAAATCGGCTGCGGGCATCGGTACTGGGTGCCCGCCCGGAGTGGCAGATTCAGCAACTTTTACGGGACAACAGCAACTTCAGGCAGGCCGCCGTGATCCCCGAGGACCCGGCATTCGACGAAGCCATGCTGCGGGGTTTACCGCTGCGACAGGTGTCAGCGAAAGCAAAGGCGCTCCAGGCAATCGCCGAGTTAGCCGGCAGGCTCGCGTGATCCACCGCTAAATTGCAGGGCACGAAATCGGTGGCGGCATCGGCTGAATAAACTTGGTGGCATGGCATCGCTGTCTAGTCACATCAAGCAGCTTTCGAGCGCATCCAATCTGGACCACGAATGGTTCAACCTGCTACTCAACGAGTGGCAGCTGGTAGCGGACCTGCTCAGCGCCGACCTGGTCCTCTGGATTCCGGGTAAAGAACCGGGGCAGTTCATCGCCGCCGCCCACGCCCGGCCATCGGGTTCTTCCACGATCTTTTATCGCGACATCAGCGGCGAGCCGGTTCGTCCAATCTGGGCGGAGCAGGTGCGAGACGCATTTTCTTCCGGTGAGGTAATCGATCAGGTTGCGCTCTCGTCATTCGACGGCATCCCCAACCGCCTATCGGCATTCCCCGTTAGACGCCGCATCCAGTTGAATCAGGAAGCGGTTGGCCCGAATCCGATCGCGGTGATTTCGCGCCACACTAACGTCGCCGATGGGCGCGCACCTAACAAGGTGCAGATCAACTACAACTCTGCCGGACACGACCTCCTTCGCATGATCTCCGAGGGAACATTCCCGGACTTCGGGAACCCCACCGGACCCAAGCGCGGTGCTCCGCGTGCCAACGACGGACTGCTGCGCCTTGCCACCGACGGCACCGTGGAGTTCGCGAGCCCCAACGGGCTATCCGTGTTCAATCACTTTGGTGTTCAGAAAGAGTTGGAGGGGCAGCACCTTTCCAAGCTGGTCACTCCACTGATTTTGGGCGGCAGCAGTAAGACCGTGGACGAATCGCTCCCGCTTGTGTTGGAGGGCAAGGCGCCGTGGCGCGCCGACCTGGAGTCGAAGAACGGAACCATAACCCTTCGATCGGTGCCGTTGAGGGCCCACGGAACGCGCATCGGTGCGCTGCTGCTGTGCCGCGATGTGACGGAGCTGCGCAGCCAGGAACGCGAGCTGATCACCAAGGACGCCACTATTCGCGAGATCCACCATCGGGTGAAGAACAACCTCCAGACCGTGGCAGCGCTGCTGCGCATGCAGGCGCGGCGGTCCAAGAGCACCGAGGCGAAGGAGTCGCTGGACCAGGCAATGCGCCGGGTTGCCGCCATCGCGGTCGTGCATGACACGCTTGCAACCGGGCTGAGCCAGGACGTGAACTTTGATGACGTGTTCGAGCGCGTGCTTCTGCTGGCCTCCGAGGTTGCGGCAAGCCATGGCACCACTGTGAAGACTCAGAAGGACGGCAAGTTCGGGCCGCTGCGAAGCGAGATGGCCACGACCCTGGCAGTGGTGCTTACCGAACTGGTCACCAACGCCGTTGAGCACGGGTTGGCGGAACGATCGGGTCTGGTGGCCGTGCACGTTGAGCGCAACGCCAAGAAGCTGGAGATTACCGTAGCAGACAACGGGCGTGGCCTCGAGGGTGGCGGCGTGGGCAATGGCCTGGGCACTCAGATCGTGCGCACGCTGGTGGAGGGTGAACTTCGCGGCTCCATCCGCTGGTTCTCGCCTAGTGATGGCGGCACGCGCGCCGTGGTTTCGATACCTTTTTAAAGACTAAAGGCCCGCATCGGCGGGCCTTTAGTTTTAAGTTGATTGCGCGTCAGGGGCGAGTAAGTCGGTCTTACCGCGCCCAGTTACGATGCGCGGGTGGAACAGCGCCCAGTAAGGATGCGCGGGTGGAACAGCGCCCAGTTACGATGCGCGGGTGGAACAGCGCCAAATTATGATGCGCGACGAGCGCGGGCGTACTTGCGCTTGAGCGACTTGCGCTCGTCCTCGGAGAGGCCGCCCCATACGCCGGTGTCCTGGTTTTCCTTGATTGCGTATTCCAGGCAAGAGTTGGTTACGCCACACTCGCGGCAGATGGACTTTGCCTGCTCGATCTGCTCAACGGCTGGTCCGGTGTTGCCTACAGGGAAGAAAAGTTCTGGGTCTTCGGTGAGGCAGCGCGCTTCGTTCAGCCATTGCATATTCATGCAGATTATTCCTTTGTGTGTGGTGCCTGCCGCGTGGGCAGACAGACGCTTATTGGGCGTCGAAAAAAGCTTGGGCGGTTACCGTTTTGGCGCAACTTGCACCGCCGGTAACGAAGAATATGGTTTCATAACTATGGCCGTTTGGCAATACCCTATTTACTTCCTAGACAGGTCTTTCATGGCTTCGAACCAGAGCAAAAACACCGATGTGACCGGTGCGGGTGCCGTTTCCAGCCCGGGCGTCCCGGTTTCGGCCAAGGCTGCCAGGCTACTGGGTTGGGCCTCGTGGTTAGTGGTTGTGGAGGCCATCGCGCTGGCCGCGTTTGCGCTCTTTTTGCTCTGGGGATTGCTCAGCGGTCAGGCAAAGGAGCCAGCCGGCGAGCTCCTGCTGGTGATTCTTTTTGGTGCCGCGGCCGCCTGGATTTTCTATGCGGCGGTTGCATTACGCAGAGGCGCACGTTGGGCTCGTTCGGCGACCCTGTTTTGGCAGACCTGCCAGCTTTTCTTGGCCACTCAGAGCTTTACCGGCCGCGGTGCCAACTGGACCATCGGTGGGTTTTTGGTTGGAACTTCGCTGGTGATTCTGGTGCTGATCTTCAACCCGGCCGTGCTTGCCGAGAGCAAGCGCCAGATCGAGACCGAGAAGTAGTCCGCTAGACGCCCAGGCGCTTGAGCATCATGGCCACGTGTCCGGTGGCCTTCACGTTGTAAAGCGCCTGTTCGATCAGACCGTTTTCGTCGATCACGAATGTGCTTCGGAGTACTCCGGTGTAGAGGCGGCCGTACAGGCTCTTTTCACCAAACGCTCCATAGGCCTGGTGCACGCTCTTGTCTGGGTCGGAAAGCAGCGGGAAGTGCAGGTCCTGGGTGGTCTTGAACTTGAGAAGCTTTTTGGGTTCGTCTGGGCTCACGCCGATGACCGAGTAACCGCCTGCAGACAATGGAGGAAGGGCCTCCTCGAAGTCGCAGGCCTCCTTGCTGCAGCCCGGGGTGAGCGCAGCCGGGTAGAAGTAGAGAATGACTTTCTTGCCGCGGTATTGGGCCAGCGAAACGGCGTTTCCGTCTTGGTCCAGCAGGTTGAAGTCGGGTGCGGTCTGGCCGGGTTCTAGGCGAGGGTATTCGGTCATTTTCTGCCTTACTTCACAAAGTCGGTAATGACTATTTTGGTCATGCGCATCAAGGCCTGTTGTGCGTATTCGCGTACGGCGGAATCCGGGCTTCCAAGATATTGCCCCATCTGAATCGGGGTCACCTGCCAGCTGACGCCAAAGCGATCCTTGCACCAGCCGCAGCGGCCGGGTTCGCCTCCGTCGGCGATCAGGGCATCCCAGATTCTGTCCACCTCGGCCTGGCCGTCGATGCTAAGCGACAGCGAAATGGCGTCGGTAAAGGTTGGTCCACCGGCCACCGACATTCCAACGAATTCATGGCCGAAGATGCTGAACTCGGCGGTAAATAGCGGGCCGCCCGGGCCCATCGGGTTTCGGCTATGTACTGAAAGCTGCGGGCCAAAGATGTCGGCGTAGGTTGCAATGGCATCGTCTAGTTGGCCTGGGCCGTACCAGAGAAAAGTGCGAAGTTGGGTGGGTTCGGTCACGGGCTAAGTCTAGGCGCGCGGGGTGGCTAAATATGCGCTTGTGGCGCGGCAGATTTTTCACTAAGATTGTCTCTTGTTGCGCGCAAGTGCAGCGATGCGCCTCTAGCTCAATCGGCAGAGCAACTGACTCTTAATCAGTGGGTTCCGGGTTCAAGTCCCGGGGGGCGCACGAAAGACCCAAAACTTCTCACGAGTTTGGGTCTTTTTCTTTTTTGCGCAAAGTAAGGGCGCGTCCACCTTCCAATACCCAAAGCTTCTCAAGATTTTGGGTCTTTCTCTTAACTCGCTTAGGTGGCTGCAGGTTTGCTGAACCCTCAGCCGGTTTGGTGAAACCTTTAATACTTTGAGACCGTGAAAAGGTCTCAGAAGTTCCTGACTCAGCTGGTTAGCGGCATCAAGCACAGGCCGCTGCAGTGGCTTATTTACCTGATTTTTGTTGTCTTCTTCCTCCGTGCCGACCCCACCGCCGGCGTTATTTTTATCGTTACCACCCTGGTGGTGCGGTACCTGCTCACCCGCCGCTCAGTTCCCGCTTTCCGCCGATCAGTTGCGTTCTTGCTGGTAATCGTCGGGGTGATTGGCATACTTTCGGCGCTGGCGCTGCCAAGTTACCGGGCTGCTACCAATCAGATGCTGATCCCGGCAAAATCTATCCGTGACGGCGAGTACTCCTCCTCGGTGGGTTCATTTGAACTGACCTACGACCTAATGACGACTTCGCCGGATGCCCAACAGGTAATAGACAACCAGGCCAGATACCTGAGCGGTTTGGGCATGGATGGCGTGTTCCTGAACCCCGATGGCAGCCTGCAAGCGGCAGACAACACAACCCTGCTTTTGCACACCCACCTTGCTGATACCAGAGGCATGTTCCTGGTTCAGAACTACGACAATGGTTCGTTCGATTCGAAGAGCGCTCATCGGGTGTTGACCAACGCTCACCTGCGCCTAAAGTTGGCGAAGTCGATCGAGCAGCTTGCCGTAACCCAACACTGGGATGGCGTGATCATGGACTTTGAGTCGCTCTATCCGGCCGATTTCCCAATCTATGCGGATTTCATCAAACAGCTAAAGTCCGAGCTTCCTTCGGCGATGACCCTGGGGGTTGATCTGGCTGCCGTTCCCGCGCACCCGAGCCCTACCTACGTGGCCGCGGTGACTGGCCTTGGTCGGGCGGCAAGCTACATCAATCTCATGTCATACGACCTTCACGTTTCGGCTGGCAGTCCGGGCCCAATCGCGCCGCTCGACTGGGTTCGAGCCCAGGTCGCAGCGGCCAAAAAATACATTTCACCGCTCAAACTAAAACTCGGTGCCGCGGATTACGCCGATGTTTGGGGTCCGCTAGTCAAACGGACCGGTGCAGTGCTGACCCCTGCAACTGCCCTAGCCTATGCCAAGGCAAACGGTCTCGCCCTCAACTGGGATTCGGCGGTGGGCGAATGGCACGCCACCGCCAAGGATGGTTCCCAAATGTGGATCTCCGACCGCACTTCAATTCAGGCTCGCATCGCTCTGGCACGCCAGCTGGGGTTGCGCGGGTTGAATGTGTGGGAGCTGAGTAGGACACAGAGTCTCTCCGGGCTGACCCACGGAGTCACAATTTATCGGCCCTACGTCTCGGCGAACTTCAATCGGCCGGTCAAGTTGCTCAACGCCAAGGGCCTGGTCGCTCTTACTTTTGACGATGGTCCGGACCCGGCATGGACTCCACGGGTTCTTACGGTGTTGGAACGCCTGCACGTGCCAGCCACCTTCTTTGTCATCGGCCAGCAGGCGGTCGATCACCCAGACTTGGTTGCTCGGGCTATTCGCGACGGTGACGTCATCGGTAACCATACCTTCACCCACCCCGACCTTGCAGCGGAACCGCAGTGGCTGGCGCGTTCGGAGATAAACGCCGGTTCTTGGGTCATTAAAGGCATCACCGGCCGAAATCCTTTGCTATTTCGGTCTCCCTATGGCATCACCGATAACCTAACCGCGGCCCGCGGGGCTGCCTCGTCGGACATAGTTCAGACTATGGGGCTCTCTGAAATCGGTTGGAACACCGACACCCTGGACTGGTCCCGTCCGGGTGTTTCCAGAATCGTTAAGAACGCCGAGGCTGCGCCCAACGCCGAACCAATCATTTTGATGCACGATGGAGGTGGAAATCGTTGGCAGACCGTTCACGCAATCGCTCAGGTTGTGCGGCACTACCGCGCTATGGGTTACCAATTCACTACGGTTGATCACTTAGACGGCGGCGTCCAATTCCCATATCAGGTTCGTGCCAATACATTCTGGAATATCGCGGATTCGCTTCTTGCCATCGCTGGTTTCAAACTCTGGCTGGCATCGCGCGAAATCATCTCGACAATCCTGATCCTTATGGCTGCTATATCGATCCTTCGGCTCTCACTGGGTTGGTTACTGGCCGAACACTATCTCAGGAGATTGGGTCGGCTTCCGGCAGCTGCGAGTGAACCAAAAATCTCAATTCTCGTTCCGGCACACAACGAGCAGGAGACCATCGTCAAGACACTAACTTCACTCAACGATGTCACCTGGTCAAACCTGGAGATTCTGGTAGCCGAGAACGGTTCGAATGACCTGACCCTGGCGCGCGCGAGAGCATTTGCGGCGGAACACGGGCGCGTAAAGGTAATCGAATGTGCCGCTCGTGGTAAAGCCGCGGCACTGAATGAGGTGTTCCCGGAATCTACCGGTGACCTAGTTGTGGTCCTGGACGCCGACACGGTCATTTCGAAGAACTTCTGCGACTCGATAGTGGCGCACTTCGAAGACCCTTCGGTGGGGGCCGTGGCCGGAAACGTCAAGGTCGGTAATAGACGCAACCTGCTGACCCGGTTGCAGGCCCTCGAATACCTCATCAGCCTCACGTTGGACCGGGCCTCGCAATCGCAGGTAGGTATAGTTTCGGTGGTTCCAGGTGCCGCGGGAGCATTCCGTCGCACCGCCATCGAACAGGTGGGTGGTTGGCCGGAGCGTACCCTGGTAGAGGACACCGATCTGACGATTGCCCTACACCGCGCCGGCTGGAAAATAACCTATGAACCTAGGGCGGTAAGTCTCACCGAGGTGCCCGAGACGGTGCCTGAAGTGGTGAAACAGCGGTCCCGCTGGATCTATGGAACCTCGCAGGTGGTTTCGGTTAATTTCGAAACCGTGCTCTCCCTCAGAGCGGGCCGGCTGGGGGTGGTCGGCCTGCCTTGGTTGTTGCTGACGCAAATCCTGCTGCCGGTCTTGGGGCCCCTGGTCGACCTCTACATGCTGAGCCAGGTAGTTTTGGGGCAGTCGATGATCGCGCTTTGGGCACTATTGCTGAGTCTCGGTTTGGAGGCGGCGGTCACCATCTGGGCGCTGCTGAGGTCTGGAGAATCGTTGCGGCTGCTTCCCGGAGTCTTGGGGCTAAGGCTGGTCTGGCGGCCCCTCATGCTCTGGGTAGCGCTGGTCAGCATGTTCAAATTTGTCCGGGGTAGAGCCGTGTCTTGGCGCAAGCTGGTGCGCAGGAATTCGGTTGAAGTTCCGGCGGCCAAAGCATAGGGTCTTTGCCCGGCAGATGCCGTAGACGAGGCCGCGCCCGGTTGCAAATCTGCTTCAAAAACGGCGTGCCAACCGAACGTTTTTTCTCTGAAAAATAACAGGTGGCTAGCCGTACATTTTGGCTCAGGAAACGATTTTTCTTGCGGCAAACCCAGCCGGTCGCGCTGTTACTTTTTCACTATCCGCCGGGTAAAGAGCCTCGGTGGGTGGGGAGAAACAATGAGCAAGTTCTGGAGCAAGTTGGTGGCGTTCGCGCTGGCCGACCGTGGAGCTTCCGCGGTTGAGTATGCCCTGCTGGTCGGTCTGATTGCGGTAGCAGTCATCGCGGCGGTCATGCTACTCGGCGGAAACCTAGCGCACACCTTCAACAGTGTCGCGACCACGCTTCCACAACCGTAACGGTTGGACGGCGGCCCAGCCCGGTGCTAGTGGTGCCGGGTTGGCTCGCCGTTTCCGTTGGCTAACAAGGCGCACCGAGCGCGGGGCAGTGGCGCTGGAGTTTGCCGTGATCTTCCCAGTCTTCCTATTCATGGTGCTGTTCATGCTGGATGCCGGGCGCTACCTGATCGTGCAGATGGCGCTAAACAACGCCGCCGAGGTGGGTGCGCGGTACGTGGCGATGTCCACTGACCTGACGACAACTACAGGAAAAACTGTCATCAGTGTTCCAGACGCAGTCATGCACCTTGCAACACTTGACAATTTGATGACTTTCCAAGGTTCGCAGGCCACCGAAAAGATCTGCCCAATCGGCGCAGAGAACGCAATGCGCCTTGATCGCGCGACCGGACTAATGATTGCCGATCCGTTTGGCGCGTGTAATGACGTCGGCGCCTCGACTTGTGCAGCAAGCCCCGCAAACTGGCGTGCCGTAGTAGCAGTGTCTGTTAGTTTCCAGTGGATTACGCCCCTCGGACTGATTCTCAACCTTGCCAGGCCGGAAGACCTGACGGTAGGCAATTCCGATTACTTCACGCGTCCGAGCGGCGACTCGACCGTGGTTCAGGGGCTTGCGAGGCAACTATGCCAAAACTAGCCTCCGACCGCGGCGCCATTTCCACGCTCTTTGCGATCCTTCTTGGTTCGGGTGTGCTCATGGGCATACTCGCGCTGGTCATCGATGGGGGCCAGGTTCTGGCCCTGCGCCAGCTGACCCGCAACGCCGCCGATGCAGTGGCTGAGGCCGTGGCTATCCACTGCGCGAAGGATCAGGCCGCCGCAAATTGCCTCGCCGACAACTACCTGTCTCCCACGGTCACAAACCGAGCCATGGACAGCTCGGCGCCAGCGGCTTTCCTGAACTCAATGGCTAACCCTCAGGGCGGTCAGGTTTCGGTAGACACGGTCTGTGGCCGCTCCAACCGGGTGGTGTTGCCCGCCTGTCCCGCGCTCACCGGAGGCCCTACCGACTGTGCCACCGACCTAGGCTCGGACATCACCAAACCGGAGTGGGTGCGGGTTTACACCTCAACCGGTCCGGGAGGCTTCACTCCGATCCTCAGCAATCTGAATCAACCCGACACTCCCGCCAGCTACCAGGAAACGGCGTGTGCGCAGGTCTACTGGGGTCCGGCCAGCGCCATCTCGCCAACCAACCAGCTCCCCTTGATGCTTGGTGTCTGTGAGGCCAAAATCAGCGCCATCGGTGAATACAGCCAGCTGGTGGGCGAGGCCGCGGGTGCCGCCTGCAACTACAGCAACGGGCAGGGGGCCTCCGTTGCGGCAACCGGCCGCGGCTTCCTTCAATACGATCCGCTTGCCGCATCGAGTGCCTGCTGGACTATGGGTGGCGGCACCTGCAGCGCGCTTCCGCTGGGCACCACAAAATCGGGTGGCACGGTCTATCCGCAGCTCAGCTATTCGGGGCTCATCGGCGCACTAAATGGCAAGCTCAACGTGCCGGTTCTTGTGCCAGTAGTTGATCCCGTGACGGGTGGTTACAGGGTGCGAGGTTTTGTTTCGTTCACGCTGGTGGCCTTCAAATTCCCACTGGCCGGCAGCCTCACCAAGTGCAACACCGACTCCTACTGTTCGGTGCCGGTGGCAAGCCGAGCCGGCTACGTGAACTACCCCTGGAGCGGGGTCTGTGCCGCTACCCAGAGCACCACCAGTCCCTACTGCATCGCCGGCTACCTGGGCACCAAGGTGGTTTCCGCCAACGGTCAGGCCGTCGGACTTACAACTTCCAGCGACCCAAACAATATCAACCTGGGTTACCAGGTTGTCAGGCACATCCAATAGCCGGGAGGGCTAATGAAGGTATCCAGAACGTCATACGTAATCGCATTCGTGCTTGCCCTGCTGGCCGGCATCGGGGTCTATTTCTATCAGTCCACCGCCGATGCCCGCGCGCTCGCCGGCAAGCGCGCAATCAATGTGGTGGTTGCCAAGGCCGACCTCCCGGTGGGTACCCGCCTGGGGGATGCGGTGGCCTCGGGCACCGTGAAGTATGAGGCGTTCCCCTCGGCGGCCTTGCCCTCCGATGCGCTTGCGACGGTGGACCAGACCAACACCAACCTGGTGGTGAACCACGCCATCGGCGCCGGGCAACTTGTCTTGGCAAGCGAGCTGGCCCAGTTCGTGAACCCCAACTCGCAGATCCAGGTTCCCGCCGGCAAGATCGCGGTCTCGGTGAGCGTGGATGACGCGGCCAGGGTGGCCAACTTCGTTCAACCTGGAGCCAAGGTCGCCGTCTATTGGACCCCGGGCGACACCACCCAGTCCAGGGTGATTTTCGCCGCCGCCGACGTCCTGGCGATCGGAGCGACCAGCACCGCCAGCACCACCCAGGGTCAGGCCGGGAACAGCGCGCTCGTCACGTTCGCTATGGCTCCGGAGGAGGCACCGAGGCTGGTGCTGGCCACCAAGACCGGCAGCCTCTACCTTGGGCTGCTGGCGGAGGACACGGTGACCCGCACCGGCCAGAGCTCCACCGCGGACTCGCTGAGGAGCAACTGATGACCGTATTACTCTGTGCCGCCGCGTCTTCGGCCGAACGTTTCCGGCTTGCGCTCGGGGAGGGGCTGCCGGTGGTGGCCTCCACCCGTGAGCTGGCCGACCATCTGGATCAAACCCCCGGCGAAGAACTGGTGGTGGTTGGTCCGGAACTGCCGCTGCCGATGGTGCTGGAACTTGCCAGTCACTTTAGGCAGGCTCACCCCGGACTCGGCGTGCTTCTAGTTCGTAATCGGCTGGAGGTGAGCGTATTGACGCAGGCGCTGCAGGCCGGCGTGCGCGAGGTAGTTGCGGCCGATGACGCCGCCGAATTGCTGGCGGCCACCAAGCGCAGCCTGCAACTGAGTGCCCGGCTGGCCGGCTCGAAGCCGGTCTCGCCACAGGCTACTAACGACGGTCCGCTGGGTCGCATGGTGCTGGTTTTCAGCGCCAAGGGTGGCTGCGGCAAGACCACGGTGAGTACCAATCTCGCTCAGGCGCTGGCCGCCGACACCTCCAAGAGCGTGTGCCTCGTGGACTTCGACCTTCAGTTTGGCGATGTCGCGGTGGCCCTTCAGCTCGATCCGGCCAAGACTATTTCCGATGCCATCCGCATGCAGCAGAGCCTGGATCAGCAAGGCATCAGATCGCTGGTCACCAAGCGTTCCGACAACCTGGACGTGCTTCTGGCACCGCTGGACCCGAGCGACATGGAGTTCATCACCCCCGACCTCGCGCAGCGGGTCCTGGCCGGACTGAAGCAAAGCTACGACTACATAGTCGTGGATGCCCCACCGGCATTCACCGAGGTGATCCTGCGCGCCTTCGACCTGGCGGACCAGTACCTGCTGCTTACCACCCTGGACACCCCCTCGCTCAAGAACCTCAAGGTCACGCTGGGAACGCTGCAGGCCCTGGGCATGCCGCGGGGCAAGTGGAAGGTCGTGGTCAACCGTTCCACCGCCAAAGCCGGAGTCTCGGTGGCCGATGTCGAGAACGCAATCGGCATGGGCGTACACGCCCAGATTCCCACCAGCGACGCCGTACCCATCGCCACGAATCGAGGAACCACAGTAGTGGAGGCAAACCCAAGACACCCGGTCACGCGGGCCATCGAGGGCATCGCGGTGGCGTTTACCGGTGGAGAACTACCGACCCAACGAAACGCAAATAAGCGCCTGCCGCTGCTGCGGTTGGTGGGGCAAAAATGAGCCTCTCGGACCGTCTTAATCGCCCCGACCGGGCTTTTTCCGAACCCAACCAGCCGGACGCCGCAAACTATCCGCACACCGGGTCGCTTCGCGTCATCGCCTCCGAAATTCCCTCCAAGGTTGACCACCTCGCCATCCGAGGCGAAGTAAACGAGGCGCTAAAGGAGCTGGTTGGAAAGCAGCTTCAACCGGGTGGAGCCTCCGGCGAAGGCATGGAATCGGTGGTATTTCAGGCCATCTCGATGGTCATTCAACGCGGTTCCTACCCACTGACCGACAACGAGCGAGCCGCCCTGGTCCAGGAAATCTTGGACGACATCCTGGGCAACGGGCCGCTGGAACAGTTGCTTCGAGACAGCGAGGTCACCGAGGTCATGGTGGTGCGTTTCGATCAGATCTACATGGAACGAAACGGGCGCCTCAGCAAGACGAATTTGACCTTCAACGACGAGGAGCACCTGCGGGCCACCATCGACAGAATCGTGGGCAGGGTGGGTAGGCGCATCGATGAATCGAGTCCGCTGGTAGACGCCAGGCTCCCCGACGGCAGCCGAGTAAATGCGGTGGTGCCGCCCATCGCCATCGATGGTGCCAACCTGACGATCCGCAAATTCTTCAAGGAGCCGTTCACCGTCAAGGACATGCTCGCCACCGGAACCCTCACCGATGCGGCCCTCGCGTTTCTTCGTGCCGCGGTCCAGGGGCGGCTGAACGTGGTGATTTCCGGAGGAACCGGTTCCGGTAAGACCACCACGCTAAATGTGGCCAGCGGATTCATTCCGGACGACGAGCGCATTGTGACCATCGAGGATTCCGCAGAACTGCAGTTGACCAAGCCGCACGTGATTCGACTGGAGTCGAGGCCCGCCAACATCGAGGGGCAAGGTACCGTCACCATCCGCGACCTGGTGCGCAACGCGCTGCGCATGAGGCCGGATCGAATCGTTGTGGGCGAGGTTCGTGACGGCGCCGCACTGGATATGCTGCAGGCCATGAACACCGGGCACGATGGCTCACTCACCACGGTTCACGCCAACTCCACCACCGATGCCCTGAGCCGCTTGGAGACCATGAGTCTCATGGCGGGCATGGAGCTTCCGATGGCGGCCATCAGAGACCAGGTGGCGCGCGCGGTCGACCTTGTGGTTCAGCAGTCTCGTCTGCCGGATGGAAGTCGCAGAATTACCGCGATCAGCGAGGTGGTGGGCGTGGAACACGGGGTGATCAAGCTGCAGGATGTGTTCATTTTTAGGCACGGTTCGTTGCACGCCACCGGCCACGTTCCGGCCGTGCGCGCGGTGCTTCAGGACCGCGGAGTTAACCTGGATGCGGCGGTGTTCAAACGATGAAACAGCTTCTCGACACCGGGCTCAACCTGCCCTCACTGGCCCTAGCCGCTCTGGTCGCACTCGCCTTCGGTGGCCTGGTTTTGGTGCTCGCTCGGTTGGCCGGAGCATCCCGGCAGGCAACGCGGCTGGACAAGGTATTGGCCGGTTACGCCCGCAATTTGGGCGCGGAAACCTCGGGTGCGTTGGGGCTCTCAAAGCCGGCTAGGTTCCCGCTGCTAGACCGCCTAATCAAGGCCACCGACGAGAGCCTTGCCGCCGCAGGAATCGAACTTCCCGGGACCACCTGGGTGCTTGGCGCCACCGCCGTGGCCGTTGTTCTTGGTCTGCTTTCGGGCATGTTTTTCGGTGCCTGGCCGCTCGGGCTGGCCATCGGTGCGGCCTCAGGCTACTACCTGATGGTGGTCTTTCTGGCAGGCAGAGTAAGGGCGCGGTCGGTGAAATTCGCTACCGATCTGCCCCAGGTGTTGGCCATCATCGCCAGTGGGTTGAGGGCCGGGCTCACCTTCCCCTCGGCGCTCTCCGCGAGTGCAATGCAGGATCAGGGCGAGGTGGGTAGGCAGCTGCGACGGGCTCTCGCCGAGGTCCAATTTGGCTCAACCATAGAGGATGCACTTCGCAGGGTGGCCAAGCGAATGTCCAGCGCCGACCTGGAGTGGCTGGTGCTGGCCTTGCAGATTCAGCGCGAGGTGGGTGGCTCACTTTCGGGAATCTTGGAATCGGTGGCGGTCACCATCAAGGGTCGGTCGGAGATCGCGCGCGAGGTGCGGGTGATCTCGGCCGAGGGCCGAATGAGCGGTTACGTGCTGATAGCCCTGCCCATTTTTTCGTTCGTGGCGCTGTTTGTGGTGCGCCCTGAATACGTGCGCTTCTTTTGGACTGAACCGCTGGGGTTCATTCTGCTCGGCTCGGCCGTGGCCCTGATGGTTGCCGGATGGGTCTGGATGTCGAGGGTGGTGGCTGTCCGTGTCTAGCGAAATCGGTGCACTTCTAACCGGGCTGGCGCCCATTGGGCTCGCGACGCTGGTGTTTTTGGCGGTGGGTGCCGTGGCGATGCTGATGGTTCACGCAATGAGAGGCGGTGCCAACCGAGCGATCCTGGCGGCCATGCCCCGATACGAGGGGCCCAATCGGCTGAGGTCGGCACATCCGACCAACCGGGGTGCGCAGGCTTCCGCCCAGTCTGGGGTCGCCGAAACGGCCGGCAGTGGTTTGCTGCTGCGCCTGGCAAATATGGTCACCGGATCGCGCTACCGGTCCTGGCTGCGGGCAAAGCTAGCCGACGTCGGTTTCCGGGGAGCGGTCGCGCTCAGGGCACAACTGGTCAAGAAGGCCAGCTTCGCAATCGGTGGCGCATTCTTCGGGTTGCTGTTTCTGACCAAGGGGCCAGCGCTTGGCATCGGCGCGGTGCTTTTGCTGGCAACGCTCGCATTCTTCGTGCCCGACCTGCTGCTGATCTCCGAGGGGCAAAAGCGAGTCGAGTCGCTAGACCGAGGACTTCCCGATGCGATCGACCTGCTCAACCTTTGTGTGGAATCGGGGCTGTCGTTTGAGAACGCCATCGGTAGGGTCTCCGTGAGTCTGGATGGTCCGGTGGCCGAGGAATTCGGCGCCCTGATCAGCGATCTACAACTGGGCAAGAGCCGCACCGATGCCTTGACCGGGCTTGCGGAACGCACCCAGAGCAAAGGTTTAAAACGCTTCCTCAGCGCTCTGCTTCAGGTGGATCGGTTGGGCGTGCCGATAGCCGGCGTGCTGGCCGAGCAGGCCGATGAGATGCGGGCTGTTCGAAAGGATCGCGCGCGCGAAAAGGGCCAGCAGGTGACCATCAAGATTTTGATGCCGCTCATGTTCTGCTTCCTGCCCGCGATGTTCGTGATAGTGCTGGGGCCGGCCATCGTGCAGCTGGTTAAAACGATGAGCCTGCTGTAGTCAGCAGGCTCAGGTTTTGGCGCGAAGGCGGTTGTCGGCTACTCCTCGCCGATGTCCTCGTTCCAGAGGGTCGGGTTTGCGTCGATGAAATCGGACATCAGCTGGATGAGGCCCGGGTCGTTCATGACGTGGACCTCGGCGCCGTGCTCGGCCACCCAGTCCTGACCACCCATAAAGTTCTTGTCGTCGCCCACCAGCACGCGGCCGATGCCGAACTGGCGAATCAGGCCGCTGCAGTACCAGCAGGGGGAGAGGCTGGTGGCCAGCGTCACCTTGCGGTAGCTGCGCTGGCGGCCGGCGTTGCGGAACGCACTGGTCTCACCGTGCATCGAGGCATCGCCCTCCTGCACGCGCAGGTTGTGGCCGCTGCCAAGCAGGCGACCCTCCTCGTCGAAGAGTGCGGCACCGATTGGGATGCCGCCCTCCGCGAGACCCAAGTGGGCCTCGGCAATGGCAACTTGCAGCTTCTCTTCATCGGTGACGAAGATCTGACCTACTTTGAATTCCATTGCCGAGGCTCCTCTTGGATTAGTTGAAACTAGTTCTTCTTGGCCGAGGCCTTGAAGAAGACTGTGTACAGAACCGCGGCCAGGATGAAACCAACCAGTGGGGTGATGTCGCCCAGGCCGTTGGCCAGTGGACCGGTGTAAGCAATCTGATTACACCAGCCGATGATCGAACCCGCGGTTGCGATTACGAAGGCAACTGGGCCGGCCCAGTTCTTGTTGTCTTCCAGGTTCTCGTCCAGCTTGCGGCCGCGCAGGAACCAGTCGGTGACAACGATGGCGATCCACGGTGCAACCCAGTAGGAAACAACCAGCAGGAAGCCCTCGAACTTGCCTACGAAGTCACCCTTGATGGCCGAGTAAGCGGTGATCGAGCCGATGATGCCGGCTAGGGCAACCATCACGGCGCGGCGGGTCTTGAAGCCAACGTTGAAGCCCATGGCCAGGAACGACATAGCGCCCGAGTAGACGTTCAGTACGTTTGCACCGACCGAACCGACTGCGATGCCAAGCAGAACCAGCGAGGCCAGCAGGTTGTTGTGCAGCAGGCCGGTGAAGTTGGCGGTTGGGTTGCCGTCAGGCGAAGCTACGGTCCAGGCAACCGCACCGACGATCATCAGCAGGGTGGTGGCGAACCAGTTACCAAGGCCTGCAGCCCAGCCGAGCTGCTTGCTGTCGGTGTTCTCTGGCAGGTAGCGGGTGTAGTCCGAGGCGAACGCGGTCCAACCGGCGGTGTAGCCGTAGGCTGCGGCGGCGGTCAGGGTGAAGCCAATCAGGTTGAAGCCGGTCTTGTCGGCAGCAACCTCGTAGTGGCCCTGGCCCAGGACGATCACCGATGCGATGCCGAAGACGACAACCAGGTAGTAGAACGCGTAGCGCTCGAACTTCTGGATGAGGTTGTGGCCGATGAATGCGATGACGATCTGAGCGATGACGACGATCAGCAGCGAGGCCTCGATAGGCAGGTGGGTAAGTGCCTGCAGAGCGAAGGCGCCCGAGGTGCTGTTCACTGCGAACCAACCGATACCGGCAACCAGGGTCGACAGACCGGCAGGCAACAGGTTGCCCCACTTGCCGAAGGCGCTGCGGGAGAGAACCATCTGTGGCAGGCCACGCTTTGGACCCCAGGTGCTGAGGATTCCGTGGGTGACTGCGGCAAGGGTGTTACCTACAACTACGGCGGCGATTGCCTGCCACACGTTCAGACCGAAAGCGATGACGGCCAGGAAGCCAATGAATACGGTTGCAAACTCGAGGTTTGGGGACGACCAGACAGTGAAGAGGTGCCATGCCTTGCCGTGACGCTCTGCCGAAGGAATCGGGGCTACGTCGTGGATTTCGATAGCGGTTGCAGATGCAGAGCCGGAAGTGTTTTGTGCCATAACCAATAATCTATTGGAGTTTTAGCCCTGTAAGACGGCGTTTACAGTCTGCCGACGGCAAATTGCGCGCCGTTTTGTTAATTTTGTGTTTCCCCGGAGTTCAGCTTGGTGGGCGAGTAACGACCGCCGCCCGCCGCCCAGACCTAGAGTGGTTTGGTGGCAAGTTTCGAAACTCCTCCGGCGGTGGCGCTAGACGCCGGCGACCTCGCGTTGCGACAGCTGACCGAGGTCTGGCTGGATGAGCTTTTGGACATGACAAACGACCCGGCGGTCGCCCGGCTGTGCGGTACCCGGCCCGGCGTTACCGACCAGGAGCTCCTGAGTGAGATAACCGCCCGAAAGGCCGATCCAACCTGCTGCGATTGGGCCATACTCCACTCCACCACCGGAGAGTTTGTGGGCAACATTGTGCTTCACGAATTCGACGAGCCGAAGAACGCGATGACCATGCGCGTCAGTCTGGCTGGCGAACGCTGGATGGACCGGGGAATCGGAACCGCCGTGTTGGAGACGGTTTTGACTCATGCCTTCGACGGCATGCAACTGAGCCGGGTGAACGTATCGGTACCGGTGGCTAACGCCCGCGCCCTTCGAGTCTTTACGCGCTTAGGTTTTTCCGAGGGGCGCCAGTATGACTCGCGCGGAGTGCGCCACCAGCGCCTCAGCCTCAGCAAACTCCAGTTTGTATTAGCCATTGCCGAGCGCCTGATGGGGGAGTCGCTTGACACCCAGAAGTGGTCTTTCGCTTTCGATTCGGGTAAGCGCCGGGCCGGGCTCTGCGACCACACCAACCGGCGTATCTCGCTGAGTAAGCACATGTCGGGGCTGCACTCGGTGGATCAAAGTCGCCAGGTGATGTACCACGAAATCGCTCACGCTCTTGCGGGCGCCAAGCACGGACATGACAAACAGTGGCTGCGAATAGCCACCGATCTGGGTTATCGCAACGAACGCATCAGTGGCCGTGCCGTGGACGAGGCGCACGCCAGGTGGCGCGGTATCTGCCCAAACGGTCACGAGTATTTCCGCTACCGGCGCCCAACCCGGGTCAGCAGCTGCTCCAAGTGTTCGCGCAAATATGACGACCGCTACAAGATCTTGTGGGACGAAAGAACCGAGTAGATCAGAATCATCGTTACAACGAAGCCGGCGAAGAAGTTGAGCCAGATGAACCGGCGCCACCCGGCATTGGCGCGCTCGCAGTCGTCGTCGCTCAGGTTTAGGTAGGGCCAAGTGATTGCCAGGTAGGGAACCACGGCGACCGCGGCAATTGGCATCGGCCAAATGCCGGATAACAGAGCGATTCCCGCGAAGCCGTAGGCGATGAACGCGAAACGCACCGTCTCCTTGGCGCCGAATGCGGTAGCGATGCTGGCAAGTCCGCCCTCGCGGTCGGCGCGAATATCCTGCACGGCACCGAATGCGTGGGAGGCCATTCCCCAGAGCAGGAAGGCGCCGATGAGCTTGATAGAAGTTCCGCTGTTGAGCGGCTGGTCGGTGGCCACCATCGCCACCACCATGGGCCCAACGAAATGCGTGGCGCTGGTGAGGGAGTCCAGCAGAGGAATCTCCTTGAAACGCATTCCCTTGGCGGAATACGCGACCACCGCGAACAGCACGACCACCAGCCAAACCACGGTCATTGGATTGCCACGATGCAATTCATGCCAACTCAGGTATGCAACAAACGGCACCGGCAATAGATAGGCGAACAACAGCGTGGGCTGATGCCACTTTGGATCCAGCACTGCGCCTTCGATGGAACCCTTGCGAGGGTTTCGTAGGTCGCTCTCGTAGTCGTAGACATCATTAATTCCATACATCAGCAGGTTGTAGGGAATCAGGAAGAAAAGAGTGCCCAACCAAAACATGGTGTTTAGCTGGTGACCCACCACAAGGTAGACGGCGGCATACGGGTAGGCGGTGTTGATCCAACTGATTGGCCGGCTGGCCCAGAAGAGCTGCCTAAGCAGTGCGCGAAGGGTGAAGGAGTGCCCCGAATCGCTCGCAGACTTGCCAAGATTCTTGAGGCCAAGCCAAACCGATGGCACCAGTACCGCCGCTAAAAACGCGTAGCCCAGGTCTTCGATCGGCGCGATTGGGAACTTGACTCCCAGGATGCTGGGTCGGTGGTAGTCGACGATGTCGGCCAGCACCAGCAGGTTATCGAAGACCGCAGAAAGCGCCAGCAGGCCGAGGCCGACCGCCAGTGTTTTACGCCAGCCAAGCTGACGGATAGCGCCCGCCAACTGCAGAGCCAGGAAGGTGGGAACCATGACGCAGGCGATTACCAGCAGGTAGTCAAAATGCATCAGCGTCCTCCCGCCCTATCACTGCGGCTCAGTGCCTCGAATGCCAGCAGCGTGCAGTAGCAGAGCAGGATCAAGAAGAATGGCTCCTCCACCTGCACGCCCGGATAAATCTGGAGGCCGAGCGAAAACGTTTCCTGACCGGGGAAGAATACACCGGCTGTCACGCCAAGCAGGTCCCAGGCCAGGAACACCGAGACCGAAATAACCAAAGTTACGATCGCACGCGCAGGTGCCAGGAACAGCGCCAGCCGCCAACGGAAATCTGCATATGCCAAGCCGGCGAGGCTTACCAACAGGCCGGCGAGGTAGATCCCGCGCATCAGTTGAGGCCCCGCCACTGATCGTCGGTGAGTTTGGTAAGTTCGTGCTCGATCGGGCCGGTCGACTTATCGGCGGTGAGGCGCTTGTAAACCAGCTCCGCACCGATTAGACACATGGGAAGCCCGATTCCCGGCACCGAGTTGTGACCCACGAAGTAGAGACCGCGAACCTTATCGCTAACGTTTTTGGGGCGGAAGAATGCGCTCTGTTTGAGGGTGTGGGCCATGCCCAGCGCGGTGCCGCTCCAGGCGTTGTATTCGTCCACGAAGTCGCCGGGGCCAAAGCTCCGGCGAACCACGATGCGTTCGCCTAGGTCTGGAATACCGCACCAGTCTGAAATCTGCGCGATCACAGCATCCGCGGCCGCCTCGAAGTCGGGGTCGCCCTCGCCCGCCACTCCGCCGCTACCGATGCTCGGGTCAGGGGCAATCGGCACCAGCACGAACAGGTTTTCGTGGTCCGCCGGCGCCACCGATGGATCGGTCGCGGATGGTTTACAGATGTAAAGCGATGCCGGGTTCGGCACCACCGACTTGCCGTCGGCGCGCTTGAACACCTGCGAGAAATTGCGCTTCCAGTCATCGGTGTAGACCAGATTGTGGTGGTCCAGCTGCGGCAACTGTCCGCGGACGCCCAGGAAGAGGAGCATGGCGCTGGGCCCGGGCTGACGCTTGTCCCACCAGGCCTGCGGCAGGTCGCGGTGCTGCGGGTTGAGCAGCCTGGTCTGAACGTGATGAAGGTCGGCACCGGCGACCACGATGTCGGCAGTAACCATGCTCTGACCGAGCCGGATTCCGAGGGCCTTGCCGGAGGCATCAACCTCGATCTTTGTGACCGGGCTGTTCGTGTGAATGACAACGCCATGCTGTCGGGCCAGTCGCTCGATGGCCGAGATTACGGTGCCGAAACCACCCTGCGGATAGAAGACCCCCACATTCATGTCGATGTGGGTCATCAGGTGGTACATGCTCGGGGTGTCGTACGGCGAGGCACCAAGGAACACGGCCGGGAAGTCCAGAATCTTGCGCAGCCGAGAATCGCGAACGTGGCTTCCGGCGAATCTGTCCAGGGAGGTCAGCAGGTGCTTTACGAAGTTGCCGGCACGCTTCAAAACGGCGCGGTTGGTGAATGGCTTAGCGCTGTCGAAGTTGGTGTACAGGAAGTGCTCAACCGCCAGGTCGTAGGTGTCCTCAGCGCTGGCCAGGTACTGCTTCAGGCGCTCGCCGGATCCCGGCTCGACCGATTCGAATAGCTCAATGTTGCCGGCCAGGTTGTCCGCGATCCGAAGCACGGAATCGTCACCTTCGTTGCGGGTCTGATAGGCCGGATTCAGGCGAACCAGCTGCAGTTCGCGCTCGACCGTTGTGCCCATCAGCTTGAAGAACTGGTCGAAGGCATCCGGCATCAGGTACCAGGACGGCCCCATATCGAAGCGGAACCCCTGGTGCTCCCACACCGAGGCGCGTCCGCCCAGCTGGTCGCGGGCCTCAAAGAGCTCCACACTCATTCCGGACTTGGCGAGCAGGGCCGCGGTGGCCAGGCCACCAATGCCTCCACCGATAACGATTGCGGTTTTAGTCATTTGCGAGACTCCAGTTGCTTGGTGCGCCCGAAACTAGGCTGCGGAAGAGGATCACGAATTTGCGAGCATCACTTACCCTGATGCGGCGGGTGACCAGCTGATCTGCCGGCGTGGCTGCAATCTTGCGATTTAGCTCGCCGAACAGGCGCAGCGCCGCGGTCACCGCCCTGGAACAATTGCGGGGCAGAAGGGGTAGGGTTGCCGCGGCCAGCGATAGTTCGCTGTCGATCTCGGCCACGATGCGGTCACGGTCCTCGGTGCTGAAGTGTCCGGGTTTGATACCGGGAAAGTAGGAGCGGCCGAGCGACCCAAAGTCTGCCGCGATGTCGCGCAGGAAATTCACCTTTTGGAACGCTGAGCCCAGGGCGCGGGCGCCGGCCACAAGGCGGGTCTTGTCCTCCGTCGAATATTCGCGCGAACCCCCATCGCCGAAGCGCAAGAAGGCGGCCAGGCACATGAGGCCTACCACCTCAGCGCTGCCGTAGATGTAGCGTTCGAAAGATTCCTGGTCGTGTTCGGTCTGCGAAAGGTCGGCTCGCATCGACGCGAAGAACGGGGCAATCAGGTCGCGTCCGAAACCGCAGGCTGCGGCGGATCGGGCAAAGGCGTGCACCACTAGGTCGGTGGAGAATCCGTCTGCCAAGGCCCGATAAACGTTGGCCTCATAGGCATCAAGGGCGATGGCGGGGTCTACCGCTCCGCCGAGCGCGTGTGCCTCGGCGGCGGCCCCATCAACGATCTCGTCGGCCACGCGAACCACCGCGTAAATATTCACCACGTGCTGACGGACGGCCTTGCCGAGTAACCGGGTGGCCATGCCGAAGCTGGTGGAATAGGTCGCGATTACCCGAGAACAAGCGGCATCGGCGGCCTCGTTGTAAAGGGCCAGGCCGGTTGGACTCTTGGTGGTGTCTGGTGCGCGCACAATCTCAGATTAGAGCCAGTCGTTGCGTCTGAATGCCCAATACAGTGCGGCGGAACCGCCAACCATCAAAACCATCGACTCCCAGTAGCCGAACGGGTTGCCAAAGCCGGGGTAGGGAACGTTCTGACCGAAGAAACCGGTCACCGCAGTCGGCACGGCAATGATTGCCGCCCAGCTGGTGACCTTCTTCATGATGAGGTTCATGCGGTTGCCCTGAATGGTCAGGTTCGTTTCTAGCAGGGTGGTCACCAGGTCGCGCAGCGAGTCGATCCAGTCCGCCGCCCGCATCACGTGGTCGTAGACGTCTTGGTAGTAGGCCATCATTCCGCTGCCGATGATGGGTGCATCCAGTTTGACGATCGGGTTCACGACCTCACGCATCGGAACCGCTACGCGGCGCAGCGTCACCAGCGCCTTGCGAAGGCGATACGAGCGCTTCTGGATTTCGCGGGCGTGGTCGGCGTCGTCATCGAAGAGCAGGTCCTCCAACTCGTCGACCTCCACGTCCAGTTGCTCCACCACCTCGAAGTAGCCGTCTACCAGCACATCGATGAAGCCCCAGAGCAGGAAGGCCACGCCGTTTTCGGCGAGCGCAATGGAGTCGTCCCAGCGCTTGGTGATGGTTTCGATGTCGAAGTCATCCTTGTCGCGGACCGTGATCAGCGCATACGGAGTGACAAATGCCGAGATTTCGTAGGTGTCCAGCTCGTCGGCCTTGGGGTCCCACTTGGCAGCGTAGGCGTTGATAAACAGGTGGCTGGGGTAATGCTCTAACTTGGCGCGCTGCCGTCCCATCAGGGCGTCCTCGATGGCCAGCTCGTGTAGGCCCAGTTCCTGGCCCAGCAGCTCCAACTCCTGGGTGGTGGGTTCCACCAGGTCCACCCAGATTGCGGTCTTTCGCTTGCGCTTGAAGTTCTTGAGGTTGCCCAGCGTGACATCGGCGTCTACCAGGATTCCATCAACGTATACACGGCTCTGCTGCATGGCTAAATCCTAGGGTTTGAACCTGTCTAAAACCCTAACGAAGCCCTACGGAATCGGGCTTTTTAGGGGTTAGACTTGTTCAATGCCTAGCAATATGAAGCCTCGTAGTCACGTTGTCACCGATGGTATTGAGCGCGCTGCCGCTCGCGGAATGCTCCGCGCAGTCGGTATGGGCGACGAAGACTGGGAGAAGCCACAGATCGGTGTGGCCAGCTCCTGGAACGAGGTAACCCCCTGTAACCTCTCGCTCGACCGCCTGGCCGATGCCGCAAAGCAGGGTGTTCACGCCGCACACGGCTACCCACTTGAGTTTGGAACCATCTCGGTTTCGGACGGCATCTCGATGGGCCACGAGGGCATGCACTTCTCGCTGGTCTCCCGCGAGGTAATCGCTGACTCCGTAGAGACCGTGATGCAGGCCGAGCGCCTGGACGGCTCGGTGCTGCTGGCCGGTTGCGACAAGTCGCTGCCGGGCATGCTCATGGCCGCCGCCCGCCTCGACCTCGCTTCGGTGTTTCTCTACGCCGGTTCCATTGCTCCGGGTTGGGTAAAGCTCACCGACGGCTCCGAGAAGCAGGTGACCATCATCGATGCCTTCGAGGCCGTTGGTGCCTGCAAGGCCGGCAAGATGAGCATGGAAGACCTGGACCGCATCGAGCGCGCAATCTGCCCGGGCGAGGGCGCCTGTGGCGGTATGTACACCGCTAACACCATGGCCGCCGCCGCCGAGGCCCTTGGCATGAGTCTTCCGGGTTCGGCTTCGCCTGGCTCGGCAGACCGCCGCCGCGACGTCTGGGCACACCGCTCGGGCGAGGCAGTGGTCAACCTGATCTCGAAGGGAATCACCGCCCGCCAGATCCTGACCAAGAAGGCCTTCGAGAACGCAATCGCGGTCACCATGGCCTTCGGTGGTTCCACCAACGCTGTTCTGCACCTGCTGGCTATCGCCCGCGAGGCCGAGGTAGACCTGCAGCTCGACGACTTCAACCGCGTAGCGGACAAGGTTCCACACCTGGGAGACCTCAAGCCTTTCGGTCAGTTCGTAATGGCCGACGTCGACCGCATCGGTGGCGTACCGGTTCTGATGAAGGCGCTGCTGGACGCAGGCGTGCTTCATGGCGACGCCCTAACCGTCACCGGAAAGACCCTGGCCGAGAACCTGGAGGGCATCAACCCGCCAGACCCAGACGGCAAGATCATCCGCGCCATGAACGACCCAATTCACAAGACCGGCGGTATCGCCGTGCTTCGTGGCTCGATGGCACCTCAGGGTGCGGTTGTGAAGACCGCGGGCTTCGACCTAGAGACCTTCACCGGTCCGGCTCGTGTCTTCGAGCGCGAAGCCGCAGCGATGCAGGCACTCACCGACGGCAAGATCGGCGCCGGAGACGTAGTGGTCATTCGCTACGAAGGTCCTAAGGGTGGCCCCGGCATGCGCGAGATGCTGGCCATCACCGGCGCAATTAAGGGTGCGGGACTGGGCAAGGATGTTCTACTATTGACTGACGGACGATTCTCAGGCGGCACAACCGGCCTGTGCATCGGCCACATTGCACCAGAGGCCACTGAAGGTGGACCAA
>Ga0228702_1000254_pt1 | contig 44088 bp, 69 predicted proteins | sample McNCre217_Aug_MG_2_FD_178018 | JGI IMG/M metagenome (GOLD analysis project Ga0228702, IMG submission 178018) | Freshwater microbial communities from McNutts Creek, Athens, Georgia, United States - 20-17_Aug_MG | ecosystem: Environmental > Aquatic > Freshwater > Creek | place: USA: Georgia...
ACGCCCATAGCCATATAAGCCCCAACACAAACTCTCGGCGTGTCGTTGCATATCTAATGAGATGTCGCTATTATCGGCATTGAAAGGGGGAGATATGACTTATCTACCTAATAGGCTTACTATTGAAAACTTTGTTACTCACAGTTATTCTGATGAAGTTGAAGAAGTATCCTATCCGTATTCTTCACACACAATTAGTGTTGGAGATATAGTCTATGGCACACGCTCACCACAATGGGAGTGGAAAGTAATAGCCCTACGATACAACAGATATGACCGCAGGCATGAAGCACTACTAGAAAGTGAAACCCTAGTAGGTTCAACATGGACAGGTAATCCGTCTCAGTATTGGGCTTATGGAACGAACGAAAACGAAACACTCGTTACTCGTCGTATTATGCTAGTTAGAAACCTAATGAAAAAACACAACTATGAAGGGGAAACCAATATGGCAACAGAATATGAAATTAGCGGAAGTGGCGACCGCGTTAATATCAAATTGGGTGGGCGTTGGACATCTATCGGAATTGAAGAAGTAGCCGAATTGTCTGACTTTCTATTAAGCGCAAGGGTGCAATTAAAAGACGCACGAATTAAGTTCCTGCAAGGATATATTGACGATTATCAGGGTCAAATAGCGGAACTAAATAAGTTGTAATCCCCCGATTACACATACACAGGGAACTAGCCCCCATGCTGAGAAGCGTGGGGGCTAGCTTGTTTGTGTTGGCTTATATGGCTGGGCAGGGGTAGCGTCGCTTCGCAGCTACCCCTAGCCATATAAGCCAACACAAACTATTTTCGAACGGGTGTTCGGGGTGCTTGCGACACGTAAGGCAAAGAGATTGCATTCTAATTTAGAGTATGTTTAGATGAGCGCATGCGAAACCGTTTCGCATTGCTTACTTGAAAGGGGGTTCTCTCTCATGGCGCATGCGCTAGAAGAGCAGAACGGAGAGGTAGCGTTTGCGCTACGCGGTGCACCCGCGTGGCACAATCTTGCCAATCACATCTTCACTGAAGATGAGCACGTTACAACTGCAGGGATGTTGACTGCAGCAAAACTTGATGGGTGGAACGTAGATTTAGAGCCCGTCACTTATCCAGCGGGTTACCGCTCAACAACACCATTATTTATGGTTAAGCGCACGAATCCATTCGACGCGGGCACTGATGTGCTTGCCGTCGTTGGTAATAAATACCGCGTATTCCAGAATGAGGAATTATTTACATTCGGGGATAATATTCTAGACGGTGGCGCGTCTTGGGAATCTGCAGGTTCAATCAAGAATGGCAAGGTGGTCTTCGGGTCTCTCGTTGTGCCTCGTGAATTTATTCTTGACCCACAAGGCATTGCAGATACAACACGCACATATTTACTAGTGCACACCTCACACGATGGTTCTTCATCTGTTCAGGCAAATATCACACCTGTTCGTGTTGTTTGCCAAAATACATTGAACATGGCGTTGAATGGTTCTAAGCAATCATTTAAATTGCGCCACACTTCAAAAGTTGATGACCGCATTGCAGAAGCGCGTCGCGTCCTTGGGCTTACTTTCCAGCACATGGATACATTCGAAACTCTTGCCAAAAACTTATTTGAAACAAAAGTTTCTAATAAGCAATGGAACGATATCGTTAACGCGCTTTACCCTACGCCAGACCCACAAGGCGCTAAGCAATCACTTACAAAACACCAGCAAAAACTAGATTTGTTGGATGAATTGTATTTTCAAGCACCTACTCAAGCAGGAATCAAGGGCACCGCATGGGGCGCACTTAACGCGCTCACTGAACGTCTTGATTACTACCGCTCCGCTCGCACCGTTAACGGTGAATCTCTCAAGGCTGCTGCCAGTGGTCTTGACCCCGCTACTAATGCCGAAAAGGCCCGTATCCTACGCGCCGTTAAGGAATTAGCCTCGGTCTAATCCCCCAGCAGATGGCCCCCCAGTCGTGAGACTCGGGGGCCATTTGCATTTAGCTGAAAAGTTTGTGTTGGGCTTATTATGGCTGGCTGAAGGAACTGAAGCCGCTCAGCCATAATAAGCCCAACACAAACATCTGGCGTGTCGCTACCAGACTAAAGAGAAAGAGTGTGTAGTATCTGCTTATCTAATCAAGGGGATTAGAGATGTCCGAAGGGAAAGAACAATGAGCAAGATAAATGTAAAGATACCAACTGCTAGTGTAATCAAGGCACTAGAAGAAAGACTTGCTAAGATAAAGAGTGATTACGCTCAACAAGATGAGTTGGAAGCGGATTACAAAAAGCGGGTAGAGAAGTGGGAGAAAGGCTTGGCATCTCTTATGCCTAAGTCAGCACCAAACAGCGTCAATGTTAGCGAAGGCTGGCGTGTGCCAGACAACAAGGTAGAACTCCGACTAGAGTGGTTGGTTGATAAGAGCAAAGTTCCTGCTAAGCCTGAGAAAGACTTTGTAGAAATCCATAGTTCTACATACAACGAGAAGGTGGAAGAACTTGAGAACGCACTCCGTATCCTAAGTCTTACTACTGATACTGAAGTAAGCACTAGCACTTACAACGCTATTTGTCGTTATCTCTAAAGACTATCAGATAGCCCCCAGCCAACAGGTTGGGGGCTATTTTGTTTGTGCTGGGCTTATTGGCTATGTCTTTCCTTATCACACCCCTAGGTCGATAAGGAAATAGCCAATAAGCCCAGCACAAACATTTTCCAAGACACGGCGTGTCGCTACCAAAGAGATGAGAGAACTCTGATTAAATACTCCTAGTGAGCAAGGGGCTCACACAAAGGGGAAAAATGATAACAACACCTGAAGGTATCAACCTATATGGAGATACCGATATTCAGCCAATGCTAGAGAGTGCCCGTGAGGAAGCACGACTAGAAGCCAGCACCACAACAACTCGTAATCTAAACGCAGATATATCTAATAAGGTTATGAATGTAATTCTTGAGGAAGTCAAGAACGATGTCTTTTCGAAAGATTACGGCACCGAACTCTACAACAAAATCGCTAACGCCTGTGGTTGGGACGAAATCACCAGCATCTCACCAACCTATTCAGCCTCTGTCGAATTCGCAGGACAGACAATTCTTGAAATCTCTGATATTGAGGCTGACGACGAAGACGACGCCCAGCAAAAAGTTTGGGATAGTCTTCAGATTGACGACATCAACATCTCATTCTCAGTAACCGCCCTTGACCAATATGGCGATTACGACGGAGGCATTGGTTATCGCATGTCATTAGATGATGAGATAACCGAAAACATTGAGGTTAATATCTCTGAGGATTAACTTCAATCCCCTAGGAAACCCCCCGCGGCATGGCTCTGACATAAAGCCTCCTCACCGCGGGGGGTTTTCTGCTTTCTAAATTAGTTTGTGTTGGGCTTATGGGCTATTTGCTTTGATGTTCAGCTCGCTGAGTAATCAAAGCAAATAGCCCATAAGCCCAACACAAACTCTCGGCGTGTCGCTACCGTGGTCGTGGGGGAGAGTGTGAGAGTATTACTCCACTCACGAAAGGGGTATGAAATGAATAAAATAGAGAGGCAATACCGTTTCTCTGAACTAATGACGGCTATTCATCTTATGGAAGAGGATACGGATAACCCCCGACTTCCTAACGCAACACAGGGGCTAAGTGACGGAAAACTCCGTTCGGCTATTATGGCACAGGCTTTTAAAGAAGATGAAGAGTTTAAAGTAAGACTAGTAAATGCGCTCGCCAATACTGCTCTAGAACCGTGTGCCAACGGTAATAAGCCTAACAACGACGACCTATCTAGTCTAAGTATGGCTATTCACTTGGCTTGGGCGGTGGGTGCGTTCCACCCACTCTTTACCTTAATTGCTATGATGGGTAAGGTGTGTGATGAGTTTGAGTGTGATATCCCCGAGGACTTGAAGTTAATCCTAAGACCAAACAGAGGTGTGGAAAACTTCGGTCAATTAGACCCATATCGTATTTTAGAGGGCGACTATACGCCTGAGGAAATTATTGAAATGGGAGTAACTATGGGGGAAGATGAAGAAGCAACCCCCGAAATCCCTGCTGAGGTATTAGAAACCATTCGCAGGATAATCAACGAAGCAAAGGAAAGGGAATAAAATGGCTACTAAGGTTATCAACGGCAAGACCTTTAAGGCTCTACCGTTTAATATGGAGTTCGTTACCTATATGGAAGAACACGAATACTTCAAATACGCAACTATCGGTGTATCTGATGAGATACTAGCGGAGAAAGCCAAAGAGGCTCTCCTTGCTACTCTAGATGTAGATAAGCAACTAGAGGAAAAACAACAAGGCTGGAACTTAATCGTAGTAGAAAGGGTAAAATAAAAATGGGAATGGACGTGTATGGTATTGCCCCGACGAGTCAGAAGGGGGAATACTTTAGAAACAATGTATGGTATTGGAGACCGTTATGGGATTATGTAACAGATATTGCCCCCGACCTTACTGAAGGTATTAACGGTCACTATAACGACGGCGACGGCATTAAAAATGCCGAAGGCGCTCGCTTGCTAGGTCAAACACTTCTCATTAGCCTATCAAATGGCACGGCTAGAGAATATATAGCAGAACGTAATAAGGCTATGAGTGAACTACCTATGGAAGAGTGCCGTCTATGTGATAGCACAGGTATTCGCACAGATGAGGTGGGGGTTACCCACGGTATGTCTACTAAAGAACTAGATAAAGATAAGGCTAGTATATTCGGTCGAACCATAGGCTGGTGTAACGGTTGCGACGGTGCTGGGCAGAAACTGCCGTTTGAGACCCATTACCCATTAGATGAGGACAATATTAGGGAGTTTGCTAACTTCTTGATAGATAGTGGGGGTTTTGAGATATGTTAAAGATTGCTGGTTCCTAGGACTAGCATAGAGTGGGGTCCATACCCCCTTTCCCATTGGCCCCATTCCACAGTAGCGCTTGCCGAAAGGCGAGCGCTTTTGTGTTTTACCTGGTTTGCCTGGCGGCGGACGGGCAGCAAAGCCAAGATGTTTGTGTTGGCCCACCCTTTTATAATATAAACCCACCCTTTTCGACATTTCCAAAATACGGAAATGGCCTAATTGGCTACAAAGCTTCGCTTTGTAGCCAACACAAACCCTGCGGCCTGTGGGCTAAATCACAAAAGAGAGCGGCGTGTCGGCTTGACGGCAGAGAGAGCCGTGTGCTAAGCGAATTAGGCTACTGCCCTAAGCCGAGAGAGTGTGACCGCGCTCACAGCCAGATTATCGGCTCGGTTGGCAGGGGGTGGGGTAGCCCATAAGCCCACAGGGCTATCTATCTCTCTCGTCCTTCTCTCTCTCTAGATAAAGAGATAAGAGCAACCCCCGAACTAGGCAAAAGAGAGAGAAAAAGTTAGCGACACGCCGAGCCAAAAGTAGAGATAAATACGGAAATAGGCTTAGATACCTACAAGCCAACAATGGCGATTAAGAAGGGTAACAAAATGTCGTTAGCACTACTCATAGTATCGGAAGGAGAACTAGACGGCTTGCCCGCACAGGCACAGACAATGCTAGTCCCAACAGATACAGAAGTTTTAACTTACCACCGTATCTCCAACGGTATGAAGGGCAGAGGTCAGGCTTGGAACAAGGTTGATGTAGAAACACTTCCTACTAGCCCTATCTCATACTCACCTATTGCCGTCGTAGTATCCGAGCGTGACCGCGAAACGGTCGCTATGGGAACTATCACCAATATCGGTATCAAGGCGCTATATGCGTTAGAAAGTGCCACCCCACCTGCCACCCCAACAACACACAAGGATATGGCAGTAGTCCTAACAGAAATGCTATATGACGGCGACGAAACACTTAATGATTATCTTATCGACAAGCGCCGTAAAGAGGGTGTATCTATTAAGCCTATCGTAAAGGTAGTGGAACAAGCACAAGAAGTAACCCCGACGAAGGTTATTGAAATCCCTATCAACACTAATAAGGTTATGAGTAACGCTAACCAAATGGTAACTATCCCCGACGCTATATGGGCTAATACCTATATTCAACGTAAGATTATCGGGAACTTAACCGAGTTTGATATCTTTGACGGCGCACTCGCAGATAATAAAAATGTCCTAATTGAAGGACACGCAGGGTCGGGCAAGACTATGTCCGTCCTAGCATACGCAAGCGCTCGCAAAATGCGTTACTTCAACGTTGCTTGCCATATTGGACTAGAGGCTTCCCACCTAGTCGGTCGTTGGATACCAACCGCCGACGGTCACTTCCAATGGCAAGACGGCGCAGTAACCGAAATCGTTCGCAACGGTGGAGTGTTGCTATTCAATGAGTTTAACTTTGCCCCTGAGCGCTTTACGACCTTTATCTTTAGCCTATTAGATAGCCGTCGTGAAATCCAACTAATGGAAAACGGTGGAGAAGTAATCAAGGCTCACCCTAATCTACTAATCGTAGCCGATATGAACCCCGACTATCGTGGCACACGACCACTTAATCAAGCACTCGCTGACCGCTTTAGCGAGCGCCTAGTTTATCCATACGATAAGGCTATCGAACTTAAATTGCTGAAATCAAAATCTCTATTAGAAATGGCAAACCAACTTCGTGATGAGTTTAGCAAGGGAACTTTATTAACCCCTATCTCTACTCGCGCCCTAGTAGCGTTCGTTGATAATGCCAACAGATACGGCATGGACTACGCAATTTATTCCTACGTCAATTCCTTTGAGGGTGATGAGGAAAGAAGTAGCGTAAGACTAGTAGTAAATACTCACAAGGATAATATTGCTAATGACTTAGGACTATCTAAGATTAGCGTTATTCCTGATACCGATAACATGGTAGAAGTTATTGACCCACTAGCCTTTGAGGTATCAAATGTCTGATAAGACTATTTTAGATATCGACGCTTTCTATGATGATGTCGCTCATAATGCCTATATTCGTAATGCCGAAACAGGTCAATGGGGAACAGACTTAGAATATGTAGAACAGGCTGAACAAGCGTTCAAGGAAAACCTTGATAGGCTTAATAGCGTTGGAGTTATTTATTCTAAGGCAGATAGTATTATCACAGGCGACAAGATTAACGTTGAAGTTAAGGTTATGCCTGACGTTGATACGACTAGCATGAACGACGGCAAGACGATTATCTTTAACGCTAATCTAATTGAGGACGTGGACGACGAAAGTATCGTAAGCCTTCATGGCTTTAACTACCACGAAGTCGCACACGTTCTTTATACCCCACGCGAACAGAGTGACTTAATTAAATATGTAGTAGAAAATAAATTAAAGAAATCTATGAACATATTAGAGGACGCTCGTATTGAACGATTACTAATTGCCAAATACGAAAGTGTTCGCCCCTTCCTAGAGGCTTCCGTCCTTGATTATCTATTAAAGGGCGACCCTGATGAGTGGGCTAATGGCTTTATCCTAACAACAGGACGTATGTATTTAGACTATGAGATACGTCAGGAAATCGCCACTCGCTTTGCTAGTCGCTATGGCGTAGGACTAGCAGAGGAACTTCACTCTATTATCCACTCATACCGACAACTCGTATTCCCTACGGACTATGATAAGGCTAAGGAACTAATCACTCGCTTCGGTCGTATCTTAGGATTAGACGACGACCCCGAGCCACCCCACTTCTCACCAAAAGAAGGCAACGGTGGACACGCTGACCGTGACCCACAAAAGAAAGGTCGCATGGACGGCGCTAAGGAACAACAACGCCTACAAAATAAGGCTATTGGACAGGAACAAGGCAAGGACTTTGAGAACTTTGATAATGTCCCTGACCCTGCTGATAACCCTATCAACAACGTTAATAGTCCTGAGGAATTGGGTGAGCAACGTGAGGAAACAGAAGCCACTAAGGCTATGAGGGATAAGATTGAAAGTCTTATTAAAGATATTATGCGTGATGATGAAGTCAAGCGTGATACAAAAGAAGTTACTAAGGCTATCAACAACAATGATATTACTCGTAGTGCCGTAAAGAAGGCTACCTACACTAACTTCCCTATTAAGGCTAAGGTAATGGCAAGCGCTAGAGCCTTCGCAACAGAGTTAGAGCGTCTAAGAATAGATAGCGACCCTGCTTGGGATACTATGAAATCTAGTGGCAGATTAAATATAACTCGCGCCATGAAATACGATATTAACGATATCAACACTCTCTTTGATGAGTGGAACGACGGTAATAGCGCCAACGATATTGAAGCCGTAATCTTAACAGATACTTCGGGGTCAATGGGTTGGCAGATAGCCCAAACTCTAGAGAGCGCTTGGATTATCAAACGCGCTATTGAACGTATTCAAGGCAGGGTTAGCATGTATAAGTTTAACCACGATAGCCGACTAATCTACGACGCTAATGAGAAGGCTAACCCCTCTCACTATCGCTTCGTTCAGAGTAGCGGAAGCACTAATCCTTACAAGGCGCTAGTAGAAGCAGAGCGCATATTGACCGCCTCTCGTAAGCCTATCAAAATGATATTTATTATCACCGACGGCTATTGGGATTGGAAAGAAAGAAACGACGCAATTATTAACCGCATGAACAAGGCAGGAATTATTACTTCGGTAGCCTATCTCGGGGAATTAAATGCGTGGAAGTCTGACGACCCTATCGAACAGGCACAATACGACGAACAACATAAGGCTAACCTTATTGAGTATCGCCACGGCGCTACCTTCTTTAATACCGTCACCAACCCAACCCACTTAGTCGATATTGCTAGAGATATCGTTAAAAGTAAAATGGGGAAACGACACTAATAAATATAGAATTGCCGTGGGAGTGCCACCCTTCGCGCTTCCACGGCATACCTAGCACAGCAAACTTACTTCCTACCACCGCCACCACCGCCACCAAAAGAAAGAAGGAAACAATGACCGACACAAACCGCGAAATATGCGAGCAATATCTACAAGGAAACTCAGAAGCGATAAGGTTAATAGATACGTTAATCGCAGTATCAGCAGACTTATCCTTTATTAGAAGTAACGAAGTCGATTGGGACGAAACAGAAATGGGCGATTACAACGACTTCCGAGCAGAGTTAGATATGGCAATAGATAACTTAGAACCTATCTTAATCAAATATAACTTAATGCCAACCGACCTACCACTAATGAAATAATAGAAGAGGAATAAAAAATGAGATATAACGTTGTAGTATCAGCAAGTATTCACCACGTTGTCGAAGCAGAGAGCGAACAAGACGCACTATCACAAGCCTACGATTGGGTAGGAGATGAGTATGGAAATCTATGCGACAAGGCTAACTTTGAGGCGATAAAAATATGAGAACAAGAAAAGAGTTAAAAATAGATATAGCCGACCAAGCACAACAGATTATGTATTTTGAGGCTAGTATGCCTGATATGAATAAGGCGTTAAAAATGTTGGTTGATAGGCTAGAGAGTATTTATTTATCGGGTTATGACGACGCAAAAGGAGAGAACTAATGAGTCAGCACCACTTTATTATTAAATATGATACAGAAAAGAGAGAGTGGGAGTGGGACGTAGAAACAGAACACGCCCGCTTCCCCGACGGAACTATCTACGATAATGGCTGGAACGAGGTGGGGGTAGTGTATGCTAATCCCGATAATGACGCTTGCGAGGAATTAAGCAAAGCAATATTCTATCTAAATAAATTAGGAGATAACCGTGAACGAGTATGACCAATATGGAAATGAGATTATTGACGCTGAAATCGTTAATGAGAGAGAGGACGAGGACTATCAAGTAATTGACCTCACTACTGACTTTCAAGATGAGTTAGACCCCTTTGAAATTGAGATTGGGGCGCACCTACAAAATCACACTCCACCTATTCCACTAATTATGGTTGAAGCATGCGTTACCGCTATTTCTAAAGCCAATGTTGGATTATGGGACGACGAGATAGAATTACCAAAAGGAACTTTGTGGAAAGAGAGCGACGTTGCCCCTGTGTGGGTAATTATTACTAGCCACCACTTGGAAAAATGGGTAACACCGCAAGAAAACTTAATAACAATTACCGACCCTGATGGAAATGTTGTGTATAAAGGACTTGGAACAGGAGAGTTAATTACGGAAGAAGGAGAAGAAGGAGAGTTAAATGGGTAATTTAGGAGAAGAGTTAAATATGGAAAACCTTGAAATTGAGAGAGAAGAAGAACCTGCAGCTGGTGAAAGCTGCGGATGTGGTAACTGTAGTTGTGGGCAGGGATTAAATATAGAAATGCCTCAAAGAGAGATAGTTACCGAAATGGACGGAGTATCTTAATTGAAAGAAGAGAGCAAACTTCGTTGCGCTAAGTGTTACCTGGAATTTGAAAAAGGAGAGATTCTATTTCCTGATGAGAATAACCTTGACGAATTAGGAGAGGTAGGACTAGTGTTCTGTGTGCTTTGCTCAATACCTGAGGGAAGCCCCGACAAGATATAGGAGAGAGAGTTGCAGACTTTCTTACCATTAGCAGACTTTCACGAAACCGCAAAAGTATTAGACAATAAAAGATTAGGTAAGCAACGAGTAGAGGCTTATCAAATTACTAGAGTCCTTGCTGGATTAACTAAAGGTTGGCGCAACCACCCTGCCGTTCTTATGTGGGAAGGTTACGAACCCGCACTTTATGAGTATGGGAGAATAGTTTGTGTTGAGTGGCGCAACCGTGGCTTCGTAGATAACCTAGTTGATAATTTCCCCATAGTTGATGTAGTCTATCCACCGTGGCTAGGAAACGAGGACTTTCATAAGTCACACCAAGCAAATCTAGTAAGAAAGTTGCCTGAACATTACAGGCTATACTTTCCCGAGATTGACGAAACTTTACCGTATTACTGGCCCACTAAAGAAGGAGTAAGAAATGCCTAGAAAAGTAAGCGCAACCTTTAACGCCACCCTTGTTAAAAACACCGATAAAGGTGGTGCATGGTTAGCACAATGGACAATTACACATGAAGGATTAGATAACCCAATTAAAATGGAGTTTGAAGCTTTTTCAAATGCAAGCGCTGGCAAGCGCTGGTTTAAAGAAAAAGTAGCCGCTAATACTCCACGAAAGAGCGTTAAAATGATTGCTACTGACGCAAAAGACGTTAAGGGTAAGCCTGTTAAGTTTATTGGAAGTCTAGGATTTAAGGCAGAAGTGTAATGGGATTTACTAACCCTATTGTACCCGAACCTGATTGGGGAAGACCTTCTCCTAATATCCCTGATGAAGAGATTTATGATGAGGATGAATTTGAAGATGATGACGACGATTTCGAGGATTAGATTTCGTAGCCCTGTTTATTTAAAAGAGAGTAAATACGGAGATAGTTCTACTGTGCAGGTGTTGTGCTATCACTGTGGCACTACTTATCGGACACATCCCGATAACCTAAGAGTTCCTAATTATTGCTCTAATTGTAAATAAGCGTTAAGGAGAGTTTCGTTCCTCTCTAAGATTGGTCATGATTCCATAACCCTTCGGATAGCCAACTCTGCGCGACATAATAAAAGAAGCCCCCTAGCAAACTCACTAGGGGGCTTCAGTATTTAATTAAGGTTTCGGTATTTCACAATAGTCTGTAGAGCAATACTTTTCTCCGATTGCATCTGCTGCCATTCCTGCGTAAACGTCTGTGAAGTCAATAGGCAATAATTTTAATGTAGATTTCTCATATTCTTCGGCAGTTATTTGCGTATATGGCATTTGCGGATAGGTCGCATTTCCCATTGGTAAAAAGGAAATGGTTTTGAGCTGTCCGTCAAACATGTGGAGAACCGTTCCGACTGAGTCTTTTTCGGTTTCCGCATTAAATGATACAGTCACAGATACAGAATTGTCCGACCAATGTCTTTGTGCCATCGCGGCTAATGCTGTTTTTTCAAAAATAGAGACGTCCTTTTCGCTACGCTTGGCGTCTGACTTAATAGGGAAGAACACCACGGAAGTAGTTTTAGGAGATTCACTAGCCTTTTCTACTTTATAACCTGAGGCTTTAAATAGAGGAAGCATAGGGTCGTCGTTTCCAAATCGGATTGCACGAAGGAAATACTCACCACCAGGAGTCCAGTGAACCCCAGGAGATTCACCAGCCAAGATAGACACAGTTCCAGAAGGCTTTACAGTTGTAGTCTTAATAGACTCACGTATGCCTAGCCACTCTGAGTATGTCTTATCGTATTGTTGAATTACCTTGTAACCCTCATCCATCCAAGAACGAAGAGTTGGTAATCCAACACGGTCTGCAAAATTAGCCACACCAGACATAGAAGTTCCAATGCGACGATTTCGTTGCATAATCGCATTTGTTTCTTCCCAGTGAGTAGGAAGCAATGTCACAGTTTTTGCATAAAGGTATGCAAACTTAAGAGTTCTCTTGTAATCTTCTATAGAGTCGTGTCGATTTAGATAAGTTTCAACCAGAGTACAGCATTCAAAAGATTCCAACGACTGTTCAGCGCAAGGATTGTAACCTGCAGCTCTCCAGTCTTTGTTGTTGGCAGGGTCAACTAATCGACCATACTGACGAGTAACATCCATCCAGATGACTCCAGGCTCTCCGTTGAGTTTAATGCCGTCAACGATGTGTTCTAAATTAGAACCTACGCTAACCTCAACAGAGTTATTAGACATCCAGGCCCAACCAGGGTTGGAGGGGTCATAAGAATTACGCTCTGGATAAACTTCAGCGTTCTTTAAATTAAGAAAGTCTTGGTCATCAAGTCTGCCCATTAAAAGCTCAGCTGAGCGGCGGACGTTTCCAGACACTACGCATACGCCTATTAAATTACCGATATCGGCAATATCCTTGCGAGTTAATTTAGAACCCTCTCTTTTATTAAAGATTGCACGAATATAATCATGTAATTTCTGAAGAGGTTCGGGCCCAGCTGCGGTGCCGCCAAAGGTTTTAATGGGAACACCCGCAGGGCGAATAATTGAGTAATCAAAATTATAGATAGGCTGTTCTGGTTTTAAATAGGAGTTAATCAACATTGAGACCGACTCCACCCAACCCTCACGGGTATCTGGAATTTGATGAACAACTGGCGGTAGTTTTGGGGCGTAAATAGTGAAGTCTTTGTCCGCACCTTTATCGTCAAATCCTACGCCAACCCCCAACATACTTGCTTCCATTAAAAAAGCAAATGGTTTAGCAGGGTCTAATTTGGTCATAGAAGCAGTGGATACAAATGAGCAATTTTGAAGGGCGGCTGAGTTACGCTGTTCGTTGACAAGCGGTGTTCCCATAACCCATAGACCTCGGCCTGGTGGGGTCCACTTTAAATTAAACAATCGGTCAAAAGCCTCTTTGGCTGACGACTGAGCTTTGGCATCATTCCAAGGTAATCGATTAGCCTTGGCGTGGTCTTTTTGAAGGGAATACATACCCTCAATTACTCTCTGGCAAACATCTACCCAAGTTTCCTTAGTTCCATCAGCCTTTAGACGAGAGTAGGTTCGGAGAAAAGTAATTTCTCCAACTGAATTTCCCGCTGCATCTTTGTAACCCCAAGGAACTTTTTTATTTCTGTAGTCCTTTAGGAAGTCATCGGCTAGGTGGAAAGATAATGCCATTGGTTTCTCCATTCCGTGTTTTTAAACAATTTTATCGTTGAGTTACAGGGTGTTTCAGACTGACTATTTCCAACACTTATGCAGTGCTGTGGGGTATCCCATAAGGGCTACTTATCTTCTGTTAAATTCTTAATAATCTTGGTAGTTTCTGCCTCGTTTATTCCCCCCTCTGGCAGTTGATTAAGGTTAGCTGCCCTATCTCCGAAGATAGAACTTAGCACACCTGCCGAGCCTTGTCGTTCTACGGTCATGCGAATAAACTCACGTGAGTCATCCAATTCTTTAGTGGTTTTAATTAATTTAAACAGGCGGTCAATCTCTTGAGAAACGTTGGGGTCGGCGTATCCACCGTTCATTTCTTCAGCAAAACGCATAAAAGCAACGCGTTGCCCCTGCATTTCGATGATTGCATTAATTAAACCTTTTAGTTGTTCTTTGGTCTTTACCTCTACTGGAAGCTTAAATGCACATACAGATTGTGGCTTAAACGCAGGGCAGTTTGACGCAACAAAACAAGTATCACAGGAACGAAGGCTAGTAGCTTGAGAAGAAACGGTTTGCACATCTTTGATGGTTCCATCCTCTTCTACAACGGTGTTAACATCGTATCCAAAGACAGGTAAATTACCCATTTCCTCTGGTTTTCTCGGCTCAAGTTTCCGCACTTCAGGACCCTTATGGGATACCTTATCAAGGGTAGTTTCCGCATTTGACGAATCATCTTCAAACGCTTGTGGGGTATCCCATAACTCGTCATCATTATTTAGATTACCCACTTTATTTACCCTCATCTCAAATTGTTCGTAAGACCAAACTGCTAACCGACATACTTCTTGCGGGTCATCTTCAGCAATCAAATCTGAATCTAATCCAGCCTTTTCATAAATCCTTTTATATCTAGAGCGAGCTTGGTCCTTCATTTTCTTGTTGTATCGAACTAAACGTGTACCATCCCACACTATAGTCTCACCGTGAATCATTGGCGAAAGCCAAGATAAGGTGCTGGCTGTCTCAGCCTGAACCTGACGAAGGTTATCTGGCTTAGCGCAACCTAAAGCATGAAAGCGAGTGCCGTTACGTTGAGCATAGGCTCTTGTAGCGCTTGCAAGCTGGGTTTCAGCCTCTATGGAGTCCCCTGGTATCCCGATATCCAAAAAGGTATCTACAAGTTTCTGGAGCCCTGTAAGGCCCGTTTGAGGGCTCCATACTGGTTGAAACTTAATAGGTGGAACCAAAGACCAAGCGGTCTTTCTTTGTTCTTCTACAAAGGCGGGGTCAATATTTATACCGCTAACCTCTGAGAAGGTCGTAATTCTATCGATGTTCATTGCAATAAAATGCTCGTAGTTGGCATGAAATTCTTCAAGCTCAACCTGGCTTAACTTTAGATTTTTAGGCAAGCCTGGATGCACATAAATGTAGAAATCTTTATTAAAGTAGTTTTCTAATAGATATTCCTTGGTCTTTGGTAGCCCCCGCTTTGTTAAGCGATAGTAGCTGACCCCCACATGATTAGCTGTGGTTGACTCTAGAAGCAATCTATTAGAAGGAACCTCTGCCCCCAAATAGATAATTCGCATTAAAGTGTGCTTTTTTTAATAATTACTACGTCGTTTTCGCGGGTCTCAATTACTTCCCACCCACGTTTGCGGTAATAAAACTCTTCTTGTTTTGAATTTGTCCAACCATACACCTCTTTAAATCCGCGTACCTTGGCTACATCTAAAATCATCTCCATTAAAAACCCGCCGATACCGTTTTTTCTTTCGGAAGGGTCAACATACAGGTTTGATACCCATGGTTGAAGCGTTTCCCCCTCTTCTTCAGTCAACGCAATCGTAGCCACTAATTTATTATTTAACTTAGCAATAAATGCTTGTGGAAGTTGGTCTTCTGGTGTTTCTAAAACCTGCTTGTAAAAGTCTGCAAAGGCTACATACTCTTTAAGGTCTGGAAGGGCTTCGCGCCAGTGTGTTTCATTCCAATTAGTAACAGTATCAATAACCTCTTGGTCATTAGGCAATACGTGAAACGATAAGGTGTTCATATCCTTGGGTCCTCCGAGTAGGTATCTTGTTGTCTTTCTAACTCTTGAACAATCTCTGTCCAAGACCTAACGCCTTGTCGACTATCAGGTCTAAAATCTTCTTTAATATAAGTTGGCTGTAAAAACACTAAAGTAGTCATGCCAACCTCCAACAAACGCAAGGTTAATTGGGGGTCCGATGTTATCACATACTCTACTGGCCCCTGCGACTTCAACCACTCTACTTGTCTAAAATGCGGGTCGTCCCCTAACGCTGGAACCACATTAATATCAACTAAGTCATCAATGTTATTAATTCTATGTTGTCGCAACCAATGGTCTGTTTTTTCTTTATCATCACATAAAAGCAGTACTCTATGTTTTTCTTTTAAGCTTCTATAAAGCGCCATACCATCTGGAATTGGTGCGGATTTAGGGGTACGTAGTACACCGTCTACAAATACTAATATTGCCACGTCTGAACCCTATCACTTATTTTGAGTGAGGGCTCTCCTTATTAAGGTGCTGGCATCTGGAAGTTCCATGCCATAGGTTTCAGATTCAAATTGTTTACGACTTTTTGTTGATATCTCTTTAAGCTGTTTTAACGCCTGTACAGAACCAGCTGCTTTTCCAGACTGCCAACGATAGTTGTGGATATCTGCGTATCCTTGACCACTTGGGCTAAATGCGTATTTTCTACCTTGATGAAGGTCGTCAAATAAAGCTGCTCCCTGTTCTACAGCATTTTTTAATGCGGCTTCTGCATTTCTTCTAGCGGTATCTGTAGTTGCGGAACCTATAGAGCTTAAAGCTTCTGAATACCTGGAAAGGATTTCATGAGCCATTGATGTGTCTTGAGCAATTTTTCTATCCCACTGTTTATTAACTGGCAAAGCCTTAACCTCAGGTTGAACTGTCCAGTCGTCATTTGTTAATGAGTAGGCGGCGTAAGGCTTTATTTTACGTATATCGGATTGCACATTAACATAGAATGTAAGCTCAAAAGCCTCTAGGAAATTGGAAGTGTGTGGATGCAGTGCAGAGCTGAAGTCTTCATTGAACATAGCTGCAATTTCTTTATCACTTAAAGCTTTGTATTCTGGATTAGATTGCCTAAACTGTAGATAATTTACACCGACAAGGCAGTCTAAGTCAGCTGGCTTTCTAGCAGCTGTCCACTGATATGAAACCCCCGAGCCAGCTAACCAAACATGAATATACGCTTCAGGGTTGTAATAGTGGTTTTTTAAATGCTCAATCAGGATTCTTAAAATCATGGAGCGTACGGCTGGGACAATCTTCCCATTACGAAAAAGCCGTGGGTCTAAACCTGCGCCAGGTGCGCTGAAGTACGACGTCTCAGATGGTTCTACGGATACAGGCTTGGCTTGTGAGACAAGCGACTCGTAGATATTCATCTAGTTATTATAGTTCTTTTTCCTTCTTCTCTTTGTACATAACATCGGTTTCAAACTCAAATATGCGGTGTTTTTCTGGCATATCGGTTTTAATTGGATTCATATATCCACATTGTTGATGTGCGGCAATAAATTGCTGTGCCCACATAATTACTAAGGATTCATTACCTGTTTCTTCAACATCAGCTTGAAAAGATGCGACGCAGGTGCAAGTCATTTCAATAAAGGCCATGGCGGTTGTCCCCTTTGTTTGTATGTACAGTATACCGCTAAAGGCTACGGTACCAAAGGGTCAACCGTCAAGGGTTTAATTACTCAGAAAGGCCTTTTTCCGCCTTTAAATACCCTTTTACCAAATCTAGCACCTGATAAGCGGTATTTGTCTGGGCCATGCTGTCAACGATGTCCTGACACCCATGTTTGATGTCATCCACAGTAGCCTGTCTTTCAACTGTTTGAGTTGTAGATAAATCTGCTGTTGCATACCAATCGCCATTTGGCTGTTTAATTACAATAAAAGCGGTGATTCCGCCAGTAGGCGCTTCCGCTGTTAAACCTAATTGTTCTGCGGTTAGTTCACCTAGGTCAATATTTAATTCATCTGACATTAGCTGTATAGTCCTTTACTCTGGTAGGCGCGTTTCTGGTTGTACATTTTAACTGGACAAAAGTCACACAAATGTATTTTTACATTTGATTTCTTCATACCAGCCTCTTTGCGGTCTTTTTCCGTAGCTGGGGTTAGGATTTTTCTATCAGATTTATAATCTGAACACTGACCCTGAGGACGGTTATGCAAAGCATAGCAGCTCATAGCGTCTGCTGAAAAATTGTCTTTGACGTTGTAAAAATCAGTTCCAAATACATCTAGTCCAGAAGACCCGCCCTTTAATACTTGAGACTTAATCTCACTTAGGATTTTTTCTTTAAGTTGGGGGTTACCCATCCATGCCACAGTCAGACAATCCGTTAGAACACCAAAGTGTCCTTGACGTTCGCAACTACCAATATACTGTTCAATCCACGGATTATCGGACTGGTCGTAGCGACCTTCGCCTAATGCTTTACCTGTTTTTGTATATGGAATTTCCTGAATAGTTTTACACTGCTTACAGATAAGCAGGTTGATTCTATCGGGCTCTAGGTCATCAATATTTGCCATGACCGAAGCCTATCACAAGTATTAATACTTGTTAGGAGTCTCTCCTGGTCTAGGTTTATATCCCGTTTCTACATAAAGACCGCTTCTATCGCCTTCGTCTCTAAGACTTACATGACCGTGCCCGATGCTTCCACCAAAATTTGGTCCTACTCGGTACCCTTTTTCACCAAGGTCATGTTCAATATGATGTGGACCATACTGTTTTTTCCAACCTCCAGAGGCGCGTCCTAGTGCAGCCATCATTTTTTCATGTGAACCTACTGAACGACGGTCATCTCGCTCTCTACGTGGTGCTTTACCAAATTTAATTCCCACTATTACTCTCCTGGGTTTACCTTTGAGGGTTCTTCAGAGTTAATAAAACCATAGTTCATGTATGGGTGCAAGCTAGCGCGATTCTTTACTACAGTCTGGTCTCCTGCGCTTGGTTGAACAGTTGTATTTGGACGGCGCTTACGATATTTACCATCTGTTGCGCCTTCAAGTAGCTCAGCGTTCTGTGAGCGTGAATTGTTAACGGTCATTGGACATGCGTCCCTTCACTAGGTTGTGGGCCTTTCGACGACTGCAAGTAGGGCAGTGGTCTTGAGACTGTAATGATTGTACTGGGTTCATAACTGCTCCACAGGCTTTACAGGATTTTGAACCATTGTATATGGTCTCTAAGGACACATCAATGGCTCCCGCCATACCTTCGCCTGTACTATCTGTAAACAGACCTGGGTCTTTACTCATTTAAACTAGCCAGTCTGTAGGTTTTACGCCACGTTTGACGTTTTCTGTCTGCTCGGCAGGGCTAACGTACTCTTTGCGATTAGGATGTCCTTGAGGCCAAGGGCTTACCCAACCATTTTTTTCTTGAAAACCTTTTGAAGTCATAAAGGTTTTTGAATCTTTGTCGTACTCTGTACGAAAATCTCCGTTGTTACGTCCCATTACACTTGTCCTAACGTATTTCTAGAAGTTGACTGCTGTGTGTTTGGGGTCTGGCTAAAGTCAGACTCTACACGCTGTTCATTGCGACCAGGAAGCTCAATTATATCCTGAATGCCTATTTCCTCGGTTACAAAACCGTATCTGTCAGGAAATAACCTAACCTGTGGAAGGTTTGGTCTAACATATTCTTGAATTTCTTCACTGGTCATGTTCCAAGTAGCCAAAGACTGGTTTATTAAACGTTCTTGATTGCTTTGAAACGGTCCAATATACTCCTGTGGAGGCATTGCGGCCTCAACTGGATTAGGATTCCACGGTCTACGGTTGTATACGCCATCTGCTTGTTGTCCTGGCATTAGTCTTTTTTCTCTTCACCCTTGTATTTAGCAATATGTTCTTCAAACTCTTTGTGCCTAGATGCTCTAGCAGTGTTGTGCACCTCTAATGAGTGGTCCTCATCATTTGCGGTGTGAAAGTTATGGTCGCCGCATGCTGGGCAGCTTACTTTGTAAAACGGCATTTATCTACCTCGCTTTAGTTTTGCAATATCTGAGCCGCTTACTGGATACTCTCTGTGCGGGTAGTATGAAGCGGATGTAACAACATCATCCCAACCGCCGTCTTCATTTGGCTCTTGTGTATGAGCTGGTTCATGATAATTTTCTGATAAACGTGGGGTTTTATCAGAACCAAATGGAACAAAAACTTTAGCATTAGGATTGTCTAACCCAGCTTTTACGGTCTCTGGGTATTTAAATCCCTGTGGTTCAAATGAAGCTCTGCGTTTTAATTCAAACTGGTCCTCACCCTTACGATAAATAGCCATAATTATCTCCACTGAGGACGCATGCGAGACATTTGCTCTACACGTACCTTGTTGATTGACATAGGTGAATCACTTCTAACTGTTGGACCCGCTTTTCCATCATTTGGTAAATGTGGACGTGGGAACAAAGCTGCATCTTCTACATTTCTTTTTACTAAATACCCATTATCTGTTTTAACTGCAGCCATCTGTCTACGTATGCCTCGGGTGTTCTCTAACCCAGCTGGATAGTAATAATCGGATTGGTCAATTCTTTCCCCGCGATGAACACCACGTTGATATGAACGCTGACCAATACGTACCTTTAGACTATCTAATACGTTTTCTGATTGACCGTTGGGACGACCACGGTCATCACGACGTGTGCGAATTGTTCCTAGGTAACCGTCTGGATATTCAGCTTGTGGTACGCGACCAACACCAAGACGCAAAAAATCAAGTTCTGAACGAGCAACTGGTGTACCACCGCCACCGTAATTAGTGTAGGTGCCATACATACCACCAGCGCCAAGGTTCTGCGTATTTTGATGTGAATTAGGCATACTCCTATGGTACGCCCTTTATATTAGACGGTCGCTTTAAACTCAATACCCTCGTAAATAGCCCAACCATCCATGATATGAATAGGTTGTAGTGTAAAACTACCGTCGTCTTTTACCCACCCAATCATGATTCCTTGTTGCCAATCTTCCCAATGAGTTAGCGGACGACCTTGCTCTGTTAACCCCGAACCATAAGAAGGAACTGCACCATCTACGCGACATAGGCAACCTGGCGATGCTGAAACTGAACGAATAGGGCCATCACCGTTTGCCACGGTTTTATATTGCATTTCTTGACGATGTGCATGACCAAACACTGTAGAAACGTGTGGATTCTTATTTACGTAAGCTGAAGCTGTTGACCCATTAGAACGCACAGAAGTTCCGTGTATAGCTCGTAGATGTGGGGTAATCCAGTACTCACCTGCGGGATAACCGCCAACATAAATGACACCAAGCTCATCTAAACGTAGTAGGTAAGGAATAGACATAACAGGCCAATCCTCTGGAGTAGCGTTAGCTCGTTTAATACCTTTAGAAGCCATGGCATTCATAGTTACGTACTTATTCATACGGCAATCATGGTTTCCTTCAATAAAAACAATCTTTGCATTTGGGCAGGTAGCACGTTGTTTAGCTAATAATTGATGTCCGTAATCAAGGGCTGGTTGAACAGTGTGTGCAAACATTTCTTCTTGTGCATATTTGCCCATTGTTGGAAGGTCTAAATAATCACCTAAATGAATAATTTCATCTAATCCATATTTTTCTTCCATATAAGCAAGCAACTGAAAATGAATGTCAATTGCTGCTTCATCGTGAAACGGGTCTAACGTTCCATCCTCATATTTACGATATCCAATTTGCGGGTCTGGGACGAACATTATTAATCGCCCATCTTTTTTACGTTTACGTTCTTTATAGGTTGCTGGCTTAATTACTGTTGGTTTTGCTGGTTGAATTGGGGGCCATGCCCAATCACCTATTGCTAATGGATTTGCTTCTATAACTGCTTGGTCTAATAAATCTGAAATGGTTACTTTCGACATGTGCATCGTCCCTTAAAGTGGTCTCGAAAAGCGGTCTCTTTCATTGGTAATTCATACCCATTTGCTACCAATGCTTTCATGAAATTTTTTATATCTAGGCCTAGGTTTTCATCACCTAGAGTTTTAACAAGTTTTTCTTTTAACTTTGGTTCTTGCTTATCAAGCCATTTTGCTGTTGTGCAATAGCCTTTACGCCTAGTATTAACTGGGTTACTTGAAAACTCAGTTAACAAGTCATCAATTGACTTCACTGTCATTCCTCTCGACGCCTCAAGCCTATCACAAGAATTGCAACTTGATGGAATAAAAAACCCCCGCTGGGGGACATCCAGCGGGGGTCGTTAGGCAACTGCGTTTTGTCGATTTATTTAATCGTTATTTTTTTAGCCTTCTTTTCCTCAGGAATAATACGCTCCAAGGAAATAGTTAGGAAACCATCGGTAAGCTTAGCTCCAACAACAACTACGTCATCGGCAATAGCAAACTTCTGTACAAAGTTGCGAGCAGCAATGCCTTTGTAGGCATACTCTCCGTCATCTTCTCCCTTATCTCCTTCAACGGTCAGGATGTTTTCTTTATATGTAATGGATACATCATCCTTCTTAAACCCTGCAATTGCAAGCTCAATCTCAGCCTTATCATCAGGCAAAGTCTTGATATTGTAGGGAGGATAGCTTGATTTAATACGAACGTCTTCTAACTCTTTAAATAAGTTTAATTGACGGTCAAAACCAACGGTCCACGGGTCCAAAAAGTTATGCAGCGTTTTAAAAGGGTCTGTGATAGGTGGAAATGTTGGTAGTTTTTTGGGATGTTCCCATTGAATTGGATAGCCTGAAGCCATAATATATCTCCTTAGACGATATAAGTTAAGTGACCCCCGATTGGCAGGTCATCAATATTATACAACAATCTAAATTAAAATATATTCCCGTATTTCTTGCATATGCAAGAAAAGGTACATTTCCTTGCATATGAAATGCCAAAGCCCCGCACACGGCGGGGCTTTGCGCTATTTAGTTGTAGCTTTATTCAGCCATTCCATCCTTAAAATTAGGATGTGAGCGGTTGATTGCGGCAGAAAGAATGCGTCCGTTACCCTGAGTTGCGCCAGCTTCTGGTGCGGTTGTCTTCTGGAACTTAACGCGTACACCATAACGAGCACCGCTTGTTGCGGTCACTTTGGTGCGTGATGGCTTTGCCATCTTTGTTGGGTCGCCAGCTTGTGCGCCCTTCTTCTTCACGAGTGTTCCCTTTTCAACAGGTGCAACACGTGGCTTTGAACCCGCAGCATTTTTTGGCTCAGCTGAAGTAGGAGCAATTGGTGCTGGGTTCTTCTTTGTATCTTTTTTCATTTAGTTTCCTTTGCGCGAAGGTATCTACAAGAATAGGGCTTATTAAGGTATTAAAATGCCTTAACTAGCTTTAATATCAAATACGATAGCGGAAATCTGTCCATCGTGACTTTCAATGCTGGAAAAACCAGGGATGCAGGTAAGGTCTAGGCCCCTTGGAGCCGTGTAACCACGTGCAATTGCTATGGCTTTCACGGCTTGATTTACAGCACCCGCACCAACGGCGCGAACCTTACAAACACGTGTCTCATAGATACTGTGTGCAATAGCTGATGCTACAGCTTGTGGATTAGAACCAGCGCCTACGCGTAGGACTTGTTCTTCATTGTTTTGCTCGGACATTTATACCTCGGTTTACGAATAGTAGATTCCCCGTGGTAAGTATTATGACGGCGAACAGTAACGGTGTAAGGCTAAACTAATCTATAGGTGTAGGAGCTGTAGCCAAAGCACCACATAAATGGCATTCCATATCTAACATATAAAGGCTTATTTCACCATCTTCAAACATGGCCTTTACATTCCACAATGTGGACCCACAAACGCACACCTCTAAAGGCTGGTCTTTATCTCTTAGGTCCAACAATGAAATCACCTGCCACATGCCGTGCAACCTCTAAATAGATTTCGGCGTTAGAAAATAGGTCCTCTGGATGGTACAGCTCGTCTGGTTTGGCGCCCCAATTATGTTTTAAATATTCTTTTAAACCTGGAACTAAAGCATCAACAAACTCTCCAGGAGTCATGTATCCATAAGCTCTTAGTTCTTCGTCTTTATTTTTCTTACTCATCCTTGGCCCCCCCAGCCTCCTCCTTTAAACTGCACTGCTGGTGGCGTGTACGACTTAACCATAAACTCACCGCAAGTATCACAAGCGGGTCTATGGGCTGCATCAAATGCAAAGTGCATTTCTACAGTCTTATCGCATTTCATACAAACAAAGTCATACTTAGGCATTATTTCTCCCTGAATTTTGGGTCTTGTAGCTTATCGTACACCTCTTTTTCATAAGCTAAATCATTCTTACCAGACACTAGTCGGGCTAAAGCGTATGAGTCTGCGGCGTTGTCGTCAGTAAATTCTACATCCCATTTCTTATATACGTAAAGTAGCATTTGGCTCTTAGGAACGCCCTGTCCTTTACCAGTTACGTATTTTTTTAAGTTAGTTGGGGGAACTATCAAAGGATAAATACCAAAATCTAATAAAACCAATTTCACCATTCCTCCAAGTTCCCCAAGCATATTAGCCATCTGAGAACCAAAGGCGTAGCCTTCCATCGCAACGTCTGCAATATCCCATTCAAATAGGGCATCCATTAAGTGAGCTTGAATATCTCGTAACCTATCAATTCCACGTTTGTCTGAACGATAAACAGTAGTCTGGTATTTAAGGGAATCTTTATCAAATAAAGTTATAGCAAATCCACTATATGACTGGTCTATTCCAGCATAGACTGGGCTACTGCTTTTAAAAGTTAGACCTCCATCAAATTTTTTTACTGAGCTCATTTATGGGGTAAACCGATTATTCATTATGTTACGAGCAGCTGAGTTACGACGCGTAAGTTCTCTGCTGGTAAGGGAATAGTAGCGCTCAATATTTTCTAGGTTATTTTCTAGTAAAACTTTATAAGCATGAGCATATTGTTTAGCCTCTTGAAGTGCTTGAATTTCTGGGTCTTCATGAACAGCTGCTCTTAAAAGCACAGGTTTTTCTGTACTTTTTCCAGTTGATTTAGAAAGCATGCCGCGGTTAACAGCTGTTTCATAAGTGTTCTCGGCTTCTAGCTCCGCTAGACCAGCGCATGCTACTTGAGTGCGTAAAAAGTTAATGTTCTCTATATATCGGCTAGCCATCATCATTAACTCTTGGTCAGCTACTTCAGTAATATCTGCTGGAAATTCTGGTAAATCTATATTTAGGTTTACTTTAATTGGCAAACCTTGAGATTGAAGTTGAGCTAGTACTTTATCACTAACTCCTGTTGAAATAATATTACTCATAGTACCCCTTACATTTTGCACAACCACCATTTGCAACGTTGCAAGATGGTGCGGTATTTGTATTAAGTGATTCCATAATCATAGCAGCAGCGTCAAATAGACTAGCTGTTGCAAAATCACTTTTAGGAACTACAAACTCTTTAGCCTCTTGATTGGCTTTGTTTTCATAGATAAGAACTGCTTCCTGTGGATGCTCTGGTAATTCAAGAAGCTCTGCTAATTTCATATACATTTGTACTTGAGTAATATGATTCATAAACGGCGCTTTAATGTCAGCCCACATGGCTTCCATATCCCCATTGTGCTCTCTTACAAGGTCAGGGGCTTCCCACCTAATTGTTCCAATACCAATTGATTTTACTTCTAACATAAGTGGGTCACCTAAACTAGTAAGCCACCCATCAGCATGTCCTGAAATTCTTAAAGGTTCATAAAACAAAGGAACTTCATTGTACTCAAGGGGGCCATCATGACAGTCAGAACCACCCCAAAAATACTCATCACATTCAATGCAATACCATTTACCATTTAATACACCCATTTCTTGAAACCACTTTTGCCATTTAGCATGAATGTAATGGCCTTCAGCAAAAACAGATTCCATACGTAAACTACTTGTTCTTTTTTGCATAGGCTTATGTCCCTGCAACTGAAAATAAGATGCTCTATAACACCAGTCTTTTTTAACCATTTCAGAGGGATGTAGAACATCTGTTCTACGACTTTGGTCTTGAGGTTTTGAAATTACATATCGTTCTACGGAGCCTAAGACTCGTGATTGTTTTTTGCCCACATCTACCAGTTTCTTTAAAGCGCCGCTTGGTTTTTGAGTAAGTGCCATAAAGAAAACCTATCACACTTTCTTGGTAGTCACCCACTCCGCAAAGGATTTTCCAGATTTATTTGCTTTTCTTTTTAAAGCATTTCTTTCTCTATGGCTCATGCCACCCCAGATACCGTGCTGCTCATCCATAGCATCGGAATACAATAAGCACTCTTTACGCACAGGGCATTCTGGCAAACCGTCTTTTCCAAAGCACACTGCTTTAGAAATGTCTGCTATTTTTTTATACTTTGCTTTATCTCGTGGAGGAAAAAACATTTCTGTATCCATACCACGACACTTTGCTTTATGTCGCCAACCTTCTAGGTGCCCGACGTCTTCTGGGAACAATTACACTCCTGAATATTCTGGCGCAATTCCAGAAAGTCATCTTCAGTTAGTAATACGTAGTTCTCATTGTTGAGACTAAAACCGAGGACAGGCATTCGACTGTCAAGAATTGCTTCTTTAACAATCTTTTCTAGAACCGCAGCCTTAACGGATACGGAAGCTTTGCCAGTCCACTTGTGCTCTATAAGCAAATCTTGTGAACGGACATCACCTTTCCGACTCCAAAACGCACCGCTTCCAGCTGAACGCTGTCCGCCGATTGCTTTGGCTAATCGGTCCTCATGCTTCTTAGACTCTCGTTGTCCCTTAGATTTCATCTTCGGCAACGAACTTCGAACCCGCCTTAATTGAATCTAAAACATCTCGTTCTAGAGTCTCTTTAAGGTCAATCTCCTCGCGTATGGAGCTAAGCATAGCATCAGAACCCTGCCACTGCCTACCCCCGTAGCGGTAGTAAGCACCTGCTCTGGTAATAACCCTATTTAAAATACCAATAGCTAATATTTCTTTGCCAAAATCAATCTCACCAGCTGGAACCTGCCCACCTTCTGAGAAGTAAAAGTCAAAAGTTGCTACCTGTGATGGTGGGGCGGACTTATTTTTAATAACTCTGGCCTTAATAGTCTGACCAATGCGCTTTTTATCTTGCCCAGTACCAGCTTCAATCCACTCATCACGACGAACCTCCATGCGAGTGAAGAACGCATAGTCTTTTCCTAAACCACCTGGGGTGGTGCGAGGGTCTCCATACATAACCCCAATCTTTGAACGCCACTGATTGATTAAAATCCCGATAAATGGGCGCTCGTACTCAATAAGACTACGTTTGGATGCCATGCCTACCTTACGGAAAAACTTATTAGTAAGAAGGGCTCCCCTACCTACAGTTGATTCTTCCATTTCTTTCTCATCTTCTGAGCTAGGAACCAGGGCAGGAAGGGAATCAATAACGACGCAATCAACAGCTTTGCTTTCCACGATTTCAATAACCGCTTCATATGCTTCCTCCATAATATTTGTAGAAACTACGTAAACTCTTTTTGTATCAACCCCGCATAACTCAGCATAAGCGGGGACCCACTGCTCTGCAGCAATCCACACAGTTGTAAACTCAGGGTCACGCTTTTGATTTGCAGCAATAGTTTTAAGTGCAATAGCTGTCTTACCATTGCTAGCTTCGCCAATAATTTCATGCCACTGATTAACGGGCCAACCGCCACCAAGTGCTACATCTAAACTTATAGAGCCAGTAGTAACCCTACTAAGCACATCATCTCGGATATCTGAACCAAGAACTATGGTGTCTTCGCCATACTTTTTATTAATTTTTGTTAGTACTTTAGTTAATTCGGCATTCATTAAATGTGTCCTATGATTGTTTGCGGATTAAAGTTATTGTCGGTTGATAGTTGTTTGGATGGGGTTGCTGGACCACCATTCCCTCCCTGACCAACAATTCCAGTGCCTGAACCAGAACCTGATTGCTGTATGGGGTATCCGCAATCATAGCATCTAGGACGCGACTCAGCTGTACCCCCATAATTACCGCTGTTACAGCCTGGACAACGAGGTGTCACAGGAACAGTCTGTTGCGAAGTTGGATAGGACTGTTGTTGTACTGGTTGCTGATAGACAGGTTGTTGCTGTGGCATATTAGGCTGTTGTGGTTGAGGGGTTGTACCTAACTTATTTGCCCACCAATTGCTACTCATCATCATGCTCCATCTCTACTAAATCAGCGTCAAGTAATTCTCCTGGCGCTATTAATCCTATTTCCATTGCGGATGAAAACGCACCAACTAAAGCGGACATCCCCACCATCTTATACATTAAACGCATTAAGTTTTCTTCTTTATCTATTTCTTCAAAATCCTCTGGATTATTTTTTTTAATTTCATCAACTTGCAATGAAACTATAACGTCTGCTCCCATCTCTGCAATGGTGTGAAGAAAAGGCATTATAAAATCAATGCGTGCCATTCGTTTATCACTGTCATCATTTTCCATCTCTTCGCCTTCATCTGATACAGGGTTTAATCCAAGCAAAGTTGCTAAATCGTTTGGCTCACCTAACCCAGAATCGTAGATATACCAACGAAGCAAGGTACTTAATGGAACTTCTTTTTGTAAGAACTCAATCTGAGGGGACTCATTCTTTTTTCTTTTAAACCATTTCACTTAGCTTCTCCCCATCGTTGTACGGTTTTTACATCAGCAATTAAAGGTATGTCTAGAACTTTTATACCCTCCATAGCCTCTCTAATACTTTCCGCAGTTTTCTCTGCTAAAGAATCTGGGGTAAGAGTTACAAGCTCATCATGAACTGTTAAAAGAATCTTTGCTTCTGGTGGTACCAACTCATGAGCCCTAATCATAGCAAGTTTCATGATGTCTGCTGCTGAACCCTGGATACGCGTGTTGAAAGCCTGACGCTCAGCACCAGCTCTAACACCAAAATCTCTAGACGCAATCTCGGGTAGGTAACGTTTTCTACCCATAAGGGTGGTGACATATCTCTTAGCCTTAGTCTGAGCAACAACCTTCATTCGATAAATGTTTACCGATGGGAACTTTGCTGCAAAGTCTGTGAGTAGGGTCTTAGCCTCTGTAACCGAACATCCTATAGAGCGAGCAATTTTATCGGGACCAACCCCGTAAGCCATAGCTAATACAAGTACCTTACCAGCCTGACGATTAACACCCATGGTATCTCCTACGGTGGTGTAGATGTCCCCACCTTCCATATAGTTCTTCATCATGATGGGGTCTTTAGACATAGAAGCAATAATTCTAGGTTCAATCTGTGAATAGTCGGCAACAATTAATTTAAAACCCTCAGGTGCGTAGAACAAGTTACGAATAGCTTTACCATGTGCAGTAGCTGGATTAGGAACGTTCTGTAAATTGGGATTACGGCTAGAAAATCTACCAGTTTCTGCACCGTGTTGAATAAAATCTGCATGGATACGACCGTTGACTAGAAGGCTATCTTTGTATTCTGTTTTAGATTTTCCACCAACAGTTCTAGTTACATCCCCACCTAAGTAGGGTATGACGTAAGTAGTAAGCAGCTTGTTTAAATCTGAATAATCTAATAAAGCTTTAACTAATGGGTCTTTTTCTCTATAGGGCTCTAGTGCCTCTGCTGACACAGAGTAATCCATGTAATCAAGTTCGCTACCTTCTATATCTTTTTTAATACCTTTTCCAGTAAGAATCTTTGGCTTTAAACCTCGACCTCCTTCTGATTTTTTTGAATACAAGAGGTATTGTTTTTCTTGATTTGAATTTATATTAAAGACTCTTCCAGCAACTTTATAAATCTCTGAGCGAGCAGCCTCAATATCTTTTTCTAGCTGTTCATGAAGTTGTTCTAGGGCGGACATGTCAATCGGCGCACCAGCAAGTTTCATATGACAAAGAACTTTAAGAACATCCATTTCTAACTTCATAATTTTTGTAAGCTCTGCTGCTTCAATCTTTGGCAAAACAGCCTTGTATAAAAGAAATGTGTACTTAGCATCTAAGTATGCGTATTTAGCTACTTCACTAAATGAATGAATTTCTACTTGAGCTCCAACACCCTTAGTCATTTCAAATCCAAGTTCACGTTGTAAACAGTCATCAAGACCACACTTATTTTTATTACGATTGTCATATATAAATGAGCCAACCATAGTGTCAAAATAAGGCCCTGCGGGTATACGACCGCCCAAATATTTAGCTACAGATGTAAGGTCAAACACTAAATTATGACCAATTGTTAAAATTTCCTCATTAAAAAACAAGGGTTCTAGAGCTTTAAATACCTCTCCAGGAAATAGCTGAGCTGGGGCTGGACCAAAAACTTTAGTAGCTTTCTTTGCGTCTCTAGAATAATCACTTGGTCGCGCCTCTAAACCAGCAGCAACTCTTTTCTCTCCCTGACCAGTTAATGGAAATGACTCAGACTCAAACTCCCCATGTGGATGTCCCATTGGAATGACATCCCCACGCCCGTGGGTGGCAAAGCTAAGCCACATTACTTCATTAACAACTGTTACACCACGACGTGGCCCTACAGTTTCACAGTCAAAAGCAAAAGAATCTTGTTTGAGATAGTAAGCAACCATCTCATCTAACTGTTCTTTAGTGGTAATAATGTTCAAATTTTTATCCCTGTAATAGGGCCTCGGGGCTGAGCAGGGGATAGTCTGCTCAGCCCGTTGGCGTTCTAATTGTGGCTAGAGAAGTGAATCAGCAATCTCGTCGAGCTCTGCCCAAGTGTGTTCCTTAATAACGGAACGGTCGAACGGCTCAATAAGTGCAACTTCACGCTCTGCCATCTCAGGGGAGATGCCCCAATCTTCCATAAGGTCACGAGACTTTACGGCATTGAGGTGGTAAACAGTTTGCTGTTGTTTGCCTGTACGGCTAATGGCCCAAAAGTTTTTTGTAAGCGGACCCTGTGGTGAAAACTCTGCAGCATGCAAAGTTTTATAAAGACGTGGTGATGCAATAAGCATCTTGCGTTCAACTCCTGCTGGAGTTACAACTGCAATTGTGAAGGCACGCTTGTCTTCAGGCTTGCTTCCAAGCTTTGTGCATAGAGGGTCGTTAGCGCCTAGCGATACATAAGAGCGCTTACCAACAGTCTTCTGCTGTAGGAAGTGTTGCTTGTAGATTGCGAAAGGACCATTCTGGTCAATGAACTTCACGATAGTAAACTCACCATCAACAAACTTAAACTCTGTTGGATAGTTAGTTACTGATACAGATAGCTGTTCTGCTGCTTCCCAGCCAGATGCTACTGCGGTGGATGTTGCTTGCTCTGGACGAGCGTCTACTGAGAACTCATCTGTCTCAGGCATATATTCTTCAGTACGGTTTACTGACATTTTTTTCCTTTGTTAGTTAGTTTCTGTTGTTTTAGTTTCTTGTGCTCGGAGTTCAATCCAAGCCTCAGCAATTGCGTTAGTCAATTTCTGGTTAGGCCAGTTTAACCTAGTTTTATCTAAAAGTCCAGCCTTTCCAAATAGTTCAACCACCACATTTACCTGTGAACGTGAGTATAACCTCTGCCCACGGATAGTTTTTCCGTCCTTTGTTTCTATGTCAGGACTGCGATATGGAGATACTGGCAAGTAACCATTGTATAACCATTTTTTAACCGTAGATAAAGGGCGTCCTAAAGCGTTAGCTAATGCCACATTAGTAAAGAACTCCATGTCTTTACCATTAGGCATTTTTTTAATTAACGGTTTAGCGTCCCAACCAAGTTCTGTAGGCACGTCTACTTTTTTTGGTTCACGGCGTTTTCTTTTACTGCCTGGATAATACTTATCCAGTCCAGCAAATATATTGTCTATCTCGTCTGACACTTATTTTCCTACGATAAAAGCATAAGTTACTTTAGAAGGAAACATAGTATCAATATCTTCTTCGGTCAAATGACCGTTGTAAAAAGCAGCCATGATTGCAGACTCATCAAGGGTAGGGGTCATTTTAATACAAGTATCTTTAATACCTTTTTTAGTTAAGATAATTTCTGCAGCGGCAATATCTAAATTTTTTGATACTCGTTTTTGTTTCATGATAGAGATTTCGGTCTCTTCATCAGGAATGTTCAAAACAATATGACCACGTTCATCTTCTAAACCGTGCTCATCAATAGATGCTGTTAAACGTGTTTTAATTTCCGCTTGACGTTTGCTTAATAAATCAGCCTGGTCTTTAAGACTTAGGTATTGACGTACTTCATTTTTAACGGACTGTAAATCCATGACTATCCCCAATCAGTAGTGTTGGGGAAAACTTAATGCCCATTTAAGAGCATGTCAAGTTATTTACTTATAGCTCTTTTAGCTTCGGCTGCAGTGTAGCTGCGGTAACCAGTTTTCTTTTTATTCATGCTTCCTGGCTTTTTAAATCCAGCACCTTTAGGCATGTTATCTTGACGCCACTTTAAAGCAGCAGCTATCTTATCTTGGTGTTTCCCCATTTGTTAAGACTCTTTAATATAGAGTTCAAGGGCTTCAATAATAATACTGGTTACTGTAACCTTTTCAGCTGCAGCTTTCTTTTGAACAGCTTTCCATAAGTCATCGGGTACGCGGATAGTACGCGTCGGGGTCTTAGGTGCGTTAGGCATTGAATAATTGTAAGGGCACCCAACGGTAAATGTTGGGTGTAATGGCTCCCCCCCATGGATTCGAACCACAACTAATGGCTCCAGAGGCCACTGTCCTACCGTTAGACGAGAGGGGAATGGAGCGGTTGACGGGGCTCGAACCCGCGACCTAGACCTTGGCAAGGTCTCGCGCTACCAACTGCGCTACAACCGCATCGCTGCCCCACCTGGGCTCGAACCAGGGACCTAGCGATTAACAGTCGCTCGCTCTGCCAGCTGAGCTATAGGGCACTATTACACAGAAGATGATATCAGAAACTGCTTTAATCCCTCTACGCTCATTGGAATTCCCCCTTTATCGTCTATACCTTCACCATCAATTACAGCGTTAGCAACAGCACTCTTATGTTGCAAAGCCTCATACTGACGTTCTTCAATAGAACCCCCGACAATTATGTCTTGAATAACTATTGAGGGCCAAGTTGATGAGGCTCTTTTAATTCTTCCATTTCTTTGGATGGCTGCTCCTGAAGACCATGGGAGGTCATAGTTGACCAAGAGGTTAGCTGCAGGTAAATCGACGCCATACCCACCAGCATCGCTAGACACCAAAACACGAACATCAGGAAGTTGATTAAAAGCAATTTTATTCTCCTCTTTAGTTTTTGCATCTAGCTTGCCTGAATACAAACGACATTGTTCAGGTCCTAAAGCTTGGGCAATTTTATCCAGCATACCAACATAGGTTGCAAAAATTACTACTTTGTTATCTTTATTTTGTTCTAAAAATTCTTTTACATAATTAATAAGATAGTCTAATTTAGGAGAATTAAAAACATCATCTAAATAACCATTAAGTACAAGGTCGGCGGCGTAAGCTGAGCCTTCGCCATTCATTAAATGAAATTTTTCTGCGCTTGTTCTAAGTAGGTCTGGGTGTGAGCACAGCATTTTTAAACACCCAATCTTTGACATTATTTTTCCACGCATCTCATCTTCGGGACCACCACGACGACTAGACTCAACACCGTAATGAGCCATGACATTAAAGTTAGAGCCAAACATGGACTGAGCTTCGTCTAAATCAAATAACAAATCCTTGGTTATGCGGTCATATAAAGCTGAAGATTTTCTATCAAGAATTATTTTTATTGGGTCTTTATGAATAGAATCAGGTAAGTATGGTGCTACATCTGGGTCTTTTTGAGCTTTGCGTACGCATGCTTCTTTTAACTTAGTATGAAGTGTTGGTAAGTTTCTGTAATACTGTGGTGCACCCCACGAGTTTCTTACAATAAAAGCAGCGTCAAAGATGTCAAACCTACCAAGTACATTGGCATCAACAAATTGCATAATGCTATACAGCTCTTCAGGTTTTCCATTTTCAATAGGAGTACCTGTAAGAGCAAATCTATACGGAGCGCTTACAAGTTTTTTTACTGCTTTGGAGCGTTTAGATTTGAAGGATTTGATAGCTGTTGCTTCGTCAAGGACGACAAACCCTCTTGGGAGTTCACGAACGTGAGACCAGTCGTTAACAACTTGCTCATAGTTAAGGATGACATAATCAACCCCTGAATTACGCCAGTCGTAGGCAAGTTCATACTGCTCTGCTCTTTTCTTTGGCGTTCCATCCACAACCAAAGCGCGTGAAGTCCCATTTGTAAATTTCTCTATCTGATTAGCCCACTGATATTTCAATGAGGATAAGCAAATTATAATACCTGGCTCTTTAATTTTGTTCTCATCCATCAAACGTTCTATAGCTGCAATGGTAAGAACGGTTTTACCCAAACCTAAATCATAAGCAACCAGCATCTTGCCTTGGTTACACATACGGTCTACGGCCTCTGGTTGATAAGGAAGTAGGGTTCCAGTAAAGGTCATGAGTCTCTTCTCCAATGGATGAAAGACCTTATGTAAACAGCAGCGTAAGCTATGGCTGAAAAAATAAACCCATACTGCTTAGTAATAACTGCGTAGGTAATCCACAAGCACTCATTAAAACAAAGGACTATCCAACCCCATATAGTTTTACGACCTACAAAATATATACCAGCCACACCTATAACGGCAAGAATCCAAGACCACATCAGGCATACGCTCTCATCCTAGTTTGTATAAGAACTTTAAGGTCGTCAACAGTACCATTGTTCATAAAGATTTGTTCAACTTTTTCGCCGTCCATAGCTGTCTCTGACACATGAGTGTTTACTGGGTTAATCCCTGAGCGTTTTATACGCCAAATTTGTGCATTGTCATATTTACGAATTGCACTTGCTTCATTAGGATATCTAACATCTGTAATAACATAGTTGCCTTCAAAATGAACTTTTTTAAGAGCTTGTTGTACCCAGAACTGCTCACCAAAAACTTTACGGGCACCAACCCCTAGGTCTTGAAGAAGGCGTCTAGCTTCGGGATAATCAACCTTAACTCTGTCCCACCCGTATACGTCAACCAAACCTTGAACTCTGTATCCTTCTTTGAGCATAGGATTAGTGGCATATAACAGGTCACGTATGGGGTCAGCAAAAGCAACCCGTTGGTACCCGTAATTCTCTACTAGGATATTAGCTACAGTGTCTTTACCTGACTGAGCGTATCCAGTTAACCCAATAATCATGAGACAGCTTTCATTCCGTGAACACAGTGTTTAGCGTTTTCTAAACCCCACTCTATCTCAGACTTTGACATCCCCCCAACATCTTTCATGTTAGTAGAAGCATAATTAAAAAACCAACACTCTAGTCCCATCTCATTTGCTAAGGTTAATAGATTAAGAGAAGAGCTTTTTCCAGAGTCATCGTTGTCCATTGCAAAAACTACCTTTTCAGCACCTCGTATTAAATTAAACTGAACCATTGAAACAGCAGAACCATAAGTTGCTACACCACCTGAAATACCTACAGACTCTAACCTAACAACATCTAATGGGGATTCAACGACAATCATTGTTCCTCTTTTGTATTGGCTATAACCAAATAATGTCGTGCTTTTTTGCACACCAATTGGTTGGTTTTTAAAATATCTTGCTCGGTGTCCTTTTTCTTGCCACCCTAACAGCTTACCTGTAAGAGGCTCTCTGATAACAGTTATCCAATTAGAGTGCCTCTCGTCCCATAAAAGTTGATGCTTAGATGCAGCAATAGCTGTAAGTCCGCGAGATTTAAGAGCATCTAAGGGTGGTTTAATAAAAGCAGAAAGCATCGATTCTGTAATAAAAGTAGGTTGTTCAAATATCTCTTTAGGTTTTAAAGCTCTTTGTAACGAATTAGTTAGATTGACATCTCCTGAAGTAATAAAAGCTTTTGCTGCTTCATAATCAGAACCTTGAATCATAGAAACTAAAGTTGTTAAAGCACCTTTATGACCACATGAAAAACAAAGATTGGCTCCTGTATCAGCATTAATCCAAAAAGAAGGATTTCTATCTTCAGTTCCTTTTATTAATTTATGAACAGGACAATAACATTGAATCTCAGAACCACGTACGGATACAACATCGACACCTAATCTGTTTAAAGTATCTTGCATCTCATCTACTGTCATACTTGCCAATCATCTCCTTCCATTTCTCTGAACTGTCCAGTGTTCCAATCCCAGTTAAGGGCAACCTCTGAACGTCCCGAGTTACGGGAGTCAAGAATCTTTAACATACGCATGTCATCAATAGCATCATCAATTCTTTGAAGACCAAAGATAACGTCAGCATCTTGGTGAAATGATGAAGAGTAACCAATCGAATCTGCGGTTAACTGTCCTTTTTTCATCTTCCAATTTAAAGCTTGAGTAGAGATAACCACTGGTACTTTAAATTTTTGAGCCATGCGCTTTAGTGAACGAGTTATATTAGTAATTGCTTGAGGAGTATTTGCTTCACCTGTCTGCTCATCAACCATCAAATAGGTTCCGTCAATAAAAACCACATCGGGATGCAGTACTTGAATCTTGCTTGTAATACCAGTTACTGTTGACCCAGCAGCAGAGTCAACCAACCAAAATCTTTCACGCATGCTTTCAATACCTTGAAGAACTCTTTTGTACCTAGTCTCCTCGTCAGGAGTTAGCTTTCCATTAATCAATCGGTTGTGTGATACGCGAGCTTTTTGAGCATCGTAACGAGTTAGCTGTTCATGGTTGCTCATCTCAAAAGATTGAAACATAACTTTCTTATCGGTCATGTGAACGTTCTGTGCAATCTGCAAAGCAAGAGTTGACTTACCAGTTTTAGGCGGAGCAACAATAACAATCAACTGACCATTTTGTAATCCACCTGTTGCTATATCAATCGTTGGAAAGCCCGTAGGAACTCCAAGTAACCCTGGGTTGTTCTTGCGCCACTCATACTCATCAAAACGCTTGGTAGCTTCTGATGTTAAATCTAAATCGTTAGTCTTACTAAGTCCATCTTCTTCTAACTTTATTAAACCGCTTTGAATATTAAGAATTGCTTGTTCGTGATTTTGGTCTTTTTCCAAAGCATTTATAGCGCTCTGTACCATACCAATAGTGTTGGCTTTTCTACGGGTAGAAACAACAGAGTCAATCAAGTACTCAATAGAATCTGAAACTTCAACAGGAACGTAGTTAGGAAAGTTTTCTTTTATAACGTCAAGGCTTGGTACCTGTGCATAGTTAAAGAAGTGTTGACGGGTAAACTCCCATATGCGTTTGTTTACTGGGTCTGCAAACCAAGTGTCTTGTACACCTCTATCAAACAGGGGAGCAACGTCACGGTCATGTAAGACCTTGCTTAGTAGTTTACTTTCATTATTCATAAACCTTTGAAGTCCTTCCCCCAGTGCCCGTACCTAAGTAGCCTAGAGTCTACATCAACAACTCCAAGAACCTCGGGCCTGTAGGGAAGTTCTGAAACCAAATGATTGACCGACTCGTATGATGAAAAGTATCTAAACGGATTAGTACCCATGTTGTCAAGTGTACCCATAACCTTAGATAGCTCGTCATCTGATAAATCAAATGACACAACCTCTAGGGTAACACCAGCTTTAGTAGTAAACAAATATAGAAAGCTTAAGATATCTCTTCTAAACTTTTTGTCGACTTTTGGTACTGGAAAAAGCTTAGCAATTTTCTTTACAGTTATATTTATTTCTAAAAATATATCTGTTGTAATGAGGTAACGTTTTGGTAACTCATTACTAATATCCCCGTTTTTCACGGGTTAGAAAACTTCTATCTTACCGAACTTAATAACAAACTCTCTAAAATCACTATTTGATTGTCGAGCTTTTTCGGCGTCGTCTTTAGTTGCACGACTAGATATCTCTAATGGATAGTTACCTTTGTTGTTATCAATCCGCGCTTTAACAAAACGAACATGCTTACACGTTGCACGACCTCTAAAACCTGGGCATGTGCAACTTAGTGAATCACTATCTTTCTCAACAGATACCTCATAGATACCTGGCCCAGGAGTTTGCTGTTGGCTAAGAAACACCTGAACTAAACGAGAGTCACTTGACACTATGTTCTCTTTCATTTACGCATATCTCCCTCTGTTGAAATAATTGGCATGTAACCAAACGCTTCGACTGCATAACTTGCGGTCGAATCTCCGTATAACGCTGCCCATCCTTCAAGAGGAATGTTAGTGGTAACAATGGTCGGTAGTCCATTGTTTACTCGAGTGCGAAGAACATGATGAAACATGTTCTTCTGCCACCCAGTAAGGCCTGCGTGTTCCTTGCCTAAATCATCTATAACTAGTACTCGTATGTTATAGGCATCATTTTCACACTCACCTAACATCCCATAATAAAGGGTCTCTTCAGCGTCTGTCGCCCCATCCATCATAGAACTTTTAAGGTCTAGGACCTGATTAAATGTGGAAAAGTAACAAGGCCTCACTAATGGCATGTTTTTTGATGGGGAGAATGCGCTGACAGGGAGGGTAGTCATCATCTCTTGAATAATAGATATGGCAAGGGTGGTCTTACCGTGACCTGGTTTTCCGTATAAAAGCAAACCCTGACCACTGCTTCTAACACCATCAGCTTTAATAATTTTATTTTTACCAACCGCTGTAATCCAAGTACGTATGGTTTGTATATCTTCTGGGTCTGTAGCTGTGCAATCTTCTAGAGTCCAACCAACTAAAGATGAAGGGATTCCAGCAACTTTAATCCAAGCGGCTCTACCAAGTTTTAATTCATCAGTCTTGAACATTAAACTTCTCCATTGAGCTCTTGTATTTAATCTTAGCGGTAACCATATCATCATCTGTAATCATTGCGCGTTTAGCATCTGCAATCATCCCAGGTGCTCTAACAATAAACTGTTTCCATAGTTTTTCGGGGTCGTCTAAAGACTGTTCATGAGTAAGACTACTAAAGAAACGTTCCATAAGAACTTTTTCTAAAGCACCATCAGAATCATTATTTTTTCTAAAGGTACTTAAAGCCATAATAAAACGACTTTGGTGGATACGCCATGGTGGCATGTTCCACTGGTCTGGTACAAGGCTGGCAAAGTAGGAAGCGCTATCACTAACGGTCCAGTTGACTGGGTCTTTCTTATCTCTATGAACAAAAGCTTTCTTAGCCCTTTCGGCTTTAGCCTCTTCATACTCTTTTTGTTTCCGTGCCTTGTCTTTCGCCTTCAACTCGGCAACGTCGTCGGGGTCCATTGGCGTTCCGAACCATGTCATGTGGGCTCCTATTCCTATATCGACTTTCGAAAATTCTTCTTCACGGACTTCGTCCGTGGATTTTGTAGCTCTTACTGTATTTGTATTTAAGCTATTAGGATAATCTGCTAATAGGCTATACAGCGGTGACTGTTGTATGGATGTACTGGAAACCCGTACTCGGTTAACCAGCTCCTGAAAACCCGCATCGGTAACGACAATTTGTCGACAAAAGGTACCGTTTGTTTGACGGTATGTTTTTGTCTCTATAAAGCCTAAGGCTGTCAGTTCGGTCAGGGTTGACTGGAATGCCTCACGCCCCTCTTTAAAAGCCTCTGAGAGGCCTTTGGCGCCTCCTGAGGACCCTTGTGTAGACAGGTGTAGCAACACACCTAACGCTCTGGCAGACATCACTTAGGCTCTTCCTTGCCCTTCTTTCTAGCCTCAAGCTCGTCAATAAAAGCTGCTGCAAAGATACGGGCTATTTCTTGGACTCCGAAATAGAGATTATCCAAAGCCTCTTCTTCTGCATCGTCATCTTCTTCATCTTCGAAGTCTTCGTCTTCTTCGCTTTCTTCTTCCTCCTCGGCATCTTCTTCCTCCTCATCAGCCTCTTTAGACACAACTTCCTTTTCAGGAAACTTAGGTTCCTTAACTTCCTTTAAACCTTTAGAGGCTGTTAAGGGGGTTAACCCATCGGATAGGTCAAAGCACGGGATATCCGATTCTTTACAGATTGCAAGAGCATTTGCTGATGTTGGGTCTTCATCATCCCAAAGAATAAATGCGGAAGACTTTTCCCCCGACATCATCTTTACCGCATCATGCAGCGGCTTTTCGGATAGTTGAAAGCTTGCATTTGGAAATGCAGAGAAATCAGCAGCTTGAGAAGAGAACATAATAATGTTCTTGTTTTTTTCTTTAGCAAATTGAGCTGCAAACTCTTGAGTCTTACTTGGTTTTATATCAAATGAAAGAACTAAAGTACCTTCAGAACCATTAGCATAGTAATGGTCTTCCATAAGAGCCTCTAGGTTGGCTCTGCTTGTCTCGCCGTTACCAGCGACTAACACATAGTATTTGTCCATAGGGACCTCCTTGTAGGGGAGCCCTATACTACACAATTTTTTACTCTGGTCTAGTGCTGTTAATTACTGCTGGTTTATAGGTAGCAGCCCTTTCAGCTAAGGCTAAGAATGCCGAACCCAAAAACGCTCCAGCTACGGTATAGAGTATGAACTCCTTAGTAGTTGAAACTTCAACTAACCACGTTCCAATAGAGGAAAAAATAATTGAGGAAACCGCATTTAATACTACGGCACTTATAAATATACTTAATACGTCAACTAAAGGACCTATAATTGCTAAAAGGAAAGCGGTAAAACATCCAAGAAGTATTAACTCAACCATAGGGATATCTTACTAGGTTTTTGGTTGAGCCAAGTACACCGCATAGGTGGTCCCGCCTAATAGATAATACTGAAGGGCACCCCCAATAAGGCGTTCTTGAATAGCAACTCTGTTTTTGTAGTAGTGGCTACGAGCATTGTTAGGTACTGAACCTTCCCAGAAAAGCTCATTTGTAGCAGCTGGACCAGTGCTCCCATCAAAAAACTCAAGAACAAACGGAGAATTCTCAAACAAAGCGGTGTCGACATTTATTTTATGTCCAGTAGCTGATGGGGTCCATTTTAATTGAACAGCTGCGTATGCCGCATTACTTGGTGCATAAGCAGTTACAAATGGCCTAGACCAATCCGAACCAAGCATAAATGTATTGGTGCTTGTGCTTGTTGATATGAGGTTTTTACTAATGTCATACCAAGCAATTGAAGGTATTACTACGTCTGACGTCTGTTCGGTTTTTGCATATAGACTAAATGTATAAACAGTGTCTGGGTAGTAAATGTCCATTAAATCTGCTGTTGTTACAAATGACTTTAATGTAACTTGAGATGTTCCAGATGAAGTTATAACTAAAGCATCCCCACCTTTACACACAACACCAGCAGTAGATGAACCAGCAGCTACAGTACCAACTGCAGCAAAACTTACAGATAGGTCTGAAACTCCAGTCAAGGTTTTTAACCCATCAAAAGGTGAACCAAGACCAGTTACATAAATTTGGTCACCAGCTTTAAATGTATGAATAACTGATAACTCAATTGTTGCAGTTCCAGAACCAGCAACTCTTGCTGTTGAATAATACAATTCTACATTTGGCTCAGCTACATCTGTTCTAACGCTTAGAGTTCCAGCTGTTACACTCCAAGGTGTGTAAGGAGCAACAAAGTGAGGGTTTCGAATTTCATTAATTCTATTAGCTTTTAAAGTAACATGTAGCTGTCTAGCCTCATCAAATGATGTTACCGCACTTGATTGCTCAAATTGAGCAGCGTCAAAATAATGGCGTTCGTTGCTTGCTAGGTTTGCTACGTTAGATATTGTAACCCCTGGAACAGCATAATAACATTCTTGACATTTTTGAACTGTTACTTGAAATCCTGAACCAGTTCCTCCTAATGAAGAGTTAGCAACAGAAAGAATTGTTGTTGTATCCGCTCCAGCTCCTCCATTTGTAATAGTTAAAGAAAGGACAGCCCCTTGATAAACTGTAAATGAACCTCTAGGAGCAATAGTAAATGTTTTTCCAGATACATAAGTTAAAGGCACATTACTATATGTTCCATCAACGTACCCTGTACCAGCAGTGTTGTTAAAGCTATTAATAGTTAAATTAGTAGGAGCTAAATCTGTAACAACAGCTCTTGTTGAAAAACTCCCAGAACTATTTGTAACTGGGTCACCAGTTGTAGTCTTCATCAAAACGCCAAATCTGTCATACCATTTAATATTAGCTGTTAAAGTTCTAGATGCAGAGCTAGCTGCAGAATAAATACTAAAGGTATAGTTTTTACCAGTTTTTACTGGGATACCTTTTGTTATAGGGTTTGTTATTCCACATGAAAAAGTAAGTTCATTTGTTGAACCACCAGCATTTGCAACACTTAAAAACGCGTTTTGTTTATTAGGATATAACAGTGGAGCTGTAGGCTCTGACCAAGGCGATGGTACTGGAGTAATCTTTGCATAAGCATTTGTATCTGTATTAAAAGCAGAACGTTGAGTCACATCTGCGGCTGTTAAAGAGTATCCAACAGAAGTATCATCTACTACTGTAATAGTTTTTGCTGTTACAACTTCATTAAAAATAGGAAGTTTACACCCACTAATAAATATTTTATCTCCAACTTTATAGTTGTGAGCTCCCAAATATAAGTTAGCGTTGTTACTAGAGATAGAAACTTTAAGGATGTCTTGTTTCTTCAACTGAAGAAGTTGGGTGCTGTTGTCTGGAGATGTCCAGTTGCCTATTCCTTCTTCAAAAGAAGAGTCGTTGTAATCAAGCATTAAATTGTGGCCTACTGTAAGGCCTTCAATACTAGGGTTTGGTGTCCCGTCAACTGGAGAAGGAACGGGCCATCCACTAAAAGCAGCTAAGTATTCTCTAATTCCAGCGGTGCTTCCCTTTTCAGTTTGAAGCTGAATAGCGTCACGAATTAACACTCGGTTTTGTTGATAACCAATTTCTGGTTCATAATTTATACCAAATTGTTCTAGCATTAATGGGATTAAAGTACCAGAAGCGTTTTCAAAATCATAACGATTTGTAATTAATTTAATAAGAGTTCTTATGTAATCAAATTTAAAACCAAATAGATTTAAAAACTTTCTTAACTGCTCATTATCTCCAGCAATACTTGCTGTATACGGCGTTGTTAATTTTTGAATTCTTGGAAGGTAGTCGTACATAAGTTCTTGAGTATTAAAATTTTCAACAGCAAGCCCAGTAACTTGACCAGCAAGAACCCATTGAAGTTGAACTTGGTCTAATACAAAAATAGAATAATAATAAAAACGAGCTTTATTATTTCCTACGTTATCTGTGTAAGTAAGTGGGTCTTTACCTCTAGTAGTAGTGAATATGATTTCACCATCAGTTGAGTTAACAGGATATCCAAATGGGTTTCTTACCAGTCTTAATTTTGCCCAAGCACCGTAAGGGCTATTCCAGCTTAAAGTAATTTTTTTATATCCAGAAGAAAGTGCCTTAAAAGGGGATGCGTCAAACGCAATTGGGCTATCTGTACCGTAGTAACTTAAAGGAAACGACGGCGAGCTGTAGTAATCAAGACCATAGCGTGCCATTAACTTAAGAACCCTCCGCTTACGGTTACGCTAAATGTGCCAGCTTGAGGCAATTCATTTGTGGAACAGATAATGTCTTTTACAGTAAGTGCTGTAACTGAGCCCGTAACTGTAGCTCCAGAAACAACAGCTGTTGCAATTAAAGAATAACTAAATGTGTTTGAAGTAACCGCAGTTACCACAGCTGTTCCATTAAATACAGTATTGTTTACGTTAGATACTAATACTGTTTGACCTACTGTTAAGTTATGGTTAACGGAAGTAGTTAAAGTTGCAACGTTTGATGTTAAAACTCTATTTGTAATAGTAAATGTTTGTTCTTCGTCCGAACGTACAAGTTTAGAAATAGATGCTCGTGATACTCCTGTCACGTCGTTAACTACAGCAAGAACATCTTGAAGGTTAATACGGTCATTAAACGAAACGTTATCAAAAGCAAAAAGTTCTTGAAGGGCAGCGTTTACATCGTATTCTACTTGAGAGTTTTTATATTGACTTAAAACCACTACATCCATTTTTAACTGTACGTTTACATATTTAGGTGGTTGTAAAGTAATTGTTACTCCAGGAGCTGTTTTATCAACAAAATAATCTAAAATTTGAACCGCTAAGTTGTTAAATACTAGCGAAGAAGTAAAACCGTCAGATTGAAGGCCTGAATCTCCGTAAGGAGCAATGTAGATAGTTACATTGCTATAGACTTCAGCAACAGATATAGCTTTTGCTACACCAGTTACTTGAATTGCAATAGCCGAATAATCTGACAAAGCCACAGCTCTATTTAAAGCTCTAATACTTTTTGGCGCATTAATGCGAATAGAGTCTGTAGATTCTGGTTCAGCTCCACCAGAGCCAGAACCAAGAACTTGACCAACGTCAATGTTATTAACAGTAATTCCTGTAGGTACTGTTGTTAGAATATATTTAATAGTTCCAGCTGGAACATTTCCTTTTGTACCCCCACCTACACGGTAGGTTGCATATACATCAACCCCATTTGGTGGAATACGTCCGTTAATTCCATCACCGAATTGTAAGTAAACTTGTTCATCAGAATCTACT
>Ga0228702_1000255_pt1 | contig 44058 bp, 41 predicted proteins | sample McNCre217_Aug_MG_2_FD_178018 | JGI IMG/M metagenome (GOLD analysis project Ga0228702, IMG submission 178018) | Freshwater microbial communities from McNutts Creek, Athens, Georgia, United States - 20-17_Aug_MG | ecosystem: Environmental > Aquatic > Freshwater > Creek | place: USA: Georgia...
GCAAGCACACCCATTCGGCCAAATAGCGAGGACAAGAGTTTGGTTTGCAAGTACGAAGTGTCTTGGTATTCGTCCAACAACACGCTGGCGAATCTTCCACGCTGGACCTCAGCTACCTCGGGGATGGTTTGGGCGGCCCTTGCCGCAAGCGCAACTTGATCCGAGTAGTCCACGTAACCGAGCCTGCGCTTTTCTTCTCGATATTTGTCGGCGAGCTTGGCTAGCACTTCAGTAGTGACGAAAGGCTGGAGCAGCTGGTCATAGTACGCGTAACGCCCAAAATCAGTTCCACCCGGTTTTTTAGGAAGGCTGGAGAAACGCCCAATGATGCCCTGGGTGATTTCGGAGATTGCAGTGGAGTCTGTCAGATTGTCGTTCATGGCTCCGGCGAGCTCTAGAACAGCCTCGACCAGGGGGTTTAGTTTGAGGTCGACGTCAATCAAGCGAGCGTCCACTTGTGCCCCGTATTTGACGATTACCTCGCGCGCCAATTGGAACGCCGCTGCCTCAGTCAAGAGTGTGCTTTCCGCTTCCATGCCTAAACCGAGAGCGTTTTCCCGGAACAAGCCATTGGCATAGGCGTTATAGGTCATGATTGTCGGCTGAGTGAAGTCATAACCCAGGTTCTCGGGCCAGAGTTGGCTGTCTCGAAGTTTGAGCAGGCTTTCGTAAATGCGATTATTTAGCTCGCTAGCCGCCTTGCGAGTGAAGGTAAGGCCCAGGATCTGATCTGGCCGAGCGTGACCGTTGGCCACCAACCAAAGTACCCGTACTGCCATCAACTCGGTCTTGCCCGAGCCTGCTCCGGCAACAACTAGGGATGGGGAATCCGTTGGCGCTAGCTCTACGGCATCTTGCTGTTCACGAGTAAGGGCAAATGGTTTGAGAATGGCGTAGACCGCCTGCGCGGAAACTTGACTAGCCGGCATAGGACACCGCCTTCCGAAGGTGCAGGCCGCAAGATCCAAACTCGTTTTCGTTTGTGCAGTGGCTAGATGCCTGAGCAAAGAAGACCCGGTCAGGCATTGCCATTCCCTCGGCGGTTTCAACCACCAGGCTTTGGAAGTACTCCAAGTTCGCCGGGTCATTCTGAAGCGAATCCTGCTCACGCTCGGTTTTGTTACCACCACCGACCAAAAGCAGCTTCGCACCAGCGAGCACGGTGTCCGGTGCGGGTTGGGCTAGCTGGAAGGCACCATTTAGGTAGGCGAGTTGATAAAGGCCAAGCTGAGGGTTTCGTTTGCCCTCTTCGATGGTTGGAATCCGACTACCGGTCTTGAGGTCAACGATTATCACCGAGCCGTCGGCACGTTGTTCAATGCGGTCAACCTTGCCGCGAATATGAGCCCGGCCGATGTCTAACTGGAACTCCTGCTCCCTTGCCAAAACCAGCCCTCCCTGATCTTGGAACTCTGTCAGGTACTTGGCCAGATTGGCAACGGCAGCCTGTGCGCGCCTGCGCTCGGCTTGTTCTAGCCATTCCGACTCAAATCTCAGGTTGTGCCAACCGGACTCTACAAATTGCCAGAGGCTGGCCTCATCCACAGCGGTTGACAGTTCCATTGCCTGGTGAATCAGTGTTCCAACAGATGCTGAAAAGTCGCCGGTTTTTCCGCCGTGGTTTTCCAGGAACCAGTGCAATGGGCAACGAAGGAAGGAATCTAGCTGAGATGGGTTGAGGGTAATTCGCGGGCCCCGATCTGGCATTGCAGTTGCTGCCTCTGAGGCCTTATCACGGTCATCGTTAGGCGTCTGTAAGGCAGCGAGCTCCGCAGTGAATTCGAAGAGTTGTTCGGAGGTTGACGCCTCTTGCAACCCGTACCATTCTTCGGGATGTGCACCTGCCACGCCTGCCGCTGCCAACCTAGCAAGGTCCAGAGCTAGCGATTTACGCTGAGTCGGATCTGCCTCGGTTGCAAGCCGCCGGCGCAGCCACCCTGCCGTGCCCCGAAGAGTTAGAGAAGTTAGTTCAAAGGTCTGGGATTCCGGAATGCCCTTGCCCGATGCAAACGCCACAAATTGACTGACTTGCTCGTCTTCGGAGCTAAACGAACTGACCATAACCCTTTTATTGGCAGCCCCGATTGACTTATAAAACATGCGCAGTTCATCCGCCATCTCTGACCGCACCTGCTCACCAGTTTGATCAACGCGGCCGGCCACAAGCGCGGCGAGGCGGTTTGCATTGAGAAGCGAAGTGCGCGGTTTGAGGTTTGGCCAAACTCCCTCGATCAATAGAGGCAGCGCGACCGTGTCAAAGCGCCTACCGACAAGAGCCGCAGGAGTAACAAGGCTCACAAAGCCATCGGCCCGGCGTCCGACAGCGAGTGTGTCTTCGGGAAGGCGCTGCTCCAACTGGCTGATGAGGAAGTCTTCTTTGTGACCACCCGGATTGCGCTCCACAAATCGATTTGCGGCCGCGAACAACCCGACGATTGCGTCAAGGTTGCGATTGGCTTGCAGTGCAATCTCTCCAGTGCCGCGAGCCAGTTCCGACCAGGTTTCAGCCAATTTGCTGTTATCCCAAAGCTGCCAGAGCAGGTCCTCGATTGAACAGTCCGACTGACCGGCCAAGACTTTGGCCTTGGAAATGCCTTTCAGGAACCTTCGAACCTTGGTGCCCTCAAGTCCGGTCAATGTCTCTGCCGCGCCAGGTTTTTCGAAGAGTTCCAGGATTAGGTCGTCCGAACTTCTCGGACTATCTTCATCCCCCGAGAGCTCCTCGCGGCGCAATTGACGGCGTAGGCGACGAAGGCTGACGGAGTCCAGCCCGCAGAAAGGTGAACGCAGCAGTTGTTCCGCAGCCTGAGAGTCAAGCGGCTGTTGGACACAGCAAAGGCTTGCCAGCTCTAGCAGTTCACGGGCAGCAAATTCGTCACGCAAGGCACGCTGTGCGCCTGAGATTCGAACCGGAACTGACTGGGCAGAAAGAGCCAGTTCCAGGGCGTCAAGCTGCTGCTTCGTGCGAGCAACAACAGCCATCTGATCCCATGGAACCTGGGAGTGGAGGTGTAAACGACGAAGGTTGTAAGCCAGCCAATCCAGCTCCTGCTGCTGGGATTCGAATACCCCGACTTCCAACGAGACAGACTTACCGTGCGAACCCAGAGCCTTGCGTTGCGGGCCAGCAGTCTCCGCAGGGATCAGCGCAGAAACCCTGCGCATAACGGCGGCTGCATTCGCTCCACTTGCCGTGCCAGAGTTGTCATTCTGGGCTATGGCTTCGTCCTGCGCGGGAGTTTCACAGCCCAACCAAACAAGCTTTTCGGGCTGACCAAGGTCGGAAGATACCTGCTTAGCCAGCGCCTGCATTAGTCGCGGATCCGCCTGGCGGAAACCCATTGTCGTGGCATCTGGATCACCGAAGAGCACCAGCGAACCATGAGCATTTTTATTGGAAAGTTGCCTGAGCATACGGGCCACGGACGGGGTGAGCTCTTGAGCATCGTCAACCAGGATCGCCCTGAATCCATGATCGAGCTGGCCGGCAGCAAGTAGTTCAATCGCACGGTTGATGAGTGAAGGCGAGTCAAAGGTCTGCAGGTATTCGGGGGTTAGCAAAAGCTGCTCATAGGCCGTGAAAATAGCAGCCGCGGCAACCCACTGAGGATTCGCAGGCTCCAATGCGGCGAGCGCCTGGGCATCGAGACCATACTCCTGGCACGTGGCAATCAGGTCTCGTAGTTCCGACCGGAAACCTGATAATCCAAGTGTGACCTCGGTGATGTGAGCCGGCCAGGCGAGCCCCCCGGCCAAGCCCTCGGCCAGCAAACGAGCAAATATCGCGTCTTGCTCTGGCCCTGAGATCAGGCGCGGCTCCCTGAGGCCGTGGGCAATCGCATGGTTGCGAACCAACTGGAATGCAAGCGAAGCCGCCGTCCTAGCAAGCGAACCGGATACTGCAACTGGCACCGCAACTGGCACCGCAACAGGTAACTGATCCTGCAACGCGAGTAAAAGGTTGTCCCTTAGCCACGCCGCACTGTCACGTGTTGCGGCTAAAACTAGTATTTCCTCCGGTTTATAGCCATCCGCTACAAGTTTCAAAAAAGTGGCAACCAGGCTCTCAGTCTTGCCCGTTCCCGGTGCACCGATAACCTGCACCACCGCGCCAGGAGTGACCGGTACCGCATGGCCAGTTAGGGCCGTCTGCCTTGAGGCAGTTGAAACGAAATGCGGTTGAGACATGCCTCCAAACTACTGGCAGGGTGTGACATTTATTTGCCGCTAATCTAGAAACCATGATCCAGCCACTGATTGAAGTTGCCTTTCTCCTGGTTTACGCGGCCCTGCTAACTGCGGTAATGCCGTATGTTCGTCACGATGCCGAGAATTACGGCGTTCTGATACCAGGAGCAATGGCCATCAGCACCGGTGCAGTGCTCTGGAGCTTGTTTACCTGGCTGGGCCTGAGCGACACCGATGGCTGGATCTGGGGACTCACCATGGTGCTCATGCCTGTCGGCATGGCAATCGCTACAACTTTTTACGGTCGCGCGCGCCACGAAGGCAAGTACGGATTCGTTGACCAGTTGGCCGGCAAGGTTTCTGCCTAAAAAGGCGACGGGGTTTACGCCTAAGCGGCGAGCCCGATAGCGTCCATACGAAGCGAGTGTGGGCCGTTTAGTTCCGCAATTAGCGGCTCCAGCTGCTCCAACGATGCCTGCGGCACAACCGCGCGAAGTTCGAGCAAGACGTCACCCATGATGCGGCGGCCCCAGAGTGCTAGGCGCGAACCAAGAGTTGCATCCTTGCCCATGGCCTCGGTGAGGACCTTTTTGGCAAATTTCTCGATGGTCTTGTCGTTCAAAGCCTTTTCAACATCGGCCTGCAGCTCGGTGCTCAGCCCCGATGCCAGCTTGCGATAGAACTCTTCCAGGAGACCGAGGCTGAGGTACAGCTTCAGCACAGTCTCGTACCAATCGAGACCGGTGGTGCGGCTGTGGAATAGGTCGATGCGCTCGGTGTACGGCTCCATTGCGTCTGTAGCGTCCAGACCCAAACCGGTTAACCGGCGACTCAAGGATCGATACTTGTCGAAGCTCTTGGCGGCGGCCTCGCTGAGAGCAGCCTTTGAGGCAGTGGTTGGCGCAAATTTGATCTCGGCGGTCATAATCTCGAAGGCGCTGAGCTCCAGGTAGGCCAACTGCCCCAAGAAAGCCTTGGTTTCCGGCGTGAACTTGGAGAGGTCCACGTCACCCTGGTTGCGGGCGGCGCGGTCCTCGCGAACCGGCAGCTGCAGCTTCGGGACGTTTCGTCTAATGCCTTTTAACCACTCGAACACGTCACTAAGCCTACCCAATGGCCCCTTCGTCGGCCCAAAAACGCTGTCGATAGACTTAGAACTAATGAGTAACGAATTCAACCCAAACGTAACCTTCGAGTCACTCGGCATCGATGGCGACATCGTTTCGGCGCTTGGCACTAAAGGCATCACCCACCCGTTCCCAATCCAAGAGGCTTGCATCCCGGTGGCTCTCAGCGGTCAGGACGTAATTGGCCAGGCCAAGACCGGTACCGGTAAAACCTTCGGCTTCGGCCTTCCCCTTATCCAGCGCCTCGGTGCGAACCCTGCAAAGGGCGCCAAGGCGCTGATTGTGGTGCCTACCCGCGAACTCTGCGTGCAGGTTGCCGAAGACCTAGTTTTGGCCACCGCTAACCGCGACACCATGGTCGCCGCAATCTATGGCGGTAAGTCCTACGAGGGTCAGATTGCTGAAATCGAGGCCGGAGCCCAGATTCTGGTTGGTACCCCGGGCCGCCTAATCGACCTTTCGCGCCAGAAGAAGCTTGACCTTTCCAAGATCGAAATCATGGTCCTTGATGAGGCCGATGAGATGCTGGACCTCGGCTTCCTTCCGGACATCGAAAAGCTTTTCGCCTACACCCCTGCCGAGCGCCAGACCATGCTGTTCAGTGCCACCATGCCGGGTGTCATTGTGACCATGGCGCGCAAGTACCAGAACAAGGCCGTTCACATTCGCGTGAATGACCCAGCCGATGAAGGCCACACCAAGGCAGACATCAAGCAGTTTGTCTACCGCGCGCACAGCATGGACAAGGACGAGGTCGTCGGTCGAATCCTTCAGGCTGAGGGTCGCGGCAAGACCGTGATTTTCGTAAAGACCAAGCGTGCCGCCTCCAAGGTTTCCGAGGAACTGGTGGACCGCGGCTTCAACGCCACCGCTCTGCACGGTGACATGAGCCAGGAGGCGCGCGAGCGCAGCATGGCCGCATTCCGTGCCGGCAAGAAGGACATTCTGGTTGCCACCGAGGTTGCCGCCCGTGGAATTGACGTTGACGACGTAACCCACGTAATCAACTACTCGGTGCCAGAGGACGAGAAGGCCTACCTGCACCGAGTTGGTCGTACCGGTCGTGCTGGTCGCACCGGTGTGGCAGTGACCTTTGTGGACTGGGAAGACCTGACTCGCTGGGGCCACATCAATCTGGCCCTGGACTTTGGGCAGCCAGACCCGCTAGAGACCTACAGCAGCAGCAAGCACCTGTTTGTTGACCTGAGCATCCCAGAGGGCACCAAGGGTCGCATCAAGGCCGCCAAGCCTGCTGCTGAGAAGACCGAGGGTGGCCGCACGGGTGGCCGCAACAACGATGGTCGTTCCGACCGTCACCAGCGCAGCGATAGCCAGCGCACTCGCGGTGGCCACAAGCCACATGCAGCCGGCAGTGGCGACGATGCCCCAAAGGCAGCCGGTGCGCGCGAGTCTAAGGGTGAAACCCACGGTGGTCACGATCACAAGACTCCGAGCGCCGGCAACCGCAACCGCCAGCGCCGCCGTACCCGCGGTGGCTCTGCAGGCAACGGAAGCCAGGCTCAGTAGTCCGCCCGACCTGACCAGCGTAATCGGGGCAGGTTACAACGACGTAGAACGGGTCGGTCAGTTCCAGTAAAGGATCTGACCGGCCCGTTCGAAATTTAAGCCGCGAAGCCAGTCGGCCAGCAGCTTGGTGGACAGGCAGTCGTCGCGGTTGTAGGCCGCGATTTCGGACATGATTGAGTTGGCTTCATCAACCGAACCAGTCGCAAGGGCCTGTTGATAAAGGTGAAACTGCAGCATGGCGTCGGCGCCGCCAGCGACTAGATCGGTTCGATTGAGCTGCTCGTCAGCGTCGTAGTAATGCTCCAGGTCCTTGATGGAATAACTGGCGCATCCGGGGACAAACGTGGCCATGGCGATGACCCGAAGGTCGATCATTCGTTCACACAGAGCCTCCACGTCTGCCGAACGATGGCCACCATAGCGAACAGCCAACTTTCGCAGTTGTTGGGGTTCCGGGCTATGGAAATGATAGATGTGCATTTGCGGGTTCACGAGCAGCTTGGCAAGCGCAAAATCTAGAAAATCATCAAAAGCCGCCAACTCACCCGAGCGGTCAGCAGTAGTGAAAACCTCAAACCCCTGAGAGGCAGTCACTGACCCAAACATGAATACCAACGGCTGATCGGAATCCACCGGGTTGGCCCATTCCACATCAAAGTACAGGTCCTGCTCGTTTTCTAAAGGCACCGATGGTTTGCCCGAAATCAGGGTCCTGATGGCCTTACCGTGAACGCGTTCGGCGACCATCACCTGCGCAGCATTCCAGTAGCGTTCCGAATACTCGGGCTTGAGGCCATCCAACTGAGGTGGCGCCGCGAAGCCAGCGAGCCCAGCGACTGTAGTCACACCAGCGTTGCGAAGGGCAATTCCGTGGGAGGCGTGCAGACCGTGAAGCTGCTCAATCACATCCTGCTCAATTCGCGTCGCCGCACAGAGTTTTGGATAGGTGCAGTAGGCCTTGCCACAAACCGACTCTTTGTCACAGGCCCAGTCGCTTACGAACGCTGCGTCTAGTTGGCTTGGTGATGCAGCACCAAGGATTCGCGCGAGCGAACCAATGGCCTCGTCGAGGTGTTCCAAGGCTGCAGCCACCGGGTACCTTACGATTCCGCGGTTGAATCCAAGCACGATACCCATATCGATATCTGAAGCGAAACCAACCTGCTGCAGCGCGCGGTGGTAGGCAGCCAATTGGAGTTCGTATTTTTCACTGCCAGAACTGGAATTCTTGACATCCCAAGGCTGGTAGTTACGCCCCGGCGAATCCCCTGACGTACGCCGCGCAGCTGCACTTCCGTCTTCGCGGACATAGATTTCGTAACCGTCACGCACGAGCAAATCCGCATACCCGCTGAACTCGAATCCGCCCAGTTGGCATCGGAAATAACCCTGCGCAATTACCGGAATTCCCTGATCAAGTTGATTGAGTATTTGCTCGGTGTCGGCCCCTGAAAGCTCGATGAAGTCTCCCTCAGGCAGGCTGGCCTCGATCTGCCGAAATACCGCGGCCTCGCGAGTGTTTCCATCGATGATTGGCAGTTTGAGGCTTAGGTCTTCCCGGTATGAAGCCACCCGTTCAAGCACACTCGGTACCTTGGCCGCAACGGCCATCTCTAGCCTTACGCAGTGTTCGCAGAGCTGAGCCTTGAAGATATCTCGGCTGGCGAAGGCCCAGGTGCCGTCAGCAGTGACACGCACTTAGTTACCCATTGGCCCTGTGACCAGGGACAGTTTTTCGATCATCGGGTGGCCAGCCACCGAATCGTGATACTTGATCACCAGCTCGCTGAAAGCGGAGCGCGCGCCAACCTTTATTGGTTTGTCCAACGTGATATCTGCATCCGTGACATCAACACGACCAGCGGCGCAGTTTGGTTCACACAGATTGGTTAGTGCCTTGCCAGTGCCATTGGCAAAATCGCTGCCCCAGTAACTCCAGTCGATCTTCTCGAACTGTTGACCGGCATCTGCGCAGTATGGAGTGAAGGTGGTGGGCTTGGACTGATATTGAGTGCAGGTGTAGACACTAGTTAGCGTGGGGGTGCCGCAACCAGCCAACCCAAGAGTGGTAAACACCAACAGCAAAACCACACCGAAACGTCTCATGGCTGCAAGCATAATCGGCACGGACGACAATAATAATGAGGCATCCAACACATTGAAAATGCGCTCAACCGGTGTTGTTGAAAATCGGTTGAACTGGGTTAGTTAGGCTTTTGCCATGACCAATTTTTCGGGTACCGATTTCAGCAACTTTGCCGCTAGCCGCCACAGCACGCGTGACTTCGTCTCGGCACCGGTTCACCCAGAAATCATTGAGGCAATCATCGCCGATGGCCTGACCGCGCCAAGCTGGAGCAACACCCGCCCTTTTATGGTGGCTGTTGCCTCGGGTGAAACCCGAGACCGGCTCTCGGTGGAATTCCTAAATCGCTGGGATGCAGTCAAAAAGCTTCGCGGCGAGGGTCTCGGTGCAAAACTTAAGGCCGCCTTCAACCGCTACGGGCTACCAACCAGCAACTGGTTGATCAGCAAGCCGTATCACTCCGACCTCGCCCCGCGGGCGCAGCGCATCGGCAAAGAGCTGTATGGCCTGATGGGCATTGAACGGTCCGACAAAGCAGCCCGCGATGCCGCCTGGTCCCGCAACTACGAGTTCTTCGATGCACCGGTTGAGTTGTTCGTATTTACGCACAAGAGCCTGGGCAAATTCGCGGCAAGCGATGCTGGGTTGTTCATCCAGAACCTCATGCTCGGTGCCCACGCTCGGGGACTTGGCACCTGCGCCCAGGGCGCGGTGGCAATCTGGGAGGACGCCGTGCGCGCCGAATTTGATGTTCCGGCCGAGTATTCACTGCTCTGCGGCATCGCGCTGGGCTACCCAAGCGACGACAAAGTAAACAGTTTCCGCGCAAACCGTCTGAACCCTTCGGACATCACCGTTCCGGTTCGAACTAAAGCCTAGAGTTAAATCATGAATCCAGAAGCACTGTTGCACGTTGCCCGCCAAGCTGCCGAGGCAGGTGCCGCGGAACTGGTTCAGAAATACCGTGGTTCATTCAATATCAACACCAAGAGCAACGAGGCAGACTACGTCACCGATGCCGATCTGGCATCTGAAACGGCAGTGCGCGCCAAGCTGGCCGAGCTACGCCCAGATGACATCGTGACCGGCGAGGAATACGATGCAACCGGTGCCGAGAACGCAGAGGTTTACTGGAGTATCGATCCCCTCGACGGCACCGTCAACTTTGCTCGTGGATTGCCGAACTGGGCGGTAGCAATCGGTGCTAGGGATCTGAAAACCGGCGAGTGGGTGGCCGGAGTTGTGCACTCCCCCATCCTCGGTGTGACCTACTACGCCCACAAGGGTGGCGGCGCTTTCGCTGAACGCAACGGCGCGAGCGAAAGACTTTCCGGCCCCATCGAGCGGACCACCAAGATTGTTGCAACCGGATTTAGCTACGACCCGGACGACCGCGTAAATCAGTTCGATCGTCTGGCCAGCTTGATGCCAAACTTCGTGGATGTCCGCCGCATGGGTGCGGCCAGCCTCGACATGTGCATGGTGGCCGATGGAACCATCGACGCCTACTACGAAAAGGGCATCAAAGAGTGGGACTGGGCAGGCGCCATGGTGGTTGCCGAGGAAGCCGGCCTGCAGGTAATCAGACCGAAGTTTGCCGGCGACCTAGGTGTGGTTGCGCGCGACACTTCATTGTTTACCGAATAGCACCAGTTAACTATTAGCCCTAGTAATCGGCTAGCACCAGTTGCCGACTAGCTTTGGTTACCGACCAACTCGGTTTCCAGTTGCGCGAAGAATCGACGCGCCAGCATTAGAGGCACAATATTGAACGCCAGTGCGCCGGCGTAGAGCTTCCAGCCGTTGAACTGCACCACGGCATCGGCGCTGAGAACCATTGACATTCCATACGATGCCAGCTGGCTAAGGGCCGTCCACCAGATCCAAAACCAGCCCGCCGAGCGCCTGAGCGAGCCAGCCTTGGCTTCGTCGGGAACTCCAGCCGTGATATCGGTCAGCACAATGAATGGAATGATCAGCTGGCCGATTGGGATGAACCAACCACCGATAGCCCAACCTGGCTTCAAACGCAGTTTCTGACCGCGATCGCGCACCAACTGCGCCCCGCGCAAGCCGAACCCCATAAGGCCAACAGTGAACCAGAGACTGGCCACCGAGTACAGACCGCTAACAAAGAGACCGGCCAGCGTTGGCAGGTCAGTTGAAGTGGCGCTAGCCGAATAATCGATGCTCAGGGAACGAGCCTGCGCAAAAGTGGCCAGTGCTGACAAGAGCGATGTGACCGCAGCCAGAATGGCCGAGTTGCGTATTTGACGCACCCAAAAAGACACCCGATCTGCGGTTGTTACTGAATCTCTGGATTTGCGTGCACTAGTTGCCATGAGTCAATGATGCCAAACCGGCGTTGGTGGTCTGCTCCAAAATGCGATGCAATGCCCAGGAGGCAGTGGTATTTTCACCCAACAGGTTGGACTTGCCAGTACCGTGGTAGTCGCTGGAGCCGGTGACGATCAGGTCAAACTCGGTGGCAAGACCCAGCAACCATTGCCGCGCGTGTTCGGGAACATCGCGGTGATAAACCTCAAACCCAGCCAGCCCGGCCTCGATCAGGCTCACGAAATGCTCACGCGGCATCCGTTCGCCCGGCTTGGGTCCGTACCCCCTAGCCATTGGATGTGCGAGAACAGGCACTCCGCCGGCAGCACGCACCAAACCAATCGCATCAACAGTTTCGGGGACCCCTCGGTTTGGAACGTAATACTTGGAACCGGGCTTTACCCAGTCAAAGAACGGTTCCCTACTTTCGATAATCCCGCGCTGAATCATCGCATCCGCGATTGCCGGCCGGCCGGCAACCTTGCCATCTGCCAGCACTTCAAGCACATGCTCCCAGGTGATATCGAAGTCCTCGGAAAGGCGATCGGTGATTTGTTCCAAACGTTCGAAGCGGTTACCCACCGATTCGCTCAGCACCTTCACTAGCTCCGAGTGATTGGGATCGGGCAGGTAAGCCAAGAGGTGAACCGTGAACTTATATTGGGTGTCGCGCTGCACGCGAGTGGTCAGTTCGATGCCCGGAATAAACCCCAGCCCGAGCGCTTCGGCGGCCACTCTGGCCTCGTCCCAACCAGCCACAGTGTCGTGATCAGTGAGGGCAACAATATCCAGGCCCGCCGCGACGGACTCCGCCATGACCTGTGCTGGCTGACCGCGGCCATCGCTTCGCAAAGAATGCGTGTGCAGATCAATCCGGGCATGCACCGGAATTGCAGGCACTCCTCGGTTATCTGACTGAGTGTGGTTCACCTGCCCAGACTAGGGCAAATGAGCCCACCAAAAATAATCGAGCCGGGACAAAGCGAGAGGGCCCGGGACAAAGCAAGAGGGCCCGGGATTTCTCCCGAGCCCTCTCGTTGGTTAGCTAGTGAAGCTGTACCGAAGGATTCTTACTCCTCGACAACAGCGCCGCCACCGATGCCCTTGGCAATGATGACTGCAACTGCGGTAACTACAGTACCGACCAGCATCGCGATGATGTAGGTCAGAACGTTCGATACCAGTGGGAATACGAAGATACCACCGTGAGGTGCGCGCAGCTCGTTGCCGAATACACCAACAAGTGCACCGGTAACAGCCGAACCCAGCATGATCGATGGGATTACGCGTACTGGGTCAGCAGCAGCGAATGGGATTGCACCCTCCGAGATGAAGGAAGCACCGAGCAGCCAAGCTGCCTTACCGTTCTCGCGCTCCGACTCGGTGAAGAGCTTCTTGCGGATAACGGTGGCAAGTGCCAGACCCAGAGGAGGAGTCATACCGGCAGCCATAACGATTGCCATGATGACGAAGTTGTTGCTGTGTGCAGCAGCGCCAGCAGCGGTCAGACCGGTAACGGCGAAGGTGTAAGCAACCTTGTTAACTGGGCCACCCATGTCGAAGGCCATCATCAGACCGAGAACGATACCGAGTACAGCCAGCGAGCCGCTGCCGAGGCCGTTCAGGCCGTTCTGCAGTGCGGTCATCAGACCCGAGATTGGGCCCTGGAGAACGATAACCATTACCAGACCGGTTACAACCGAAGCCAGCAGTGGGATGATGACAACTGGCATCAGTGGGCGGATCCAGCCTGGAACACCCCAGCGGCTGATCCACAGTGCGATACCACCGGCTAGGAAACCACCGAGGATTGCGCCGAGGAAGCCGGTCTTGGTGCCCAGTGGGTTGCCGTCCAGACCAGTTGCCAGCGCACCGGCAACCAGACCAGGGGCCAGACCTGGACGGTCAGCGATTGCGTAAGCAATGTAACCAGCCATTACTGGAACGAAGAACGAGAAGGCAGCCTTACCAATCCAGAAGATGATGAAGGCCCAGGTACCGAAGTTACCCAGCTGCAGGCTACCGGTGGCTGCACCGTTAGCGTCACAGGCGTAGGCGCCGCTCAAGCAGGCATCGTAAACACGAATTCCACCCTTGTCGGACGAGTTACCCATGGCGAAGCTACCGAATAGGAAGCCCAGGGCGATGAGGATACCACCGGCTGCAACCAGTGGGATCATGTGGGATACACCGGTCATCAGCCACTGGCGGATGCGGGTTCCAACGCTTGCGTTAGACACTTTTGTCTCCTTTAGGTTTGGTGATCATCACTGACCACCGATTGATTGGGACGTACTGCTCTTGTTACTTTTTGCCGAAGAGGCCGCCGAAGAGGCCCTTCTTCTCTTTTGGTGCTGCTGGTGCGGCAGCTGGAGCCGCTGGAGCCGGCTTTGCCGACTGGCCATCTCCAACCTTTGCGGCGGTACCGTTGGCAGCTGCCTCCAGCACCGTGTTGATAAGGCCCGCGGACCCGTTAATGGCCTTCGCCACACCCACCTGGATGTAAGGCTTGCCATTGAAACGGTCGCGTCCCTTTACCTCTAGATCGACAGCGAAGATAACGGCGTCGGCCGCGTCGATGACTTCCTGCTTCAGCGGGTTGCTACCTGCCGAACCCTGAGTCTCTACGACTACTTCGTGTCCAAGTTTTTTGCCAGCGCGCTCGAGCGACTCGGCGGCCATGTAAGTGTGAGCAATGCCGGTGATGCAGCTGGTTACGGCAACAATCTTCATTAGTTCTGTACCTCTCGGGATAGGATCTCGGCTACCTTGGCCGGGTCAGTCTGGGCGCGAAGCATGTCGCAGAATTCTTCGTCCATTACCTTGCGAGCAAGCGAACCAAGAATCTCAAGGTGCGCTCCTTCGCCGCTCTTTGGAGCAGCAATGAGGAAGATGAGGGTCGATGGGCCGTCTTCGGCACCGAAATCGATACCGGCCTTGCTAGTGGCTACGCACACCGAAGGGGTGACTACGTAGTCGCTCTGCGCGTGAGGAATGGCGATGCCACCCTCGATGCCGGTTGGGAAGTGCTCTTCGCGGGCAGCTACTGCCTTGAGGTACTTGCTTACGCTCTTGAGGCGGCCAGCCTTTTTGAGGAGCTTGGCCAGCTCTTTGGTGGCCTGTTCCTTAGTCTTGGCCGTGGTGTCGATGACCACGATCTCTGGAATGGTGATTGGTGCGCTCAAAAGTTACTTCCTTTTATCCGCGCACAGGTAAAGACCCCGGGCGCTTCTTGTTGCTTAGATCCACGCCCTTTTGGGGTGTTGTTTACCCGACCAGCGGCTACTTCAGGGTTGGTAAACCCGTAACCGCTTCCAAATAATGAACTGCACTGTTGCATTTCACTACCCTTCCACACTGCTTCGTGCGTATCGAGATAGTCATAAATTACACAGACATTGTTGTTTCACTGGCAAAAAACCGGCGTTTTGCCAATTTCTGTTCCAAATCGTAATTTTTCCTATTTGTTGCTTCGATAAACTTATAGAAGGTGAATATCGCGTGAATGCGCTTACATTTTTATTCTTTTTCACCCAGCACAGAGCATCAGGCAAGCAACTTGAAAGGCAAGATCCATGGCCACTTTTACCGGCACCGTTGAAGTACTAGACCCGATCGGCATGCACGCCCGCCCTGCAGGTCAAATCGTCAAGCTGGTTAAGGAAGCCGGCGTTGAGGTTGTCTTCCACTACGACTCGGCTGAAACCAAGGCGAACTCGGCTCTGCGCCTGATGGCAATGAAGGTAAAGACCGGTGAGGTCATCACTGTTGCTGTAGAGCACTACGATGAGGCCGCCGCAAACGCCATCATCGCCCAGATCCAGGACTTCCTGAAGGGCTAATCAGGGTTCATGAGCAACGAACTCAAGGGTCTGGGTGTAGGTCTTACCGCTGCAGTTGGCACCGTTCACGTTGTGGCTCCGGCTCAGCCGCTGCCAGCCTGGGGCAAGTCGACACTCGGTGCAGCCGCAGAGCTAGACCGCCTAAAGACCGCAATCGCGGCCGTTACGGCCGACATGGATGCCCTGGCAGCCAACGCCGATGCAACCACCGCAGAAATCTTCGAGGCCATGAAAATGTGGCTCGAGGACGAGGGTTTACTTGAGATTGCTCAGGAGCACCTTGACGAGGGTTCGGATGCGGCCGGCGCAATCGGTCAGGCATTTAACGCATTCGCTGACATGTTTGTTGGTGACGATGCCTTTGAGGAGCGCATCGCGGATCTTCAGGATCTTTCGCGACGCATTCAGGCAAGCCTGGCTGGAATCAAGATGTCACTTGACCTGCCACAGAGCGGTCAGATCGTTTTGGTTGGCGAAGACTTCAGCCCTGCCGACACAGCTCAGTTCACTCCTGCAATCGTAGGTGTCGTCACTCGCGCGGGTGGGCCTACCAGCCACACCGCCATTATCTGCCGTGCGCGCAGCATCGCAGCCGTAGTATCTGTTGCCGACGCGGGCAACCTCACCGATGGTCAGAGCATTCTGGTTGACCCGGTTGGCGACCGAGTGGTTATCGGTGGCGCACTGAGCCAAGCCACCAAGCCACTGGAGTTTGCCGAGACCGATGCCGCACCACTTATTCCAGTGCGCTCCAACATCGGCACCGCGGCTGACGCTCACACCGCGGCCGCCACCAAGGCAAATGGTGTTGGCCTGTTCCGTACTGAACTTCTTTACCTTTCGGCCGCTAGCCAGCCATCGGTGGAGCAGCAGGCCGCGAGCTACGCAGAAGTGCTGGCGGCGGCACCTGCCGGCCCAATTGTGGTTCGCACCATCGATGCCGGTAGCGACAAGCCGGTTCCGTTCTTGAACATGCCGCACGAGGAAAACCCGTCGCTTGGCGTACGCGGCTTCCGCCTCATCGTGGAGCACCGTCAGTTCATCGCCGACCAGCTGGTTTCGCTCGAAGCCGCACGTAAGCAGACCGGTCGTGAAGTCTGGGTCATGGCTCCAATGATTGCCACCGTTGACGAGGCCGCGGAGTTCGCTGCCTTAGCACGTTCGCTTGGCCAGTTCAAGGTTGGCATCATGATTGAGACCCCTGCCATCAGCATGCAGGTGGATCGCCTAGCGGGAGTGGTTGACTTCGTCTCGATCGGCACCAACGACCTTTCGCAGTACCTGTTTGCCGCGGATCGCATGAACCCGGCACTCGGCGCCCTGCTAAACCCTTGGCAGCCTGGCCTGATTCGCATGCTTGCCAAGATTGGCGCCGATGGCGCAGCAGCCGGCGTATCGGTAGGCGTCTGCGGTGAGTCGGCTTCTGACCCTGCCTTCGCCGTGGTTCTGGCAGGCCTCGGCATTACCTCGGTGAGCGCCTCACCTTCCCAGGTCAACGTCGTCACAAATGCGCTGGCCTCGGTGACCAAGGAGCAGGCTCAGGCAGTTGCCGCCGCCGCGCTTGCCGGCACCGATGCGGCAACAGCCAAGGCAAATGTATTGGCTGCTCTAGCGTCCTAGACTGACTGCTATGAGCGACGAAGCCCAACTGCAAGCCGAAGAACGAAACCGCAATCGTAGCCGCGCATCCAAGGACCCGGCTCACCTTGCCTACATGGGTCGGGGCTGGGCAGACCGCGATGCCTCGGAGGCTGCCGGCACGGCCGAGGTTGCCCCGTTCGCAGCAGCCCGCCGCGATGACATCGCCGCCCGCTTCCCGGGCAAGGCTCTGGTGTTCTATGCGGGAGTCAGTAAGCAGCGATCCAATGACACCGACTACCGCTTCCGTCCGCACAGTGCATTCTCACACCTGACCGGCTGGGGCAGCAAGGCAGTTCCCGGCTCGGTGCTGGTGATCGAAGCCGATGCGGCCGGCGAAATTGCCAGCGAAGTGCTCTATGTACTACCGACTGCCGGACACGACAGCGATGAGTTTTTTGCCAACCCCGCCATCGGAGAATTTTGGGTTGGACCACGACCCGACCTGGCCGAAGTCGGGCAGCTGCTGAATATCGAGACTCGCGCATTGGCAGAGTTCCAAGAACCGTCCGGTGCACTACGAGTCGGTACCATCGGGCTACAGGACCCTGGTGCCGCGGCGGATCACTTCGAGTTGGTAGAGGCAGCGGCAGAGCTGCGCCTAATCAAGGATGACTGGGAGATTCGCGAACTGCAGCAGGCGTGCGATGCGTCAGCCGTGGGATTCGGAAATATCCTGCGTGAACTCGACCGCGCCAAGAAACATCCGCGCGGCGAGCGGGTGGTGGAGACCGCGTTTTTCGCGGCTGCCCGCGAACTCGGAAACGAACTGGGATACGACACCATCGCGGCGTCCGGCGATCACGCAAACACCCTGCACTGGATTGTCAATGATGGGCCAGTTCTGGATGGCGACCTACTGCTAGTTGATGCCGGTGTCGAAGTGGATTCTTTATACACCGCGGACATAACCCGCACCATCCCGGTCAGCGGCAAATTCACCGATGTTCAGCGAATGATCTACGAGGCCGTACGCGAAGCCGCCGATGCCGTGTTTGAGATTGCTCGTCCCGGTGTCACCTACGCCCAGATGCACGACGAGGCGATGCGCGTGATCGCCACCAAGGCGGAACTGTGGGGACTGTTGCCAGCCGGAGTTACTGCCGAGCAGTCGCTGGAATCCAAGGAACAGTGGCACCGACGCTGGATGGTTCACGGCACCGGGCACATGCTCGGACTAGACGTTCACGATTGCGCGGCCGCTCGCCGCGATACCTACCAGGACGCGGCGCTGGAACCGGGAATGGTTTTCACAATCGAACCGGGTCTGTATTTCCACAAGGAAGACCTACTGGTGCCGGAAGAGTTCCGGGGCATCGGTGTACGCATTGAGGACGATGTCCTGATGACCGAAACCGGTCCCGTCAACCTGAGCGCTCAGTTACCCCGAACCGCAGCCGAAGTCGAAGAGTGGATGGCTACTTTTTCTCGCCGTTAATGCACTGACGTAGGTGCTCGTCCATCGCGTCTTTGGCTTGCTGAGCCATCGGATGCGGAACCACAACGTCGTACTTTGCAGCAATGACCGCACTGGAGCTACTGAACTCGTGACGGTTTCGGGTGAGGCTGAATCGCAGAATGTTCAAAAGCATTCCCAGACCCGCACCAATCACAATTGCCGCACCGGTGCTTGCCGCGACCGAACCATTGGCAGGCACTGGCAAGAACAGTGATACAAGTAGGCCCAGCCAGGATCCGGTAATCAGACCCCGAAGCGCGAGACTTCCGTACGACAATTTGCCGCGTACCCGCTCCACCGAACGCAGATCGGAACCCACGATGGCCACCATCGGTGCCGGGAAATCGTGGCGAATCAGCTGGTCAACGCAGTCGACTGCGGCGGCGTAGTTGTCGAAGCTGGCAACGGTCTCACCATCGGGCACAGCGAACTGGGCGATGCGGTTATTGCGGTTTCGACTAGGCAGATTGCTCACCACCCCATTAAACCACGCCACAATTGACCTATGACTTCCAGCACAGACGAGCTCGTTCAGGCGCTGTCCGCGGTAATTGACCCGGAGCTCCGCCTGCCAATCACCGAGCTTGGCATGGTTGATGACACCCATTGGCGCAACGACGATGGCGGCGTGCGTTTGGCCGCGGCAACCGTGAAGCTCACCGTGGTTGGCTGCCCCGCTGCCACAAGAATCGAAGCCGACACCGTTGCAGCACTCGAGGGGCTTGCCGGTGCCGGCAACGCGCGCGTGACGATGACCGTGATGAACCCAGACGAGCGTGCAGCACTGAAGGAAAAACTTCGAGCTGGCAAACCGGCCCGAATCAACCCATTTGATGCCACGAGCCTCACCAGGGTCTACCTGGTTGGCAGCGGCAAAGGCGGCGTGGGCAAGTCATCGGTGACGGCAAATTTGGCGGTGGCGCTTGCCGCTCAGGGTCACCGTGTTGGTCTGATTGATGCCGACATTTTTGGTTTCAGTATTCCGGGCCAGCTTGGCCTAGGCGCCGCCGGACAAACCGTCAAGCCCACCCGAATCGATGAAATGATCCTGCCGCCGGTGGCTTTCGGTGTGAAGGTGATCAGCATCGGAATGTTTTTGGACGGCAACAAACCGGTGGCCTGGCGCGGACCCATGCTGCACCGTGCCGTGGAGCAGTTCCTCACCGATGTTTACTGGGGTGACCTCGATTTTCTCTTGGTTGACCTGCCGCCAGGCACCGGTGATATCGCCATCAGCCTTGGCCAACTTTTACCAACCGCAAAAACCGTGGTGGTTACCACTCCTCAGGTTGCAGCCGCCGAGGTCGCCGAACGAAGCGGTGCAGTCGGCCTCCAGACTGGGCAGTCGGTTGCCGGTGTAATCGAAAACATGGCTTGGCTCGAGCAACCAGATGGTTCACGACTGGAACTGTTTGGTTCCGGTGGTGGCTCCGCGGTAGCCCAGCGGCTGGCGGAGCTGCAGGGGTCGCCGGTTCCTGTCCTTGGCCAAATTCCGATTAGCATTCCACTGCGAGAAGGCAGCGATGCCGGTGAGCCGGTAGTGATTGGAAACCCTACAGATCCAGCCGCAAGTGCAATCGCAGCGGTGGCAACAACACTCGCAAAGACCCCCGCGGGTCTTGCCGGACGTCGCCTTAAACTGAACCTGTGAGCGACAGCGGAATCAGTCAATTAATCGGCAGCCTTGGGCAGCACGACAAGGTTGTAGATGTAATCAACCCTGCTACTGGCAAAAAGGCTTTCGGCCTTCCGCAATTTACGGCCGACGAGGTTGCCGCAGTCACCGAGTCTGCTCGCACCGCCGCTATTGGCTGGAGACAACTGCCAGTCAGTCAACGCGCCAACATCGTGCTGCGCCTGCATGACCTAATGATTTCAAACCAGGAACGCCTGCTGGAACTCGTTCAGTTTGAGACCGGCAAGACCAAGGCCGGTGCCTTCGAAGACTTCGCCGGTGCGCTGTTCGCGGCACGCTATTACGGTAAGCGGGCACCGAAACTGTTGGGGCTGCATCCCACCAAAACCGATGCACCATTCTTTGTCCGCAACTATGTTGACTACGACCCGGTAGGCGTGGTTGGCGTGATCACTCCCTGGAATTTCCCGCTAGCCCTGCCCGCTTTCGACGTGCTACCCGCGCTGCTGGCCGGCAACGCAGTGGTTCACAAGCCCGACAACCAGACAGCACTGACTTCGCTTTACCTGAGACAGTTGGCTCTGGACGCCGGCCTCCCCGATGGGGTCTGGAACATAGTGGTTGGAGCCGGTGCCGAGGTGGGCAACGCGGTTACCGACACCGTGGACTACGTGGCGTTCACCGGGTCAACCGCTACCGGTCGGACGGTTGCCCAGCGTGCCGCGGGTCGCTTGATTGGCTATTCCCTGGAACTCGGTGGCAAGAATCCAGCCATAGTACTGGCTGGTGCCAACCTGAAGCGAGCGGCTAAAAACGTGGTCACCGGCGCCATCGGCAATGCCGGCCAGATCTGCGTCTCAATCGAGCGCTGCTACGTGCCGGCCAATCAACGCGACCAATTCATCGAACTGCTGAAGCAGGAACTGGGCAAGCTTTCCTACGGGAAAACCAACGCTTTTGACACCGAGATGGGCAGCCTCACCAGTGCCGGACAGCTACAGCGGGTCACCGGTTTTCTGAATGAAGCACGTGAAACCGGAGCCGAGGTTTGGGGCGGAGAAAACAAACCCGAAATTGGCCCGTATTTCATAAGCCCAGCCATCGTTGTGGAACCCACCGATGCAGCCTCGCTAAACCGCTCCGAGGTGTTTGGCCCGGTGATTCAGGTCTACGGCTACCAGACCCTAGATGAAGCGGTTGCGGCGGCAAACGACACCGAATTTGGCCTAAACGCGTCGGTGCTTGGTCCAGTGAATCAGGCTCTTGCAGTGGCCAGGCGGCTGCAAGCCGGAAGCGTGAATATCAACGAGGGTTACCGGGCAAGCTTTGGCAGCATGAGCTCGCCGATGGGTGGCGTGAAACACTCGGGGCATGGTCGCCGCAACGGTGATGGTGGACTGCTGCGTTTCACCGAACCCAAGGCGATTGGCATCGCCAGCGGCCCATTCCGACTGCCTGGCCGCGCGAGCGACTATCGCCGGGTATCAAAGCTGTTAATCCTGCTATCCAAGGTCTTGCGCCGCTTTTAGCGCGAGATTTAGCCGCGAGATTTAGCCGCGAGATTTAGAACGGCGAAACACTGACTGGGTTGGCGCAAACAGCCAGTTAGGTTGCCTCTGGGTCGAATGGGGCATGCTCGCCTGCCGAAAGGGCAACCAGTTTCTTGGCGGCTGCCGGCACAGCAGCAGCGCGCTCAGCCTCGGCCACAGCAGCGGTGTGACCGCCTCCGGCTCCACCGGTAAGTGGCTCGGTTAAGGCATCACGAATGATTCGACGCGGGTCATATTGGCGCGGATCCAGTTTGCGCCAATCCACGTCCTCGCCGATTTCTTCACTCAACTGAGCCTGGGCGTTGTCGGCGAAGGAACGGAATTTACGAACCCACTCGGCCAGCTTTTTGGCATACTCTGGCAGACGTTTTGGCCCAAGCACCATGGCGACAATTACCGCCAAGATGATGAGCTTTTCGCTGTCGATGCCAAACACCCTTAAAGGTTACCCTGCGCCTACCAACTAAAGCCCTGAGCACCGTTTACACTTGGCGCATAGGCGCGGGTTTCCGCGGATTTAGGGGCACGGGAGCACCGATGGTAGACAAGATCAGCAGCTGGCGTTACGTCGAGGAATTTTTCGACGAAAGCGAGGCCGTTACCCGTGCACGCATGCGAGCCGAGGAGCTGGGTGTCGAGTGCATCACTCCCTCGGTGGGTGCGCATTTGGCTGCGCTCGCGGCTGGTTCCGGCGCTAAGGCCATCATCGAAGCCGGCACGGGTACCGGTGTTAGTGGCCTCTACCTGATGCAGGGTGCGCCAACCGCAATCTTGGCAACAATCGACCTCGAGCCGGAGCACCAGGCAGCGGCCAAGGTGGCATTCACCGAAGCCGGAGTGAAGGCCAACCAGACGCGCGTTATTAGCGGACGCGCCATCGACGTCATGAGCAACATGGCGGATGCCGCCTACGACCTGATTTTGTTGGATGCCGATCGCGACACCCTGGAGGAGCAGGTCCGCGAGAGTAATCGACTGCTGCGCCCGGGTGGAATGATTGTGATTCCTCACGCACTTTGGCGCGACCGCGTGCCAGACCCTGCGATGCGCGATGAAGCCACCGCTATCTTCCGCGACATCCTGCGCTATTTCAAGCAGCAGGAACAGTTCGTGACCGCGCTATCGCCGGTGGGCGACGGTCTGCTAATTGCCAGCAAGTTAGAGATGTAGCCCCGAGGTTAATCGGGTAGCAAATAATGGCCGGGTCCGCGAGGACCCGGCCATTTAACTTTGTGAGCTATGCCCTATGAGTTAGTGCTTTACGACCTTCTCAAGAACTTCGTAAAGGCGGCCAACTTCCTCGGAATTCATCGAAAAAACGAGGCGACCCCCACCGTCTACTGGAACCTTTAGAACAATCAGGCCACGAGGTTCAACCTCTGCCTCCATTGGTCCATCGGTGCCGCGCGGCTTCATTGCTGCCATTTGTACTACTCCTGTAACTGAGCCAGGTTCGGCCCGAAGTTCAATTAAAGCAGAGCCCCTAGGGGCAGAAAACCGAATATCCCTCTAAACCAGCCAGGTTTGGTAACGGTTGTGTAAAGTCTTGGCCGCCAAAGAATGAACAAGCCTCACATCAGTGGGAATCCCCAGTCAAAAATCGGGGCCTATCAAAACGCGACAGTTAGACTTTGGCGCGCTATGTGCGCCTTCTTACGGGGGTGTGAAATCGGGGTGTGCGAAAATCCAGCAGGTAGCCAACCAAAGCACCTGACCCGCAATCATCAAACAAATCCAAAATAGCTTTTGCCAAAGCTTCCAGTCGCGCGACCAGACAGCAAATCCGGCAGCCAGCGGGAATGCCATCAAGAGGATGCGATAGGTGCTGCTCTGCGGATTGAAGACCGCGAAAATGTAAAGCAGGTACGCCGCGGTCCAAAGTCGAAGCTCATTGCCCAATTGACGCATCGGCTTGGTGAACAGCAGCCAGGCGGCAAGTGCCATGCAGAGCAGCACGAACATCGGTGCCCAGAATGCACCCCAGAGTCGCTCCCCCAACCCCAGCCAGCCCTCAAACAGGACCAGATGCGCGTTCGGGTCAACCACGCGCCAGGCCAACTCGGTGACCGTGTAGGCATCGCGGCGACCGGTCACGATCCAGGCGAAGATAGGCCAGGCTAGGCCCAAAAGCGCACTGAGCGCGGTCAGGGCTGCCAACTTCCAGCGCTCCAAAACCGGGAAGCCCTCGGTGCCGCGGCGGTCCTTGACCCAACGCACCACCCACATTCCAGCCAGCATTGCCGCAAATGAGACCATGCCTGGGCGAGTGATTGAAAGGCCGACCAGCCACGGAATGGCGGCAACGTATTTGTGACGCATGAGTTGCTGCAGGCCACCCGCAAGTAGCAGAAGCCCCAGGCTTTCCGCGTAACCGGTTTGCAGAACTGGACTGGCACACCAGAAGCCAATCAGCGTCACGCTCCATAGCGCAGTCTTGTGATCTAGTTTGATCCGAAGAAGCTGATAGATCACCAGGGCAACGGCGAAGGACAGCAGCAAACTGACAATCTGTGACAGGAACTTCCACTCGATTAAGCCGCCGGTCAGCATTGTAAGCAGGCGAATCAGCAGCGGGAATCCGGGCATGAAGGCCCAGGCATTCTGTTGCACGGCACCCTCGGGGCCGGTAGGCAGGTGAGTCGGGTAACCCGGATCGTGACCGAGGCCGTTGTAGAAAATGCGGCGATACCACTCGGCATCCCAGGTGTCTAGGAAGTCAAAGTAGTTTGGGTGGCCGGCCGCAGACCATGGAGTTGGACCCTGAGCAGAGGCAGCCCAGATAAAACCGAGAGTCGCGACTACGCGCGAGGCTAGCCAGATTTGAAGCACCTGAACCCACCAGCTTTGGCGCAAAAAAGCGGCGGTCAAATTGGTTTTACTGGTGCCTGCGGCTACGCGCTCAGCCACTTCCGCAGGGCTTCCTCGCAGGCATAAATCTGGGCAACAGGTACCGACTCGTCATCGGCGTGAGCCTTATTGGGATCTCCGGGTCCAAAATTTATCGCCGGGATTCCGAGTGCACTAAAGCGGGCAACGTCGGTCCAACCGTATTTCGGTCGCACCTCGAGTCCGGTTGCGGCAACAAATGCCAAGGCAGCCGGCTGATCCATTCCCGGGCGGGCGCCCGCCGAAGAATCGGTGACGGTGACCGTTGCGTCGAGGCCCGCAAATACCTCGCGCAGGTGCGCCTCGGCCTCGGCCTCGCTCTTGCTCGGTGCAAAACGGTAGTTGACTGTGACCTTGCCGGCATCCGGAATTACGTTGGTGGCGATGCCGCCACTAATCAGGACAGCATTCAGGCTCTCGCGATAGACCAGGCCGTCAACTGCTATTTCTAGCGACTCATAACCAGCCAGACGGTCAAGCACCGGAGATAGCCCGTGAATCGCGTTTTTACCCATCCAGGCCCGCGCGCTGTGTGCCTTGACCCCAGCGGTGGTTACCTCCACGCGCATGGTGCCGTTGCAGCCACCCTCGATGACGGCGCCGGTTGGCTCGCAAAGCACAGCGAAGTCACCTGCCAGAAGTTCCGGTTGGGTGCGGGCAATGCGACCCATTCCGTTCAGACTGGCATCCACTTCCTCGTGATCATAGAAAATCCAGGTGAGGTCAACATTGGGTGCGGTCAGCTCGGCCGCCAGCTTGAGCTGGACGGCAACGCCAGCCTTCATGTCTACGGTGCCGCGACCCCATAGGTGCTGCTCGCCACCGATTTCGCGGAACTCCGTTGGCAGGTTATCGGCAACCGGAACGGTGTCGATGTGGCCGGCAATAATGATTCGGCTGGCTCGGCCAAGTTGAGTCTGGGCAACGATTGCGTCGGCGTTACGAGTGACCTTGAGGTGGTCGTATTGACCAAGCGCGGCTTCGATTGCATCGGCGAGCGCGGTCTCGGTGCCACTGACGCTAAGGATGTCGCAGATCGACTTGGTCAACTGCGCTGCATCGGAGGTTAGGTCTAAATGAATTGCCACGGTTTAAGCCTACCCGCCAGCCATTCCTCGGTGGCTTTCTGCGGACCGTAGCGCCTGCGAACCCGCTTAGGGTAAGGCAACGCTCAGGTAACCTTGTCTGGTGAGTATTTCAACTTTTCTTGAGGGCAAGGCCTGGGGCCACGGCCTGGCCACGATTGCCGCGGACGGCACCGTCCTTGACGTTTACTACCCGAACCCGCAGCTGGGTGACGCCCCGAAGTCGGATGCACTCTGGGTGGTTCCAAAGGACCTAGACGCACAGGCCGGCGACGACGCCCGCCGCAACGTCAAGATCCAGGTAATCCGCACCGAGATTGAGCTCTCGCTTCCTGTGATCAACACCGCGGATGCCTACCTGCGCCTGCACCTGTTGAGCCACCTGCTGGTCAAACCAAACACCATCAACCTTGATGGCCTGATTCCGAACCTACCGATTGTGGCATTCACCAACATCGGCCCGGTTGCGCTGGACTACTTCGAGGCCAACCGGTCTGCGCTGCAGCGTGCCGGTGTAGTTGCGCACTCGATCGACAAATTCCCGCGTCTGGTTGACTACGTGACCCCTAAGAAGGTTCGCATCGCCGACACCAATCGCGTTCGCCTAGGTGCGCACCTGGCTCCGGGAACCACGATCATGCATGAGGGCTTCGTAAACTTCAACGCCGGCACCCTGGGAACCGCCATGGTTGAGGGTCGCATCTCGCAGGGCGTTGTAGTTGGCGATGGTTCCGACATCGGTGGTGGCGCGTCCATCATGGGTACGCTGTCCGGCGGTGGCAAGCACAAGGTTTCCATCGGCACCCGCGCGCTGCTCGGCGCCAACTCTGGCATTGGAATCTCAATCGGTGATGACTCGGTGGTTGAGGCGGGCCTCTACGTGACCGCCGGCACCAAGGTGAACATCGTGGATGAGGGTCCGGCCCGCAGCGTGAAGGCATCCGAGCTAAGTGGCGTTGCCAACCTGCTGTTCCGTCGCAACTCACTCACCGGTGCCGTCGAGGTACTGCCGCGCAGTGGCGTTGGCGTGACCCTGAATCAGCAGTTGCAGAATCTCTAAACCTAAGCGAAAGACCCGTGCCTCGGCTCGGGTCTTTTTCTTTAGCTGGCTGGCTTTGCCTGCTGCGTTTTTAGTCGCGCACCGAGTCCCAACCCAGGTCGGTGACCGGGGTTTCGGTTGTCTTGCCAGCGGCTGAGGTCCGCAGGTAGGCGGTTGGGTCTCCGGCCGCGGCACGCACTTCACCGATTCGCTTGAAGCCACGAGGTAGGGTAACTCCGCTTGGGAAAGTTGCCAGCAGGCCGTGGTCCTCTCCCCCGGTTAGCACCCACTTGCGGCAATAGGCCTCGGCTGCCAGGTTTGGGCGACCCATCTCAACCAGATGCGGGTTGGCTAGCGAGAGTGCCTGGGCGGCACCCTCGAGTACCGCCTCAAAACCAATTAGTTGGCTGGCATCAATCACTATGTCCACCCGGGATGCTCGGGCGATTCGGCTGGCATCCTTGGCCAGGCCATCGGAGACATCCAGCATCGAGGTGGCGCCTGCATCGGCGGCAACAATTCCCAACGCAACCGGTGGCTGCGGCCTGCGCTGCACATCCACCCACTCGTTGTATGCGCTGGCAGCATCGTCGTTGTTGCTCATCAGCAATTCCAGACCGCATGCAGCTTGGCCAAGCGTGCCACCGATTGCGAGCATATCGCCTACCACGGCACCGGAGCGCAGCACCGGTGCCCGGCCCTCCAAGTCTCCGTGGGCAGTCACCGAGATGACCACCTGAGAACCCGAGGCAAGGTCTCCGCCGACAACCGCACAACCTGGCGCGAGTTGTAGGCAGGCCTCTCGCAGCCCGTCGGCGAAGGCCTCAAGGTCCGCTACCAGCGTGCTGGTAGGCGCTATTAGGGCAACCACAAGGGTTGTCGGGCGAGCACCCATCGCAGCCACATCCGAGACGTTGGTTGCTACGGCCTTCCACCCAAGATCGAACCACGAAGACCATTCGAGCTTGAAGTCATGATCCTGAACCATGGTGTCGGTGGTGACCACAAAGCTGCCGTGTTCGGTGCGCACAACGGCACAGTCGTCGCCCGGGCCAACCAACGCGTAGTCGCTGGCATTTAGGCGGCTGATGGTGCGGCGAAGGCTCTCATTTTCACCTACAGAAGCGATTGTTTCGGCTGAACATTGGTGATTGGCGGGTTGGTGGGTCACCTAACAAAGGTAGCCTGTATTTGATGCGTAACTACCGTTTGCCTAAGCCACACCTGAAGCTTGTTTTGCTGGCGTCCAGCCTGGGCGTATTAGCTGCGAGTCTGGCGGGTTGCACCAGCACGGTGGCCCTCGACCCCGCCCCGGATTCCAATAATCCTCGTTGCGCCGCGGTCTCGGTGCGTTTGCCGGATTCGATTGATGGCAACGCCCAGCGTGCAACCAACGCCCAGGCAACCAGCGCCTGGGGCAACCCCACCCACGTGATTTTGCGGTGTGGCCTGCCCGAAGTCTTGGCCAGCACCCTGCCCTGCGTGACCGCGGGCGGCATCGACTGGTTGGTTGATGCTTCTGCCGCACCGAGCTATCGCTTCGTCACCTTCGGCCGCAAGCCGGCCACCGAGGTCATCGTGGATTCCAAGAACGCCAGCGGTGTCAAGGCACTCGATGCCTTGGGCACCAGCATCTCTCAGGGCATCCCCAGCGACCGCCGGTGTACTGAACCGGCATCCAAAAACTAACGGCTTAATCTAGCCGTTTCCGTTTGCCTCGTATTAGCGCTTGGCGGTTAGACCCAGCTGAATCAGCTGATCGATTAGGTCGCTGTAACCAATGCCGCTGGCACCCCAGAGCGACGGATACATGCTGTACTGCGTGAAGCCCGGCATGGTGTTGATCTCGTTTAGGAAGAAGCCCTCGGCGGTCAGGAAGAAGTCCACGCGACCCAGTCCAAAACCACCGATTGCATCAAACGCCTTGCGCGCCAGGTGCTGCATTTCGGCAAGTTCTTCCGCAGTCAACTGTGCCGGGATGATTAGGTCCACGGCATCTTCGTCACGGTATTTGGCTTCGAAGTCGTAGAACTCGCGGCCCTTTACGATGATTTCGCCGGCAACGGAAACCCGAGCCGGACCCCCATCCAACGATGAAAGCACGGCACACTCCACCTCGCGGCCAACTAGTCCGTGCTCAACGGTCACCTTGTTGTCGTGCTCAAAAGCCGCGCTAACGGCAATCTCAAAGTCCAGCATTTGCTTCACCTTGGAGACGCCCATGGACGAACCGGCACGCGCCGGCTTCACGAACAATGGAGCTCCACCGAGACGGCCGACGGCCTCCATGACCTCGTGCCGATTGTGCTTCCAGTCATACTCGCGGATGACCACGTGCGGGGTTGCCGGCACTCCGGCACCCAAGAACAGGCTCTTGGAAAACTCTTTGTCCATGCCGGCGGCCGAGGCAAATACACCGTTGCCAACGTATGGGATTCCGGCCAATTCCAAGAACCCCTGCATGGTGCCGTCTTCGCCGAATGGGCCGTGCAGCACTGGGAAGACCACATCAATAACACCAAGGTCACTTCGAACACCGTCGGCATCGATGACCGCGAGGTGGCGCGAACCATCGGTGGCGAACTCAATTCGCTGACCCGCAAACTCAACGGTAGGTAGCGGTCCGTCGTTCAGCGCCCAGCGCTCGGTGGAATCCTCGGCGGGAACGAAAACACCAGCCTTGGTGATGCCAACCGGAATCAGGTTGTACTTGTTGCGGTCGATTGCGTCCATTACTCCGGCGGCAGTCGCACAGGAAATGCTGTGCTCGCTGCTGCGGCCACCAAAAAGCAGAACTACATTTAGCTTGGACATCCGAACCTACTCGCCCTGTGGTTCTTCGTCTTCACCCATGAGGTGCGGGGCGATATCGGCCGGCTTCATCTTGCCCTCGATCACAAGCTGAACCTGTTCCACGATCGGCATCTTTACGCCCTTGGCGGCGGCAAGTTCCAGCACCGGAGCCACCGAGTTCAGACCCTCAGCGGTCTGGCTGAGTCGGCGCAGCACCTCCCGCTTGCTGAAGCCCTTCCCCAGCATTTCGCCGGCCTTGAAGTTGCGACTCAGCGGCGATTCCGAGGTGGCGATGAGGTCACCCAAACCCGCAAGACCCATCATTGTGTTCTGCTTGGCGCCATAGGCAACTGCGAAACGTGAGATTTCCGCGAGGCCGCGGGTCATGATCGAGGCCTTGGTGTTCTGCCCAAACCCAACTCCATTTACGATTCCAATTGCAACCGCGATCAAGTTTTTAAGGATTCCACCAAACTCGGTGCCGATGACGTCCTTGTTGGTGAAGGTGGTGAAGTACTCATTGGTGCAGGCACGGGCTACGGTCGCCGCGGTCTCTGCCTTATAGCAAGCGGCCACAGCGGCGGTAGGGTGTTCGGCGGCAATTTCCGCTGACAGGTTCGGCCCAGAGACCACCACAACCTGCGATTTCGGCCAGTCCAGTACGTCTTCGATGACCTGGGTCATGCGCAATCCGGTGCCCTGTTCCACGCCCTTCATCAGGCTGACCAGGATGGCGTCCTTGGGGATCTGTGAACCCCAGGCTTCCAAGTTTGCGCGAAGAGTGGAAGATGGAACCGCAATGTAAACCTGCTCGGCATCCGCGAGCGCAGCTGCTGCATCGGTGGTTGCTGATAGGCAGTTTGGAAGGTCTATTCCAGGTAGGTAGTCGCCATTTCGGTGGTGGTCGTTGATGTCCTCGACCACGTCATCGCGACGAGCCCAGAGCACGACATCATTGCCGCCGTCAGCCAGCACCTTTGCGAAGGTGGTTCCCCAGGAGCCCGCGCCCATCACCGCAAACTTCACTTGGTTCCCTTCGTCGTCTTTTGAGCCTTCACAAAGTTACCAGTGGCACTCTGTCCCTGCTGGGCTGGATCCCACCGCGTGTCTGGCGCGGTCTCGCCGCGCAGTTGCTCAACCAGGCCGGTGATTGCTGACATGACGCGATCGGTGGCAACGGCCACTTCCTCGGGGGCCAGCTTCTTTCCCTGGAACTCGCGGAGGTCGATCTGGTCACCAACCAGGATGTCCACGCGCTTCCAAAAACCGGGGCGGAACTTGCTGCCGTAGCGCGGCAGGATGTCTTGCGCACCCCAGTGAGCGATCGGATAAACCGGAACATTGGTATCCAGCGCCAGGCGAACCGCGCCGGTCTTTCCCCGCATCGGCCAGAGGTTAGGGTCTCGTGTGAGTGTGCCCTCAGGGAAGATCGCGATCGTGTGACCGTGCTTCAAGTATTCGTGAGCCATGCGCAGCGGTTCATCGTTGCGGTTGCCACTGCTGCGGTAAACCGGAATCTGACCGGCGCGAAGCAAGATCTTGCCAACCAGTGGAATGCGGAACAGGCTCTCTTTTGCCAAAAAGTGCGGTGCCCTACGCAGCTTGGCATAGACGAAATAGGCCACCGCCAGCGGGTCAACATTGGTGACGTGATTGGCTACCAGAACATAGGCGCCGGTCTTGGGAAGCTTCTCCATGCCCTTGACGCGAAGGCCGAACATCAGGCGGACCAGGGGCACTAGCCACAGGGCCACCGATTGCAGTCCGGGGTTCAACTCGGACTTGTGGAACTTTGGCATCGGGAGCGCACTCTTCTTGCTTGCCATAGTCCTGGTTCCTATTCGGTGTAGGTGAAATCAGCGCCGAGATCGGTCAGCTTCTGCAGGAAGTTCTCGTAACCGCGGGAAATCAGCTGCACGTTGGTGACGTTCGAGGTGCCTTCGGCTGCAAGCGCTGCGACCATGTGGCTGAAACCACCGCGCAGGTCCGGAACACGAATGTCCGCACCCTTGAGGTTGGTTGGCCCGCTGATTACCGCGGAGTGGAAGTAGTTGCGCTGGCCAAAACGGCAACTGGTGCCGCCCAGGCATTCGCGGTAAAGCTGAATCTGTGCGCCCATCTGGTTGAGGGCATCGGTGAAGCCAAAACGGTTCTCGTACACGGTCTCGTGGATGATGCTCATGCCCTCGGCCTGTGTGAGTGCAACCACCAGCGGCTGCTGCCAGTCGGTCATGAAGCCAGGGTGCACATCGGTCTCAATAACCACAGACTTCAGGGTGCCACCCGGATGCCAGAAGCGGATGCCTTCGTCCTCAATCTGGAAAGCACCACCCACCTTGCGGAAGACGTTGAGGAAAGTCATCATCTCGGGTTGACGCGCACCACCAACGAAAATATCGCCCTTGGTGGCCAGTGCGGCGGCAGCCCAGCTGGCGGCCTCGTTGCGGTCAAACAGTGCTCGGTGGGTGTAGCCACCCATGGTCTTGACGCCCTCGATGCGAATCACGCGGTCGGCATCCACCGAGATGATGGCGCCCATCTTCTGCAGAATCGCGATGAGGTCCATGATCTCTGGCTCGATTGCAGCACCGGAAAGTTCAGTCTTACCCTCGGCGCGAACCGCGGTGAGCAGCACCTGCTCGGTGGCACCAACCGAAGGATAAGGCAGGCTCATCTTGGCGCCGTGGAGACCGTTTGGTGCGCTCAAACGGGTGCCGTTTGGCAGCTTCTCGATGACCGCACCAAAGTTGCGCAGCACATCAAAGTGGAAGTCCAAAGGACGTCCGCCGATGTCGCAGCCACCGAGGCCAGGGATGAACGCCTCACCCAATTGGTGCAGCAGCGGGCCACAGAAAAGAATAGGGATACGGCTGGAGCCAGCGTGGGCGTCGATGTCCACGATGCGCGCGCTCTTCACACCGCTCGGGTCCATGGTCATTGTGCCGTCTTCGGCGAAGTCGATGTTCACGCCGTGCAGCACCAGAAGGCGCTGAACCACGTCTACGTCGGAGATACGTGGAACGTCTTTGAGCACACTGGTGGAGTCACCGAGCAGCGCCGCAACCATGGCCTTGGTGACCAGGTTCTTGGCACCCTTGAGGTCTACTCGACCCTTAAGAGGCTTACCGCCGACGACGGTGATCTGGCTCATTAGACTCCCTTGGCAGGCAGGGTCTTTGGCTTAAACGATGGTCGCTTAGCCTCGTACTCTGCAATCGCCTGCTCATTTTGAAGGGTCAGACCGATGTCGTCCAGGCCTTCAAGCAGACGCCACCTAGTGTAATCATCGATGTCGAAGGACACGCTTAGGTCACCGATGCTGACGGTACGGTCCTGCAGGTTCACGGTTGCGCCAATGCCTGGGTTGGCTTCGATGGCCGCCCAGAGTTTTTCGGTGTCTGCCTCGGTGATCAGACCGGTGAGCAGACCCTGCTTGCCGGAGTTACCGCGGAAGATGTCGGCGAACTTGCTGCTGAACACCGCCTTGAAACCGTAGTCGCGCAGCGCCCAGACGGCATGCTCACGGCTAGAGCCGGTGCCGAAGTCAGCGCCAGCAATCAAAACCTGGCCTGCCTTGTATGGCTCCTGGTTGAGGATGAAGTCTGGCTCGCCGCGCCAAGCAGCGAACAACGCGTCGTCGTAGCCAGTCTTGGTGATGCGCTTTAGGTAGACGGCCGGAATGATCTGGTCGGTGTCAACGTTGCTGCGACGCAGCGGAACCGCGGTGCCGGTGAAAACTTCGAACTTTTCCATTAGTTGTTCCCCAGGGTCGCGATTCCGGTGGTCAGTGGCTCAAGCGGCGGCAGGTCTGCCGGGCTAGATAGAGTTCCGCGCACGGCGGTCGCGGCAGCAACAACTGGCGAGACCAGGTGAGTGCGTGAACCCTTGCCTTGGCGGCCCTCGAAGTTGCGGTTACTGGTGCTAGCTGCGCGTTCACCCGGAGCCAGCTGGTCAGGGTTCATACCCAGGCACATCGAGCAACCGGCAAAGCGCCACTCGGCACCAAAATCGGTGAAGATTTTGTCCAGGCCCTCGGCCTCGGCCTGCAGGCGGACCTTGGCGGAACCTGGCACCACCAGCATGGTGATGTCCCTGGCCTTGGTGCGACCCTGGATGATGCCGGCGGCGGCGCGCAGGTCCTCGATGCGACCGTTGGTGCAAGAGCCGACGAACACGGTGTTCACCTTGATGTCGCGCATCGGAGTGCCCGGCTTGAGGTCCATGTACTTCAGCGCGTTGACTGCAGCCTCGCGCTCGTTGGCGTCGGCGATGTCTGCCGGGTTTGGCACCGATTCCAGCAGCGAGACGCCCTGGCCCGGGTTGGTACCCCAGGTTACGAAAGGGTCCAGCTTGTTGGCGTCGATGTTTACCTCGGCGTCAAACTTGGCGCCTTCATCTGTTGGCAGGGTGTCCCAGTAAGCAACTGCGGCATCCCAGTCGGCGCCTTCCGGTGCGTGCGGGCGACCCTTCACAAACTTATAGGTGGTCTCGTCCGGAGCAACCATTCCGGCACGAGCACCGGCCTCGATGCTCATGTTGCAGATGGTCATGCGACCTTCCATGCTCAGTGCACGGATTGCGCTGCCGCGGTATTCCAGGACGTAACCCTGACCGCCACCGGTGCCAATCTTGGCGATGACTGCCAGGATGATGTCCTTTGCGGTCACGCCCGGGCGCAGAGTGCCCTCGACGTTGATGGCCATGGTCTTGAACGGCTTCAAGGGCAGGGTCTGGGTAGCCAGGACATGCTCGACTTCGCTGGTACCAATGCCCATGGCAAGCGAACCAAAGGCACCGTGGGTGCTGGTGTGGCTGTCGCCACAAACCACGGTCATGCCAGGCTGAGTCAAGCCCAGCTGCGGTCCAACCACGTGAACGATTCCTTGGTTGGCATCACCGAGCGAGTGAATGCGCACACCGAACTCGGCGGCGTTCTTACGCAGTGCCTCAATCTGGGTGCGGCTGGTTACATCCGCGATTGGCTTGTCGATGTCCAGGGTCGGGGTGTTGTGGTCCTCGGTGGCGATGGTGAGATCGGTGCGACGGACCGGACGACCAGCCATGCGCAAACCATCGAAGGCCTGCGGGCTGGTGACCTCGTGGATGAGGTGAAGGTCGATGTATAGGAGGTCTGGGGCGCCGTCTTTGCCCTCTACAACCAGGTGATCGCGCCAGACCTTCTCGGCCAGCGTCAACGGCTTATTCGTCATGAAAACACCTCAAACTCGGGAACTGCAATTCTACCTTTAACCGCATTCTGGCGCGGCAAAGTCCCATTTTCACTTGCACGCTCTAGCGGCAGCAGCGGTCGCCGAAAAATAGGCTAACGGGGCTAGGCTGGAACAATGAGCACAGCGCAAAACCCAGCAATCCCAGCACTACAGCGCCGAGTGCTACGCACCCTGGTCCTGGGGCAGTTGCTGAGTGGGTTCGGTGTGGGAGTGGTGGTCTCAATCGGTGCTCTGCTTGCCGAAAAGCTCTCGGGCACTCCCGCCTGGGCGGGTGCCGGCGCCACTTTTAGCACTTTAGGAACCGCGGTCTGGGCATTCCCGTTGGCTCGCCTAGCGTCAAACCGCGGTCGCCGAGTTGCCCTAGTAACCGGCTCGTCCATTGCGATCGCGGGTGCCCTCCTTTCGGTGCTGGCCGGCATTCTGGGCTGGTTCCCATTGCTATTGGTTGGCTTTTTTGGGCTCGGTGCCGCAAGCGCCATTGGTCTTCAGGCCCGCTTCGCCGCCACCGACCTGCCATCGCTGCGCCACTCCGGCCGTGATATTGCGATTGTCGTTTGGGGCACCACAATCGGTGCCGTGATTGGCCCAAACCTCTTTGAACCGGGTGAGGCACTTGGAAACCTGTTACACCTGCCGCACCTCACCGGTCCATTTCTGATTACCGTGATGGCGCAGATTGCCGGTTCCACAGCTTTCCTCATCGGCCTACGCCCGGACCCGCTGCTGACTGCGCGCTCGCTGGATTCCAGCAAGACCGGGCTACGACCAAAGGTATCGCTGCCGGCGGCCTTCGGCATCCTGGGCAAGAACCCTAAGGCGCGCTTCGCCATTCTGGCTATCGCCCTGAGCCACATGGTGATGGTGGCCGTGATGAGTATGACCACCGTGCACATGAAGGGCATGGGGTTTGATCTCGTAATTGTTGGGTTCACCATTAGCCTGCACGTAGCGGGCATGTACGCCCTTAGTCCGGTCTTTGGTTGGCTGGCGGACCGCTGGGGCCGGGTGCCGCTGATCATCATCTCGCAGCTGATGCTCGGCGCATCGCTGATGTTCACCTGGTTTGGCGACATGGATCGATTCAGCCTAAGCATTGGCTTGCTGCTGCTTGGTCTCGGCTGGTCGGCCGGAACGGTTTCGGGTTCGGCACTGCTCACCGATTCGGTCAGCGGCGATGAAAAGCCAAACGTGCAGGGACTCTCGGATGCCCTGCAGAGCCTTAGCGGAGCCGGCGGAGGCGCAATCGCAGGAGTCATCCTGGCCAGCGTCACCTACGCCGGTCTTTCGGCTGTGGCGTTGATTCCGGTGGCCATCGTGCTTGCCTTTGCGCTGCGCCAGTTGCGCCAAGCCAGAGCCTAAGTCAGGCGACACTGATCGAGCTGTGGTTTATGCGTGCGGTCACGCTGTTTGCATGGGCCGAGTCGTGTTTTATGCGTGCGGGCGAAGCAGCACCAAAATACGCGGAAAAGAAAACTCGCTCCCGGGACTTTCGTCAACCAAGAGCGAGTATCGTGACCCCAAGGGGATTTGAACCCCTGCTACTGCCGTGAGAGGGCAGCGTCCTAGGCCGCTAAACGATGGGGCCGTTTGAGCAACCTGTCTATTATGCCATGAATTTGGGGTGTCACGCAAACCGTTTTTTGGTTAACTCTTGGGCGGCGCACACACCAGCAAGGCTCCCGGAGCAATGGTGGCCGTGACTGGGGAATAACCTACAAACTCCCCATCGGCGTAGGTCGGCAAGTCTCCGTTGTCTAACCTCACCTGGGTGGCTTCCACGAATTCCACGGCCGGATGTGAGACGTGTCCACCCTTGTATACGCTCGGAAATATCCTCAGCAGTGTGCTTCGCTTGATTCGGTGCACTAGGAACAAGTCCAGTTTTCCGTCGTCAAACTTGGCGTGCGGGGCAATCAACATGCCACCCCCGAATGCCGGTGCGTTCGCCACCGCACAGAGCATCGCCTCAAGCCGACGCTCGGTGCCATCGATGGCGGCCAGGTACTTGATGCCGCGGAACTTCGCTAACTCCAGGACCATCGCAACCTGGTAGCGACTTGAGCCTTTTGGCCAGCTCATGCGGTTTGCTCGGGCGTTTACCAGGGCATCGAAACCGGCAGAGATCGTGCCAAATGAAAGGAACTTTCGACTACCCTCGGGTGCATCCAGGCTTGCGCGAGACTCCCCCGAAAGCACGTCCACTCGGCGGGGATTGCTTCGGAATTTGAGCGCCACGGCCACGGACTCCGCCGCGTCATCAAGCGGCAGACCAAGCGCCACCGCGCTGTCGTTTCCGGTTCCGGCGGCCACGATTCCCAGCGGAACCTCACTATTTGCGCAGGCGTTCACTCCGAGGTGAACCATGCCATCGCCACCAACCACAATCAATGCGCCAATCGCACCTTCGGCGACCGCAGCCCGCGCATTGGTCAGAGCCTCCTCATAACTGGCGCCACTCAGATCAACCGTGGGCTCCGCGGCGAGCGCCTGCCAAACCTTAGCCGCTGCTTTGGCACCCTTACCCTTGCCGCTGGTGGGGTTGATTACGACTCCCACTGGCAGCGCGGTCAAGCCTTTCTCCAAAGCCGGCGCAGCATGGCGGTCAAACCCAACCCTAGCGCGGGGCTAAGCGCGGCGGCCAGAATCGGTGGGAAGGCAAAACCAAAGACACCAGAGGCCAGCACCAGGAGCACACCGTGGTAGCCGCCGACCAGCCAGATGCCAGCTCGAATCTTGCCGCGCAGGTCTCTGGAGAGTTCTACGGTTTCCGAGACCAGTTCCGGGTCAGTGGAAAGCAATTCAATCGGAGCAACACCGGTTGCGCCTTCTCGCTCCACACCGAACGCCAAACCTACGTCCGCCGCCGACATTGCGGCAGCGCCGATTACCGGATGGGCGACCATACCCACCGAGCGACCATCGCCCTGCAGCTTTGCAACAACATCGGCCTTTTGATGCGGTAGAACCTCGGAATACACCTCATCCAACGTCAGAATCTTCTTCAGATTGGCGCCTACTCCGTGGGCGTCGCCCGAGAGCAGCCCAACTTTCTTGCCAACCTGCTGCAGACGCCACACCGCGTCTGCACTCGTGGCTCGCACGTGATCGCTCAGGGCCACGTATCCAAGGAGAATGTCATCGCGCACCAGGTAGATGACTGTGTTGCCTTGACTGTTCATCGCATCTGCGGCGTATAGGTCCTGCACGTCGATTTGAATTCGCTGACGGGTGAGCAGCGCCGGCCCGCCGGCGTAGAGCCGGAACTCATCGAAACGACCAGAGACACCGATTCCCGGAATCACCATGATGTCTTTCACCGGCACCGACTCGATCCCGCGGGCCTCTGCCTCGGTGCGAATTGCCAGTGCTACTGGATCATCTCCAGTTTGTTCCAGACCGGCTGCCACCGCCAAGAGTTCGTCTTGGCTTTCTAACCCCCCGCGGCGAGTCAATCGGGCTGCGACAAATCGGCGTTCACCGGTGGTCAAGGTGCCGGTCTTGTCAAAAAGCACTAGATCGAGACCGGCAAGTTTCTCGAAGCCGGCACGGTCATTTATGCGGGCGCCTAACCGCTTGGCTTGCTCGGTGGCCAAGGCAACGGCCAGCGGCACAAGTAGGGCCAGCGCGGGAGCGTTAGCCAAGAGCAATAGAGCCACCACCGTTGAGATGGTGAATTCGAGGCTTCGACCAGTGGTCGGCCAGGCAACGGCCGCCGCGATTGCGAGCAATACCGTTCCCAGCTGCAGGAAACGCGCGGTACGAGTCAAAGTGTGCTGTTGGGCACTGGCCGTTTCCTCGGTGGCCTGAGCCAGGCGGCGCAGACCCCTATTGAGATAGAACCCGTTTGCGATGCGCCCCAGCACTGCCATCGCTAGAACTCCACCGGCAACAACCCAGTAGCTGCCACTGGCCCCCGGCCAGTTCAACGCGGCACCTATTTGGAGGTACCCGGCGAAGCCGAGCGCCAGAACTACACCGGGCCAAGTGAGCAACGGTACCCCGAGGCGAGCGACTGGGATTTTGGAAACAAAATCGCGCGAGTCAGCCGGCTGAATTGCCGCAGCTTCTAGCTGCGCTGCCGTCTCAGCTTGCTCGGTTTCAAACTCCATGAGCCCCTCCTGTCCAAACAAGACTAGGTTAAAAACATGCGCATGATTAAACACGGACACGCCTGCCTTGAACTCATCGATGGCGAGGAGCGCCTGATTATCGACCCTGGTTTCTACACCGAGGCCATGGATGGCATGACCAACGTGAAGGCCGTGGTGCTGACCCACAAGCACGATGACCACTGCTACGAGGAGCAGCTGGAGCGCATCATCGCGCTAAACCCAGGAGTGCCAATCTACGCCCCCACCGATGTCTGCGAGCGCCTTGCCGCCGCCCCGCACCCGGAGCGCTTCAACACCATCGCCGTGTTCCACGGAGACCTGCACCTGGCAGGCAGCTTCCAGTTGGAATTCTTTGGTGCCATGCACGCCGAGATTCACCGTTCAATTCCTTTGATTCAAAACACCGGCGTGATGGTGAACGACACCCTCTACTACCCTGGAGACTCTTTCACCCGCCCGGATCGCCCGGTGGCCGTTTTGGCTTGCCCGTCGAGCGCACCCTGGCTGAAGATCAGCGAGGTCATGGACTTTGTAGACGACGTGCGCCCAAATCTCAGCTTTGCCACCCACAACATTCACCTGAGCGCCCAGGGTCACGAGCTGAACAACGGCCGGATTCAGGCGGTAACCGAAAAGCACGGCGGAAAGTTCCGCTACCTGGAAATCGGTGAGGTCCTGGACTTCGAGTAGGCGAACTCGGTGGGCAGTTTTGCCCTGTCAGGTAGCGGCTGGGCGAAGTTCGTCCGGCATGCTCTCGAAGCGCGCCGCAATAACCGAGCGAATTACCTCGACTGGCAGTTCCGGTTGGTCCTGGAACCAAATGGTTGCGCCTTTGCGCTTGAACCAATCCGGGTGTTTTTCAGCCAGCGGCTCCAAGAAGTGGCCGCCATGAAAGCTCATGTGATCTTTCCAACCGCTCACATAGATGCCGTACTTGCCACTGATTGTAAAAGCCACAATGCCATAGCTAATCCGCGGCTCAATGCCCAGTTCCGCAACGAGAATATCCATCACGCGGCGAAGCGGTGCCTGATACTTCACCGGCACTCCGGCCAGGTAAGTCTCGACCTCATCCACATACTGAGTCATGACCACAGCCTAAACCAGTTAGAGCTTCAGGTTGAGGACGTGCTTTATGCGCGCGGGCGAAGCAGCGCAATTAAAAGCAAAAACGGCCCGAAATCGGACCGTTTTTCAAAGCTGGGGTACCTGGACTCGAACCAAGAACAAAGGTACCAGAAACCTCCGTGTTGCCAATTACACCATACCCCAGAGTATGTTTCGGGCCGCCCTAAGGCCGGCACCGACTCTCTACTTTACACGCACCTAGGCGGTCTGAGCAAACTGCTTTAGTCGTGCCAGGCTCTCGGCCTTACCCAGAATCTCCATGCTTTCAAATAGCGGTGGCGAGATTCGGCGGCCGCTGATCGCGGTGCGAATCGGTCCGAAGGCAACTCGTGGCTTCAGCTCTAGGCCCTCGATGAGCGCTACCTGCAGCGCGTTCTGAATGGCCTCGGTCTTGAAATCGGTTTCGGCAATTGCTTCCAGCGCGGTGATGGCTGCGCTAGCAACCTCCGCCGAGTTCTCTGGCAGACCGGCCTTGGCGTCGTCGTCGATGGTGATGTCTGCTGCTTGCTTGAACAGGAATCCGAGCATCGGCGCCGCCTCAGAAAGCACCACGATGCGCTCTTGAATCAGTGGGGCGGCTTCGCTCAGAATCTCTTCCTGGCGAGCAGTCAGCTCGGCACCCACCAGACCGGCGGACTGAAGATACGGAACCAAGCGGTTCTTGAAATCATCCGGAGTCAGCAGGCGAATGTGTGCGGCGTTGATGGCGTCGGCCTTCTTCTGATCGAAGCGTGCCGGGTTAGGGTTCACGTTCTTCACGTCGAAGTTGGCAACCAGTTCTTCCAGGGTGAAGATGTCCTGGTCTGCGCTCAGGCCCCAACCCAGCAGTGCCAGGTAGTTGAGCAGGCCTTCTGGGATGAAGCCGCGGTCGCGGTGGTGGAACAGGTTGCTCTCTGGGTCTCGCTTGGAAAGCTTCTTGTTGCCCTCACCCATCACGAATGGCAGGTGGCCAAACTGCGGAATCCACTCGGCGATGCCAGCCTCGAACAGCGCGTTGTAGAGCGCAATTTGGCGTGGGGTGGAAGACAGCAGGTCCTCGCCACGCAGCACGTGGGTCACGCGCATGAGGGCATCATCTACCGGGTTGACCAGGGTGTAGAGCGGCTGGCCGTTCGGGCGTACCACAACGAAGTCTGGGAAAGATCCGGCCGGGAAGGTGATCTCGCCGCGAACCAGGTCGTTGAAGCTGATGTCCTGGTCTGGCACGCGCAGGCGCAGTGCCGGCTGGCGGCCCTCGGCACGGTATGCGGCACGCTGCTCCTCGGTGAGGTCACGCTCCGAGTTGTCGTAGCCAAGCTGCTTGGCGCGGCCGGCTGCCTCGTTGCGAGCGTCAATTTCCTCGCCGGTCAGGTAGCTCTCGTAGATGTGGCCGCTGGCCTTCAGCTTCTCCACTACATCAAGGTAGATGTCCTTGCGCTGACTCTGGCGGTACGGCTCGTTTGGGCCACCGACGTTGACGCCCTCGTCCCAGTTGATACCCAGCCAGCCGAGGCCGTCCAGGATCATCTCGAAGCTCTCTTCGCTGTCGCGCTCGGCATCGGTGTCTTCGATGCGGAACACGAAGGTTCCTCCGGTGTGACGCGCGTATGCCCAGTTGAAGAGGGCGGTGCGCACTAGACCCACGTGCGGGGTTCCGGTTGGCGATGGGCAGAAGCGGACGCGAACGTCGACGCCTTCCGCGGTGCTAAAGGGTGCGGTGATTGCAGACATGATTAGTCCAGTTTACCCGCGGCCATTTGGGGGCTAACAGCCAAGGCTAGTTAGCAAACGGGGTTGGCCAGGGAGCCAATACCTTCCACCGAGCAAACTACCTTTTGCCCAGCAACGATGCCCGAGATTCCGCTCGGTGTGCCGGTCAAAATGATGTCACCCGGAAGCAGGGTCAGGTTCTTGCTGATGTAACTGATGATGGTTGGCACGTCAAAGATCATCGAGTTCAAGGAATCGTCCTGGCGAACCTCTGCCAGACCATCCGCGCCAACAACTTCGCTCCAAATGCGCTGGCCGGCTGGCTTCCAATCGGTCTCCACCCATGGGCCAACCGGGCAGAAGGTGTCGAAGCTCTTGGAGCGCATCCACTGGTCGTCGGTGGCCTGCAGGTCTCGAGCGGTCACGTCATTCGCAATTGTGCATCCCCAAACCACACCGAGGGCGTCCTCGGGCGAGACGTTCTTGGCGCGGTGGCCAATCACGATTGCCAGCTCAACCTCTAGCTCCACCTGCTTGGACTGCCAGGGCAAAACAATCGCCTGGCCGTGACCAATAAGCGAACTCGGAGGCTTCAGGAAAATGGTTGGTTCGGACCCACCGGTCAGACCCATCTCGGCAATGTGAGCGCCATAGTTTTTACCTACGCACACAATCTTGCTCGGCTCCGATGGTGGCAGTAGCTGCACCTCGGCCAGACTCAGGTGTTCTCCGGTGGGCTCGGTCAGGCCCAGCATCGGGTTGCCGTGCAGCACCGTCAGATAAGCCGAATCGCCCTCCCCGATCACAGTTCCGAAAGCAGTGGTTCCGTTGTGTTCGAAGCGGGCGATTCGCATGTTGAGTCCTTAGTCGCTCAGCTTTACCAGCCAGTTGTGGCGGTCTGCCACGCGGCCGTACTGAATGCCGGTCAGTTCTTCACGCAGACTTACGGTGAGTTCGCCGGCAGGTGCGTCGTCGGCACCGATGGTCTCGGTGCGGCTCTTCAACTGACCAACCGGGGTGATTACCGCGGCGGTACCGCAGGCGAAGATCTCGGTGATGGCGCCGCTGTTGAATCCTTCCCGGACCTCGTCCAGGGTAATCAGGCGCTCTTCAATCTTGATGCCGCGGTCCTTGATCAGGGTGATCACGCTGTCGCGGGTGATGCCGTGCAAGATGCTGCCGTCCAGGGCCGGGGTCACAACGTGGCCGTCGGCGTAAACGAAGAACAGGTTCATGCCGCCAAGTTCTTCGATGTGAGTGCCGGTCTCGGCATCCAGGAACATTACCTGCGAGCAACCGTTTTCGTAGCCTTCGTTCTGAGCCAGCAGCGAAGCCGCGTAGTTTCCACCGGTCTTGGCCTCGCCGGTTCCGCCCTTGCCGGCGCGGTTGGTCTCGGTGGAGATCCAAATCTTTACCGGCTTGACACCACCGGTGAAGTACGGGCCAACCGGGCTGGCAATCACGCGATACTCGGCGCGGTGCGCGGCACGTACACCGAGGAAGTTTTCGGCGGCAATCTCGAATGGGCGAATGTACAGGGTCTTTTCGTCCACTGGCTGTGGCACCCAGGCGCCATCAACCGCGATCAACTGCTTCAGGCTTTCAACGAAGATCTCGACCGGCAGTTCTGGCAGCGCCATGCGGTGTGCGCTGCGCTGCAGGCGTTCGGCATTGGCAACCGGGCGGAAGGTCCAAATGCTGCCGTCTTCGTGACGGTAGGCCTTGATGCCCTCGAAGATCTCCTGGCCGTAGTGAAGCACGGCGGCACTCGGATCCATCATGATTGGGCCGTATGGCTCAACTCGGGCATCGTGCCAGCCCTCGTCTTTGGTCCAGGTCACCACGATCTGGTGATCGGTGAGGTTGGCGCCAAACACCGGAGCCTTGAGGATTTCCTCACGCTGTGCATCCGGTAGCGGGTTGCTGTTTTTGGTGACAGTCCACTGGTAGCTCATGATTTTGCCTTTCGTACCGCACGCCGTCGTTGGCGGCGATACAGCTGAGTTTCTAAGAAGGTTAGAGGTACGCGAAGATAGCCTGAGCCACATCGCTGGTGGATCGCTTTGCGCTGCCACGGCTGGCTAGGTCTGCCGCCACCGCGCGCTCGATTCGCCCTGCGGCCACCGGGTTCTTCAGGTGGTGCAGCAGCATTGCCGCGCTCAGGATGGCGGCAGTTGGGTCGGCAAGGTTCTTGCCTGCGATGTCTGGCGCCGAACCATGTACCGGTTCGAACATGCTCGGGAAGTCGCCATCCGGATTGATATTTCCGCTGGCGGCCAGCCCAATTCCGCCGGTGATCGCGGCGGCTAGGTCGGTGAGGATGTCACCGAAAAGGTTGTCGGTCACGATGACGTCGAAGCGCTCCGGGTCGGTGACCATAAAAATAGTTGCGGCATCGATGTGCAGGTAGTCGTGGCTGATGCCCGGGTATTCCTCGGCGACGCGGTTGACGATTTTCTGCCACATCGAACCGGCGTGAACCAGCACGTTGTGCTTGTGCACCAGAGTGACCTTCTTGCGGTCGCGAGTGCTGGCCAGTTCAAAGGCGTAGCGAACGGTGCGCTCCACACCGAAGGCAGTGTTGACGGAGACCTCGTTGGCCACCTCGTGCTCGGTGCCGACGCGGATGGCACCGCCGTTGCCCACGTAAGGACCCTCGGTACCCTCGCGAACAACCACGAAATCGATCTTGCCCGGGTCTGCCA
>Ga0228702_1000256_pt1 | contig 43827 bp, 46 predicted proteins | sample McNCre217_Aug_MG_2_FD_178018 | JGI IMG/M metagenome (GOLD analysis project Ga0228702, IMG submission 178018) | Freshwater microbial communities from McNutts Creek, Athens, Georgia, United States - 20-17_Aug_MG | ecosystem: Environmental > Aquatic > Freshwater > Creek | place: USA: Georgia...
CAGGATCAAACTCTCCGTAAAAAATGTTTTCCGACCGAAGCCGGAAGTTTTTTCGAAAGCCCCGGAAAAAGGGGCATTCAAGTTTGATCTGACTAAATCAGATTGTCTGACAATCTGTCTAACCATAATTGTGTAAGGTCTAGCTTCTTGCGAAGTCTAGCCAAACTATTGGTATCGACATTGTGCACACTGTTGAGTTCTCAAGGATCGGATGCACTCGGGAGTTTGCATTTCTGCTCTGCCTCCGAGGCAACTTTTCTAACTTACCTGTATTTCATTCGCTTGTCAAATCCGACTCGCCGAAATCTTTTCGAGGAAGTTCAATCATAAACAAACTTTGAAATGCCTACAAGAGGCAGTTTCTCTGCGAGATTTTGATTGGTTGCGACGTGAGCTTCAGCAACCTTCAGGATTCAGAACCTTCTTGGTTTTCGCTTTGTGCTTTGGGCAACAAAGAAAACATTACGGGAAGGTAACGGTGAAGTCAAATCCCGGTATCCAGACCCCGCACTTCCCTTTGTTTATAAGGGATTCCGGCCCACCGGCAATCCCCAATTTCTGCCAATTTCAGGCAATTTCTCAAAATTTCCCCAAATTATTTTTGAAAAAGTTTGAATTTGGCGCCTTTATCGAGGGTCCGAATAGGCCGGAAGCCCTGTATCCACTAGGGATCCAGGGCTTCTGAAGTTTTTTTGTTAGCCGGCAAAAATTCCGGCGAGGGTTTTCTTGCCTCTGCGCAGCACCGCGTACTTACCCAGCAGCAGGTCATCCAGCGTTGCCGCCACATCGGTGACCTTGACGTTGTTGACATACACACCGCCGCCATCGATGGCGCGACGAGCATCGGATGTGCTGTCGCAAAGTCCGGTGTCCTGCAGCAGTTGGACAACCGGGGTTCCCTTGATGGCGTTGGTATTTGGCAGCTCGCCAAGAGCCGAGACCAGTGCGGCCTCGGTTAGGTCAGCCAAATCGCCCTGTCCAAACAGTGCGGCCGACGCTGCAACAGCACCTTGGGCAGCAACCTGACCGTGCACCAGCGTGGTTACCTCCAGGGCGAGGCGCTTCTGAGCGGTTCGACGGAACGGCTCCTCGGCGGTGGCCTTTGCGAACTCTTCGATCTCGGCGCGACTGAGGAATGTGAATACCTTGAGGCGGTCAATCACGTCGGCGTCGTCAACATTTAGCCAGAACTGGTAGAACGCATAGGGGCTGGTCAACTCGGAGTCAAGCCAAACCGCATTGCCCTCCGACTTGCCAAACTTCTTGCCATCGCTGTTGGTGATCAGCGGGCTGGTTAGTGCGTGGGCACTCTTGCCTTCGGCACGGTGAATCAAATCGGTGCCGCTGGTCAGGTTTCCCCACTGATCGCTACCGCCAGTCTGCAGAATGCAGTCGTAGCGGCGGAAAAGCTCCAGGTAATCCATTCCCTGGAGAATCTGGTAGCTGAACTCGGTGTACGAGATACCGGCATCCGAGTTGAGGCGGGCCGAGACCGCGTCCTTACTCAGCATCTTGCCAACGCGATAGAACTTACCGATGTCGCGTAGGAAATCGATGGCGGACATTGGGGCAGTCCAGTCCAGGTTGTTGACTAGGCGGACAGCGTTGGATCCATCGGTGCTGAGGAAACGACCGGCCTGCTCCTCGAGTCTTTTAACCCACTCGGCGACGGTCTCTTTGGTGTTCAGGGTTCGTTCGGCGCTTGGACGGGGATCGCCGACTAGACCCGTGGCACCACCGACCAGTGCAAGCGGCTTGTGGCCGGCCAGCTGCAGCCGTCGCATCAAAAGCAACTGCACCAGGTTGCCGAGGTGAAGACTTGGGGCGGTTGGGTCGAAGCCGCAGTAGTAGGTGATGCTCTGCTTGGCCAGCAAGCCGCGCAGCTCTTCCTCATCGGTGGACTGAGCGATCAGACCACGCCACTGGAGTTCTTCCCAGATATCGGCGAAGGTTGCGTCGTTGCTCTGGGTTGCGAGAAGTTCTTGGTTTGCCATTGCGGGCGGCCTTTCGGGTTAACCGAGACGGTGGGCGTTGAGCTTGCGGATGGCAGTGATCTGCTCGAGGACTCGAGGTAGCGCGGTTCCGCCGGCACCCGCACGGGCGCGAATCGAACCCTGAACTGTAAGCACATCGCGAACCTCCGGGGTGAGGTGCACCGAGATGGCTGCCATGTCGGCGTCTGGAACCTGGTGCAGTTCGAGTCCGTGCTGCTCACAGTAGGCAACGAGCGCACCCGTAATCTCGTGGGCGTCGCGGAAAATCACCTTCTGCTTGACAAGCCACTCGGCAACATCGGTGGCGAGGGAGAATCCGGCAGGGGCCAGCTCCTCCATGCGCTCGGTGTTGAAGGTCATGGTCTCGATCATTCCGGTGAAGGCAGGCAGCAGAACGAATAGGGTGTCGATCATGTCGAACACTGGTTCTTTGTCTTCTTGGAGATCGCGGTTGTAGGCCAGCGGCAGACCCTTGAGGGTTGCCAGCAGTCCGGTCAGGTCTCCGATTAGGCGACCGGACTTACCGCGCGCCAACTCCGCCACATCGGGGTTCTTCTTCTGCGGCATGATCGACGAGCCAGTGCTGTAGGCGTCTGCCAACTTCACATAGTTGAACTCGGCGGTAGCCCAGACGATGATCTCCTCTGAGAAACGCGAGAGGTTGATGCCGATCATGGTGGCGATGAAGCCGAACTCGGCCACTACATCGCGGCTGGCCGTGGCATCGATTGAGTTTTGAGTTGGGCCGGCGAGACCGAGTTCGCGGGCCACAAGGTTTGGATCCAGCCCAAGGGTGTTACCCGCGAGCGCCCCCGCACCATAAGGCGAAAGCGACGCACGCTTGCGCCAGTCATCGAGACGCTCTAGGTCGCGTTGCAACGGCCAGGCGTGTGCCATCAGCGAGTGCGAAAGCAGAACCGGCTGGGCGTGTTGGAAGTGGGTGCGTCCGGGCATTGCGACGCCGAGGTGTTCTTCGGCACGCGAGGTGATGGTCTCAATAAGGCCACCGACCAGCTTCTCCAGATGGGCCGCCTCATCTAGGAGGTAGGTGCGAATGAGGGTTGCGATCTGATCGTTGCGGCTTCGACCGGCGCGAACCTTGCCGCCCAGCTCCTTGCCGGTGATTTCGATCAGGCCGCGCTCCAGAGCGGAATGGACGTCCTCGTCAGACTCCTTTGGCAGGAACGAACCCTGTTGGATTCGGCTCCAGAGCTCTCCTAGGTCGCGATCCAGTTTTTCGAGCTCGGCGACGGTTAGGTACCCGGCCTGCTGAAGAGCGCGGATGTGGGCCTTGGTTCCAAGGATGTCGTACTTGGCCAGACGCCAGTCGAAGTGCACCGAACGGCTCAGCGCAGCAACCGAGTCGGCTGGGCCTCCCGAAAATCTTCCACCCCAGAGGGCACCGGCTTGTGAGGCGTGTTCAGACATAAAAATCCTTTGGTTTGAAAACCTATTTTATTTGCGAGGTAATAATTAGGCGCGTTCGGCTAGCCAAACGAGCAGCGCCTTCTGAGCGTGCAGACGATTCTCGGCTTCGTCCCAGATGACAGACTGCTGGCCATCGATGACATCGGCAGAGACCTCGTAGCCGCGATAGGCGGGAAGGCAGTGCAGGAAGATGGCGTCCGCCTTGGCCTTCGACATCAGGTCGGCATCGATGGTGAATCCGGCGAAGTCTTTGATTCGCTGTTCCTTCTCGTCTTCCTGACCCATGCTGATCCAGGTGTCGGTGGCCACCGCATCGGCTGACTCAATGGCAGCCGCGGGATCGGTAGTGACCAGGATGGAGCCACCCTGCTCGGCCGCAATCTCCTGGGCTCGAGCCACGATACCTGCGTTGGGCAAGTACTCGCTTGGCCCGGCCACGGCTACATGCATGCCCGCGAGAGCCATTCCGGTCAGGTAGGAGTTGGCCATGTTGTTGCTGGCATCGCCGATGTAAGCAAATTTGAGACCCTTGAGCGAACCCTTGTGCTCCTGAATGGTCTGCAGGTCGGCCAAGATTTGGCAAGGGTGGTAGTCGTCGCTGAGCGAATTGATAACCGGAACACTGCTATTGGCAGCCATTTCCTCGAGCCCGCTGTGAGCATAGGTGCGCCAAACAATGGCCGCCACCTGACGCTCCAAAACGCGGGCGGTGTCTGCCACCGATTCCTTCTTGCCCATCTGGCTGGTGGTGCTATCGATGACCATCGGGTTACCACCCAGGTCAGCGACACCGACTGTGAACGACACCCGGGTGCGGGTCGAAGTTTTGTCGAATATCAGCGCAACCGTCTTGGGTCCCTCAAATGGGCGGCGCGAATACGGGGCAGCCTTTAGTTCTTGAGCAAGCTTGAGAATCTGTGCCTGTTCGACCGCTGTGATGTCATCGTCTTTTAGAAAGTGGCGAACCATGTTGGCTCCTTAGGTTGAGATTAGTTGGGCACTACCAGGGTGCCGACACCGCTCTGGGTGAAAATTTCGAGAAGAATGCTGTGTGGGGTGCGGCCGTCGATGACGTGAGCGCGCGGCACTCCCCCGATGACCGCCTGCAGGCAGGCCTGCATCTTTGGAATCATGCCGGATTCTAAGTTCGGCAACATCTCTTCAAGCTCAGCGGCCGAGATTTCGGAAACGAGCGAGTCTAGATTTGGCCAGTTGCTGTAGAGTCCGGCCACATCGGTCAGCACCATCAGCTTTGAGGCGCCAAACGCGATTGCCGCTGCGGCTGCAGCGAGGTCGGCGTTTACGTTGTAGAGCTCGCCATCGGCGCCTGGAGCAACCGTTGAAATAACCGGAATTTTGCCCTGACTCAGTGCATCTAGAACCACACGCGGGTTGACTGTGTTTACCTCGCCGACAAAGCCAATGTCGACTGGTCCTTGCTCAGACTCCAGATAAGTTTTCTCAGCGCGGAAGAGGAACGAATCTTCACCGGATAGGACCACTGGGTCGCCACCAGCGGCAGCGATCATCTCGGCAAGTTCGGCGGAAATCTGGTTTCGCAAAACGTCGCGAACCACTCCGATGGTCTCCTTGCTGGTGACTCGAAGACCGCCCTTGAATTCGCTGGCGATGCCGCGCTCTTTGAGTGCGGCCGAGATCTGTGGGCCACCACCGTGCACCACAACCGGTTTGATTCCGACCCAGCGCAGATAAGCCATATCCTCACAGAATGCTCGCTGCAGTTCGGCGTCGACCATGGCGTTGCCGCCGAACTTGACTACGACGATCTTGTCGTGGAACTCGCGCAACCAGGGCAGCGACTCGATAAGAGTGGCGGCCTTGATGCTGGCTAGCTGCTGGTCTGGATTAGCGCCCGGGATCATGAGGAGTACTCACTGTTCTCGGTGACGTACGCGTGGGTCAGATCGTTGGTGTAAATGGTGGCGCAGTGCTCACCTGAGTTTAGATTGATGCCGATGACCACCTTGCGCGGGGTCATATCGACCAAATCGCGCGGCTGATCTGGCTGACCCAGGCGGCTGACGCTGACCCCGTTGATTGAGACATCGATGTTGTAAGGATCGAACTCGGCCTTCGCGGTGCCAACGGCGGCCAGGATGCGACCCCAGTTGGCATCGTTACCGTAAACCGCCGCCTTGAAAAGGTTGTTGCGCGCAACTACCCGGCCCACCTCAACCGCATCGGTTTCGGTGGCTGCGCCGGTGACGGCAATCTCGATGTCGTGGGTGGAACCCTCAGCGTCGGTGAGTAACTGCTGAGCCAAGTCGTGGCAGACCTCGGTAAGCAACTGCTGGAACTCCGCTGCGGTTGGAACCACTGCGCTGGCACCCGATGCCATGAGCGCGACCGTGTCGTTTGTGCTCATGCAGCCATCGGAATCGAGGCGATCGAAGGTCACGCGGGTTGCGTTGCGAAGTGCTGCGTCGAGCACGTGGGAGGGCAAGTCGGCGTCGGTGGTGATTACCACCAGCATGGTGGCGAGACCTGGCGCAAGCATTCCGGCTCCCTTGGCCATGCCACCGATGGCCCAGCCATTTGGACTGATGCGATTGGCGGTCTTTGAGACCGAATCGGTGGTCATGATGGCTTCGGCGGCGGCCGAACCGTTGTCTGCGGCTAGACCTGCGGCGGCGGCGGTAACGCCCGATAGCAGTTTCGGTCGGTCCAGCTGGTCTCCGATTAGGCCAGTAGAGCAAACCAAGACATCGCCGGCCGAGACCTCAAGCAGCTCGCCCACCATTTCGGCGGTCGCGTGCGTGGTCTGGAATCCCTCCGGGCCGGTGTAGCAGTTTGCGCCACCCGAGTTGAGGACGATGGCAGCGATTTCTCCATCGGCGATGGCCTGCTTACTCCAGAGCACCGGGTTGGCCAGACAACGGTTGGTAGTGAAAACGGCTGCAGCCGAGGTTCGAGGGCCCTGGTTTACCACCAGTGCCACATCTTTATTGCCGTTTTTCTTTAGTCCAGCGGCAACTCCGGCGGCTACAAATCCCTTGGCTACGGTTACTGTCAAGGCGCTACTCCATTTACGTTTAGGCCGGTTTGCTCTGGCAAGCCGAGTGCAATATTCAAAGACTGGATGGCCGCCCCCGCGGTTCCCTTGACCATGTTGTCGATTGCGGTGACTATCACTGCGCGACCGACATGTTCGTCCACAGCGATGCCCACGAGACAGGTGTTAGCACCAACCACGCTTGCGGTTGCCGGGAACTGACCGTCGGGCAGCAGCTCAACAAAAACTTCAGTGGCGTAGGCCTTTTCATAAGAGGCCCGCACCTGTGAGGCCGTCACTCCCGGTAGCAATTTGGCGGTATTAACCGCCAGAATGCCACGGCTCATGGGCACGAGGACCGGGGTGAAATTGATTGAAGCCGTGCGCCCCGAGGCGTGCCTGAGGTTCTGCTCGATCTCTGGGGTGTGACGGTGGATACCGCCAACGCCATACGCCGAGGCGCTGCCGAGTGCCTCAGAGGCAAGCAGGTTGGACTTTAGGGTGCGGCCGGCACCCGAGTAACCAACCGAAAGAACGCTGACGATATCGTGTGGTTCAAAGAGGATATCTGCGAGGCCCGGAGCCAAACCAAGGGTGATAGCCGTGGCATTGCAACCCGGCACTGCAATGCGCTTGGCGCCAACCAGGTTGCTGCGCTGTTTATCTTTGCCGCCCTCTACCAGCAGCTCGGGCATGCCGTAGTTCCAGTGGCCGGCGTAAGTGCCGCCATAGAACTTAACCCAATCGGCCTCGTGTTCAAGCCGGAAGTCGGCACCGCAGTCGAGGACCAGGGTTTCCGGGCTCAGCCAGGCGGCAACCTCGGCGCTCTTGGTATGCGGCATTGCCAAGAAGACCACATCGTGACCAGCCAGTGTGCTGGCATCGGTGGCAACAAATACCAGATCGGCAAACTGGCGCAGGTGTGGATGCAAGGCCCCGACGGTCTCGCCCACATTGCTGTTTGCCGTGACGGTCTTGAGTTCAAGTTGGGGATGCTGCGCAATCATGCGCATGAGCTCGCCGCCCACGTAGCCGCTGGCACCAGCAATGGCAACTGTGTAAACCATTTTGATTCCAATCTGGCAGCTTGACTGCCCTTGCTAGCGAATGACTTCTAGTATGCCCTTAGCCGCGAATGACCGCACCGAAGCGCTGCTGCGCAACCGCCACACCTGCATCTCGAGCCGCTGATGCCTCGGCCTGCGTGAGGGTGCGGTCGTCGGCTCGGAAGCGAAGGGCAAAGGTAAGCGACTTGTGATCAGCTTCGATGCCCTGACCGCGGTAGTCATCGGTGAGTTGAATGGCCTCAAGCAAGTGACCGGCACCGTGGCTGAGAGCGTGCTGAACCTCGCTGGCGGCGATGTGAGCCGCCACCACCAACGAGACGTCCTGAGTTGCGGCCGGGAAGGTATTGATTGCTCCCGCCTGAACCACGTCTGGGGCAAGCTGACCGAGTTGGTCAAGGTTTAGCTCCAAGACGCCCACGCGACGCGGCAGGTGCGCCTCGGCGGCTACGGCTGGGTCTAGTTCGCCAGCAAAACCGATTACCTGATCGCCGGCAGCATTGGTAACGAATAGCTCGGCGGTACGACCTGGGTGATAGCCCTTAGGTGCTGCCTGACGAACCTGAATCTGAGCACCGAGCGCCAACCCAACGGTACGGGCCGCTTGAATGGCATCCTCGTATCCGCTGGCAACCGGCTTGCTGCCCACCTGCTGCTGAAGGCGATCTCCAACGAACAACGCGGCTAGGTGCTTCGGCTGCGCAGGAATGGTTGCCTCGAGCGTTTCAATTTGCTTGCTGCTTGGCAGTTGTCCGCCAACCGGAAGCTTTCCGGTCTTGGTGACCGCCTTCGCAGCATGAAAAACCGATCCAAGCTCGTAAATGGCGAGGCTGTTTAGACCCCGCGAAACATTGCGAGCGGCAGCATCGATGAGCCCAGGAACGAGCGAGATTCGCATGTTTCCGGCCTGGCCCTGAAGCGGGTTGGCGAGGCGCACCGCAACGGGAGCGGACTGGGACTCTGACTTTGTGGCATCGATGCCGTGAACCTCAATCATCGAAAGCTGTTCGTCGGTGACAAACGGGTAGTTGAGGACTTCGACGAGCCCGGAGGCGGCAAGAGCGTTGGCGATTCGACGGCGCTGCTGCTGAGAGCGGGTAAGGCCTCGCCCAGGAGGAGCAACCGGTAGTCGAGTTGGGATTCGGTCGTAGCCGGTGATGCGCGCAATCTCTTCGACCAGATCGGTCTTGTGGGTGAGGTCGGGACGCCAGGTTGGAGTGACGACATTGAACCCACCGTGCACGTGCTCAACCTGACAGCCGATTTCCTGGAGCACCTGGACCATCTCGAGGGTCTCGTACTGAACGCCAACGTAATCGCTGGCGAAAGACTCTGGAAGCCAAATGTTTGGCTGTGGCTGGTAGTTGCGGTAGTCGGCCCCAAACCACTGAGCCTCACCGCGAGAGTGCACCTCAAGCAGCTGCACGACCCTTGCAACCGCGAACTTGGCCACCGAGTGGTCAACACCGCGCTCGAAACGCTTGGATGCTTCGGAGGGAAGCTTGTGACGACGAGCGGTTCTGGCGATCGAAATCGGGTCGAAATTTGCGGCCTCGATGAGCACGTTGGTGGTTTCCAGGCTCACCTCGGTGGACTCACCGCCCATGACTCCGGCAAGGCCGATAGCGCCCGAATTGTCGGCGATTACGAGGTCTTCGAGGTCTAGCTTTCGCACCTGGCCATCGAGGGTTTTGAGGGTCTCACCCTTCTTGGCACGACGCACTGTAATTCCGCCATCGAGTTTGTCGAAGTCGTAAGCATGCAGTGGCTGACCCAACTCAATCATCACGTAGTTAGTGATGTCTACCACCAGCGAGATAGAGCGAATGCCTGCCAGACGCAAACGCGAAACCATCCACTGCGGAGTTGGACGGCTGGCATCGATGCCGGTCACCTGGCGAAGCACGAAGCGGGTTACTCCAACGCGGTCGCGGATCGGGGCCTGATCGTTGATATTGAGTTCGAAGCCACTGGTCGAGGCTGGCTCAACATTGCCAACTGGATCGCGGAACTGACTTCCGGTGGCGTGTGCGTACTCGCGGGCGATACCGCGAATACTGAGGCAGTAACCGCGGTCCGGTGTCACATTGACCTCGGCTGCCTTGTCGTCGAGGTGAAGCAGCTCGAGTGCATCAGAGCCGACCTTTGGGTCAAGCGCCATCTCAGACAGACGCAGGATGCCGCTGTGGTCTTGGCTGCTGCCCAGTTCGGCACGGCTGGCCATCATGCCATCGGAGATGTGACCGTAGGTCTTGCGAGCCGCGATAGCGAAGTTGCCTGGCAGTACCGCACCTGGAAGGCAAACCACAACTTTGTCGTTTACCTCGAAGTTGTTAGCACCACAGACGATGCCTCGCACGGCCTCGCCGCCGTCGGCTGCGGTTTCACCAATCGGCGCAACCTGAACCTGGCACCAGCGGATTGTCTTGCCATTGGCCTGCGGTTCCTCGACAAATTCGAGCACCTTGCCGACCACGATTGGGCCCTTGATGTCGAAGTCGCGGACGCCCTCTTCTTCGAGGCCAACTTTGACCAGTTCGGCCATCACCGATTCGGGGGTGGCATCGCCAGGCAGGTCTACGTTTTCTGCCAACCACTGAAGTGGAACGCGCATTTAGAGCACCAATCCAAACTGCTCGCTGAAGCGAACGTCGGCCTCAACCATGTCGTGCATATCTCTGACGTCGTTGCGGAACATCAGGGTTCGCTCGATACCCATGCCAAAGGCGAAACCGGAATAAATCTCAGGGTCGATTCCGGCGGAAAGCAAAACATTAGGGTTGACCATTCCGCAACCGCCCCACTCGACCCAGCGGGCACCACCCTTGGCGCCTGGATGCCAGACGTCGAGTTCGGCCGAGGGCTCGGTGAATGGGAAGAATGAAGGGCGCAGGCGAATCTTGGCCTCTGGGCCAAACATGCTGCGAGCGAAGTGCTCAAGCGTGCCGCGCAAGTCTGCCATGGTCAGACCCTTATCGATTGCGAGCCCCTCTACCTGGTGGAAAACCGGGGTGTGAGTGGCGTCCAGTTCGTCGGTACGGAATACGCGTCCGGGACAGAGAACATAGATTGGGATCTCGCGCTCGAGCATTGAGCGAACCTGAACCGGTGAGGTGTGGGTGCGAAGCACCAGGTGGCTCTCTACCGGCTCGACAAAAAAGGTGTCCTGCATGGCGCGGGCCGGGTGGTCCTCATCAAAGTTGAGGGCGTCGAAGTTGAACCACTCGTTTTCCAGCTCTGGGCCTTCGGCGATTTCCCAACCCATGCCAACGAAAATGTCGCTGATCTGCTCCTGAAGCAGCGCCAGTGGGTGTCGGGCACCCAGACGGGCGGTGAGCGGACTTGCGGTTACATCAACGGTCTCGGCAGCCAGTTTGGCGCGCTCTTCAACCACGAAGAGCTCGGCTTCGCGAGCCGAATATGCCTGATTAACTGCGCCGCGGGCCTGCCCGATTAGCTTTCCAGCCTCTGCCTTGAACTCGGGAGCCAACCGACCGAGCTGCGCATTTAGCGCCGAGATTTCGGACTGGTCGCCTAGAATCTCGGATCGGGCGCTCTTCAGCTCGGCTAGATCTGAAGCTGCCGCGATGGCGCCTAGGGCCTTTGCGACAACTGCTTCGACGTGGTCTTTGGAGACTGGATTGGACTCTGACATAAGGGTTTAAGTCTACCTTCAGGGTTCAGTTTGGACCTTGGGTTAGCCCCGGGACCGCAAACAAAAAGTGCGGGCTAGCTGGCGTTTTGAGCAAAAGCACTCTGGTAGAGGCAAACGCTGGCAGCGGTTGCCAGGTTCAGGCTCTCCGCCGGACCATAAAGTGGGAGGCCGACTACCCGATCAACCGCGGCCAACGTGTCAGGCTCGAAACCCCAGGCCTCGTTACCAAAAACCCAGGCAGTTGGCGCCGCCAGGGTGCCATTTGGCAATTCGGTGATTAGCTCTCCGCCGCCATCCGCGGCAAAAACCTGCAGCCCGGCACCCTGAAGCGCAGCAATGGCTTGTTCCGCCGGAACATCGATGGCAAAGGGCAGGTGGAAGAGCGAACCCGTTGTGGAACGAACCACCTTGGGGTTGTAGACATCGACGCTGTTGCTGCTGAAGATGACCGCGTCGGCGCCAGCGGCGTCGGCCGCCCGCAGCACAGTGCCGGCATTGCCGGGGTCGCGAACCTGGGAAAGCACCGCGACCAGCTTGGGCTTGGCTGCGAGAATCTGGTCGAGCGTGACATGCAGCTGCTGACAGACCGCAACCACACCCTGAGGTGTCGAGGTATCGCACATTGCCTCGAGAACGCGCTCGGACACCAGAATCGTCTCCACTCGTGCACGCTGGGCACGCTCAAAGAGGTCTGGGTACTTTTCTACGCATTCTGGGGTGGCGTACAGCTCGACGATTTGCTTGGGAGAATCAAGGACTTCTTTGAGCCCCTGCGGCCCCTCAAGCAGAAAGAGCCCGGTCAATGACCGGGCGTCTTTCCGAGAGAGCTTCGCGACCCCTTTGACCACACTGGCCTTGGGATCTAGAAGCATCGAACTACTTGACCTTTGGAGCCGAGGTGTCTGCTGGAAGTGCAGCCTTAGCGCTTGCAACCAACTTGGTGAAGGTTGCTGCATCGTTGATTGCCATGTCGGCAAGGATGCGACGGTCAACCTGGATGCCGGCAAGTGCCAGACCCTGGATGAAACGGTTGTAGGTCATGCCGTTGGCGCGGGAAGCAGCGTTGATGCGCTGGATCCAAAGACGACGGAAGTTGCTCTTGCGGTCGCGGCGGTCGTTGTATGCGTAGACCAGCGAGTGCAGCATCTGCTGCTTGGCCATACGGTACAGACGCGAACGCTGGCCACGGTAACCGTGGGCGCGCTCTAGGACGGTACGACGCTTCTTCGCTGCGTTAACAGCGTTCTTTACTCTTGCCATGTTTTTCTAAGCTCCTAAATAAAGGCTGGGCGACTAGTGGCCGAGCTGCTTCTTGATGGTCTTGAAGTCTGCTGCCGAAACAACCTGGTCCTGGTTGAGGCGACGGGTACGGCGGCTCGACTTGTGCTCCAGGTTGTGGCGCATGTTGATCTGCTGCTTCATTAGCTTGCCGCTACCGGTGAAGCGGAAACGCTTCTTGGCACCCGAGTGGGTCTTCTGCTTTGGCATTACTTTCTCCTACTGGTTTGGGGTTCGGGTGAACCCCTGGTTGCTATTCGGCCGAATCGGTGGATTCGGTTGGTTCTGCTGCTTCCGGAGCCTGCGCTGCAGGCTTCTCGGCGGCACGCTTAGCTTCGGCCTTGGCCTCTGCCTTGTTCTTTAGTGGACCGATGACCATCACCATGTTGCGACCGTCGATGGAAGGCATCGATTCGATTGCACCAAGAGTGTTGACCTCTTCGGCAAGCTTCTGCAAGAGCTTTACACCCATTTCTGGACGAGACTGCTCGCGGCCACGGAACACTACGATTACCTTCACCTTGTCGCCGGCCTTGAGGAACTTCTCGATTTGGCCGCGCTTGGTTCCGTAGTCGTGAGCGTCGATCTTCAATCCGAAACGAACGGTCTTGAGCACGGTGTTTACCTGGTTCTTACGAGCCTCGCGCACCTTCTGCGCTGCTTCGTACTTGAACTTGCCGAAGTCCATGATCTTGGCAACCGGCGGCTTGGACATCGGCGCAACTTCGACTAGGTCGAGGTCTTGCTCCTGAGCCATGCGCATTGCTTCTTCGATGCGGACAACACCAATTTGCTCTCCGGCTGGGCCTACGAGGCGAACCTCTGGCACGCGGATGCGGTCGTTGATACGTGGATCGCTGATCTGTTGCTCCAATGACGTGACGAAATGGCCACGTCTTGCGGCGGAGCCTAAAGACGCACAGAACTGAAAGTTCTAAAGCTAACCCGGCCGTCTATTAGAGCGACGATCGCGGGTGGGAACTGAATCCACTTCTGACCGAGGCGAACCTCGGAGCCGTGGGTTAGTCTATCAGGGTTAGTTGGCACGAGTAAAGCCCCGAGCAGAAACGATTTTGACGCATGTCCGAAAACCACGAAATTATCAGTGACATTGCCGACGTGCCTGCGGTAGAGGTGGTCGGCCGCTATTTCATCGAACTCTTGAACCTGGCCGCGGTGCACTGTGGCCTTGCCGAAGATGGCCGCCCAGCCGATTTGGACGAGGCGCGCAAGTACATTGATGCTGCCGCCGGGATGCTCACTGCGGTTGCCGGATACATGGGAGACCAGCACGCACGAATCTGGCGCGCCGGATTGCGCGAGGTACAGCTGGCATTCCGCGAGGCATCTGATGTGAAGGATGCCCCTGGTCAGGGACCCGGTGAAAAGTTCACCGGACCAGTTGCCTAAATCCAGCCGATGAAAACTGTGCGGTTCTAAACCACCCGAACGGCAATTGAATCGACCTCGCGAGCAATGGCTGCGCTGGCACCCCAAGCCAGGCTCAACCGCGCGAGAAGTCCACTAACTTCGTCCGGACCGAGCCCAGCCACCAGCTTTAGATAAACCATTACCTCTGGGCCACGAAGCCGAGCGGTTGGATCGCCATTCTGCACCGCAAAGTTCTCAATTGTGGGTTCGGCATCTATTGCTGCCGCAAATGCGGCCTTCACCGCTTGGTTCTGAGCAGGATGCTGCCAGGGCAGGTTTTCGGCGATGGCCCGAAACGCTGTCTGGCGGATTGCAAATTCTGTGGCGCTTCCTGGGTCCAGAATGATGCGGCCATTTTTCTCACTGGCAGCCGCCAAGGCGACTCGGCTGGCTTCGATGGGTACCGGCCTAGCCTTGGCATCCCACACCTGCATGGCAGCCACCGAAGAAAACACCGGTAGCGCGGTCTGGCCATCGGGGCTGGCCACCGAGACGATGCTGAGGTCGGCGCTCTTATCCACGGTTTGGCCGTGAGCACCCATTGCGGCTTCGCCAAGCTGCGCCACCAGCGGAACCAGCAGGCGGGCGGTCTTGATTGCGTCGACTACGGCTTCGGGGCCGGCGGTTTGGGACTGGAAATGGTTGAGGGCGGTAATCAGTTTGGGGTCCGCAGAGCCATCGTCTCCCGCGTGCGGATTTGGCTCGAGCTGCCGACCCTCCCAGGGAACACCAGCCGAGTCGTGGAAACGATCCGGATTGATGTGTGGGTGAGTCATGGCAGTTGGTGGCTACTTGCCGTTGGCTACGGCGAGCGCCTCTTCGAGCGTAAAACGACCAGCGTAGAGACTCTTGCCCAGGATTGCGCCTTCGAGGCCAAGCTGCACCAGGGCGTATAGGTCGGAGATGTCCTGCAGGCTGCTGATGCCACCCGATGCCACAACCGGCTTGCTGGTGCGCTCCATAACCTGCTTCAGTAGGTCGATGTTTGGACCACGTAGTGTTCCGTCCTTGGTGACGTCGGTAACCACATAACGGGCACAGCCGGCGTCTTCCAAGCGAGCTAGCACCTCCCAGAGGTCGCCGCCCTCCTTAGTCCAACCACGAGCGGCAAGGGTGGTACCACGGACGTCGAGTCCGACGGCAACCTTGTCGCCGTGCTTTGCGATCACGCGGGCGGTCCACTCGGGGTCTTCCAGCGCAGCGGTACCCAGGTTGACGCGGGTAGCACCGGCTTCTAGCGCGGCCTCGAGCGAGGCATCGTCGCGAATGCCGCCACTGAGTTCAATCTTTACGTTGCTGGATGCGGCCACCACACGACGAATCACATCGCGGTTGTCGCCGCGCCCAAAGGCCGCATCTAGGTCGACCAGGTGAATCCATTCGGCCCCGGCCTGGATCCAGGTTTGGGCTGCCTCAACAGGGTCGCCGTAGTCGGTCTCGCTTCCGGCTTCGCCCTGGGTTAGGCGCACTGCCTTGCCATCGGCAACGTCAACGGCTGGCAACAGTTCAAGGTAGTTGTTCTGCATAACTTTTCTTTCTTTTGAAACATGAACCGGGCATCACCCGATGCTCGGTGTCTAGAAGCTGTCGATCCAATTGGTCAGCAGGCGAATGCCGGCCTGACCGGATTTTTCGGGGTGGAACTGCGTTGCCGAGAGCGGGCCATTTTCAACCGCAGCAACAAAGCGATTGCCGTACTCGCCCCAGGTGACGATTGGCTTGGCGAACGCGCCCCCACCTAGCTCGGGGAAGTTTTGCACACCGTAGGAGTGGACAAAGTAAAAACGCTGATCAGCCACTCCATTGAAAAGCACCGATTCGGCCGGTGCCTCAACCGTGTTCCAGCCCATGTGTGGCAGCATCGGTGCCGAAAGCTGCTCGACCACGCCAGGCCATTGACCTAGTCCCTCGGTGTCGATACCGTGCTCGACACCGTGCTCGAACATCACCTGAAGGCCAACGCAGATGCCAAGCACAGGCTTTCCAGCCACCAGGCGCTGATCGATTAGCGCACCACCCTTCACGGCCGCCAACTGGCGCATGACTGCGTCGAAGGCACCCACACCCGGAACGACAAGGCCGTCCGCGGCCAAGACGGCATCACGATCTGCGGTCAGCTGAACCTTGGCACCAGCTACCTCTAGAGCCTGCGCAACCGAGTGGACGTTTCCCGAACCGTAGTCGAGAACGACTACCGTGGGTTGGCTCACAGGGCACCCTTGGTGCTAGGGATGCCTACTACGCGGGCGTCTGGCTCGACAGCCTTGCGGAAGGCACGGGCAAAGGCCTTGAATTCGGTCTCTGCAATGTGGTGTGGATCGCGTCCGTCGAGTACAGTGACGTGAACGGTCAAACCAGCGTTGTAGGCGATGGCCTCAAAAACGTGACGAACCATCGAGCCAGTGAAGTGGCCGCCGATTAGGTGCAGTTCGAACCCGGTGGGTTCGCCCTTGTGCACCAGGTATGGACGACCCGAAACGTCTACTACAGCGCGCACCAGGGCGTCGTCGAGCGGAACTGTGGCGTCTCCGTAGCGGCCGATACCGCTCTTATCGCCAAGTGCCTGCTTGATTGCCTGTCCGAGCACAATTGCAGTGTCTTCCACAGTGTGGTGGACGTCGATGTGGGTGTCGCCGCTGGCGTTGACCTTGAGGTCTACCAACGAGTGCTTGGCAAACGCAGTGAGAAGGTGGTCGAAGAATGGCACGCTGGTGCTGATCTCGGACTGGCCGGTGCCGTCGAGGTTGATGCTCAGTTCAATCGAAGACTCGCTGGTCTTGCGGCTCAGCTGGGCGGTGCGACTCATCGTCTCTACCTTTCAAAAAGTGAACCCTTGCGGGCATTCTCCAAGTTTACTTGCCGAGTACCATACGCAGGGCGTTGATGAAGGCGGTGGTTTCGCTAGCTGTGCCGGCAGTAACTCGCAGAGTTCCCGGAATACCGACATTGCGAACCAATACGTCCTGGTCAAGTAGTGACTGCCAGACGGCCGCGGGATCGGAGAGTCCGCCGAAAAGCACAAAGTTGGCGTCGCTGCGATAAACGTCTAGCCCCAGAGTGATCAGCTCTGCGACTATGCGATCGCGTTGGGTGCGGATGTCGTCGACGTTGGCCAACAGGGCATCGGAGTGTGCCAGCGCGGCCTCCGCCGCGGCCTGGGTGAAGGCACTCAGGTGATATGGAAGCCTAACAAGCCGGAGGGCATCGATGACCGCGGGATCTGCCATTAGGTAGCCAACACGAGCACCGGCAAATGCAAATGCCTTACTCATGGTTCGACTGACCAGAAGGTTTGGGCGGCTGGCGAGGAGGTTGATTGCGGTGACCGAAGTGTCGTGCGCGAATTCGGCATAGGCCTCATCAACCACGAGAATGCCGCCGTACTCGGCAACAGCGTCGTAGGCGGCCTCTATTACCTCTAGGGCGAGCGGTGTTCCGGTTGGGTTGTTAGGCGAACACAGCATGACGATGTTTGGCTTGTGCTGGGCGATGGCTTGGACCACGAGTTCGACGTTCAGTTCGTAGCGATCGGCTCGCTGAATGGAAATGTAGTGGGTTCCGGTGCCCTCAGCGATGAGTGGATACATGCTGTAGCTGGGCACGAAGCCCATTGCCGTGCGGCCTGGGCCACCGAACGCTTGAAAAATGTGTTGCAAAACCTCGTTGGAGCCGTTCGCAGCCCAGATTTGAGACGAGCTGACTCCACGCTGGATGTAATTTGCCAAAGCCTCACGCAGGGCAGTGAATTCGCGATCCGGATAGCGATTGACGGAGAGCACTGCCGCGGCCAAACGCTGCACGATGTCTATCGCGACTTCTTCTGGGATGCGGTGAGTATTTTCGTTGACGTTTAGAGCAACTGAAACATTAAGTTGAGGTGCGCCATAGGGCGTGCGGCCCACGAGGTCGGCGCGCAGTGGAAGATCTGAGAGTGAGGTCACCCCTTAAGGTTACCGAATGCCCTTAGTTGGCAGGAATCGCAATACGCTGGCCAACCCAAACTCCAGCACTGCCCAGGTTATTGATGACGGTAACCTGGTCAATCCATTCGCGAGGATCGGTGTTTGGAGCGTAGGTCTGGGCGAGCGACCAAAGCGTGTCTCCGGAGCGAACGCTGACGTAGTGGATGGCACCGATGTTGGTGTTGCTCTTGCTGGTTGCCTGCGCACCCGCAAACTGACCGAACTGGTTGACGCCGGTGATAACCAGGGCAAGCAGAGCTGCAGTGCGAACCAGACGCGCCTTGCGGCTGAGGCGGAACTTTGGGCGGATAACGGCTGAAGCGGTCATCGGAGTGCCTTTCGGTAGTTTTTCGAACATCTGTTTCGAACATCTGTTCGCTTATTTACAAGATAAAACCAATCACCGACACTTTGTCAAGAAATAATGCAACTTTTTTAGTAAAAATGTTTGATTCTTGACTTTCTTTCGAATAAAGTTTCGATAAAAGGTACTGATTGAAGTAAATAAGTAGCCACAGACATTTATTTTCGAAAGTGCCTGACACTGGCCAGAAAGAGGCGACGATGGATGACAACCAGCTGAGTGCTCGTCAGCGACAGGTGCTTGACGCCATTCGCGACCTGCGCAGTCAAACTGACATGCCCCCAACGCTTCGCGAAATTGCTGAGGCCGTTGGCCTTAAGTCGGTTGCCAGCGCAAAATATCAGATCGATCAGCTAAAGAACATGGGGTTCCTGGCGCAAATCGACAACGTTTCGCGCGGCATCAGCCTGGCCGATTCCGGCGAGCGACAGCAGGCCATTCAAGAAGCCGAAGCCCGCAGCAACGTCATTTCCGGTTCATTCCGGCGAGTGCCGCTGGTTGGCCAGATTGCTGCGGGTATCCCTATCACCGCAGACCAAAACGTCGAAGAGTGGCTTACGCTTCCCGAGAGCCTAATTGGCAAGGGCGACGTCTTCCTGCTAAAGGTCAAGGGTGAGTCGATGATTGATGCCGCCATTTGCGATGGCGACTACGTTGCCATTCGCCAGCAGCAGTCGGCCGATAACGGCGATATCGTGGCCGCCGAACTTGATGGCGAAGCTACGGTCAAGGTTTTCAAGCAGCGCGATGGCCACACCTGGCTACTTCCCCAGAACTCGGCCTTCGAGCCAATCTTGGGCGACCACGCCAAGGTCATGGGCAAGGTCACTGCGGTCTTTCGCTCGCTGTAGCGAGCGAAACATATCCGGGGTAGATCACTTTAGTGATCTGAACGTATACGGGGTCGCTCGCTCTAGCCGTGCGACATGAAGCGATCTAGCTCGGCCGCAATCTCTTTCTTGACGTAGGCCTCAATGTAGGTGCCGGTTTCGCGGTACTCCAGCTTCAAAATCCGACCACTGAGGTGGATTTTGCTGACGAGGTCTCCGCGGTCATAAGGAACCAGGCTCTGCGTGAGCACATCAGGCTCAGGTAGTCGCTTGGCGATGATGGCCAAGAGATCATCGATTCCTTCGCCGGTTCGAGCGGAAACCTCCACAGAGTTTGGCTCCAGACCCCGAAGGGCCAGGCGCTGGGTCTGATCTGCCAGGTCAATTTTGTTGAACACAATCAGCTCAGGGATGTCACGCGCACCAACTTCACCGATCACGTTGCGAACAGTCGCAATCTGGCTGGCTGGATCCGGATGTGATGCATCCACCACATGCACGACCAGATCGGCTGCGGAAATCTCCTCTAGGGTGCTGCGGAAGGCCTCCACCAGCTGGTGCGGAAGATTGCGGACAAAACCAACGGTGTCGGCGATCGTGTACTGGCGCCCATCGGTGGTTTGGCTTTGGCGCACGGTTGGGTCTAGCGTGGCAAAAAGTGCGTTTTCAACCAGAACACCGGCTTTGGTGATTCGGTTTAGCAGCGAAGATTTTCCTGCGTTGGTGTAGCCGGCAATTGCCACCGCCGGGATCTGAGTGCGTTTACGGTTGGCTCGCTTGGCCTCACGCGCCGGCTTCATTTCCTTGATTTGATTGCGAAGCTTTGCCATCCGGGTATTGATGCGGCGGCGGTCAAGCTCAATCTTGGTTTCACCAGGACCACGCGAGCCCATACCGACACCGCCGGCGGCCTGGCCACCGGCCTGGCGAGACATCGATTCGCCCCAACCACGCAGGCGCGGAAGCAGGTATTCCAGCTGGGCTAGCTCAACCTGCGCCTTGCCCTCACGGCTCTTGGCATGCTGGGCAAAAATGTCCAAGATCACCGCGGTGCGGTCGATGACCTTCACCTTAACCACATCTTCTAGGGCACGGCGCTGCGACGGCGCCAGCTCGGTGTCGGCAATCACGGTGTCTGCGCCACACGCCGCAACAATCTGCCGAAGCTCTTCCGCCTTGCCCTTGCCAAGGAAGGTGGCCGGGTCTGGGTTGGCTCGTCGCTGGAGCAGTCCGTCCAGAACTTCCGAACCGGCGGTTTCGGCCAGCGCAGCAAGTTCCCGCAGCGAATTTTCGGCCTCTTCGGCGCTACCGTTCCAGATGCCGATCAGCACCACTTTTTCGAGGCGCAGTTGACGATATTCGACCTCGGTGACGTCTTCTAGTTCGGTGGAAAGGCCAGCAACGCGACGGAGCGAGGCACGCTCCTGCAGTTCAAACTGGTCGCCGTCATCGGCGTGATGAGAGTGAGTAGTGCTGTCGCCAAGTGCCGCGGCCTTGGCATCGCGGCGCAGAATACGATCGATGACCGCAGAGGAACGGTCCGCAGCAACCTCGGCAGCCTCGGCTTCACCATTTTGATCATCAATAAATTCACTCATCGAACTAACACTAACCCCGGATCTTGCATTAGTTTGGGCTTATGTCTTCGGAACACTATTTTTCGGAGACCCCAGGTAGCGACTTCAAACCAAAGCCAATCTCGGTCGAGATTTGTGGCCAAAAGGTTGAAGTTTTGACCGCAGGTGGCATTTTTAGCCCCGACCGTCTGGACCAAGGAACCTCCGTTTTGCTAGCGCATATTGCAGAGGCCCCTCCGGGCGGCAATCTGTTGGACATTGGCTGCGGCTGGGGTCCTATTGCCCTATCGCTGGCGTCGCAGTCGCCGCACGCTACCGTTTGGGCCATCGATGTGAACGAGCGCTCCCTGGAGCTGACTCGGATGAATGCGGAACGACTTGGCCTAAGCAACATTCGGGTTTGCAAACCAGATGAGATTCCCGCCAACTTGAGTTTTGAGGGAATCTGGAGCAACCCACCGATTCGGGTCGGTAAAGACGTACTTCATGAGATTCTGTTGACCTGGCTGCCAAGGCTGGCGCCTTCGGCTGAGAGCTACCTAGTGGTTCAGAAGAACCTGGGAGCCGATTCGCTGCACCGTTGGCTCGAGACCGAATTGCCGTCCGGATTCTCGACGATTCGAGTGGACACCGCTAAATCTTTCCGTGTCTTACGCGTGAAGAATCGTGGCAACTAGCCCTGGGCGATGAAGTCTTCTGGATTTAACTCCAGGCTTCCCTCGAAGACCAATTCGGCCGCTCCCGAAAGTCCAACGTGCTCGCCCTCTTCGGTGGCAAACATACGAACTCCGAGGGTACCGCCGGGAACGGTCACCTGCCAGTGATTTGGCGCGCCCGGACCAGCCCAGTGGCGAGTTGCCAGAGCAGCGGCCACGATTCCGGTGCCACAGGATAGGGTCTCCCCCGATCCTCTTTCAAAGACCCGCATGTCAATAGAGCCGACGCCACCCGAGATCATCGGCTCGTGCGGAACGACGAATTCGACGTTGGCACCAGCCGGAGGGGCTGGCTCCAGCACCGGGGCCTTGCTGAGGTCCAGTGCCGCCAACTCGTCACGATCGGCCAGCGCCACCACAACGTGCGGATTGCCCACATTGATGCCAAGCCCGGGGCGTGCAACTGCCAGGTGACTGGCATGCACTAGGGTTTCCGCGCTTTCCAAACGCCAGCGCCCCATGTCCACGGCAAATCCAGCCATATTTTGCTGTAGGTCGCGCACCCCGGCGCGAGTTCCCACCGTCAGGGTTTGCCCCTGATCTAGCTGGACTATGCCCTTTTGGGTTAGGTAGCGAGCGAATACCCGAACGCCGTTGCCACACATCTCGGCAATCGAACCATCGGAGTTGTAATAATCCATAAACCATTCGGCCTCGGGCGCGTCGGCAAGCAATGATTGTCCAGCCTCGAGGTTGGCAGACTTGACCACGCGGATAACGCCATCGGCACCGATTCCGAAGTGGCGGTCGCAAATTGCAGCGATTGCGGCAGTGGTTAGAGCTCGCTGGCCCTCAGGGTCGAAATAAAGCACGAAATCGTTGCCCGTGCCGTGGCCCTTGGTGAATTGAATGGTGGTGCTGGTCATTGTTAAAGCCTACTTTTCAAATTGAGCTTCGACCAGAGCCATCGCGGACTGCAGCTTGGCATCATCCCGATAATCGAGCCAGTTAATTCGTTCGTCGCGGCGGAACCACGACATCTGGCGCCGGGCATACTTTTGGGTTAGCCGCACGGTGTCGGCAATTGCAGCTTCCTGCGCAATTTCACCATCGAGCTGGGCAAGTGCCTGAGCGTATCCGATGGCCCGTTTCGCAGTTTTGGCATCGCGAAGCCCCTGATCGATTAGTCCCTCGACCTCAGCCACGAGTCCCTGCTGCCACATGCGCTGCACTCGCAGTTCAAGCCTCTCCACCAGCTCTTCTCTAGGGCCGTTCAGGCCAATTTGCAGCGACGGTTGCCATTCGGTGGGCACCTCGGGCAGGGCTGCCGCGAATGGCTTTCCGGTCATAGTCACAATCTCGATGGCGCGAACCGAACGGCGGCCGTTCTGAGGGATGATGCGGCTGGCGGCCACCGGGTCAAGCGCAGCCAATTTTGCGTGCATCGCTAGCGGGCCAACCGCGAGCAGCTCGGCCTCGAGTTTCGCACGAAGCGCCTCGTCCGTGCCTGGGAAGTCGAAATCGTTTAGCACTGCCGCGATGTAGAGCATGCTGCCACCAACCAAAATCGGGGTGATGCCGCTCGATTGCAGGTCCTCTATGAGCGGCCGAGCAAGCAGCTGATAATCGGCAGCACTTGATTCAGCCTTGATGCCCAGGTGATCTATCAGGTGATGTTTGATGCCATGGCGCTCAGCGAGGGGTAGCTTCGCGGTGCCGATATCCATCCCGCGATAGAACTGCATCGAATCGCAGTTGACTATTTCGGCCGGGCGGCCCGATTCAATGAGCCGTTGCGCAATGGCAATTCCGAGGTCGGACTTGCCGGTTCCGGTGGGGCCAACTACCGCCAGCAGTGGTGCCGCGGGGTGGACCGCGGATGTCACTGCCGGATCTTTGGCTTGGTTAGGTTGAGCATGACCTTGCCGGACTTGTTGGTGGCGGCTGCAGGAACTCCGCACGATGCTGCCTGAGCCAGATCCCAGGCGTCGCCGGCGCGAGTGCGCCGGAGGGAATAAACGGAGTCCTCGGTGAGGTCTGCCAGCAGGAAGTACGGCTTTGCATCGGTGATGCGAACGGTAACTAGGTCGCCAGGGCGCGGGGTTTGCTCGCCCTCAGGAATCTCGAAGTGGACCAGACGGTTTTCACGCGATCTGCCGGAAATGCGGTTGTTGGCCGCATCCTTGCGTCCCTCGTTATTGGCCACCAGGACCTCGACGACATTTCCGATTTCACGCTTGTTTTCATCCCAGGCGATGTCGTTGCAGAGCGCCAGCAGGCGCTCGTAACGCTCCTGTACTACCTCTTTGGGTAGCTGATCTGGCAGTTCGGCAGCCGGCGTACCCGGGCGCTTGGAATACTGGAAGGTGTAGGAGGCGGCAAAACGGCTCTGCTTGGCAACCCGCATGGTCTCGAGAAAGTCTTCTTCGGTTTCACCTGGGAATCCAACGATGATGTCGGTTGTGATGGCGGCGTTTGGAATGCGCTCGCGAACCTTCTCGATGATTCCTAAGAATTTATCGCTGCGATAGGAGCGGCGCATGTCCTTTAGGACACGGTCTGAGCCCGACTGGAGCGGCATGTGCAGCGATGGCATGACGTTTGGGGTTTCGGCCATTGCGTCGATCACGTCGTCGGTGAAGGCGGCTGGGTGCGGACTGGTGAAGCGAACTCGCTCTAGGCCCGGAATGTTGCCGGTGGCACGCAATAGCTTTGCAAAGGCTCCCTTGTCGCCGAACTCAACCCCGTAGGTGTTTACGTTCTGACCAAGCAGAGTGATCTCTACAACACCTTCGGCGACCAAGGCCTCGATTTCGGCCAGGATTTCGCCGGGGCGACGATCTTTCTCTTTACCGCGCAGGCTTGGAACGATGCAGAAGGTACAGGTGTTGTTGCAGCCAACACTGATGCTTACCCAACCCGCATAGGTGCTATCGCGCTTGGTAGGAAGGTTGCTTGGGAAGTGCTGGAGACTCTCAGCGATCTCGAGCTGTGCCTCATGGTTGTGACGGCTGCGCTCGAGCAAAGCTGGCAGGGAACCAATGTTGTGGGTTCCGAAGACGACGTCAACCCAGGGAGCCTTGGCCAGAATGGTCTCGCGGTCCTTTTGGGCCAGGCAACCACCAACGGCGATCTGAAAGTCGGCATCGGATTCTTTGCGCTGAGCCAATTGCCCAAGTGTTCCGTAGAGCTTGTTGTCGGCGTTCTCGCGCACCGCACAGGTGTTAAAAACGATTACATCGGCGTGAGCCCCGGGCTCAACCGCAACGTAGCCGGCGCCCTCGAGCAGGCCAGACAAGCGCTCGGAGTCGTGCACGTTCATCTGGCAGCCGTAGGTGTGCACCTGGTAACTGCGGACTCTTGGTTTAGCCTCGGTTGCGATAGTCATAACCTAGTAATTTTACGCTGAAGCCGATTCTTGTTCTACCGCAGAAATAGCCGCAGAGATTATTGACCCACCAAAGCCGCGACGACCGAGAAACCCTGCCAGCCTTCTTTGTCTGGCTTCGCGCGGCAGTGCCGACACCGAACGCCAGCGCTTACGGACCAAATTGATCGCGAGTAGGACCTCGTCTTCCAACTGAATTGGATCCAAAGCTTCCTCAATGAACTCGGCTGCCACACCGGCCTGATTCAGTTCGCGTTTTAGCGCAGACTTGGAAAGGCCCCGGCTGGCGCGTCGATCGCTGGCAAAGGCTCTGGCATAGGCTGCATCGTCAATCAGGTGCACCTCCTCGAATCGGTCGAGGATAGTGGCGGCAATCTCTTCTGGGACTTCCTTTAGCGCGAGCATTTGAGCCAGCTGCTTCTTGGTGCGAGGGCCGCGAGTGAGACGATTTAGCACTAGGTTACGCGCGCGTTCGTCCCACTCCTGCGGAGTTAGTGAAAGGTCCGAGTCCTTCGACCCGGACCTTCTACCTTTGAAAGCCATGAACTTTGTTAGTGCTAGTTCTACTCGTTTACCGCGACCGGGGTGTCGGTCTTTAGACGAGTGTTGGACGCCTTGACCTCTGGAGTCTTGTCGTCTTCTTCGAGGTCTGCAACCGCACGTGGAACACCGATGCCCAGCTTTGCCTTGATCTTTCGTTCGATCTCATCGGCGACGGCAGGGTTATTGAGCAGGAAGCTGCGTGAGTTTTCTTTACCCTGACCAAGCTGGTCGCCCTCGTAGGTGTACCAGGCACCGCTCTTCTTTACGATGCCTTGGTCCACACCGAAGTCGATTAGGCTGCCCTCTCGGCTGATTCCGACGCCGTAAATGATGTCGAATTCTGCCTGCTTGAAAGGTGCAGCCATCTTGTTCTTGACCACCTTGACACGGGTGCGGTTACCTACGGCCTCGGCACCGTCCTTTAGGGTCTCGATTCGACGGATGTCTAGACGAACCGAGGCATAGAACTTTAGGGCCTTACCACCGGCGGTTGTCTCTGGACTGCCGAAGAAGACACCGATCTTCTCGCGAAGCTGGTTGATGAAGATTGCGGTGGTCTTGGTGCTGTTTAGGGCACCGGTGAGCTTGCGAAGTGCCTGCGACATTAGTCGAGCCTGCAGACCGACGTGGGAATCTCCCATTTCGCCTTCGATTTCAGCCTTTGGAACCAGCGCTGCAACGGAGTCGATGACGATGATGTCGATCGAGCCGGAACGGATAAGCATGTCGGCAATTTCTAGCGCCTGCTCACCGGTGTCTGGCTGGCTCACCAACAGCGCATCGGTGTCTACGCCAAGGGCCTTTGCGTATTCGGGGTCAAGGGCGTGCTCGGCATCGATGAAGGCCGCGATGCCGCCGTTGCGCTGGGCGTTGGCGATTGCATGCAGAGCCACGGTGGTCTTACCGCTGGACTCTGGACCGTAAACCTCGACGATGCGGCCGCGTGGCAATCCACCGATGCCCAGAGCGACATCTAGAGCAATGGAGCCGGTTGGAATTACCTCTACTGGAGCGCGGTCGTCGGAACCAAGGCGCATGACCGAGCCCTTACCAAACTGGCGGTCGATTTGCGCGAGAGCGGTCTCAAGTGCCTTTTCGCGTTCGGTTGGTGATGGCATTCTGGTTCCTCTGAATTCTGGCTTGGCCCTAAGTTTTTTGTATTGCTTAGAAACTAACTCCACCCTCAGACATTTTGATTGCCGCAGATTTACCTGTAGAAAACTTGTGTTTGAGCGCTTGCGATAACTCTAGCAATTTTCGAACAGATTTTCGAAAAAGTCTAAGCAGATTTTTTTGGCGTGTTGCGGCCCTGCCAGCGTTCCTTCGGAACATCGGAGGCCACACAGATTGCCAGCCATACCTTGCGAGGATCTTCGCCCGCCTTGATTGCAGCATTGGCGGACTTATCGCCGAATTCGCTGAGGATAAGGTCGTTCAGCAAAACCGCCGAGAAGGCAGCACCAAACTCATCTCTCATGAGTTCTTGGAATTTGCTTAGCCGCACCTGAAAACTTTAGCCCGTGGGGCTTAGTTGCGAACGAAACCCGCGCGCGGGCGCAGGCTAGCTGCCGAACCACCGGTTGTCATGTTTTGGCTTGCCACCGGCAAACTAGGCGCAGGCGAAACTGAACCGTTAGCCGGCTTCGCGCTGTAGTTTGCCAGCAGCTCTGCAGGAACGGTGTCTGGAATCTTTACGCCCTCTGACAGAGCCAAACGATCCGAAACCTCGCGCATGATTAGGGAGATAGGCACATCGAGTGCATCTGCAAGCGAAGCGAGGATTTCTGAGGAAGCCTCTTTTTGGCCGCGCTCGACCTCGGAGAGGTAACCGAGTGCTACCGATGCCCGACTTGCCACTTGACGCAGGGTGTGACCCTTGCGCTGACGAAAATCGCGAAGAACATCGCCGATTTCTTGACGAACTAGAACCATGATGCCCCTCCCTTCTGACCGGTTGCCGCTACTGCTTTTCTGGAAACTTTACCCATGCTAACAGCCGAGTCTGACAGTTTTCTGGGAGTGTCCAGTGATTGTGATGAAAGATTCACAAGGTGGTTAAACCCAAGAAACACTCAAAAACTTCCGAACTATTCGGCCACCTGCTCCAGCAGTAGGTTCAGAGCCGCCATACAGGCCTGCTCCCGGATCTGGCTGCGGTCGCCGTAGAAGTGGAGATCCAACGAACGCACCTCATCATCGGCGGCGATGCCAAGGTGAACAGTTCCAACCGGCTTACCCTCCTGCAGGTCGGGTCCGGCAACTCCCGTGGTGGAAATGGCCACTACGCGTGCCTCGTCGATGTCGGGCACGGTGCTCAAAAGCAACCTTGCCCCCTTAGCCATGGCCTCGGCGGTCTGGGCACTCACCGCACCAAAGGTGGTCAAAGTCATGGTGGGCACCGAAAGCAACTGATGCTTGGCTGCATCGTGATAGGCAACCACGGCAGCCAAAACCACCTGCGAGGCACCAGGTACATCAATCAGAGTGGAGGCCAAAAGCCCCCCGGTCAGTGATTCTGCGATGACCAGCCGAATCTGACTATCGCGGCAGACCGCTATTGCGCGCGCAGCGAGCGCCTTGAGTTCATCGGCCACGGTTTAGCTTCACCTCTGCCCAGACATACTGCAAGCCGGTGTAGAGGGTAACAAGAACCGCCGCCCAGAGCAGCACCGCCTTGAGTTGCCAAAAAACATCGAGCGGGGCCAGCAGCAGCGGAATGACGACGGCCTGAAGCGTGGTCTTGATTTTTCCGCCTGAACTGGCAGCAATCACCCGCTTCCGCACCACGATGAGGCGGTACACAGTGATGCCGATTTCGCGCACCAACACGAGTGCCGTGACCCACCAGGGCACCATCCCAAACCAAGAAAGCAGCAGGAAACCCGCCCCGGTTAGCGCCTTGTCCGCGATTGGATCCAGAATCTTTCCGAGGTTGGTAACCAGGCCACGCCGACGTGCGACAGCTCCATCAACCCCATCGGTGGAGATTGCCAGAACGAAAACCAGCACACCCCACCAAGCCGAGAGACCACCCAGCGGGAAGCGAAGCTCGAGCCAGATAAATAGCGGAACCAGCAAGATGCGGGCAACCGTGATTGCGTTTGGCAGGTTATACGGCGAGGGGTGAGGCCCCGAAGATCCGGTTTGCTCACTAAGCGGAGACTGGCTCATTCGCCGCGACCAGTCAAGAACCAGGCGTCTTCCGAATCTTCGTCATCGTCGCCGGCACTTGGAACGAAGTCTTTGAAGTCTCCGGCAGCCATGTGGCCAATTTGCGAGTCGTCAATCAGGTCGGCCGCGGCAACCACGGCTGGGGTGGCCTTTGCGCCTGGTTCGCCACGCAGCTGGGCCAGAACCAGCGGCAGGTCCTCGGGCTGAACCAGCACCTCGCGCGCCTTGGAGCCCTCCGAGGGAGCCACCACTCCCCTGCTTTCCAGCAGGTCCATCAGGCGTCCCGCCTTGGCAAATCCCACTCGCAGCTTGCGCTGAAGCATCGATGTGCTTCCAAACTGCGAGTTGATTACCAACTCAGCGGCCTGCAGCAGTACGTCTAGGTCATCGCCGATGTCGGCGTCTACCGTGGCCTTGACCACGGTCTCCACTACGTCGTTACGGTACTCCGGCTGCATTTGGGCCTTGACGTGCTCAACCACGCGATGCAGCTCGTTCTCGGCGATCCAGGCACCCTGAACGCGCATTGGCTTGCTGGTGCCCATCGGGCTAAACAGCGCGTCTCCTTGACCGATCAGCTTCTCGGCGCCGGGACCGTCCAGGATGACTCGGGAGTCGGTCACCGATGAAACGCTGAACGCCAAGCGACTCGGCACGTTGGCCTTGATTAGACCGGTAACCACATCCACCGACGGGCGCTGGGTGGCCAAAACCAGGTGGATTCCTGAGGCTCGTGCCAGCTGAGTGATTCGCACGATACTGTCTTCAACGTCGCGTGGTGCCACCATCATCAGGTCGGCAAGCTCATCGACGACAACTAGCAGGTATGGATAGGGCTGCAGCACACGCTTCGAGCCCTCGGGCACCTTGACCTCACCGGCAACAATCGCCCGGTTGAAATCGTCGACGTGCTTGAAACCAAAAGACTCCAGGTCGTCGTAGCGGGCATCCATTTCTTTGACTACCCACTGCAGAATTTCGGCGGCCTTTTTCGGGTTGGTGACAACCGGGGTGATCAGGTGCGGAACCCCCTGATAGGCGGCCAACTCGACACGCTTGGGGTCAATCAATACCAAGCGAACCTCGGCTGGCTTGGCCCTCATGAGCAGGCTAACGATCATCGAGTTTACGAACGAAGACTTACCGGCACCGGTCGCTCCCGCTACCAGCAGGTGAGGCATCTTGGCCAGGTTGGCCACCACGAATCCACCCTCGACGTCCTTGCCGATGCCGATGGTGAGCGGGTGAGTGGCCGCCGCGGCCACCGGAGAGCGCAGAACATCTCCGAGGGTAACGATTTCGCGGTCGGTGTTCGGAATTTCGATACCGATCGCACTCTTGCCCGGAATCGGGGCGAGAATTCGGACCTCGTTGCTGGCAACCGCATAGGAAATGTTGCTCGCTAGTCGGGTGACGGCCTCCACCTTTACACCGGGTGCTAGCTCCACCTCGTAGCGGGTCACGGTTGGGCCACGGCTGAATCCAGTAACCGCGGCTTCCACCGAAAACTCTCGGAACACTCCCGAGATGGCGGCAATCATCGCATCGTTGGCTGCGCTCTTCGCCTTGGGAGGAGTTCCCGGAGAAAGCAGGTTTACCTGTGGCAGCACGTACGGACGCTTGGGGGCCGCCTGCTTTTCAACTCCGGCAGCCGAAGCAATGCCACTCTCACCGTTGGACTCAACCGGCGAAGTCGCGGCCACGACCGGGGCACTAACTGGCGCGGGTGGAGCAACAAAGATAGGCACAGTCTCGGCCGAAACCGGCGAGGCGGCAGGATTCTCGCCAAATAGTTCATCAAACTCATTGCCTTCGCCCTCAAAAAGGGCAGCTGGCTCGGATTCGGTCTTCACCGCGGTATCAAAAGGCTCGTCGTTGCCTTTGTCCCTGCGCCACCATGGTACGCGAGTGCCATCGAAGGCATCGTGAATGTCGTCTTCCTCGGCGACTGGCTCGATCACGCGGGTTTTGCCCTCGCCAAACAGGTGCACCCAGAGCAGGCGAAGGCGCTCGCCGATTCGGGTTGGTGGCGTCTTGGTCATGATCAAAATGGCACCGATTGCGATGAGCGCGGTTACCGGAACCGAGCCCCAGACGGTCAATAGGCTCAGCGATGGCATGGCGATCAACCAACCAAACAGTCCTCCCGCTTTTGCGAGACTGGCCACGCCATCGGTGTCGGACGGGTTTACCCAGTGCGAGAAGTCGGTGGTGCCGGCAAAGGTGTGTAGGAAGCCCGCAATGGCAACTATGAAGAGAAAAAGCCCGGCCCCTACGCGAGTGTTGTCGCGCACGCTGGATGGATGCCTGGCCAAGAAGACGGCAAAACCGATCAGGACCACTGGCAGAACGTAACTGAAGCCGCCAAAAAGCAAACCAAAGGTGTAGGTGTTTAGCGCCTGTGCCACCGAATTTTTGGCCAGGAACCAGACCGAGATGACGCCGCCAACACCAAGCAAAAACAGCAGGAATGGAACACCGTCTCGACGGTCTTCGCGAGCGATTTTCTCTTTGCTTAGGGCGCGGGCGGCACCGCCAAAGACATGCGCCAAGACCAGCCAGGTTGCCGCCACAAAAGTTGCGAAGCTACCCTGCTTGGCAGCGGTTCGCGGCGCACCGGTGGTGCGAGGCTTGGCAGCCTTTGGTGCCGGTCGGCGTGCTGGTGCTGGTTTGCGTGTGGCCATGCTTCAAAAGTAACAGCCGAGGGCCCTGCAGCCCCGTAGGCACACGGCTCTTGGCCTCGCAGACTAGCCCAGAACCACTACCGGAATGATCATTGGCCGACGACGGTGCGCCTTTGCCACCCAGGTACCGATGGTTCGGCGAATGACCTGCTGCATTGCGTACGGATCGCGCACGCCCTCGGCAGCCGCCGCGGCGAGCGCCTTTTCGATTGCCGGCTTGACGTTGTCAAAGACATGGTCTTCCTCGGCAAAGGCGCGGGCACGGATTTCAGGGCCCACAATCAGGCGGCCGGTTTCGGCATCTATCACGGCGAAAATGCTGATGAAGCCCTCCTCGGCCAGAATGCGACGATCCTGCAGGTCATCTTCGGTGATGGTGCCAACGTTTTTACCGTCGACATAGAGCATTCCGCACTCGACTGCGCCCACGATGGAGGCCTTGCCGGCAACCAGGTCTACGACCCAGCCGTCTTCGGTGATGAGTACGTTTTCGGCTGGAACACCGGTCTGTTCGGCGAGTGCACCGTTGGCCATGAGGTGGCGGTATTCACCGTGAACCGGCATGACGTTCTTAGGCTTCAAGATGTTGTAGCAGTAAAGCAATTCGCCCGCGGCAGCATGACCGGAAACGTGCACCTTGGCGTTGCCCTTGTGAACCACCTTGGCACCCAGCTTGGTGAGTTTGTCGATCACTCGGTAAACCGAGTTTTCGTTGCCTGGAATGAGGCTGGAAGCCAGGATGATGGTGTCGTTTTCATCCACCTGAATGTCGTGATCCACGTTGGCGATTCGAGCCAAAACCGCCATCGGTTCGCCTTGGCTTCCGGTACACATGTAGACAATCTCGTTGTCGGGAATGTTGCCCGCTTTTTTGGCCTCGATCAGTACGCCATCTGGAACGTTTAGGTGACCCAGATCCTGCGCGATCTCCATGTTTCTAACCATGCTGCGACCAATGAGTGCAACCCGACGACCGTGATTGGCCGCGGCGTCGACAACCTGCTGAACTCGGTGCACGTGGCTCGAGAAGCTGGCAACCACGACCTTGCCCTTGGTTCGACCAATCACATTGTCTAGCACCGGACCGATGTCCTTTTCTAGCGGAGTGAAGCCCGGAACATCGGCGTTGGTGCTGTCGCATAGGAACAGGTCTAGACCTTCTTCACCGATGCGGGCAAAGGCACGCAGGTCGGTGAGGCGGCCGTCCAAGGGAATCTGGTCCATCTTGAAGTCGCCGGTGTGCAAAACGGTTCCGCCAGCGGTGCGGATAATGACCGCGAGTGCATCTGGAATGGAGTGGTTTACAGCCACAAACTCCAGGCCAAAGCCCGCAAGCTGCTCCTTCTGCCCCTCCGCGACCCGCATCGAGTAGGGCGCGATTCGGTGTTCCTTCAGCTTGGCCTCAACAAAAGCGAGGGTCAGGCTGCTGCCGAGCAGAGGGATGTCAGGCTTGAGGCGAAGCAGATATGGCACGCCACCAATGTGGTCCTCGTGGCCGTGGGTGAGCACCATGCCAACCACGTCATCGAGGCGATTGCGCAGGTAACCGAAGTCAGGCAGGATGACATCGACGCCAGGATGGTGTTCCTCCGGGAAGAGCACGCCGCAGTCGACGATGAGGATTTTGCCGTCCACTTCGAACACGGTCATGTTGCGGCCAATTTCGCCGATGCCGCCGAGTGGAATGATGCGAAGCACTCCGGGCTTTAGCGGCGCCGGAGCTGGAAGGGTTTGAACCACAGGGTTCCTTTTCTGTTATTTGGTGATTGAGAACTGTCTCAATCGGAGTTCTATGCGCCCTTCAACGCTTGCCCTGAGGCAAGTGCCTAGCGAGTGGTTCCGGCCACCTTTGGCAGGGCACCACCGGCAGCCGCATTGCGGTCTGGGCGGAAGTTGTCGAAGGACAGACCAACAATGGTCTTCACCTTGTCGATGTCATTTTCGATGCGAGCGGCCTCGGCGTCCTCTGGGCCAACCAGTGGCAGACGAACCCGCGGGCTGTCGATGATTCCGAGACCATGCAGGGTGTACTTGCTGGCAACGGTGCCTGGGACGTGAGTCATCAGTGCGCGCTGCAATGGCTCTAGGGTGTTGTGAACAACCAGAGCCTGGTTGAAGTCGTTGTTGTTGGTGGCGTCTACCAGCGCACGGTAGGCCGCAGGAGCAACGTTTGCGGTCACCGAAATCATTCCGGTGGCGCCAATCGAGATGTGCGGCAGCACGTTGCTGTCGTCGCCCGAGAAGTAGATGAGGTCGGTCTCGTTCATTATGCGCGAGGCCTGCGCTAGGTCGCCCTTGGCATCCTTGACCGCCACGATGTTTGGGTGCTTCGCGGCGCGGTGGAAGGTGTCGTAGGCGATAGGAATGCCGGCACGACCCGGGATGTCGTAGAGGATGACTGGTAGATCGGTTGCGTCTGCGATGAGACGGAAGTGGGTGAGCACACCGGCCTGCGATGGCTTGTTGTAGTAAGGAGTAACCACCATTACGCCGTCGGCTCCGGCCTTCTCGGAGGCCTTGTAGAGCTGAATTGCGTGGGCGGTCTCGTTGGAGCCGCCACCGGTGATGATCTTGGCGCGGCCGTTAGAAACCGACTTGGCTACCTGAACCAGCTTGATCTTCTCGGCGTCGGTGAGCGTTGAGGTTTCACCGGTGGTGCCGGTGACAACAACACCGTCGGCGCCATTGGAGATTACGTAGTCGATCAACTTTTCGGTGGACTGCCAGTCAACCTCACCCTCGGTGTTCATGGGGGTGACAAGCGCGACCAGCACCTGGCCGAAGAGTTCTTTTCCTTTGAGCGACATGCCCTCTAGACTATCGGGTTGCCCCAGCGGGGCGCTACGGCTGCCAGGGCTGAAAGCTATGGAGCGACGCGACCGTTGTTGTTGAAGGCCTCATAGGTGTGAGGCATCAACTGGGCCCAGAAGTCTTCCATCTTCTCGGCGCACATCTCAATTTCGCGCTGCGGGAAGCTTGGGAAGTGGGTGCCCTCACGCTTGGTGCGCAGGCTGAGGAAGTTCATCAGGGCACGGGCGTTCATGGTCACGTACATGCTGCTGTAGATGTTCAGCGGAAGCACAATTCGAGCCACCTCGCGAGCAACTCCAGCCTCCAGCATGCGCTGGTAGCTCTCGTAGGCCGAAACCGAGGCAGTTCGAGCCTCCTGCTGAACCAGGGCAACCTGCTCAGCACTGCCTGGCAGGAAGTCGTAGGCTCCGGGCTTGCCGGTCTGCACCAGGTTGCGGTCATCGCCGGGGACATAGAAAACAGGGCTGAGCTCTTTGTAGCGTCCCGATTCCTCGTTGTAGCTGGCAATACGGTGGCGCATGAACTCGCGGAACACAAAGATTGGCGCCTGAACGTAGAAGGTCATCGAGGTGTGCTCGAAAGGCGAGCCGTGGCGGTCGCGCATCAGGTAGTTGATTAGTCCGCGATCGCGCTTGGCAGTCTCTTCGGCGTTCTGGGCGGCCAGGGCCGACTCCAGGGTCTGCTCGCCCTGAGTGGAGACTCGAGCAGCAAACAGCACATCGCTGTCTGCAGCGCTGGAGCGCACCAGTTCTACGGTTACATCACTACGAAAAACAACTTCAGACATGCCAAAAGCCTAACCGCTTTTGCCGTAATCTTTCGTCACCGTTCGTTGTCGGTGCGCCGATGAATTACCCTTGAACCTATGTCGGTAGAGCTTCGAATCGCAGTGCTGCTGGGACTTTTGGTTCTGGTGGCCATCGTTGGCGTCATTTGGAAGCTGCGCACGGGCACCGCAAAGAAGTCTGGCTCCGGCGAGCGCGTGGATTTGCTAGAACTGAAGGCCGTAAAGAACGGCAAACCCGTCACTTCGCTGACCACCAACGTCACATTCCTGCAGTTCTCAACCGATTTCTGCACCTTCTGTGGCCCAACCGCCAAGATGCTTTCGGCTCTTGAGGTTGCCGACCCAAACGTGACCCACCTTGAGGTGAACGTGACCGAACGACTTGATCTGGTTAAGAAGTACAACATCATGCAGACACCAACCACTCTGGTGCTAGACCGCAAGGGCAACATCCAGAGCCGAATTGGTGGCACACCCAAGGCTCACACCCTGATATCCGAGATAGGAAACTTCGACATCTAATGGCTAAGGCAACTCAGATTGACCCACGCGGACCTCGCTTTGGCGCCGCAATCATCAACATTCTCAGCATCATCATTCTGTTTGTGGCGCTCGACCCGGCCAGCGAAGGCATCGCCTTTGACCTGCTTCTCGTTGCGGTTGTGTCATTTGCAATCGGCACCATTTGGGGCAACACCAAGCACCCGTTCGGTTGGCTGTTCCGCACTCTGGTTCGCCCTCGCCTGGCTCCACCAGCCGAGTTGGAAGACTCGCGCCCGCCTCAGTTTGCGCAGGGCGTAGGCCTGTTTGTGTCGCTGCTGGGTGTTGTGTTGCACATCGCATCCGTGCCATACGGCGTTGCCATTGCTGCCGGAATGCTGATTGCGGCATCCACCCTGCAGGCCTACTTTGGCTACTGCCTGGGTTGCCAGATGTACCTGGGCCTAAAGCGCCTAGGTGTTATTCGCAGCGCGTAATCTGCTGAGCAAAGGCCGCCTACCCAATGGGTAGGCGGCCTTTCTTGTTGCCTCAAGAAGGGTTGTAGTTCAACCACTTCTCATTGCTGATGCGATAGCCAGTGCGGAGTTTCCGACAATTCGTAGTTATGTTGCAGTGGTCGACCATACTCCACTAGTTAACGCACTCTACTGACTTCAATCCACCTGAATGACTTGTCACTTTGCAGTGACCTAACACTGGCTTGTGGCCATCATTTTTGTTTTGAGATGAACTTGAAATAATAACAAATGCGATGATGGCTGCGACACCTATCGCTCCGAAAGCAATGACGTAGGCCCTGAGAGGTAACCGCGTAAATTTCATGGTCATGCCGGTGAAATCGCCGGGGCGAGTGATGGACCGCCTGTAACAGAAGCCAAAGTTAAAGCCATGGCCAGCAGTGATTTACCTGATTTGATCATCCTCATGTCCCTCCAATCCAAGTGAGCCACTTGCCCACATTTAGTCATGTTATGCTACATATGTAGATTAGGTTGGCAAGATTGATCGTTCGGCGATTGCAATTGAGGTCCCATTGAAAGTTATTCGATCGTCAGGATTTTGGGCATTGGAGACCTTGTCAGTAAGGCCAAATGCTTCCTGAGAGGAGACTAACGATACTTAACTGAAATAACTTAACTACGTAATGCTAGCTTGATTTCGCCTCTTACCTCGAAGCCGAGTGAGCGCGTGGAGACCAGAGAGGATCAAAAGCAAAGGTAAGACCAGGTTGGAAGTTACTTGTTGCACCCTTGAGAGTGGTGCGAGGGCACTCGAAACCCATGACGCTGAATCTATTAGCTCACTAACGTTTCTAGCTTGCTGCAGCCACTGGATACCGAGGAAACCGATGGCTACTACCAAAAAGAGCTTCCCGGTAACAAAAACATTTTTCGTGGTCACAAAATCGGCAATCCAAAAAAAGGAGGCACATGCGGCCGTGAGAAACGATAACGCCACTACAAGGTTTCCGAGTACCGCCAAGGTCTGGAAACTATGCGCTTCATGTTCCTCTATTCGTCCTCCAGTTATAAATACTAAAAGGCCCAAAACGAATGAACAGAGTGAAACAACTAGGTGAACACCAGTAGCCTCCAATGCCCGTTTTGAGTGAATAGCCCTGAAATCTGATCGTTTGATTAACCACCACACGATCAGCAGAACGAGCATGTCTCTTACAAGACCAAATTCTGCGTATACGGCAACTAATGCGATTACGATCAGCGCTCGAATTGCAAGTCTCCCCAGCCTGAAAGAATCGGATTGCCAACGTAGTTGGAGGCCGAGAGAAAGAAATTGGAATTGCTTGAAATCGGCTCCATTTTCATAACCATCCGACGCATAATTGTCAGCCCGCCAGATCTCAGAGTATTTTTCTCGTAGGTCAGCCGGGATAACACGCAGAGCCAATGCCAGGATTGGAGACATCAACCAAGAAAACCTTGCCTCAGCGCAAGATTCCATGATTTTGTATCTTGATGAACGGGTGGAAGTTTCCGTGTGAGCTCCCTCATCTCCTGAGAAGCATCGGCCGTCAGCTTGTAAGTTCGTCGTCGGGGCCCACTTCGATCTTGGGTTATCTCCCATTCAGAATCCAGCCAACCCAAACTTTCCAGTCGTTCCAGAATTGGGTAAACGGTTCCGGTTTTGAGGCCGGTCAACTTGGCGATTTCTAGACCCCAAACTCCTTCACCGTCGAACGAGTAGATGCACTGGAGAACTTCTATCGTTGTGGTGGTAACTCTCTGAAGAGGGCGCATGGTGTTTATTCTACTTATAAAGAATAAGTTCGTAAACAACACTTACAATTCTATATATCTAGGATAACTTATTCATGTGGGCAAATTGCTCCACGAAAATGATTGGGGAAATCATGAGAAAAAATCAAAAAATCGCTATTAGCCTTGCGATCGCTTCTGGCGTTCTGCTCGCCTCTAGCCCAGCTATGGCAGAAGGCTCTTGGAGTTCGTATCTCTCTTCCGTGGGAGTTGGCTTCAGTTCCCGTACCTGGTCTGATAACGCTCTGGATCAGGTGGCTACCACCGTCAAGCTGAGTGGATGTTCAATGAACACGGGGGGCACATTCTCATCAACAAGCTTGAACCTCTACCGCGAGTATGGAATTCTTCCTGACCTCAGCATGGGGTCGCTCTCGAATGCCTGCAACACAACTAACTGGGGTCAGGCACTCGGGGCGGACACCTATCACTTCACTATCGACAAAATCAACGGAAGTGTAAGCACTTCACCTCGATTCAGTGCGACATCAGTCGTAACTAACTACTAGGCGGCACACACAATGTTGACTTTCCGGAACCTTTCCTTCGGATACAGATATAAAACACCTCTCTTTCGGAATTTGAGCATTTCATTTCCAAAAGGGAAAACTCTGCTGCTGGGTCCGAATGGTGCTGGTAAGTCAACCTTGTTTGCTATCGCAGCCGGCCTAATCGCATCCAATGGTGGCGAAATCACACCTGAATCGAATCAAGTGACCCTCATGCCGCAGAATATTCCAGTATTCAGGGGTCTAAGTGTTCGTGAACAGGTTGCCTACGCTGGCTGGCTTAGTGGGAGATCGTCCGATGATTCCTGGACTAGAAGTGAGGAACTTCTGGAGATGGTACACCTGAGCGACAAGGCTAGAGAATCAGCTAAATCATTATCAGGCGGTCAACTACGAAGAGTCGGTATTGCCAGTTCGCTAATGTCAGGCAATTCCATACTGCTTTTTGACGAGCCAACGGCCGGTTTAGACCTTCATCAGGCGAGCAATTTCTATCAAACGCTTGCTGCGGTTGCAGATGATAAATGCGTTGTCGTCTCAAGCCACCAAATCGAGGGGATTTCAGGGTTTTTTGACAACATCGCACTCCTAGTTGATGGGGAAATCAAGTTCTTTGGAAGTTTTCAGCGTTTCATTGACATCGGAATAGCTCTCGGACTTCGAGATCCTGGTCAGGCACTGGTCGCGGCTTACTCATCGATGGTTGAGGTGGACTAATGAAGGGAGTTTGGAAGTCAACTGTTTTTACAGCAGCGGCACTTCTTTTAGTTGGGATCTGCGTAGCGTTTCTGTTTTCGCAAAGCATGCTTAATCTCCGATACGTAACGGGCTACTGGTTAGGAGTGACTGCTCAGTCTGGTTTGACGCTAATCGTTAGTGCCGGAATTGCAGCGATTGGCGGCGCAATTGAAGGCTCACGACTGAAGTCCACAAAGGCGAATCAGATTCCACACGGTCGAAAGGCGTGGCACATTGCACTGAGAGTCTTGTGGCCCGTTTTCGTTGCGGCCTTAATCATTCAAGTTCTCAGTTTCCTGCGGTTATCGACGCATGGTGCCGGAGCGAGCGATATCCCAAACCTTTCGCTACTGCTGGCATTTTTCACGATTGTACTGTTCCACCTAATGCTCGGCTTTAATCTCGGGCTCCGGCTAGCGCCTGCTCTCTCAATCCCAGTAGCACTTGTTAGTTCGTATTTTTGGCTTGGTTCTGCATGGGCTGTGAATTATTACCCACTCAGATACATGTCCGGACTGATTCTGATGGACTGCTGCCGCATCTACGAGACACTTAACGCCTCAGCGATTATGACCGCAATTGCATTCAACGGTCTTGGTGCAATCGCTCTCGCTATTTTTGCGAGAAGGAAATTGGTTTATTCGAAAAAACCACAGATAGCAATCGTTGGTACTGCTGTCCTAGTTGCAGCTGCCTCCTTCGCAGTTTCGGCAAACCTTTCTAACGGTCTCGGGCCGGTTCCTGTAGTAAACAGGCCAACAGCTGAGATGAAGTGCACAAGTTCGAGACATGTTGTGAGCTGGGGAGATGGCAATAAGAAATTCTCCTTACCACCGAAAATCTGTTTCTTTCCAGGACAGGATCCATCAAATCGTTTCGCTGCGTCTTTGGATGCAGTGTGGTCCGATCTGGATCGCCTAGGACTGAGACCGCCCAAGACGATTTTGGCTACAAATGTTGTAGTCAGCGCAAACAAAGTGGGCATTGTTGCCACCCCTGTTTCCAATCCAGCCGAAGTGACGTACTCGCTTGTGAGTGACTTTGTTGGGCAACCTATAGATTGCGGTGAATCCGAGGCAGCATGGATAAAACGTGACCTGAATTACAGGTCCCTTATAAATTTCCTTCTGAGGGCAACTTCCCACAACGCTCTTGACATGACAGGCTTCGCACCTTCACTTGACCCTGCAGAAAGGGCAACTTTCGATAATCGATTCGCGAGCGCCATAGCATTCTCGCGGGGAGAATCACTCAATACAGCTACTTCAATGTGGTTGAAACAATCCTTCGAGTCCGTTCGAAGTTGCGATGCAAAGTTGCCTGCCCGATCATGAAACTTTGGACTAAGTCCCGGGGAATTGTGGAAATCGCAATTTGCTCATTTTTAGTAGGGCTTTCAGCGCCGATCATTCTCAGTTTCCAGCTAACATTGCCCAATCTCACTGGCGGTCCACTATTCGCTCAAGTGCCCGGGACCATCTTGCTCTCTCTGGTTCCGTCAATCTACTACTCGTACTTGTACGAGAAAAGCAACCTAATCACTTTAATCCTCACAAAAAGGAAACTTTGGTTTCTGGAACTTGCCGCTATTTTGACTTTCATGGTAGCCATGGTGCTCGGCGTGCTTGTCTCCGGAACTTTTTCCAACTTGAATTGGGAGTTGTTTAGGGACTCGGCATTTTCACTTAGTCTTGAGTTGACCGGATTGACTCTAACCAGCGCACGCATTGCGAGCCTAGCCCCAGCTTCCTGGGTATTGCTTTGCGCATTGTTTGGACATGATTTCCAGAATGGCGGTTTCCACCAGTGGGCATTCTTGTTAGAGCAGGACAGCACTCAACTATCCTGGATTATCACGACAATAACTTTGACTCTTGGTACGGCACTTTTTGTAGGCCAAGGTAGGCAATGGCGGTTCAAGCTGAAAAGCCATTCCAGTTAGAAGGAGTGATCAAAACGAGACTGCCACTTAAATGAAACCACTTTGGTCTTGAAAAGCAAAACATTCGACGAACCCATTCCGGATGTGATTAGTGCCTTGCAATGCAAGTTTCCCGAAGCCCCCTTGGGAAATTTTTGACTCTCGATTACGAGTCCGACTTTCGGGGTTCAGTCCTGTGTGGGCGGCCTTTCTTGTTGCCTCAGGAAGGGTTGTAGTTCAACCACTTCTCATTACTGATGCGATAGCCGGCCTTAGAGCTTCCGACGAGGCGCAAATAGAAGGTTGCCGGTTGCTGGTTGCCTGACTTGCCGTTGACGGTTCGTTGGAATTGACCCCTGACTTTTACCCAGGCACCGAAGTCCGTGACAGTCACCTGCTCCCAGTAGTGAACCTTAAGTTTTTGGCTAGAAACTATAAATTTTGGATCATCCTGAAGCCACAACCTAATGCCGCGGGCCTGAAGGTGCGCATACCAACGGGCTCGAGCTGGCGTGAAGATTTCTCGATACTGCTTCGAGGAACTGGCCAGGTACCTGTTGATTCGCTGCCTGAGTTGCGCCTTGGAAAGATTTTGATCGGTCAAGTTTGCCGCCAACTCGTGGTTGACCACTCCAAGCCTTGCCTCGGACTCTAAGAGCTTAACCGTGGCAGCCTTCACCTGAGCCACCCGTGGGTCGAGGCTGAAGCCGGTAAATGTTGACGAAGCCCAAAATAAGGCTCCTATAACCAAAGCCACTAGCAAGGCCACCGACAGCCTACGCGATCCCCAAATCGCCATTTTGACTTATTTACCCGATCTCATTCGGAGCGCCTTGCGCATGCTGGCGCGAGCTCGCCGGCGATCTCCGTTGGCATCGTAGGCCAGTCCTAGGTTGAACCAGCTGTGCCAGTCTGCTGGCGCCTGATCCACCTCGTTGCGAATCCGCTCAAATGCAGCCTCTGCCGCCGCCTTTTCGGGTCGACCGCTGGGTCGAATCGGGATATCGGTGATTGGCCAGCGACCCTCTGCCTCTACCTGGGCGGCCATCTTCTCGATGCGCATACCAAAGCGAAGTTCGGCCCAAATTCCCCATGCGGCCACCAGCGGCAACACCAGTATGAAACCGCCCATGACCTTACCCATCAGGATCGGTTGAGTGAGCAGGATGAGCCCTTTGCCACCCAGCAACCAGAGGTACATGAGCGTAAGCGCGGACATTACCACCGCGCCGAGTTTGGCCTGCATCGGTTAGTTGCTCTCCACCACGGACTGCAACCCCACGGTGAGACCGGTGGCGGAAGCGGTGAAGCGAACACACAGCACAATGCCCTTGATGTAGGCGCGAATTGAGCCAACCTCGTGATTGAGGGTCAAAACCTCGCTGTCGCCACCGAAGTGGACCTCTTGCTTGGCGCTAACGCCGGCAAGACGAAGACTGTGGATTGGAACCCCGGCCACAACCTGACCGCGGGCTTCCTGACCAACGCCCGGAATCAGCGGCTGAATCATGCCCTCGCGCGCTGCGGCAATCAGTTCGGCGGTGCGAACCGCGGTACCCGATGGCGAGTCAATCTTGCCGGCGTGATGCGCCTCAACAATTTCGATTGAGTCATAGAACCTGGCAGCCTCGGTGGCAAACTTGGTTGCCAACATCGAGCCGATGCTGAAGTTAGGAATGATTACAGCAGCGGCGTTCGGGGCCTTTGCCAACTGCGCCTCTAGAGTGGCAAGTTTGCTTCCGGTCCAGCCGCTGGTTCCAACCAAGACCTTTAGGTTGTTGGCAAGCGCAAACTCGACCACCTTTGGGCTCACGTCTGGCAGAGTTAGGTCGAGCACCACATCGGCGCCTAAAACCTGAGCCAGCTCGCTCTTGGAATCGAGTGCGGCGTGAAGCCTGAGGTCCTGTGCCCCATCGATGATTTCGAGGGCCAACTTGCCCATGCGGCCGGTGGCGCCCACCACTGCAACACTGATAGTCATTGTTCTCTGCTTTCTAGCAAGCCGCCCAAGGCTTTGCGCCTTGGGGTGCCGTGAATCTATTTTGGCCTAAAGGCCCTGGAAATCGGATTCTTTGACATCGCCAACCGCAACGAGAGTTCGGGGCTTTTCGGCAACCAACTGGGCCAGGTCGCGCACCTCGCGCAGGGTGACGGCGTTGAAGGCGGCCAGGCTGGTGTCTAGGTCCATGAACTGGCCGTTCATGAGCTCGGCTGCAAATAGTCGACTCATGCGTGCCTGAGTGCTTTCAAACTTGAGCGCTAGGCCACCGGTGATGTTGCCCTTGGCAAGTTCGAGTTCGGCCTCGGTGATGCCGTGCTCGGCAATTTTTTCAAGCTCGGCAAGCATTAGCTTGGTGACTTCGCCGGCTTTTTTGGGAGAGCAGCCTGCATAGAGCCCAAAGACCGAGCCATCGGAATAGCCCTGATTGAAGGAGTAAACCGAATATGCCAAGCCGCGCTTCTCGCGGATTTCTTGGAACAGGCGGCTGGACATGCCGCCACCCAAAACAGTGTTGAGAATGCCCATCGCATACTTGCGTGGGTCGTCGGCGACGATTCCCTGAGAGCCAAGCAGTATGTTGGCCTGTGAAGTAGGCCGGTTGATCACCTTGAGGTCTGTCGAACGCTGGTACTCAGCTTCTTGGCTGCTGCGGCGGGCAACCGGATGCGCCCTGGCGGTTAAATCCCAGCCGGCCTTGGTGAGAGCCGCTTCAACCTGCTGAATCAGGTGATTGTGGTCTACTCCGCCGGCGGCAGCAATAACCAGGTCTTGTGGTCGATAGTTTGCCTGGTAGTGCTCCCAGACTGCATCCCTAGTCACATCGGTGATGGTCTGCGGCGTGCCACCGATGGGGCGCCCCAGCGGGGTGTCGCCGAGTACGGCCTCGAAGAAGGCCTCGTGAGCCACATCCTCGGGGTCGTCATCGTTCATGGCAAGTTCTTCGAGAATCACGGTGCGTTCGTTCTCGAACTCGACCGGATCGATGAGGCTGCTGGTTAGCATATCGCCGATGACCTCGACGGCAAGCGGCAGAGCCTTGTCTTGCACCCGGGCGTAGTAGGAGGTGTATTCCTTGCCGGTGGCGGCGTTGCTTGAACCGCCCACCGAATCGAAAGCGACCGCAATGTCTAGCGCGCTGCGCGACTTGGTGCCCTTGAAAAGCAGGTGCTCCAGGAAGTGTGTGCTGCCAAAGTGCCCGTTTTGCTCATCGCGCGAGCCAACGGCCACACTGAACGAAATGGATG
>Ga0228702_1000260_pt1 | contig 43523 bp, 48 predicted proteins | sample McNCre217_Aug_MG_2_FD_178018 | JGI IMG/M metagenome (GOLD analysis project Ga0228702, IMG submission 178018) | Freshwater microbial communities from McNutts Creek, Athens, Georgia, United States - 20-17_Aug_MG | ecosystem: Environmental > Aquatic > Freshwater > Creek | place: USA: Georgia...
AGAACACAGTTTCGTTTGTTCGTTACGACGACGCTGGCGAACCGATTGTTGTGGTTGTTAACTTTGCCGGCCAGCCACACGGATTCTTCAACCTAGGCTTCCCACGCGATGGCGAGTGGATTGAACTTTTGAACACCGATGCCGAGGAGTTTGGCGGTTCAGGCGTTGGCAACATGGGCAAGGTCACTGTTTCCGGCGAAGGGACCCACGGTCAGCCGTTCAGCGCGCAAATTACCGTGCCTCCACTGGCGGCTTTGTTCTTCAAGCCAGCCAAGCCAGCAGCTAAGAAGGTTGTCGCTAAAAAAGTTGCCGCGGCAAAGCCTTCTGCTGAAAAGAAGGCGCCTGCTGAAAAGAAACCGGCTCCTAAGAAGTCGGCTCCTAAGCAGGGCTAATTCTTTTTAGAAATAGCAAAACGCCCCATCCGGAGACCGATGGGGCGTTTACTTTAGGTTTGTTAGGCGGCTGGCCCTCTAGAACATGTCTAGTAGAGCAGGCTTGCCAAGCGGCGGCGTGCAATCGCAACCAACTCGTTGGCATCACCTGCAATCTTGAACAGCTCTAGCAGGTGGGTGCGAAGGGTTTCTCGGTCTTCTTTGTCGGCAACCGCAAAGGTATCCAAGATGGCATCAAATGCCTTGTCAAAATGCCCCATGGCCATCAACGCGTCCGACTTATTCAGAACATCTTGCAGAGTCTCGGCCGGTTTAGTTAGAACCTCTTCCATGCTGAGGTCCGAGGAACGCACCAGGAACTTGGCCTGGGCCAGGCCGGTGATTGCAAGTTGATCGGCCGGAGATTCTGCCAGAGCGGCCTCAAATTCTTTTACGGCAAGTTGGTAGTCCCCCGCGTCCACGGCGTTGTAGGCAGCTTGGATGCGTGGAGGGAGAGTGAGGGTTGGTGGAGCGGCGTTTTCGTCCACTTGAGCCACTGCGGTGAGACCATTGCTTCTACCCAGCTCAACAACCTTGTCCAAAATCTGTGAGATAGCGGCAACTTCTTGGTCGCCAACAAACAGCGGCGCAGGCGATCCCTTGAGCACAGCCGCCACGGCCGGAAGGCTCTGAATCTGGAACATCTCCAACAGCTCCGGATTCGAGTCTCCATCGATAACCAGCAAAACCATTGCACCGTTGCGACGAATCACTTCGTCCGAAAGTTTCTTGGTGAGACTGGCGCTGGTCTCGTTTCGGTTGGTGGCAAAGTTGACCAAAATCGGCAGGGAGTTGGAGATCTTTACGAAACCCGCGAGTGTCTCCTGCGAAGCCTCCATGACCAGGCTAGGAACCTTGACTGCGCCATCCACAACGCCTTGACCAGCACCAGCCGGCGGCTCGTTTTTGCGGGCAAAACTGGAAAGATCAACGGCGCCGGCTAGGTTGGCGCCTCGAGTGAAGTTACTGTCTACCATTACAAACTTCTTACGCTGATGAGAACCTGAGTGGCTCCCAGTGTGATGATTTTGTCTGAGGAAGAGATAGCGGGCACGTAGAAAAGCAGCATGGTTCCGTAAACCGAGCGGATGCCCGTGGTGCTTCCGGCAGCTCCGAGCAGCAGCTTCTCGTCGCCGCTAACCTGCACTGCCTGAGACTTCTTGGCTGGCTTGATTGTGTAGGTGTCGTTCAGGTAAACGGCAACTAGGGCGCCCGAGTTCACAGTGGAAAGGCTTAGAACGGTTGGGTTGCCTAGTGCGTGGGCAACCTTGATCACACCGTTGTCGAGGTTTCCTTGCTGGTTGGCCAGGCTAAGTGCCACCTGCTTATAGAACTCGTCATTCGTCACGTTGAACATCTGTGCACCGATGGACGACTGACCGTTGTCGATGAGGTCACCAAACGCAGTTGGCAGGGCCTGAGGTGAGATCTTGAGGAACATACTGTTTGGGGCAACCGGGATTGCGCCAACTGCCGTTCCAGGAACTTCAGGAGTCTGAACCCCCGGCAGCATGCTGATGAAGTACCAGAGCATGTACTGGGCTCGCGGGCTCTGCTGCTGAAGCACCAGCATGTTGGGGAGATCGGAGCTGGTTGGTCCAGAAGTCACTGCCATGATGGTGCGAGGCCACTCGTGAGTGGCTGCCGGCAAAATCAAGCGGAACTTGCTTAGATCTAGCGCTGGTAGTGGCTTGATTTTGTTTGAGGCAGCCTGCAGCGCGTAGTGCGAGGCGCGGGCGTTCAGCGCCGGTCCTGCTACTCGAGGCAACAGCAAGTTCACCTTGTGACCGGCATCGCCCGCCGCCACCACGCGGGCTACACGACCGATGATGGTCTTGGCCTGCGCCTCTGTAACCACGGGTGGCGCAACCTTGGTCACTGCAATGCTTGGGGTTGGGCTGGCAGATTGGTTCTGGTCAAAGCCGCTGCAGCCGGTGAGGCTCACGGCAACCGCGAGCCCGGTAACTGCCACGGCAAAGTTTCGGTTGGACCGACGGCCCTTGGATGGCGCCACAATTTGCGACTTGCGCCTACGCAGCTTTGGCCCCTGGGGTGCGCGAGGTGTGCGGCGGCGCGGCCCGCGGTCTCGGCGGAGCGTGTACCAGGAGCGCCAGTTCATGATCACCGCGAGCACCAACAACAGCGTGCCAACCAATATCAGCACGTTTGAAGAAGTCGAGTCTTTGGCAATCTTCCAGACCAACGACACGTCTTGAGGAGCGTTGACTATTCCATCGTTGGAAATTAAGGCAGCGGCCTGATTTGCCACGTTCACACGAATCGAAGCGGTCTTTTGCTTACTTACTTCGGCGCGCCAAAGGTCAGAACCTGCTGGGTTGGCAGAAGGCTCGTAGCCAGGCACATCGGTGACCTGAAGTGGGTGACTTTTGGTTGCATCCTTGGCGGTGATCAGCGCGAAAGGAGTGTTGCCAACCCAAGCGGTTACGTCTGAGTTTCTTCCAACCGCAACCTGAACCTTAGTTTCACCCGTCACGGTGATGGTTGGGTTGCCAGGAAACTTTGAAAGTGCGCTGTGCTCAACAACGATAAAGGGCTTGTCGTATGGCACCTGAAGCGAAAGGTGGTGCATGGTTGGTGGACGCCAAATTGTTTGCTCGCCTATTCCGAGAATTAGGCAAACTACGGCTGCCACGAATAGAACCGCTGCGACTAAGAAACGCATGAAATATCCATTCGGGGTAAACTTGTGACCAATTGACTGGCCGTCAATATTCTACCGAACGCACTAGGAGAGCCCCCTTGTCCAGCCCAGATGGTGAATTTCCAACAGCCATCCGTGGTTACGACCGCGGTTCGGTAGACGACGCAATCAAAGACCTCCGAAAAGAGATTTTGTCGCTGTCTGCGCAGAACTCACAGCTTGCAGCTGAACTGCGAGAAACCACCGGCAAGCTGGTGGAGAGTCTAGAACTCGTTAAGGAAGCCGGCGAACCTTCTTATGCCGGCGTTGGCTCAAAGGCCGCGCTCATCCTGGCTACTGCAGAAGACATCTCCACTCGCATGTTGGCAGAGTCGCAGAACGAACGTGAACGACTGCTCAAAGACGCCCGGTCCGAGGTTCAAGAACTTCACGGCGAGGCTAAGGGCTACTACGACGCGCTAGTTGCCGAAGCCCAGCGTCGCGCAGACCGACTGTTGAACCAGGCCAAAAAAGATGCAGACGAAATGACTTCTGCGGCACGAAACGAGGCAGCGAAGGCCACCTCTGACGCCACACGCGAGGCAGGCGTGGTTCGCGGCGCAACCGCAACCGAGGTTGCCAGGCTACGCGCCACTGCAAAGCGTGAGGTAGAGAGCCTGAAAGCTAAGGTCGAGCGCGATTTAGCGGAGCGTAAGCTACTCGCCCACCGCGACAACACTCGCGATCTAGACCTGGATCGAGCCGAAGCGCTGGTGAGCGAACAGGCCCGCATCGACCTCGAACTTGAACTAACCGCTCGTCGCGCCGAAGCCGAAGCCGAGTACCTCAAGAAGCACCAAGAAGCTGTTGCCGCCACCCAGAAGTACCTCGATGACGCCAACGCCCAGCTGTCGCTCGCGCTTACCCGCGCCAACGCAGCCCGCCTGGAAGCCGAAACCTTAGAGGCGGCCGCTCGCTCGATGACCAAGACCGTCACGGAGAACGCTCGCGAAAAAGCGGATGCCACTATTGCAGCGGCAGAAGCAGAGGCTCGAAACATCGTCTCTGACGCTCAGATGAAGTCGGCCCTCGAGATCCGCCAGGCAGAAGCTAACCTCGAGCGTCTTCTCGCCGAACGCGACTCGGTTTCGGTTTACATCAAACACCTGAAGACCCTGGTTGACAGTGCCAACAAGGCCCTCAAGGCCGAAACCAAGGAAGGCTAACCAGATGTCGTCAGGCCACATCAAGGTTTCTAACGCGTTCCAGCTTGGCCTTCTTGGTGGCTTGGGTGTTCTAACCGCCATCCTCATCGGCAACATGTTAGTAACTATCGCTGGTGTAATTACCTACGTTTTTGCGGCAATCTTCATCGCTCTGGGACTCGACCCCGTGATCTCGTGGCTCGAGCATAAAGGACTAAAGCGCCCACTAGCCATCACGGCCGTTGCACTAGTGGTGGTGACGGCGGTCACCCTAGTAACCGTTTCGTTCCTGCCTGCGCTATTGGCGCAGGCTGCGAAGTTCATTGAAAGTGCGCCTGCAATCATCGATGGATTTCAAAAACTTCCGTGGCTGGTAGCCCTTGATGCCAAGTTCGGCGGGGCAATCTACACAACGCTGAGCAGTGCTGGCTCGTTTATCGCCAATTCAGCCAACTGGCCAACGATGCTTGGTGGCGTAGTTCAGGTTGGACTTTCCATTGTGAACGGCATCACCGGCGGCATCGTCATAGTGATCCTTAGCCTTTACTTCACGGCTTCGCTCAAGAGTTTCAAGCGTTTCATTTACGCAATGGTGCCGGGCAGCAAGCGTGAGAAGTTCGTGAATATCAGCGAGCAGGTTGCTCAGGCAGTTGGTAGATACGTGCTTGGCCAGGTTTCAATAGCTGCAATCAATGCCATTCTCGGTTTCATTTTCATGCTCATCGTTGGCGTGCCTTACGCGGGTGTGTTGGCCACAATCTCGTTTGTGCTGGCATTGATTCCACTGGTTGGCGCACTAAGTGCGGCAACGGTGGTTACAGTGGTTTCGCTCAGCGTTAGTCCGCAGCTGGCCCTGATTTCCCTGATTTACTACCTGATTTACATGCAAATCGAGGCCTACGTGATCAGCCCTCGCATCATGAACAAGGCAGTTGCTGTTCCAGGTGCAGTTGTTGTGGTTGCAGCACTTGCGGGTGGAACCCTACTTGGTGTGCTTGGGGCGCTTGTAGCCATTCCGGTTGCCGCATCGGGCATCTTGGTGCTGCGCCAAGTTTGGCTGCCCCACCAGGAAAAGCGCTAGAGCTCCACGGTCTCCGGCAGCGGATACGCACTCGGCGCAACCACTCGCACAATCTCGTTGAGCACGCGCTTCACGGAATCCTCGCCCACCCAAAGGTGTTTGGCACCCGCAACATCGATCTGCTCAAAGTTGCGCAGAACCGCAAACGCGTGAACCGCATCGCTGGGCACCAGGTAGTCGTCAAACTCCGGAATCAGGCCAATCAGACGCTTAGAAACGTGGTTCCAGCGCTCCAACTCGGCTTGGCTCGTGCGGTGTAGCGGCGGCGACATAAGAATCGCTCCCTCAACGGCTTTATCCACGCCGTACTTTAGCGCCAGCTCGGTACCAAAGGACCATCCCAACAACCATCGATTTGGCAATCCTTGCGCCACGGCCCAGTCAACTGCAGCAGCCACATCAAAACGCTCAAGGTCTCCCCCGGTGAATTCACCGGTGCTCTTACCTTGAGGAGATTCGGTGCCGCGAGTGTTGAAGCGAAGCACCGCAACGTTGGCCAGGTGAGGCAATCGGTTGGCTGCTTTGCGCATCACATGCGAGTCCATGAAACCGCCGTGGGTTGGCAGCGGGTGCAGGCAGATCAGGGTGGCAACCGGGGTGGCGGTCACAGGCATGGCTAACTCGGCAACCAGAGTCTGGCCGTCATCGGTGTGCAACTCAAACTGGGTGCGAACGGCTGGCAGTTCAACGCCGGAGCGCACTTCAACAACCGTCACAGAATCACTCCAGTGAAACCGGCCCAGCAGTTGGTATGAAAATGGCGTCGCAGGTCGATACTGCGTTCTACAGGCCAGGCCACCAGATGTGGCGTGCCCTTGGCAATTGTCTTGTGGCAGTTTGGGCAGATCCAAGTTTTGCCGTCTTCGGCGTTCTGTCCAGTGGTTGGCTGAACCGCGTAATCTTCGCCTCGTCTGGTCTCGATGCGCTTGGTACCGCGACGAGCCAGATCAAGGTTCAACTCCGCAGGCTCTTCCTGCTGTTTCCTGTACTTCTTTGGCCGATTGCTTCTAGGCATTAGTACCAGCCCTTCACGTTGGAGTGGAGCAACGCGGTACAAGGGTTCTTGTAGCGTCCGTTGATGTACTTAACACCCCAGCGAATCTGGGTTTGCGCGTTAGTCATCCAGTCGGTTCCCTCGCTGGCCATCTTGGAGCCGGGAAGTGCCTGCGGGATTCCATAGGCGCCCGAACTCTTGTTCATAGCGTTCAAACGCCAGTTGGACTCGCGTTCCCAAAGCTTCACAAGACACGAGTACTGGTCTTGACCCCAACCCAGCTGACCCGCAAGTTTGTAGGCGAACTCTTTGGCGCTGCCTGGGTCTGGCACACCGGCATCCGCAACGTATAGGTTTGCAAACTCGGCACCACCGATGATGTTGAATCCGCCGCGCGCAAAGCTAACCTCAACCGGGGTCACCTCATCAAGCAACTGTCCATTCGGGTCGTTACTCAAGGTAAAGTCCGCGGCGTAGGCCGCAGCCAGATTTCCGCAGTAAGGATCAACAGCGGTCACAAAGACCATACACATCACGAAGAAGAAGGCGGTCACCGGGTTGAGGATTCGCTTGGGTATCCGCGGCAGACGCGGACGGGAGAGATTCTTGCGCCCCAACCAGTCATCGAAGGCCTGATTCGTCTTCTCGGTGAGGGTTGGCTGATAAGCCTCATGACGGCCCACAACACACCTCGCTTCACCTAAACGTCAGAACCCGTTTAGCAACAGGGCACATTCAAGTTTAAGACAAATGCCTATTTGGTGGGAAGTTTCTGCTTTGGACAACCGTTCAAAACTGCCGCGATGGCCTGTTTCTCGGCGCTTGTGACCCAGAGAGCGTACTTAGTCTTCACGGCAACCTGACGAGCCACGTAGGCGCAGCGGAAGCCCTTATTAGGTGGAAGCCAGCTGGCGGCATCCGAGTCACTCTTAGCTTCGTTGGTGGGACCATCCACTGCCAGCAGGTTCAGGGGATCGTTATAGAGCGAGTAGCGTTGCGTGGAACTGAGCTTCTGCGCACCCTTTTGCCAGGCGTCGCTCAAAGCCACCACGTGGTCGATCTGCACTGCATTGCTTGTGCCCACACCACGCACAAAATCTATGACCTTGCCCGTGTATGGATCCTTGAGAGTGCCGGTCTGCACGGTGCAGCCATCGGTGCGGTACTGAATGTTGGTCAGGTCACGCCGCAAGATGATGTTCCTGGTGTCGCAGCCGTTAAACCTACCCCAACCGTTGCTGAAAGCGCTGCGCAAGTAACCCGTTTTTGGCGCTCGACCCTTTACCGGAAGAAGATTGAGGGCGCTGAACGCAGTTGTAGATTTTGCCTGCGATGGAGTGTGCGCGCTTAAATCAACCGCACCGAATCCCGCAACGGCTAGTGCAATGGCCGCAGCGACCGCAATTAGGCGCCCGCTTCTTGATAGCCTGTCGCTAGATTGCCCGCTTCTAGATAGCCCGCTTCTAGATAGCAAGCGATCCAGAAAGCTGGATGTACTCCACAGATTTGTCGATGAACGCATCCACTTGGTTTTCAACATAGCCACCCCACTTTGGCGCAAAAGTCATTTCTCTAAGTGTGGCCACTGGCACCGACTTTTTACCCGCCAGCTGCTCCCCCACCAAAGCCACCATTGCGTCAACCTGTCTGGCCGAATAACCCTTGAGCCACAACTTATTGCGCTTGAAGTGCTTACCACGAGGCCTGGCAACTCGACCAGCCAAGAGTTCTTGCAACTGGGCAACTCGCTCGCTCGCACCATGCTCGCCAACCTGTGCCACCAAACGCTTGGCATCTTGAACAGCGAAAGCGTCATCGAGGCGGTCCAAAGCGGCATCAACCGCAGCAATCACGTAGCCGCCATCAACCAACTCAAACTGAGCGGTTCTTAGGGTCTTCGCATCGATGTTGTGGCTGCCAGGATTGGCAAACTGCAGGCGCGCGCGTTCCACCAAACTGTCCACCTGGGCCGGGTGGTAACCCAACTCCTTTGGCGCTGCCTTTGGAAAATGTGCGGTCAAGGTTTGCTCGGTTCTATAGCGGTAGCGAAATTAGAAGGTAGGCGATTAGAGTGGCGGGCAAAATGGAATCCATACGGTCCATCACTCCGCCGTGGCCTGGAAGCCAGGAACTCATATCCTTGATGCCCAGGTCGCGCTTGATGAGCGACTCGGCAAGGTCGCCAAATACGGCCGCGAGCAACATGGCCCCCGCGAACACGAGTGCGAACCAGACAGGGCGTCCAAGGATCATGGAACCGGTGATTGCAACCGCGCTACCTGCCACGATTGACGCAATCAACCCCTCAAGGGACTTCTTTGGGCTCACTCCGGGAGCAATCTTGTGACGTCCCAAGCGGCGACCAACTAGGTAACCAAAGGTGTCGATGAAAGCAACGGTAGTGATGTAGGTGACAACCCATCCCTGACCGTTCTCCTGCCATTTGAGCAGTAGCACAGAGAAGCTGGTCATTAGCGGCAGGTAAATCACCAAGAAGGCTGAGGCAGCAAAGTCTTGAACCGCCAACTTGAAACCGCGTGCGTCGGCCTTGCCCTCAAAAACAATCTCAGCAGCGCGCCAGATGATCAATGCAGCCACAGTTGCTAGGGCGCAAAGCCACTGCCAAGTTGCGCCACCAAAGTAGGTAACCGGCATGATCAGGATTGAGCCAAGAACTGCCGGAATTCTCGGCACTCGCCAGCCTTTGGTGCGAAGTGCTGTGGAAAGTTCCCAAGCACCTGCACCCGCAGCCAGACCAGCCAAAACCATGTAAACCGGCGGGAAGATCAGAATGCTGGCAAGAAAGGCTCCGCCAAGCGCCAAACCAACCAGCACCGAGTTTTTTAGACTTCGGCCACCGGTCTCAGTGGTTTTGGCGTTCGACATCGTAGTTATTTTCGGTTACTAAACTTCGAGAAGTTCGGCTTCTTTGCGCTTCAACGCGTCATCGATGGAGTCAACGTGGCTCTTAGTGATGGCCTCAAGCTCCTTTTCGGCGCGAGCCAAATCGTCGTCACCAGCCAGACCATCCTTCTTCAGAGCGTCTAGTTCGTCCTTAGCCTTACGACGAATGTTGCGAACCGAAACCCGGTGGTCTTCTGCCTTGGTCTTGACCAACTTCACATACTCGCGACGACGCTCTTCGGTTAGGTCTGGCAGGGTCACACGAACCAGGTTTCCATCGTTGGTTGGATTGGCACCCAGATTAGGCATGTCACGGATAGCCTTTTCGATTGCGGCTAGTGCGCCCTTGTCGTAAGGGGTGATAACAATGGTGCGTGCCTCAGGGTTCTGAAGCGAACCGAGCTGGGAAAGCGGGGTTGGTGTGCCGTAATAGTCCACCAAAACCTTCTGAAAGATCTGTGGGTTGGCGCGACCGGTGCGAACGGTGGCAAAGTCATCCTTGGTGGCCTCAACAGCCTTGTCCATCTTTTCGGTGGTGTTGAGCAGAATCTCGTCGATCATGATTTCTCCTGTTGGTTAAGTACGAAAACTAAAAACTTTTGGGTCGCCGCTAGGCGGTAACCAGGGTGCCGATCTTGGCTCCACGAATTGCCTCGGTGATGTTGTTGCCTTCCATGCCAAACACCCGCATCGGCATCTTGTTGTCCATGCATAGGCTGAACGCGGTGGCGTCCACAACCTTTAGGCCCTTAACCAGGGCATCCTGGTAGGTGATTGATTCAAGCTTTACAGCGCTCGGGTCCTTCTTTGGGTCTGCGGTGTAAACACCGTCAACACCGTTCTTGGCAACCAAAACCTCGTCTGCCTTGATCTCGAGTGCGCGCTGCGCGGCAACGGTATCGGTTGAGAAGTACGGAAGACCAGCACCCGCTCCAAAGACCACAACGCGGCCCTTTTCAAGATGACGGATGGCACGTAGCGGCAGGTAAGGCTCGGCAACCTGGCTCATGGTGATTGCACTCTGAACACGAACGTCTACGCCGGCCTGCTCTAGGAAGTCTTGAAGCGCCAAGGCGTTCATAACCGTTCCAAGCATTCCCATGTAGTCGGCACGGCTGCGCTCAACTCCACGCTGGCTAAGTTCTGCGCCGCGGAAGAAGTTACCTCCACCCACAACGATGGCCACTTCAGCGTACTTGGTGCCCTCGGCAATGGCGTGTGCAATGCCACCGATGATGTCTGGGTTCACACCAAGAGAACCGCCACCAAATGCCTCACCCGAAAGCTTTAGCAATACCCTGCGCTTGTGGCCCATTTTGGTCTCCTTGAGTGCGTAATTTCCCAGAACCTATCCTATTCGGACAAGCGGAAAGCCCCGACCCAAAAGGGCCGGGGCTTTCCAAGTTTTTGCTGACTAAGCGCCTACGCGGAAGCGTACGAATGCAGAAACGGTCAGACCAGCCTGGTCTAGAACCTTCTGAACCGAAAGCTTGTTGTCCTTAGCGAAGTCCTGCTCAAGAAGCACGTTCTCCTTGAAGAATCCGTTTACGCGGCCTTCAACGATCTTGTCTAGGGCAGCCTCAGGCTTGCCTTCGTTACGTGCGGTCTCTGCAACAATGCGACGCTCGTTCTCAACGGTCTCGGCAGGCACATCTTCGCGCTTCAGAACCGAAGGGCTGAATGCTGCGATGTGAACTGCTACGTCGTGAGCGGTGTCTGCGTCTGCACCCGAGTACGCAACAAGAACGCCAACCTGTGGAGGTAGGTCCTTGCTGGTGCGGTGTAGGTAAGCGTCAACAGCGGCGTCCTTAACAACGGCGATGCGGCGAAGTTCAACCTTCTCGCCAATGATGGCTGCCTCATCGTTGATAACTGCCTCTACGGTGCTGCCGTTTAGCGGGGCAGCAAGTGCCTGCTCTAGGGTCTCGGCGCCGGCTGCAACAACTGCGTCTGCAATGGTGTCTGCAAGAGCAACGAACTTGTCTGCCTTAGCAACAAAGTCAGTCTCGCAAGCAAGCTCGACAAGGGTGCCGGTGCCACCATTTACGCGAGCAACAACTAGACCATTGCTGGTCGAGCGGCCTTCGCGCTTGGTAACACCCTTTAGGCCCTTGAGGCGTAGAACTTCGATCGCCTTCTCAACGTTGCCTTCGGCCTCGTCAAGTGCGTTCTTGCAGTCCATCATTCCGGCGCCGCTGCGGTCGCGCAACGCCTTTACATCTGCGGCGGTGTAGTTTGCCATGTTTACTTAGCTTCCTTCTCGTCTGCTGCCTCAACTGCTGGAGCTGCAACTTCTGCAACTACCTCAGCAACTGGTGCCTCTACGGCTGCTGGAGCGGCGTTTGACTGCTCCAAAAGTTCGCGCTCCCACTCGGCTAGAGGCTCAACTGCTGCCTCTGGCTTGCTGTGGCGAGCAACTAGGCCCTCTGCAACTGCATCTGCAATAACGCGGGTTAGTAGGCCAACCGAACGGATTGCGTCGTCGTTTCCAGGGATACCAATGGTTACCTCATCTGGGTCACAGTTGGTGTCGAGGATACCGATAACTGGAATGCCCAGCTTCTTTGCCTCGGTGATTGCAAGGTGTTCCTTGTTAGTGTCTACAACCCAAAGAGCCGATGGGGTCTTCGAGATGTTGCGGATACCACCAAGGGTCTTCTCAAGCTTGTCCTTCTCACGACGAAGGATTAGAAGTTCCTTCTTGGTGAGACCGCTCTTGCTGGCGTCTGCGAAGTCCATGACCTCAAGTTCCTTCAGACGTGCAAGACGCTTCTGAACGGTGTTGAAGTTGGTCAAAAGACCACCCAACCAACGCTCGTTGATGTAAGGCTGACCCACGCGAAGTGCCTGCTCGGCGATTGCTTCCTGAGCCTGCTTCTTGGTGCCAACGAACATGATAGATCCACCGTGTGCAACGGTTTCCTTCACGAACTCGTAAGCCTGGTCAATGTAGGTCAACGACTTCTGTAGGTCGATGATGTAGATACCCGAACGGTCGGTCAGAATGAAACGACGCATCTTTGGGTTCCAACGACGGGTCTGGTGACCAAAGTGAACGCCACTGTCTAGCAGCTGGCGGATAGTTACGACTGCCATGAGCCGAACTCCTTTCGGCGCGCGAACGCGCCACTCAGTTAAGTTGCCTGCGCGGTTGCACAGGCGCCTGGCGTTGCATTTGGTGTAGCCAGACCGAAGTCTGGACCGAGTCAACCTAATGTGGTTCAACGCGCGAAGTCGACATGACGTTAGAAGGCCAGTTTTAAACGGGATTTCAGCGATCATGCCGCTAAGAAAAGTTTAGCAGCCAAAAACCCGAGATTTCTAGGGTTTGGGCCAGTGATTTGGGCAGATCGGGAGCGATTTTTCTGCGTTGTCAGCCAGGCTGTTCCCTGCCAGTTTTCCACTGTTTTCATCGATGCTTTCAAATGGCACTCAAAATGTCAGACCTTTGCTCTATGACACCCTCGCTCAAGACCCCCAAGTTCGCCCCGCTCGTGTTTGTGCTGGTGTGCATGGTCTGGCTAACGGGGCATGCCCAGCCCGCGGCAGCTAGTGAAGTGCCTGCTGCGGAGCTTGCCCAACCCGCGGCCGTGACCGTTGCAGTGACTGGCATCTCGAGTGGCGACTGGGTTTCACCCTTGGCCACGGCGAGCGCCCCCGTAAAGGATTATCAGGGTCCACTTACCAGATTCGGCGCGGGCCACCGAGGTGTGGATTACCGAGTGAAGCAGGGCCAAGGATTGCGCAGTCCAAGTGCGGGAATCATTGTTTTTGGCAGCCCGGTGGCAACCATCCCATTTGTGAGCATCCAGCACCCCAATGGCTACCGCACCACATTTTCTCCGGCGTGTACCACGCTTCCCATCGGTACTCCGGTTTTGGCAGGGCAAAAAGTTGCCAAGGTTTGTCGGCCTGACCTTCCACCGGTGCCCGTCAAGAACCCTGTGGTTACCGGTGTGAAACTGGTTCTCAAGTACCTGAATCCGTTTTCGCACTGCCGACCACAGCTTTGCTTACACCTTTCGCTGCGTTACCACGGCATGTACCTGTCGCCGCTTGCCGTCATCGATGGCATGAAACCAAGCCGCCTGCTTCGGTAGGCAGAGCCGATTTGCGTTTCAGGTGCACTTGCGCTTTATGCTCTGGGATGCGCACCCTGGTATCCCTGTTTTAGGCGCTCAACACTAACGTGCGTGTAAATCTGAGTTGTTCCAAGGCTGGCGTGCCCAAGCATCTCCTGAACGGCGCGCAAGTCGGCACCTCCGTCTAGCAGGTGCGTGGCAGCAGTGTGTCGCAGCGCGTGCGGCCCAGCGGTGCCGATTGGAGTTTGCGCCAACAAGCCAGACACGATGCCGTAAACCACCCTCACGTTTACTCGGTTTCCCTTGGCGGTGAGTAGCAGTGCGTCACCCGACTGCTCGGTGACAAGCGCGGATCTGCCCTTACGAATCCATAGGTCTAGCGCGTCGGCTGCCGGTGCTCCATAAGGCACCATGCGTTGCTTATTTCCCTTACCCGTGACTCGCAGAAGCTTCCGCGAGTAATCGATATCTGAAAGATTTAGACCCACTAGTTCGCTCACTCGCATGCCACTGGCGTAGAGCAGTTCCACAACCACCTGATCTAGGAGTCTCGCGGGGGCCTCGGTTTCAGCGCCCGTTTTGAGCGATGCAAAAATGTCGGCCAGAACATCGCGCGATACCACCTTGGGCAGGGTACGTGCGGTTTTGGGAGTGCGGAGTCTTTGCCCAAGGTCGGTTGGGTGCAATCCCTGGCGCTCTAGCCAACTTGTGAACGCCCGAACCGAAGCGGACTTTCGGGCGATGGTGGTTTTGGCGGCACCCGCTTCCGAGATTCGGTACAACCAGTCGCGGATGTCATCCAGAGTTATCTCTTCTGCGTTCACACGACCCAGCACCCGTAGATGTTCACAGAGGTCGGTCAAATCACTTTGGTAGGCGCGTTGAGTATTTGGTGAATACCCCTTTGCTGCAGCCAGATGCGCGATGAACTTGTTCACCAGTTGCGCATCGATGGTTGTCATGTAACCAGACTATTTGGCAACCCGCTTGTAGCCCGAACCAACTCGTGTGACCAAGCCCTCCATTTCGAGCGAGCCGAGTGCCCGCATCCCCTCCTTTGACGTGAGCCCAGCCTCGCGGAGTAGCTGCTCAAAGGTGTTCACTCCAGAAACAAAGGCATCCAGAGCCCGAGTCTCGAGAGTTCCCAAACCTGGTGGAAGCGAGCCGACCACGGACCGATCGCCCAGAAGGTCTGGCAAGTTTTTGGCATCTGCTATCAATTCCACCAGGCCCAACTTGTCGTTGAGAAAGTTGTGACAGCCAATCGAATACGCGCTGTTGAGTGGCCCAGGGACAACGGCCACTCGTCTGCCAAGTTCGAGCGCCGTGTTTGCGGTGTTTATGGAGCCGCTCTTTAAGCCAGCCTGGACCACAACTGTTGCCCTACCCATTGCGGCAATTAGGCGGTTTCGCATCAGAAACCGCCACTTGGCTGGCGCCACTCCAGGTGGCATCTCGCTGAACAATGCACCAGTGTTTGCCACGGACTCAAGTAACGGTTTATTCGATGGCGGATACAGCCTGCCAATGCCGCCGGCCATGGCTGCAATTGTTTGCCCGCCCGCCGAAATGGTGGATTGGTGAACGCAGGCATCGATACCAAACGCACCGCCGCTTACCGTGATGATTCCGTTGTCCGCAGCCACCACTCCCAGGTCACTGGCAACTGCCCTGCCGTAGCTGCTGGTGTTGCGGGATCCAACGATTGAGACCATAGCGGGCTTGTTGAGCAATCCTGCATCTCCCAAAACCCAGAGCAGCGGTGGTTGGCCGTCTCCCAAATCCTCCAACCCCGCGGGATAGAACTGTGAGAAGCGAGGAACCAAGCGCGCGCCCAAGGCCTTGGCTTGATCAAGTGAGGCAAAAACATCGGTTCGATTAAGCCGAGGCAACCACCGTTGGCAGGATCCATGCCAAATCTCCGCGAAGGGCTGCTCAAAAACCTGCTCAACCTCCCGCACCCGAATAGGCTCCAGCATGGCAAGAACAGTTTGTGCGTCGGCTCGCGCAATCAATAACTCCAATAATCGGTCTGCCCCAAGTGGTTCCCCTAGGGCCGCGAAGGATCTGTCCCCTGGCTCACAGAGCTGACTGAAAGTGGCAGCGATGAAAACCTCGCGGGCAGGCAATTCATCGGTACATAACAGTGGCTGCACGTAGTGTTTTAGTTCCGATTCGGCAATCAACGTCATTCGTCGTCTCCCGGTGAGTCAGAGCCACGAAGCAGCGCGGCGAGTGCGATGTGATCTACTGTGGGCCGAGTGGCGCCTTCGAGGTCCGCAATGGTCCAGGCCAGGCGCAGGCAACGGTCGTATCCGCGCATACTGGTTGCGCCATTGCTGAGCGCTTTATCCAGCAGTCGAGTTGCCGTTTTGCCGGGATGGAAACGACTTCGCAAGTGCTGAGTGGGCAACTGAGAGTTGAGTTGAAGACCGAGTGGAGCTAATCGTTCGAGCGCAGCCTCTCTGGCGGCAATCACCTGCTTCTGAGCCTGCTCGGAACTCAGGTTTGCCTCGCCGATCCCCCGCGCCTCTGAGATTCGCACGGGTTGGATGCGCAGACGAATGTCGATGCGATCGTAGATTGGCCCCGAAAGACGACCCAAGTATCGTCTTCGCGCAGTGAACGTGCAGGTGCAGGGTTTGGTGAGAGAGCCCGAGTAACCGCAGGCGCATGGGTTAGCCGCCAGAACCAGTTGGAACCTAGCCGGAAACTGTGCGGTACCGGCAGCTCGGTGGATTGCAACCTTGCCCGACTCGAGAGGTTCGCGAAGAGCTTCCAACGCAGGAGCCTGAAACTCGAGTGCTTCGTCTAGGAAAAGCACACCGTGGTGCGCTCGTGAAACGGCTCCCGGCCTAGGGAACCCCATGCCACCTCCAACAATTGCAGAGACAGATGCGGTGTGATGGGGCGTCTGAAATCTGGGAATCGTATTCAACAACGGCGACACCTTGGCGTCTCCCAGCACGCTCTCCACCGCGGCAACCTCGAGGGCTTGCTCAACAGTGAGTGGAGGCAGAATACCTGGCAGCCGCTCGGCCAACATGGTTTTTCCGGAGCCTGGACTCCCGATCATCGAAAGGTGATGACCGCCAGCGGCCGCGATCACCAGGGCCTGAACCGCGAGCGATTGCCCTTGAACCTGTTCAAGATCGAGACCCGAGGCTAAGTTTTCCTGTGGCCCAGGAAGCTCCACAAAGTGAGTGTCCTGTTGTGAGTGAATGACTCCCCGAAACTTTCCAACCAGTTCCTTGATGCTGGCAACACCCGTGACCGAAATGCCACTCAGAACCGATGCCTCGGCCACGTTAGCCACCGGCACAACCACGGTTTCAAACCCTGCGGCCCGCGCAGCCAAGGCGATAGGTAGAACTCCCCAAACTGGTTTGACTGCGCCATCGAGACCGAGTTCCCCAACAAAAAGCGTTTTGGTTGAAGGCAATGGCATCACCTGCATGGCCAAAAGCACTGAAACTGCAATGGCCAAATCGAAACCGGAACCGCTCTTCGGTACCGACGCGGGCGAGAGGTTTACGGTGATCTTGCGCGATGGAAACGGGAAGCCGCTGTTGGCACAGGCGGCCCGCACCCGAGAAGTGGATTCACTCAACGAGGCATCTGGCAAACCGACCAGCACAAAACCCGGCAGGTTTGCGCTGATGTCTGCCTCAACCTCAACAACGGTGCCGCTAAGCCCCAGCAAACTGATTGCGTGACTCTTGGCCAGCGCCATCAGCCAACCTGCTTTAAATGTTCGATTGAGACGCGGCCACCAAGAACAAGAACAGCGATGGCGTCGAACCGAACCTGAGTGTTGGGAACCTGTTTCACCATGCACCAAGCCGCCGCAAGCCTGCGAATCCGCGCCATCTTGGACTGCGTAATGGATTCCAGTGGGTGGCCGGCAATTTGAGAAGTTCGGGTTTTCACTTCTATAAAAACCAGTGTGCCGTCTTGACTGGCCACGATGTCGAGTTCACCGCTTCGGGTGCGAGCGTTGCGATCGAGGATTTTGTAGCCTTGCCGCACCAAGTAATCGCAGGCGCGTTGTTCACCGTATTGGCCTAGCCAGTTTCGATTTTGAGTCACCACAAAATCTTGATTCGCGGCAAACTCTGTAGCCCATCCATCTGGGCTATCTGTGGATTACTCCCCTACCGAGAGGTCCTTTGGAAGCTGGAAGGACTGACCTTCTAGTTCTTCAATATTCACGTCTTTGAACGTGCGAACCTTTACCTTTTTCAGGAAGCGGTCCTGACGGTTGATGTCCCACACCCAAACGTCACCCAGCTCAACCTCAAAGTAGAAATCCGAAGCGGCGTCAACGCGCTTGAACTCAACCTCGTTTGCCAGATAGAGTCTGCGTTCGGTCTCCACCAGGTACTTAAAGGTGCCCACCACGTCTTTGAACTCACGCAGCAGAGTTAGCTCCGCTTGGCGGTCAATCTCGTCGAAGTCGTTCTCATCCATCGGTTAAAGTTTACGACTTCTCAAAACAACTCGTCCTGCGCCAAAATCTTGTGCAGCCAAGTTTTGCGGTGCAGCTCCGTTGGCCCAAATTCGCGCAGTGCCGCCAAGTGACCCGAGCTGGAGTACCCCTTATTTCCCGCAATGCCGTAGGGCGTGAGACTCTCATCGATGGAAGCAATCTCAACCACCAAACGATCTCTGGTGACCTTTGAAAGCACCGATGCGGCGGCCACGCTCACGCAGTCGCGGTCGGCTTTGGTACGAACTATGGATGCAACCGGTCCGAGCGCCGAGCCAAGCCAGTTGTGTGAGCCGTCGAGGATCGCCTTGGCTTTGGTTGGGTCCGTGGCAATGGCACCGCGAATTTCTTGAGGAAGCTCGCGCACCGCGCGTTCGGCAGCCAAACTAAGGCATTTTGTGATTCCGAGTTCATCGATTTCGGCGGCGCTTGCCATGCCTACGGCATATCCGCTCACCCAGGAGCCCACTGGCTCAAAGAGTTCTTCGCGAACCTTCTCGGCAATCAGTTTGGAATCACAGAGCTTTGCTGGCCAATCGGATTTTTCAGAATGCACCGATGCCTGCAGCACTGCCACACCCACCGCCACCGGACCGAACAGGCAGCCTCGGCCAACCTCATCGATGCCTATGACGAACTCAAAACCGGAGTTGAAGAGTTCTTGCTCCAGGCTAAGGCTTGGGAACGTTTTTGAAGACATCTGCGTAGTTGTCTAGCCAAGCGAAGTGCGAGAACGGCCAGGTCACCAGGAACGCGCGACCAACCACAAACTGCTTGCCCACGAAGCCCTTGCTCGGGGTTTCGGCGTGGAAACGGGAGTCTTCTGAGTTGTCGCGGTTGTCACCCATCACCCAGAATGAGTTTGCTGGAACCGTGACATCGAACTTCACGTCGCTAGGTGCAGCACCCTTGATAACGTAAGGCTCCTTGATTTCAACGCCATTGATGGTGAGTTTGTTGTTCACATTGCAGCAAACCACGTGGTCTCCGGCAACACCGATCACTCGCTTCACCAGGTGCACGTCGCTGTCGGGTGCGGTAACGCCAAACGCGCTCAAGAAAAAGTCAGTCGCCTGGGTGTACCAAGGAATCTCCTTGGTTTGGATTGGCCCCAACCAGCCGCCCGGATCGCGGAACACAACCACGTCACCGCGCTCCAAAGGAACCACGTTTGGGACTAGTTCGTTCACGATGATGCGGTCGTCAATCTGCAGGGTGTTCATCATGCTGCCCGAGGGGATGAAGAACGACCGAATGAGAAACGCTTTGATCAGGAGTGATAGGGCGAGAGCGGTGAGAAGAATTCCCAATATGTCAACGATGAAGGCCAGCACCGGATTCTTCATGGCGCGACGCCACTTGGTGTCCTTAATGAGACGACGCCGGCCTCTAGGCCTCTGCGAGATTGAATCTGGCAAAGGAGAGTCCGGCGTTGTCATTAGGGTAGTTTACCCGTTGAAACTGGGATTTAGCCCTTAACTACGTTGTCGCGCTTTTCCTTGATCTTGGCCTTCTTGCCACGGAGGTCGCGTAGGTAGTAAAGCTTGGCACGACGAACGTCGCCGCGGCTTACTAGCTCGATCTTCTCTAGAACTGGGGAGTGGATTGGGAAGGTACGCTCAACGCCAACCTGGAACGAAATCTTACGAACGGTGAAGGTCTCGCGGATACCGTGACCCGACTTACGGATAACTACGCCCTGGAAAACCTGAACACGGCTGCGGTTACCTTCGATGATGTTTACGTGAACCTTTACGTTGTCTCCGGCGCGGAAGGCTGGAACGTCGGTACGTAGGTTTGGTGCATCTACAACGTCAAGAATGTGCATTGTGATTAATCACTCTCTGTCTCAGCGCGCAGGTCATCAACAAAAGGTTTGAATGGATTTTGAACGACTAGGCTCCCCTGCGGCAGAACACTTTTAACAGCACGTCCAGAGGTCAATCCTGCCACATTCCGAGGCAAATGGCAAAGCCTAAAGCGCTTCAGGCGGCAATAAATCCGGACGAACTCGCTTGGTTCGCTCAACCTGCTGCTCGTGACGCCATTTGGCAATTGCCGCGTGGTTGCCGCTCAACAGCACTTCCGGCACTTCTAGACCGCGCCAGTTTGCCGGCTTGGTGTAGCTGGGGTACTCAAGTAGGCCTTCGCCCGAGTGGCTCTCTTCGGCCAGACTTTCGGCATTTCCGATCACACCGGGAATGAGGCGCACCACGGCTTCGGTAATGGCAATCGCAGCCACTTCCCCGCCATTCAAAACATAATCACCGATGGAAACTAGACGCACCTTGGCACGGGTGGCCGCGTAGTCCACCACGCGCTGGTCAATGCCCTCGTAACGGCCGCAAGCGAACACAATGCGCTTTTCGTTAGCCAGCTCGTAGGCCAGCTCCTGATTGAAAACCTCACCCGCCGGCGAGGTGAAAATCACGGTAGCGTCTACCAAATCTTGCGCGGCGCCCTGCTCACCATCGGTGTTAGCAGTGGTGTCAATGCCAAGCACGTCGTCGAGGGCGAGGCCCCAAGGCTCAGGCTTCATGAGCATTCCGGCACCGCCGCCGTAAGGGGTGTCATCTACGGTGCGGTGTTTGTCGGTGGTGTAGTTGCGCAGGTCGTGCGCTTCAAACTGAATCAGACCTTTTTCACGGGCCTTGCCCAGCAGAGAAAGATCTAGCGCCTGAAAGTAATCGGGAAAGATCGAGATGGCATCGATGCGCATGGCAAAAGCCTATTCGGCTGCTTCTGCGGAATCGTCTGAGGGCGACTCAACCAGAGTCTCGGCAGCTGCCGGTTGCGCTGGCTCAGGGGTTGCCAACTCGGGCAAGACCTCTTCAAAGAGTCCGGTTGGCGGGGTAACAGTTAAGGTTCCGGCCTTGATGTCTACCGAAGGGACAATGGCTTTCACGAACGGAAGCATCACTTCGCGGTCGCCAGTCTTGATAATTAGCAGGTCTTGGGCTGGGAAGTGGTCCACGCGAACAACCTCGCCAACCTCAACGCCGTCGCGAAGGGCCTTTAGGCCAACCAATTGGTGGTCGTACCAGGCGTCTGGTTCTTCAGGAAGCTTTTCGGTTTCTGCATCGATGAGCAGGATTGCCTTGATGAGCGATTCGGCTCCGGTGCGGTCAACCACGCCATCGAGGAAGAGAACAGGACTCTGGTTGTACCAACGAAGTTCGGTAACCTTAACGGTCTTACCAAACCAAGGTGATTCTTCGGGAACCTGGAGTTCAAAAACAGCACCCGGAACGAATCTCTCGTTTGGGCTATCTGTGTAAAGTTCGAGCTTGATTGCGCCTTTTAGACCGTGTGCCTTGAGCAGTCGGCCAACGCGCAACTTGGTTGTGCTAGAAATCGGTCTTCACCACGTCTACGCGGATGCTCTTACCGTCTGCAAGCGCCTTAATAACTGTGCGCAATGCGTTAGCGGTGCGGCCGCTGCGCCCGATTACCCTGCCCAGATCTTCTGGGTGCACAACAACCTCGAGGAGATCTCCTCTAGAGGTGTTGCGCTTAGTTACAACAGCGTCTTCCGGGTGGTCAACGATGCCCTTAACTAGGTGTTCGAGCGCAGCAGCTAGCACGACTACTAAGCCTCTTCGGCTGCTGCTTCAGCTGCTGGGGCTTCTGCCTCAACTGCTGGAGCTTCTTCGGCTGCAGCCTCGGCAACTGGTGCCTCTTCTGCTGCTGGTGCCTCAACCTCTGCAGCTGCCTCTGGGGCCTCTACAGCGGTCTCTACAACTTCTTCAACCTCTGCAGGAGCTGCCTCGGCCTTTGGAGCCTCAACCTTGATTTCCTGCTTTGGCTTTAGAACAACCTTCTTGTTGGCGTCGGCCACGAATGCAGCCTTTGGCTCAGCAATCTGAACGGTGTTCTTGGCGTTCTTGTCGCCCTTGCTCTTCTGGAAGTCTCCAGTGAGCTTGAGTAGTGCAGCAACCTGCTCGGTTGGCTGTGCGCCAACGCTTAGCCAGTACTGAGCACGCTCAGAGTTAACCTCGATGATCGAAGGGTTCTGACCAGGCACGTAACGGCCGATCTCCTCGATCGAGCGTCCGTCGCGCTTGGTGCGCGAGTCTGCTACAACGATGCGGTAGTGAGGCGTACGGATCTTGCCGAGACGCTTCAAACGAATTTTTACAGCCACAATGCTCCTGTTATTTGTATTGGACCGAACGTTTCACCGTGAGCGTGGGGGCACACTCGATGAATAAGCTCTAGGGGTATCTTCTTGGCACCTTGATTAGAGGGTCAAGCGCACGAGATACCTTGATATTCTGCCAGATAAATGGCTTGGGCGCTAGTTTCTAGGCCCGATTGATGGCTTAAAGTCCGAATGCCGAACCCCCGGCGTCTCCGCCAGGCTTCTCTCCGGCCAAACGAGCCGCTTCTTCGGCGGCACGCTTTGCAGGGTTTCCACTCTTGGAACCCTTCTTCTTGTCTTTGCCCTTGCCCTTGCCGGCACCACCAAAGCCCATGCCCTGCATTCCAGCCGGCACTCCAGGCATGCCCTGTGGTACACCGCCCTTTTGCATGGTTTTCATCATCTTGGCGGCCTGTTCAAAGCGGTTGACCAGGGAGTTCACGTCTGTAACCGTCATTCCCGAACCCTTGGCAATACGTAGGCGACGAGAGCCGTTGAGCAACTTGGTGTCGTTGCGCTCCGCAGGTGTCATCGAACGAATGATTGCCTCGGTGCGGTCGATTTCTTTTTCATCGAAGTTGTCTAGTTGCTCACGCATCTGAGATGCACCCGGCATCAGTGCAAGCATGCCTTTGAGCGAACCCATTTTGCGAAGCTGCTGCATCTGCTCCATGAAGTCGTTCAGAGTGAAGTTGTTCTTGGCCAGTTTCTCTGCCATTGCGCGGGCTTCGGTTTCATCAAAGCTGCGCTGCGCCTGCTCAATCAGGCTGAGCACGTCTCCCATGTCCAGGATGCGGCTTGCCATGCGGTCTGGGTAGAACGGCTCAAACGCGTCGAGCCCCTCGCCGGTGCTGCTAAAGATGATTGGTTTACCGGTAACCGAAGCCACCGAAAGTGCGGCACCACCGCGGGCATCGCCATCTAGTTTGGTGAGGACAACACCCGAAATGCCAACGCCGTCTTGGAACGCCTTGGCAACGTTTACCGCATCCTGACCAACCATGGCATCGATGACGAACAGGGTCTCATCCGGGTTCACCGCGTCGCGAATGTCGCGTGCCTGTTGCATCATTTCTTCATCGATGCCCAGACGACCGGCGGTGTCTACCAGGACAACGGCGAACTTGTTCTGCTCGGCGTGCTTGATTGCGGCCTTGGCAACCTTAACCGGGTTGCCAACGCCGTTGCCAGGCTCAGGTGCGAACACCTCAACCCCGGTGCGCTCACCGAGTACCTGAAGCTGGTTTACCGCGTTTGGGCGCTGAAGGTCAGCCGCCACCAAAAGGGTGCTTAGGTTTTGGTCCTTCAGCCACTTTGCCAACTTGCCGGCTAGCGTGGTCTTACCGCTACCCTGCAGACCGGCCAACATGATCACGGTTGGTGGCTTCTTGGCAAAACTCAGGGTTTTCTGCTCGCCACCCAGAATGGTTACGAGCTCCTCGTTCACAATCTGAACCACCTGCTGGGCAGGGTTCAGAGCCTTGCTTACCTCGTCGCCAAGGGCTCGTTCACGAACGGCTGCAACGAATTCTTTTACAACTTCCAGGGCGACGTCTGCTTCTAGCAGCGCGCGACGGATTTCGCGCAGTGTGGCATCGATATCAGCCGGAGTCAGCTTGCCCTTGGTACGCAGGTTCTTGAATGTTTGCGCCAAGCGGTCAGAAAGATTACCGAACATGAGAATTCCTTTTTAGATGCCAACAAGGCCGCGAGCGAACTCGTCGGCTTCAAAGAATGCGAAGTCGTTGATGCCTTCGCCAAAACCTATCAACTTCACCGGGATGCCGAGTTCTTTTTGGATGCTGTAAACGATTCCACCCTTGGCAGTGCCGTCTACCTTGGTTAGCACCACACCGGTCACGTTGGCAACTTCGGCAAAAGCCTTAGCCTGCTGCAGTCCGTTTTGACCGGTGGTTGCGTCTAGCACCAATAGCACCTCAGAAACCGGCACGGTCTTTTCTACCACGCGGCGAATCTTGCCCAACTCATTCATAAGGTCAAGCTTGTTCTGCAAGCGACCAGCCGTGTCGACGATCACGATGTCGGCATTAGCAGCAACGGCGGCTTCAACGGCCTCGAATGCAACCGATGCGGGGTCCTGGCCCTCGGCTTTTGGGCCAACTAGCTGCGCACCGGCGCGTTTGGCCCAAGTGGCAACCTGTTCAACTGCTGCGGCTCGGAAGGTGTCGGCTGCACCGACGACAACCTGCCAGTCGCCCTCTGCTAACCACGCGCTGAGCTTGCCAATAGTGGTGGTCTTACCCACACCGTTCACACCAACTACCAGGAACACGTAAGGCAGCTGCTCGCCAGTTAGGTTCAGCTCGCGGTTTGGCAGCTGGAGGCTTTGCGTGAGCACGCTGATGAGAATGCGCTTCAGCTCGAGTTCAGTCTTGGCACCTGCGATGGCCGCCAATTTGCGAACCTCCGCAACGATGGTCTCGGATGCGTCAACGCCGAAGTCGGCGAGCAAAAGAATGTCTTCCAGTTCATCCAGGTTCTCCGGGTCAAACTTGACGCCGGTGAAGAGGCTGCGTATGCGGCTGGCGAACGAGCGCTGGCCCACTTCGAGTTCCTGGGTTGGTGCAGCGGTGGGTGCTGCACTTGAGGCAGGAGCTGGCACTTCGGCAGGAGCTGGCGCTGGGTCGTGGGCAACCACAGCCGCAGTTGGCAGAGGTTCAGGAGTTACTTCCAGCTCAGGGTTTGGTGTGTCGGCAACGGGGGCATCAAAAACCGGCGGTTCAACGACTGGCGATTCAACGGCCGGTTCCACAACGATTGGTGCTTCTAAGTCAGGCGCGTCAATGACTGGGGTGACAGCCTCAGCCTTACCGAGGACCTTCTTCTTGAACCACTCGAAGGCCATTAGGCGTTACTTCCGATGCGCTGCCCCACCACGGCGCTGATTCCGTCTTGACGCATGGAAACGCCATAGAGCGCGTCTGCGATCTCCATGGTGCGCTTCTGGTGCGTGATGATGATGAGCTGCGAGTTGGTGCGTAGGTCCTGGAAAATCTGGAGCAGGCGGCCCAGGTTTGCGTCGTCGAGTGCGGCCTCGACCTCATCCATTACGTAGAAAGGTGAAGGGCGCGCCTTAAAGATGGCAATAAGCAGAGCCACTGCAGCCAACGAGCGCTCTCCACCCGAAAGCAAGCTGAGGCGTTCGATGCGCTTTCCGGCTGGCTTCACCGTTACCTCGATGCCTGTGGTTAGCAGGTTCTCTGGGTCGGTGAGGAAGATGTTTCCGCTTCCGCCCGGGAACAAGATTGGGAATACCTGCTCAAAAGCGGTGCGAGTGTCTTCGAAGGCGTCGGCAAAGATGACCTGCATCTTGGTGTCTAACTCTTCGATGATTTGAATCAGGTCCTTGCGGGTCTGAGTGAGGTCGTTCAGTTGCTCGGTGAGGAACTTGTGACGCTGCTCCAGAGCTGCAAACTCCTCTAGCGCCAACGGGTTCACACGGCCGAGACGCTCAAGCAAGCGTTCCGCGTTCTTGAGTCGAGCCACTTGCTCGTCCATGTTGAACGGCTTCTTCTTTGGCTCCTGACCAGGCTCCGAGTTTTCGGTGTCCTCAACCAGTTGGTCTGGCCCGTATTCGGCAACCAAAACGTCTTGTTCCAAACCGAGTTCGTCGTAAGCCTTGCTGGCAAGGTTTGCGAGGTTGAGACGCTTCTCGTGGTTGGCAAGCTCAATGTCGTGCACGCTCTGGGTGAGAGTGGAAAGCTTCATCTGAATCTCTGCGGTTTCGCCACGAAGCTTAACCAGCTCAGCGTTTTGGTTGGCGCGAGCGCTCTCCAACTCAAGCAACTGCGCTTTGGCAATGGCAGCGCTGGACTGTAGGCGTTCCAAAACCATCGGAACCACGGCAAGCACTCGGTTTGCCGCTGACAGTTTTGCCTGCTGAGCCGCGATGGCCGCCTTAGCGCGCTCCTGTGCGGCCTGGGCGTCAACCACCTGCTTGTTCAGCAGAACTGTTCGCTCCTTCTCAACGCGCAGGCGTTCTGCGGCGGCACCAAGCTCAATTCGGATGTCAAGCTCGCGCTGACGCTCCTGCTCAAGATTGGCGGCCAACTCGGTGCGGCTGGACAGGTCTAATGCCGGACGTTCCTTGGTTGCAAACTCGTCGTGCGCGGAAACGGCAAGCGAAAGCGCCTGCTCCGCAGCATCGATGGACGCCTTGGCGTCTTCCGCAACTCGTGCCAAACGATCAAGCTCGGCCTGAGACGCCTCGGCTTGAACGCGCAGGCGGCCTAGCTTCTCAGCGTTGCTGGCAAGTGTTGCGTCGTGTGCCTTGAGCGCGGCGAGCGCCTGCTTGGCGGTCTCCTGCGTGGCTTCGTTGGTAGCGCGAGCCTCTGCCAGATCCGAACGAAGGCCCTCAATGCTGTTGTTGACCTTGGCAAGCTGCTGCTCGGCTGAATCTCGCTCGGCAACCAACTCAACCTTGCTGGTCTTCTTGCCGGAACCACCGCGAAGCACGCTAGTGCTGAGCACGTCTCCATCGAGCGTGATCACGGTCATGTCGGCAACGGCTTTATTCGCCTTGTACAAGTTTTTGGCGGCAGCAAGGTCGTCAACAATCACAACGTTCTGCAGCAGGTGAAGCACTCCGCCAGGGGCCGTAACCACATCGATGGCGCTTCTGGCACCCTCTGCCTTGGCGAAGTCTTTTACCGATCCGGCAACATCAACGTCTGAGATCACGAGTTCAACGCGACCGCCATCGGTGTCTTTCAAGTGGCCTAGAGCCTCGATGCCCGCGTCGCGGTTTTCGGCAACCAGTGCGTCTGCCAGAGGACCGAGGGCAGCAGCGATGGCAGCTTCGAAGCCCTTCTCGATCTTCATGTGGCTTGCCACCAGTCCACGGATTCCGCGCAGCCCCGCGGCTGCCAACTGGTTGGCGCCGTCCTTTTGGTCCAGCGTTAAGTTCAGTGCGGTGCGTCGGGCCGAAAGGCTGTCGCGTTCACGTTCGGCGTTGTGCAGTTCGTCACGCAGGGCATCGATGCGATTCTGAGATTCAGTTACGGCCTGCTGGGCCGCCTCGTACTTGGTTTCAAAGTCGGTGCTCTGACCCTGGTGCGAGCCCTGCAGGCTGGCCTCCAGTGCCTCGTACTCGGCAACGCTGCTGCGGTTTCGCTCTCCGGCCTGGCTGAGCGCCTGTTCGTGACGCAACACCTCGTCGCGCAGCGATGCCAGCTTGGATTCGGCCTTGGCAACCTCGTTGCTAAGACGACCCAGCTCAATGTCAAACTTTGTGATCAGCGCGCTCTGCTCTGCAACCTCGTTGTCAAAGGCCTCCAGTGCATCGCGGCAAACGTTTCGGGCAGCCTCGGCCTCGTGCAGGCGCTCGCGCAGGGCCGCAACGGTGCCCTCAAGTTCGGCAGCCGCCGCAGCAGACTCGCTGGCCTGTGCTTGGTATTCCGCAGGGTCGGCCAGATTGGAACCGCCAACGTTCTGGCTGCTCAACAGGCTTACCCGCTGGCTTGCCATGTTTAGCAGCGAACGAAGGCGCTCGGCCTGAGAGTCAAAACGGTAAGCCAGGTTTCGCGCCTGGTCCACGCCGGTGGAAACTTGCGCCGCCTCAAGTTCTTGCAACCTGGCAAGGTTCTCCGCCAAAACGGTCTGCAGTATGGTGCGCTCGCCCTTGCGGTCGTGTTCAAACTGCGCGGTCTCTTCTACCGCTTGGCGCAGAGTAACCAGCTCGGCCGCCATGATTCGGCTCTTGGCATCTCGCACCACAGATGCAATGCCTTGCGCCTGACGCGCGGTCTCAGCCTGTTGGCTCAGAGGCTTGAGCTGACGGCGCACTTCGCCGGCAAGGTCGTTCAAGCGGGTGAGGTTCACCTGCATGGCCTCCAGCTTGCGCTGAGTCTTTTCCTTGCGGCGGCGGTGCTTCAAGATTCCGGCGGCTTCTTCAATGAATCCGCGACGCTCCTCTGGAGTGGCCTTCAGAACGCTGTCTAGCTGACCCTGACCAACAATCACGTGCATCTCGCGGCCAAGACCCGAGTCGCTCAGCAACTCCTGCACGTCTAGAAGTCGGCAACCCTCGCCGTTGATGGCGTATTCGCTGCCACCGTTGCGGAAAAGGGTACGACTGATGGTCACTTCGCTGTAGTCGATCGGTAGCGCGCCATCTGAGTTATCAATGGTGAGCTGAACCTCTGCACGACCCAGCGGGCCCTTGGTGCTGGTTCCGGCAAAGATAACGTCTTCCATCTTGCCGCCACGAAGGGTCTTAGCGCCCTGCTCACCCATTACCCAGGCCAGCGCATCAACCACGTTGGATTTACCCGAACCATTTGGGCCAACCACGCAGGTAACGCCCGGTTCAAAGGCAAAGGTGGTTGGGGTGGCAAAAGACTTGAAGCCCTTGAGGGTAAGACTCTTTAGGTACAAGGTCTTCCCTCCAATCGCAACGTTCGTTTAGCCAAGTAAATTTAGGGGGCACCGATGGTTGTCAGCGCTCTAAATACCCTACCGCTTTAGCGCAGGCGCTGGCATCGCGGGCAGAAGTGAGAGCCACGGTTAGCCCACTGCTCTCGCTTGATTTCGGCGCCGCAGCGGTTGCACGGTGTGCCGGTTCTGCCATATGCGTTCAGCGAGATCTCAAAGTATCCGCTCTCGCCGTTCACGTTCTTGTACTGCTCGTCAAAACTGGTTCCGCCAACCTGCACGGCATCTGCCAGAATCTCACGAACGTGCTCAAAGAGTTCCTTGGCCTTGGCCGCACTTATGGTGCCGCAGTTCTGGTCGTAGTGCAGCTTGGCTCGCCAAAGGCTTTCGTCGGCGTAGATGTTGCCGATTCCGCTCACCAGACCCTGATCCAAAATGGCGCGTTTGATGCCGGTGTTTTTCGTGCGCAACTTGGCAATCACGGCGGATTGGTTGAAAGCAGGATCAAGAGGGTCTCGCGAAATATGGGCCGCGCTCTGCGGAATCAGGTTCTGCCACCAGGCGCCTTCGCCAACTCCGGCACTGAAGCCGCCCGGCTGGCCATCGATGGTTGGAACCAGCACGTCCAACATGAGGCCTCCGAAAAGTCGTTGGTCAATAAACCGAAACTCGGTCTTCTCACCCGAAGCTTCTGTCACGTGAATAGTCACGCGCGTTAGTTTGTCTGGTTCAAATCCGGGAGTGCGAAGTAGCATCTGCCCGCTCATGCCCAGGTGGCCAACCAGCGCGAGCGGTTTGCCGTCCACGTCACCTGCTGCACGCTCCAATGGCATCCAGATGAATTTGCCGCGACGCACCACACCAAGAATCTTGCGACCAGTGAGCGTATCTAGAAAGTCTTGAACACCAGCAACGTGGCGTTTTAGGGAGCGAACATCGAACACCTCGATGGAATCCACCGTGGCACCGGTGACCACCGGCGCGAGACCGGCGCGAACCGTCTCAACCTCAGGTAACTCTGGCACGATATTCCTCTAGACCCTTGGCCTCTAGAACCGTGGCCTCTAGCTCCGCCAAAATGTTGGCTGCAGCCTCGGTCTCGGCGGCCTTCTTGGTCTTGCCCTGGGCCTGGGCGCGCGGCTTTCCATCGATGAAAAGTGTTGCGAAAAATACTCGCTCGTGATCTGGGCCTTCGTGCGTGATTTCGTACTTCACGGCGCCTAGCTTGTTGGCGAGTGCGAACTCCAGGATGCGGGTCTTTGGGTCACTCTGCTGGCGCAATGCGTCTGGGTCGGCAAGCAGGGGGAAGATGAACTTTTCAACCAGCCCGCGAGATGCCTCGAATCCAACGCTCAAAAGCGTGGCACCAAGAATTGCCTCAAAGGCGTCGGCAAGGAGGCTGGCTTTGTTGCGACCACCTGTTTGGTCTTCACCACGGCCAAGTAAGAGGTACTCACCAAGGCCAATCTGAACGGCAACGTGTGCCAGGGCCTTCTCGCTCACAACCGAGTTCTTCAACTTGGTGAGCTCACCCTCGCTCAGGTCTGGCTGGGTTTGATAAAGGTGCTCAGTAACGACAAAACCCAACACCGAATCGCCTAGAAACTCTAGGCGCTCGTTGTTGGGTATGCCTCCATGCTCGTACGAGTACGAACGGTGGATAAGCGCTTGTTGCAGTAAATCCGCATTAACCTCTACGCCAAGCGTGGTGCTGAGTGCGCTGAGGTTCATGGCGGGCTAAGCCAATTTAGGCGTCTGCGACCTTACGGCCCTTGTACTCCATGAACAGTGCGTTTCCGGCCGAGTCCTCTACCAACTTTGCGCGGTGAGGCAGGCTGTAAACGGTCTTGCCGTTCTCAATGGTCTTGACCAGGGTCAGAGGTGCAGCCTTCCAAGCCGAGCGGCGGTGGCGGGTGTTGCTACGCGAGAGGCGTCTCTTAGGTACTGGCATTTCTTACTCTTCCTTAAGCTTCAACAGTTCTGTCCAGCGGGAATCAACCTGCTGTTCGTGAACATGGTTCGGGTCTTGGGCCAACTTGAATCCACATTCCGCGCACAAGCCAAGACAATCTGGGCTACATACGGGCTGGAAGGGAAGGCTTAAAACTACCGCGTCTCTGATGACAGGTTCCAAATCGATTTGATCGTCAGAAACCGTGAAGTCATCTTCTCCGCTACCAGAATAAGCGAAAAGTTCCTGAAAATCCACCTCGACAGGCGTTTTAATCTCATCGAGGCATCTGCTGCACTCACCAACAGCGGTTGCGAACACATCTCCGGTGGCCAAAACGCCTTCGTGAACGCTTTCCAGACGCAGGTCGATCTCAACCACGGAGCCAACGGGAATGCTCATGGCGCCCTCGCCAAGTGGCTCAATCAACGTGACATCGGGGTTCAACTCGCGCATCACACCGGGGCGCTTGATCAGGTCGTGCACCTGCAGGGTAAATGGTGAGATCTTGCTCATGGTTAGTTCATCTTTCGGGTTTTTAGCTCGCTGGCCAAAGCCTGTGCCACCGGTGCGGTCACGTAATTGTCAACGGAACCGGCAAGGTCGGCAACCTGCTTCACAAGCGAACTGCTGATGTGCCCGTGGATTGGGTCGGCCGGGATAAACACGGTCTCCACCCCCGCCAAATCGCGATTCACCTGGGCCATCGGAAGTTCATAGTCTAAATCAACGTTGGTGCGAACACCTTTGACCAGCGCCTTTGCACCAATCATCCGGCAATAGTCCACTAGCAGCCCACCATCCAAGGTATCCACAGTTACCTTTGCACCCTTTGGCAGATCCATCTCTGCCAAGCTGGCACGAATCAGTTCAACGCGCTGTTCGCTGGAAAATCTTGGTGACTTCGATGGATTGTGAACCACCACAATGTGCAACTCACTAAAAAGTGAAGCGGCACGCGCAGCGATATCTAGGTGGCCGCGGGTCACCGGATCAAACGAGCCGGGGTAAACGGCGATTACAGACATGAGTCAAGGTTAGCCCAGAGCCGCGGAACTTGGCTAGGGAGTTAGGCCTTTGCCAGGTTAGCTTGAGCAGCCTCATCGATGCGGGCCAAAGATTCGGCGAGCGCCGGATGGCGTTCCAGGGTTGGGTCGGCGGCGAAGATTGCCTCCACGGCGGTGCGCATTCGTTGAATGAGTTCAACGTCTTTCACCACGCGAAGCAGGCGCAGCGATGACTTGCCGCCACTCTGACTGGCTCCCAAAACGTCGCCTTCGCGGCGCAGTTCAAGGTCTATCTGACTGAGCTCAAAGCCATCGGTGGTTGCCGCCACTGCCTGCACTCGCTCCAGAGCCGGGCTGAACTCCTCGGCAGTGGTGAGAAGCAGGCAGAGCCCAGCGTGTTCGCCACGACCAACTCGACCACGCAACTGGTGAAGCTGAGCAACTCCAAAGCGGTCTGCATCAAGTACCACCATCACGGTGGCGTTGGGCACGTTCACACCAACCTCAATCACGGTGGTGCTTACCAAAACCTGAATCTTGCCGGCGGCAAATTCGCCCATGATGTCGGCCTTTTCGTCACTCGACATGCGGCCGTGCAGGGTCTCGATGCGCAAACCGGCGAGCGCGGGGTTCCGCCGCAGTGCGTCTGTCATGCCAATAGCCGAGGCAATCGGGGTCTTTGGCTTGGTGGCGGCGGCACCCGGCTCGCCCTCCTCATCCACCTCAAGCGAACCACCGGCGGCAATCAGTTCTTCTGCGGGGTCGTCTTCATCGATGCGCGGACACACCACAAACGCCTGACGTCCAGCGGCAACTTCCTCTGCAATGCGAGTCCAGGTTCGAGCCACCAACGCCGGCTTGTTGAACTGCACCACGTGACTGGTGATGCCCTGCCTGCCGCCCGGCAACTCGGTGAGCGTGCTCACATCGAGATCGCCGAACACCGTTACCGCAAGGGTGCGCGGAATCGGTGTGGCCGTCATGGTGAGCATGTGCGGGCTGGTCTTACCCTTCAGCCTGAGCGCCTCGCGCTGCTCCACACCAAAGCGGTGCTGCTCATCAACCACAACCAGACCAAGGTCAAAGAACTCAACCTTGTTGGCAATCAGGGCGTGCGTGCCAACCACAATCTGCGCCTTACCGCTCACCATCTGCAACATGGCGCGCTTGCGATCGGCGGTGCTCATCTGCCCAGTCAGCAGCGTGAGGCCGACCTTGCCCGCCAAGTCCGAACCCAAAGACTCATAAATACTGTTGTAATGCTGGCTGGCCAGAACCTCGGTTGGCGCCAGCATGGCGGCTTGTCCCCCGCTGTCGGCAACAGCAAGCATGGCCCGCAGTGCAACAAGCGTCTTACCGCTACCCACCTCGCCCTGCAGCAACCGGTTCATCGGGTGCTGCTTGGCAAGGTCATCGATGATTTCCAGCCCAACCGAGGTTTGCCCCGCGGTTAGCGTGAAGGGCAGTCTGGAGTCGAACTCGGCAAGAACGCCACCCTCCACAGCCACGCGAGCGGTGCTCTGCAGATGAGCGTTTTCCGCACGACGCTTGAGCAAGGTTGCTTGCAACAAGAAAGCCTCGTGAGCCCGAAGGGTGTCTCTGGCCCAAATGTGGTCTTCGTGAGCGCGGGGCTGGTGAATCAGACGAATCGCCATCTCTAGCGGGAGCAACTTCTCCGCCTCCACAATGCTGGTGGTGAGCTCGTCATCGATGGTTGGGAGCGTGTCCAGAATCACACCAAGTGCGCGTTGCAGAGCCCAGGTGGTAACCGAACTGGCTGCGGGATAAATGGGAATCGGCACCTCGGCCCACTTCTTGGCCTGGCTCGGGTCGAGTTCCTCGTTAAAGAGCTCGTACTCGGGATGCGAAAGCTGCAACTTGCCGTTGAACTCAGAAATCTTTCCGGCAAACAGGCCGCGAGCACCCGGCCGAAGGTCCTTGAGACGCCAGGACTGGTTGAAGAACGTGAGGCTCAGTTGCCCCTCGCCATCGGTGATTCGAATCTCCAGAATGGAGCCATTCTTGCCCTTCATGCGTCGCTCAGTGGCGTCAACGATCTGGGCCACCACAGTGACCGCCTCACCCACTGGAATCTTGGCTATCGGGGTAAGTTCCCCTCGGGTGTAATAACGCCGCGGATAGTGCTGCAGCAAATCCGCTACCGTGCGCAAACCAAGGTGCCGAGCGAACGCCTTTGCGGTGCGGTCCCCCAGCACGCGGTCCAGAGGCGTTAGCGGCAGAAGCATGGTTCAATCTTGCCTGAAAATAGGCAGAGGGTAGGCTTGTTCGGTTATGACAAGAATCATTGGCGGTATCGCCGGCTCACTAAAACTCGGCTCGCCCGCAAAGGCCACCCGCCCAACCTCAGACCGCATCCGCGAGAGTATCTTCAATCGCTTGGAGTCTCAGGGGTCACTTGATGGCATTCGCGTGCTGGACCTTTACGCAGGAACTGGTGGTCTGGCGCTGGAGGCTCTTAGTCGCGGTGCTTACGCAGCCATCATGGTGGACTCCAATAAGCAGGCCGCAGCGATCTGCGAAAACAACGCTTGGTCTGTCAGCCGCGCACTCGAGAAGGAAGAGCGCGAGGGCGAGTGGGAAGTTTCCCGCCTCAGCGTGAAGCAGTTCTTGTCAACCCAGGGTGAGCTTTACTCTGCTGCCGCCGGAACCGGCTTCGATGTAGTGTTCATCGACCCGCCTTACGAGGTAACCAGCGAAGAAGTTGCCGAGAATCTGGTTGATTTGATTCCGTTCTTGAACAAGGCGGCCACAGTGGTGGTTGAACGTTCCAGCCGAACCGAAGCACCAGCCTTCCCCGATGAGCTCGAACTGGACCTGCGCAAAGACTACGGGGACACAAGCGTTTTCTGGTTAGACCTCAAGTAGCCCCACCAAAGAATTGAAAAACCCGCCCCTCTCTTTGAGGTGGCGGGTTTTTCCTTTGAAAGTTTCTACAGGTTACGTAGCGGGTTACCGGTGTAAACCTGCTGTGGGCGACCGATCTTGGTTACCGGGTCGGTGATCATTTCGCGCCAGTGCGCGATCCAGCCCGGTAGACGACCCATTGCGAACAACGCGGTGTACATCTGCGGTGGGAAGCCCATTGCCTTGTAGATAACGCCTGTGTAGAAGTCCACGTTTGGGTACAACTTGCGAGCCACGAAGTACTCGTCTGCAAGTGCTGCAGCCTCGAGTTCCTTGGCAATGTCCAAGAGCGGGTCGTTCACGCCAAGCGACTCAAGAACCTCGTCTGCAATGTTCTTCACAATGCGAGCGCGAGGGTCGAAGCTCTTGTAAACACGGTGACCAAAGCCCATGAGACGGATTCCGTCTTCCTTGTTCTTCACGCGCTCAACGTAACGCTGCACGCTCTCGCCGCTGTTCTTGATGTGGTTCAGCATCTCGAGCACTGCCTCGTTTGCGCCACCGTGAAGTGGGCCACTCAGCGCGTTGATACCTGCCGAAACCGATGCGAACAGGTTTGCATTGCTTGAACCAACCAGGCGCACGGTTGAGGTGCTGCAGTTCTGTTCGTGATCAGCGTGAAGCACCAAAAGGGTGTCCAGCGCACGGGTCACGATTGGGTTCTGAATGTAGTCCTCGGCCATGTTGCCAAAGTTCAAACGCAAGAAGTTTTCCACCATGCTCAAACTGTTGTCCGGGTACATCAGCGCCTGGCCAACCGAGTTCTTGTAGGTGTAGGCCGTGAGCACCGGGAACTTGGCAAGCAAGCGGATGGTGCTCAACTCAACCTGAGCTGGGTCGTGTGGGTTTAGCGAGTCCTGGTAGAACGTGCTCATGAGCGATACCCCTGCGGTGAGAACCGACATTGGGTGAGCGCTCTGAGGGAACGAGTGGTAGAACTGCTTCAAGTCTTCATGCACCAACGTGTGGCGGCGAATGCGGTTGTCAAACTCGTCGAGTTCAGTTGCGGAAGGTAGCTCGCCGTATACCAAAAGGTAAGCAACCTCTAGGAAGCTCTTTTGCCCTGCAAGCTGCTCAATTGGGTATCCGCGGTAACGCAAAACGCCTGCATCTCCATCGATGTAGGTGATAGCGCTTTTGGTGCTAGCGGTATTTACAAAACCCTGGTCGTAGGCGGTGAGGCCGGTGGTTGCCAAAAGCTTGGAAACATCGATGGCGTCTGGGCCTTCTGCGCTGTGCAGAATGGGGAGGTCTACGGTCTTATCTCCGTAGCTGAGTGCAACTTTTTCGTTGGCAGTCAAGAGGGCTCCTTGTGGGATTCTAGGCTTATCTAAGACTAACGGCATCACGCAGGCGCTTTGCCGCCTCGGCGATATTTGCGTCTGTTGCCGTAATTGAGAATCGAACGTGATTTGGGTTGAAATCCCCGTAGAAGCTGCCTGGCACAACCACAATTCCCAAGTTGGCCATTCGTTCAACGGTTGTCCAACAATCTTCACCCAGAGTTGCCCAGAGATACAGGCCAGCCTCGCTGTTGGAAACTTCAAAACCGTAGTCGCGTACGGCCGCCAAAAGCACATCGCGGCGCGCACGGTAGAGCGCCTTTTCCTCCGCCACGTGCTGGTCGTCGGTAAGGGCTGCAATCATAGCGCGCTGAACCGGCATCGGGGTAATCATGCCGGAGTGCATACGCAGGTTCACAATGCCTTTGATCAAGTCTGCGGCGCCAGCGGCAAACGCAGCACGGTAACCGGCCAGGTTGCTTTGCTTGCTGAGGGAGTAAACGGCAAGAACTCCGTTGAGATCGCCATCGATGACGCGTGGGTCCAGAATGCTCGGAATGGTTTGGTTGGCCCATTTGCCGTCCCATCCAAGTTCCGCGTAGCACTCATCGCTGGCAAGAAGAGCGCCGATTTCGCGGGCCCGAGCCACTGCCCCGCGCAAGAAGTCCACGTCTAAAACCTTGCCGTCTGGGTTGCCAGGCGAGTTGATCCAAATCAGTTTTGCGTTTGCTGGCCAGAGTTCGGGGTTGTCTTCAGAAACGATTTCGGCGCCGGCAAGCGCAGCACCAACCGCGTAGGCGGTGTAGGCGGCCTTTGGCTGAACTACTGCGTCACCAACACCGAGCCCTAAGAACAGCGGCAGAAAGCTGATGAGTTCCTTTGACCCGATGGTTGGCATGATGTTGTCTGCGCTGAGGCCAGTCACGCCACGGCGACGCGCGAACCAGTCCACCACAGCCTGGCGGAACTCCAGGGAACCCGCGGTGGTTGGGTAGCCGGGTGCGTTGGAACCCGCGATAAGCGCGTCTTGAATGACTTTTGGGGTGGGGTCGATTGGGGACCCAATGGAAAGGTCAACCGCCCCGCCCGAGTGCTTGGCCGCGAGAGCCGAATACGGCTTTAGCTGCTGCCAGGGATACTCAGGGAGGCGGTCAAACACGAAACTATTCGCCCTGCGGAGGGAGTGCGGTAATCACCGAGTGGTCTAGGTCTAGCTTGCCAACCTTGGCAGCGCCACCAGGCGAACCGATGGTCTCAAAGAACTCAACGTTGGCCTTGTAGTACTCGCTCCACTGACTTGGCAGGTCGTCTTCGTAGTAGATGGCCTCAACTGGGCAAACAGGTTCGCAAGCGCCGCAGTCCACGCACTCATCCGGGTGGATGTAAAGCATGCGGTCGCCTTCGTAAATGCAGTCAACCGGACACTCTTCGATGCAAGCCTTGTCCTTGACGTCTACACATGGCAGCGCGATTACATAAGTCACTGTTTTTTCCCTTCAAAACTGTTCTTATTTTACCTGTGGCCCGAAGCGCTCTTGCTCCAAGTGGCCTTGCGAATTCGAGGGAACACCACGATTAGGGCCAGAAGGCCGATGGACCCGTAAACCCAATAGGTGCTGAGGTCGTTGTTGGTTACGTATTGTGACCCGTTTGGCTGCTTCTGAGCCATCTGCAGCACGGTGGTGATGAATGCCAGAGCCATGAGATAGAGCGCACCGCGACTGCGGCGAAGCACACGCAGCGCCAGTGCCATTGAACCAACCATCACAAATGCAATGAGCAGTCCAATTGGCACGCCCTCCACGGTCTTTGTGAGGTGCAGCATGGTTCCCGAAACACCAATGAGGAATCCAACCGGCAGCGCCCAGAGAGAACGCAACCAAGGTCGGAGAGAATCCCATGAAGTCACCGATGATTTCTTCAGGCGCTCAGGCTTGCTGTAAGCGATCTCCTTGCCGGCAACCAGCGAGTAGGTCTCGGCGTTCACAAGCACCTGGCTGGCGTGCGCCGATAGCGCCGCCTTCTTCACTGCCGCGGTCTTCTTGCCGCCCACCTCAACATCGAAGCGTTCGCCCGGCTCGGCAATGGTCCAGAACTGAGGCTTGCGGTGGTTCTTGGCGTACTTGCGAATCGCCATTGTGGTGGCGTCGTATGCCTTCTTGTGGTCTGGGTGACCAAAGCCCCCCTTGCGGTTGTAAGTGATCACCGCGTCTGGCCGCAACTGGTTCATGACTTTCAAAATGTCGTCTGCAATCACCGGAGTGGCAACCGCAACCAGGCTCATTTCGTCAAGCAGGCGCTTGCGAGTTGGGCGACCAAACGAGCTGATTCGCATTCCGCTGTCTAGGTAAGCGCGAGTACCGGCAAACGAGTGCTGAACCTTAGCCTCATCGAGAGTGTACGCATCCAGCGCGTTCATAAGTTCCGCGGTGCGGAAGGCGCCCATCTCGGCAGCGCGACCTTCAAGCGACTTGAGGTCGGCTAACTTCACCTTGCCACGCTCGCCACGGGTGAGAGTGAGAACGTAAACCTCTGCCCCAGCTGCAATGCGGTCTGCAATTACGTGGCCCGTGAAAAGGCTCTCGTCATCAGGGTGAGCGTGCACCAAGAGAACGCGACGAGGGTTAAAACTCTGTTTAGCCATGGCATCAACTTTACTTCAGGCACCCATCGATGGTTCTTTGCGGCTCCTCCGGAACTTCGTTTTCTAAAAGTTTCGATGACCACTTGTTAGGTAAGGCTTACCTAACTAAACTTGGGATTGTTCTTGGAAAGGACAGCAGAAATTGTTGGCAAATTACCTAATCGGCATCCGCGAAGGCATCGAAGCGGCGCTGATTATTAGCATCCTGGTCTCCTACCTAGTGAAGCTTGGCGAGCGCAAACACGTTTCCAAAATCTTCCTCGGTGTTCTAGCCGCACTAATCGTTGCAATCGGCCTGGGTATTGCGCTCACCGAGTTTGCCGCCAGCGCACCAGCCAACATCGAACCGGCCATCTCGGGTCTGACATCGTTGCTAGCCGCCGTTTTTGTAACCTGGATGATCTTCTGGATGGCCAAGCAGTCTCGCGCCATGGCGGGCAACTTGCGCGGACAGATTGACACCGCTGTTGCCAAGAGCGGTTGGTCTTTGGCCACCGTGGCGTTCCTGGCCGTTGTGCGTGAAGGCGTTGAAACCAGCGTTCTGCTTTGGAGCAGCACCAAGAGCACGGCCAACGACTCGTCTCCGGTTTGGGGAGCGGTCTTAGGCCTGCTTACTGCTGCGGTGCTGGGCTACTTCATGTACCGCGGGGCTCTCAAGATCAACCTGGGCTTGTTCTTTAAGGTCACGGGAGCGTTCCTGATTGTGGTTGCCGCCGGAATCCTGGCTTACGGCATTGCCGAGCTTCAGGAAATCGGTTGGTTGCCGTTCTTACTTCAGCACAGCTATGACCTGACCACGGTAATTCCATCCGATTCGCTTGCGGACACAATCCTGCGCGGAACTGTCGCGTTCAACAACGCGCCATCCTGGCTTCAGACCATTGGTTGGGTGGGTTACGCGGTTCCTACCGCGTTGCTATTCGCTCGCGCACAGAAACGCAAATAGTAGAAACGATTTCCGCGACCCGTTTAAGAGTTGCGTGGCAGTTTTAGTGGTGGTTTTGTGGCGGGTTTAGTGGCGGCGAAGTACGTCTAGTGCGTGCTGCAGGTCAGCCGGATAGCTGCTCTCAAACTCAACTGGCTCGCCCGATGTCGGGTGCGTAAAGCTCAAACGCATGGCGTGCAGCCACTGGCGATCCAGCCCAACCTTTGCAGCCAACACTGGGTCGGCGCCATACATAGTGTCGCCAACCAGCGGGTGACGGAATGCGCTGAAGTGCACGCGAATCTGGTGGGTGCGGCCGGTTTCCAAAACGATTTCAACCAGCGATGCCGAAGGGAACGCTTCTAAGGTTTCGTAGTGGGTCACCGATGGCTTACCACCCTCCATTACAGCAAACTTGAACTCGTGCTTTGGGTGGCGGCCGATGGGTGCGTCGAAGGTGCCAGCAAGTGGGTCCGCCAGCCCCTGAATGATCGCGTGATAAACCTTGTGCACTTCTCGATCGCGGAAGGCTTGCTTGAGTACGCTGTAGGCCACCTCGCTCTTGGCCAACACCATAAGTCCGCTTGTGCCCACATCAAGGCGCTGGACGATTCCCTGACGTTCCTGAGCACCGCTAGTGGCAATTGGAATGCCGAGGGCCAAAAGGGCTCCACCCACCGTGGGGCCGTCCCAACCAACAGAAGGGTGCGAAGCAACTCCGGCAGGCTTGTCAACCACAACGATGTCTTCATCTTGGTAAATCACCTTGAAACCTGGAACTTCCACCGGCACAACCTCAAGCTGGTTCTTGGGTGCGGGCAACGAAACCTCGAGAAACGCATCATCGATGAGACGGTCTGATTTGGAAACCACGGTGCCGTTTTGAAGCACGAGCCCTTGGCTGATTAGGTCGGCGCAGGCACTGCGAGATAGCCCTAGAAGTTTGGCAATGCCAGCATCCGCACGCTCCCCTGCCAACCCTGGTGGAACCGGAAGGTGCTTGGTTTGGGTCACTACTGGCCTCCGCCGATTTTTTGACCGCGCATCGTGAGAATCACGATTGTCACGGCAACCACGCAGATGAAGGAATCGGCCACGTTGAAGATTGGAAAGTGGAACGGGATGGAGATGAAGTCAACCACTTGACCCACTCCAACGCCTGGCGCTCTGGTGAGTCTGTCAATGAGGTTTCCCGCAACTCCGCCGAGCAGGCCCCCGGCGAGCAATGCCCAGAGGACAGTCTTGACTTTTGGACCAAACCAAAGCAGCGCCAATGCCGCGAGTGTGCTGATGATGGTGAAAATCCAGGTTTGCCCAAAACCGATACTGAACGCCGCGGAGTCGTTGTAAATCAGATACCAGTTCACCAGCGGAGGAGCGGCGGGTGTTAAAACGTTTGGGCTGAGATTAGCAATGGCCAGTTCTTTGGTGAACTGATCCAAGAACACAACAATGGACGCCGCGAACAAAAACCACAGTGTGATTTTGCTCAGCAAAACGCCGCGGAGGGTGGGTTTTGCGTTGGCGCTGTTGGATTCTGGCTTCAATTGCAGGAAGGCCGTTGACTAGCCCTGGGTTGGGAAAGCGCCGGTGAAGCCGCTCACGATTGCCTGCGGTGCGGAAACCGGACGCTCAAAGTTAGGCTCTTCCAAGTCTGCTAGCTGAGACTCGATGAACGCCTTGATCTTTAGGCGGTACTCGCGCTCAAAACTCTTTAGCTCCTGGATGGAGTGCTCAACCAAAGCCTTCTCGCGCTCAAAGCGGCTTAGCTCGGCGCGCTGTGCGGCTTCAGCCTCACGCACCAAACGAGCTGCAGTTGCGTGACCTTCTGCAATAAGCGCGTCGCGCTTTGCCATACCTTCGGCAACGTGCTCGTCGTGTAGCTTACGAGCCAGCTGAAGTAGGTTGTTGGTGTTGCTTGCGTCTAGAGTGCTTGGGTCTGCAACTGGCTCCGGGAAAGAACTTGGAGCGATGCTCGCGGCAACGCTAGTTTCGCCGGTTGGAGCCTGAAGCTGAGCAGCAAGTCCGGCGCCGCTGCGCTGAAGTTCTGCAATTCGCGCCTCAGACGCCAGCAAGCGCTGACGGAGGTCTTCGTTCTCCTGGGTAAGGCGACGAAGCTCCACCACGATCTCATCTAGGAAGTCATCGACCTCATCTTGGTCGTAGCCTTCACGGAACTTGGTGGGCTGGAACCGCTTATTAACTACGTCTTCTGGAGTCAATGGCATGCCAATACCTCTTTTTTGTTTGGGAAAACTTTTCTGCTCAAGGTTACCAAAGGGCTGGAAAATACCCTAACCCGCGGCAAACCTCAGGTTCACCTAGTAAACGTAGGCCGCCACAAGGCTCTGCAAGAATCCGATAAGTAACACCGCAACGGTCCAGGCAAGATCGAATTGGATTGAACCTAAGCGGATGGGTTTGATGAAACGGCGCAAAAACTTTAGAGCCGGATCCGTGATGCTGAAAACGAGTTCGGATATCACCAGAATGAGACCGCGTGGCCTAAAAGAACGATTGATGGAAATCACCAGGTCAAGAATGAATCTGCCAATGAACGCCCAGAAGAGCAGGTCAAGCAACCAACCTAAAACTAGGCGGAGGATTCCCATGAGGCTGAATACGCCTTGCGACTATGGGCGGATGACGAGATCGTCAGAGTGGTTCTGACCTACCTCGGCTTCGTCTTCCTCATCGGTAACCCAAACGCTGTTTGGCCCTAGCAGGAAAACCTCACTGGTAACGCGCTTGAGGGTTCCCTCTAGGCCTTCCTTTAGTCCAAGGATGAAGTGAAGCATGTTGGTGCGGTCTGAGTTTGGCAGGTCCTGGAAGTTGATGATCACTGGAATGCCGTGACGGAAAGTAGCGGCAATCTCCTTGGACTCTGCGTAGCTGCGAGGCTGGAAGGTCTGGATCTCGGTGATGTCGTTTGCACCGCGACGAACCGCACGTGGCGCCATCATTCGGGTTACGTTCTGAGCTCGGGGAGCAAGCGGAGTTGGTGCCGGTGCCTGGTACGCTGCGGCTTCTTCGCCACCCCAACCTAGCCAGCTGGTTGCCTGCTTCAACACGTTTGCCATTTTGACTCCTAAAAATTTTGTAGACCCTGCATTTTCATTACGAGTTCTACTTAGTTTCAGGATATTGCTAGTAAGCCCGCTCGCCCGTTATTGCGGTGCCAATCCGTAGGTGTGTCGCACCAAAATTCAAAGCGGTTTCAAAATCGCCACTCATGCCAGCTGAGATGAATTTGGCCTCGGGTTTCAATTCGCGAACCGCAAAACTTGCTTTCTGAATTGACTCAAAATCTCGTTCGGCAATGCTCGAATCGCTCGGACTGTTCAAGGAGGCAACGCCCATCACGCCCATCAGGTTTAGGCCCGGTACCGCTAGCACTTGCTGTGCAAACTCTTGAACGTTTGCAGGAACGATTCCACCGCGCCCCGGATCATCGGTGAGGTTCAATTCAATGAACACATCGATGGGGGTCAGCGGCGCCTCCCCCGCGGCGGCTTTCGCTTCCTGAAGTTTGGCGGTTTCTTTTGCCAGCGCGGTTAGCAGCGATTCGCGGTCTAGCGAGTGGATGGCGCTGGCGTAGCGCAGAACTGACTTGACCTTGTTGCTTTGCAGTTGTCCAACGAAGTGCCAACGGTGCTCCACGGGCTTGCCGGCTAAAACCAACGAATCCGCAACCGCAACCGATTTAGGGCCAGCCTCTTGATCTTTGTTTTCGCCAAAATCGCGAGCGCCCAAGTCAATCAAATCCAGAACGAGTTGAGCAGGGTGAAACTTGCTCACCACGATCAGCGTGACGTCTTTGGGGTCACGGCCGGCAGCCACGGCCGCCGCATCGATGCGATCTTGAACCGCCCGATATCGCTCAGCCAGTGTGGTCATGCGTTGCTTGAGCTTTCGATTTTGTTGGTTTGGAAAGCGAATGGCTGTGTTAGCGAGCCGGTTTAGCGGAGGAAGTCTGGGATGTCCAGGTCGTCGCCCCAGAGCGAAGTGCTCGGCTTGGACTCTGCCACCACCGGAATTGCGGAGGTGTCGGTGTGGAGACTCTGTACAGGTGCTTCCTCTGCCTCAGACAGGATTGCATCCAAGGCTGGACTAACCGGAGCCGAGGCAATCGGAGCGGCAACAGAGGTGGCAGCCGCAGGCGCGGTGTCGCCAATTCGGTTGCTGAACACGCTGCGCTCGGTACGACGCGCGCTAGAACCGTTGTTGTCGAATCCAGCTGCGATAACGGTGATGCGAACTTCGTCGCCAAGCGTGTCATCGATGGTGGAACCGAAGATGATGTTGGCTTCCTTGCTAACAACCTCGGAAACCAAACGAGCGGCTTCGTCGATTTCGTGTAGGCCAAGGTCCGAAGCACCAGCAATCTGAAGCAAAACGCCGTGTGCGCCTTCGATGGATGGCTCGAG
>Ga0228702_1000261_pt1 | contig 43515 bp, 41 predicted proteins | sample McNCre217_Aug_MG_2_FD_178018 | JGI IMG/M metagenome (GOLD analysis project Ga0228702, IMG submission 178018) | Freshwater microbial communities from McNutts Creek, Athens, Georgia, United States - 20-17_Aug_MG | ecosystem: Environmental > Aquatic > Freshwater > Creek | place: USA: Georgia...
CCTACCTCAGCCATGCAGCAAACCTGAACTGGAAAGAAATCAACCCCGATATTTTCGGGAGCATGATTCAGGCCGTTGCAGACGACGAGGAACGAGGCGCACTGGGCATGCACTACACCAGCGTGCCCAACATCCTGAAGGTGTTGAATCCCCTGTTTTTGGATGACCTTCGCGCACAGCTTGAAACCGCTGGGGACAACAAGGCCAAGCTTCTCAACCTGCGCAAGCGCATGGCCCGCATTCGTGTGTTTGACCCCGCATGCGGTTCAGGAAATTTTCTGGTCATCGCCTACAAGCAGATGCGGGAAATTGAGGCTGAAATCAACCGCAGACGGGGTGAAGAACACCTGCGCAGTGACATACCGCTAACCAACTTCAGAGGCATTGAACTGCGCGACTTCCCAGCAGAAATCGCACGACTGGCACTCATCATTGCAGAATTCCAGTGCGATGTTCTTTATCGTGGTCAGCAAGATGCGCTCGCCGAGTTTTTGCCACTGAACACAGAAAACTGGATCGTCAGCGGCAACGCCCTACGCCTTGACTGGTTAAGCATTTGCCCTCCAACCGGTACTGGCGTGAAAGTCGTTGGTGACGACTTGTTCAACACACCACTTGACCAAACAGAGATTGACTTTGAAAACGAAGGAGGGGAAACCTACATCTGTGGCAACCCCCCATATCTCGGAAGCACATGGCAGTCAGCAGAACAGAAAGACGACCTCCGGGCTATCTTTGACCACCGCTGCAAGACATGGAAGTCTCTGGACTACGTGGCTGGCTGGTTCATGAAAGCGGCGGACTATGGCACCCACTCTCCTTGCACTACGGCGTTCGTATCAACAAATTCCATCTGTCAAGGGCAGCAAGTCCCCATTCTGTGGCCGATGATTTTTTCCAGTGGTCACGAAATTGCTTTTGCTCACACCTCGTTCAAATGGACCAACTTGGCCAGCCACAACGCAGGCGTGACTGTGGCCATAGTAGGGATCTCAAGCAGTAAGCCCAAGGTTCGTAAAATTTTTTCACTGACTGAGAGCGGAGAAACCGCAGTCAAGGAAGTGGGACACATCAATGCGTATCTGGTCCCTGGATTTGATGTGGTTGTTTCCAAGGCATCATCACCATTGAGCAGACAAGCAGAAATGCTCTTCGGCAACAAACCGGTTGATGGCGGACACCTGCTGTTAAGTGGTGATGAAGTAGAAGCGATGCAACTTGACTCTGATCAGCAAGAACGGTTCATACGCCGCATTTACGGTTCAGCAGAGTTCATCCGTGGCCAAAATCGTTACTGTGTGTGGATCAATGACGATCATTTGGACGAAGCACTGACAATTGAGCCAATCGCAAAGCGCATCCAAGGTGTGCGCAGTATGCGCGCCGCGAGCCCCAAGGTTGCAACGGTGGAAGCTGCGCATTTTGCGCACAAGTTCGGTGAAGTTCGGCAGCAGGGCAATGAAACCGTAATCATCGTTCCTAGCGTTTCTTCGGAATCACGGGAATATCTGCCTGTAGGCTATGCGGAGCAAGGAACAATCGTTACCAATCTCGCCTTCGCTCTCTATGATGCGCCCCTATGGAACATGGCGCTCATAGCCTCAAAGCTCCACCGCATTTGGGTTTCCACAGTCTGCGGGCAACTGGAAACACGACTTCGGTATTCCAATACTCTAGGTTGGAACACATTCCCCATACCCACGCTGACGGAGCAGAACAAGGCCGACCTGACAGTATGCGCAGAGGCGATTTTGCTGGCGCGAGAGGCGCACTTCCCTGCCACGATTGCGGACCTCTACGACCCAGAGACCATGCCTGAAAATCTCCGCATGGCGCATGAACGCAACGATGAGGTGCTGGAGCGCATTTACATCGGGCGCCGGTTCAAGAACGACACTGAGCGCTTGGAAAAGCTCTTTGACATGTACACCAAGATGACTGCCACCGCAGGCAGCGCCAAAAAAGGGAAGAAGAAATGACGAAGCACACGGGCAACCCGACCAACACCTACACGGTGCCATCGGTCTCCATCAAGACAGCGCACACAGGGGCATCTAATAAGGCCAATGAACTGGGCATGCGCACGATGCAGGAACGCGCCTATGCCAAGCGTGGCGAACAATACCTGTTGATCAAGTCGCCCCCAGCTTCTGGGAAGTCACGTGCGCTGATGTTCATTGCCTTGGACAAGCTGAACAACCAAGGGTTGAAGCAGGCCATTGTCGTGGTGCCAGAGCGCTCCATCGGCAGCAGCTTTGCCGATGAACCTTTGACCCAGTTTGGCTTTTACTGGGACTGGCAGGTCGCGCCACAGTGGAATTTGTGCAACGCGCCAGGTGCCGACGATGCCAAAGTGGCCAAATCCAAGGTGGATGCCGTTCGCAAGTTTTTGAGCTCAGACGACAAAGTGCTGGTCTGCACCCACGCCACCTTTCGCTTTGCAGTTGACGAGCTTGGTATCCAGTCGTTTGACGACCGCCTGATTGCCATTGACGAGTTCCACCATGTCTCCAGCAATCCAGACAGCATTTTGGGCAGTCAACTCACCGCACTGATCGCCAGAGACAAGGCTCATGTGGTGGCCATGACGGGTTCGTATTTCCGTGGTGACAGTGAAGCCGTGTTGTCGCCGGGGGATGAGTCCAAGTTTGAGACTGTCACCTACACCTACTACGAGCAACTGAACGGCTACACGTGGTTGAAGTCGTTGGACCTCGGCTACTTTTTCTACACGGGTCCTTATGTTGATGCCATTCACAAGGTTCTGGACTCTACCCTCAAGACGATTGTTCACATCCCCAATGTGAACGCACGTGAGAGCCTGAAAGACAAGCAGCGTGAAGTTGAGGAAATCATGCACGGGCTTGGCGAGTGGAAAGGCGTTGACCCGACCACTGGCTTTCACCTGATTGAAACCCCCGAAAGCCGCACACTGAAGGTGGCAGACTTGGTTGACGACAGCGACGCGTCACAGCGCACCAAAGTCCTGTCTTCCCTCAAGGACCCTGCCCACAAGAACAACCGCAGCCACATTGACATCATTGTTGCGCTGGGCATGGCCAAGGAAGGCTTTGACTGGATATGGTGTGAGCATGCTTTGACGGTGGGCTATCGGAGCAGTCTCACCGAAATCGTTCAAATCATCGGCAGAGCAACCAGAGATGCGCAGGGCAAGACCAGTGCACGGTTCACAAACCTGATCGCTGAACCAGCCGCAGACCAATCCCTTGTGACTGAAGCCGTGAACGACATGCTGAAGGCCATTTCAGCTAGTTTGCTGATGGAGCAAGTTCTCGCGCCGCGCTACGAGTTCACCCCCAAGGATGCAGGCCCCAAGGATGGTTTTGACTACGGGCCGGATGGCTACCAGACTGGACGCACCAATGTTGGCGTCAATGAAGCCACGGGGCAGTACCACGTGGAAATCAACGGATTGACTTCACCCGAAAGCAAGGAAGCCACTCGTATCTGTCAGGAAGACCTGAACGAGGTGATCACGACCTTCTTGCAGGACAAAACAACGCTTGAACAAGGTCTGTTTGACAAAGAAAACGTCCTGCCACAGGAGTTGACGCAACTGCGCATGGGGAAGATCGTCCGTGAACGCTACCCTGATCTGAGCGATGAGGACCAAGAGGCGATCCGTCAGCACGCAATAGCGGCGATGAATGTGACGCAGCAAGCCAAGCTGGAAATTTCAAAGACCACAGCAGACGGTGATGCTGAGCAGCAGGGCTCTACCGCCCTGCTAGATGGTGTCAGAAAGTTCGTGAACGTGCGCGACTTGGACATTGAGTTGGTGGACGCCATCAACCCGTTTGAAGCTGCGTATGCGGTGCTGTCAAAGTCCATGGACGAAAAGCTTTTGCGCCAAGTTCAAGCCGCGATTGAATCCAAAAAGGCCAACATCACCGAAGATGAAGCCAGAGACTTAGCGAAACGGGCGCTGGAGTTCAAGAAGGAACGTGGCCGCTTGCCCGACCTTCAGTCAGCCGATGCGTGGGAAAGACGCTTGGCCGAGGGCGTCGCCGCACTGGCACGGTATGTAGCTCAAGCAAAAGCAGCAGAGGCAAAGAAAAACAATGGCTGAACTTAGTGATGACGAACTGTTGGATGCGCTGGGCGTAGAAGTTGCCTCCATCCACACGGCCAGCAGGACTCCGTTTGAAGAACGGATCATTGCTGGATTTAAGGACATTCAGCGGTTTTTTGAAGAGCAAAAACGCTTGCCTGTAAACGCCGAAGGACGAGACATTTTTGAACGACTTTACGCCGTGAGGCTGGACCAGTTGCGCAAGCTGGCCGAAGCGCGGGCGGTTCTGTCAGAGTTTGACACCCATGGTTTGTTGGGTGCCACTGCCTCAGCCAGCACACAGGTTGACGAACTCAGCGAAGAAGCCTTGCTGGCAGAGCTTGGGGTTTCAACCGATGCATCTGCAAACGACGATGACATCACCGTTTTGCGTCATGTGCGCACCAGCACTGAACGACGCGAAGCCGAAGAAATCGCAGACCGAACCCCATGCAAGGACTTCACGAAGTTCAAGCCCTTGTTTGAGCAAGCCGAGCGTGAACTGGGTTCCGAGGTGCGCAAGGCACTCCGCTTTGGCCGTGATGCCACCATTCAAGAACATGACTTCTTCATTCTGGAGGGGCAGTTTGCCTATGTGGCAGAGATGGGCGAGACCATCAAGATGGCCAGTGGCCACAACGATGCCCGGCTGCGGGTGATTTACAGCAACGGAACTGAAAGTAACCTTCTGCTGCGATCCCTGCAAAAGGCACTCTGGAAGGATGACACTGGACGCCGTTTGACCAGCCCAAGCATGGGTCCGTTGTTTTCTGATGAGACAGAGCCAGAAGACATAGAAACGGGGACCATCTATGTGCTGCGTAGTTTGTCCACGCACCCATATGTGGCCGAACACCGTGAGCTCATCCACAAGATCGGCGTCACTGGTGGAAAGGTGGAAATACGCATATCTGGCGCGGACAAGGATGCGACCTACCTCTTGGCAGGCGTTGAAGTGGTAGCCACCTACAAGCTGCACAACGTGAACCGAGTGCGCATGGAAAACCTCTTCCATCGGATTTTCAGCAGCGCCCAGATTGACATCACCATTGATGACCGATTTGGCAACCCAGTGAAGCCAAGGGAATGGTTCCTTGTGCCACTGCAAGTCATTGACGAAGCCGTGGAGCGCATCCTTGATGGCTCAATCACCGAATTCGCCTACGACCCCAAGAAGGCCAGTCTCGTGAGCATTGACTAAAAAGCCAATGGAACCACAGTGGTGGCAGGCACTTTGCCTATCTGTGGTTGTCATTGCAAATCGGTTGGACTGGGCAACGCAAGAACCCCAGACCAAATAACCATGCTTATATTATGGTTATATTAAATACCTCGCAGATAATATTTATTTCACTCGGAGATAATATATTTCTGGATTATTTTCAGCATTATCTATTGACATTTGTTATTCAATTTTATATACTACTTTCACTTTACAGGCAAACCAACTGATTTTCAGGAAAATACCTACGAAATACTAGTCATATATTCTCGCAAGCCATTGGCTTGTCTGTAAAGCGAAGCGAACTCCGATAGGTTTCGGGGGGATAAGAGGTTACAGGCAGTCAAACAGAAAAGGCAGCGGGTAATCTCCTTCAGAAAAGTCCGACATCAGTCGGCATTTTTAGAGGGAGTTAATATGAAAGGTATTCAATTTGCGTATTTAGGTAAGAAGTCAGCCATCACCCAAGCGTTCACCATCAGCAGTGTCCGCGCCACAAAGGGTGCTGCAACGGTTTGTCCACTTGCCACTACATCGGGAACTACCCGTGTTAGCTCAGGCACTGCCCACATGGAAGGGGGTGCAGCATGAGCAAGGTTTACGTCGGCACATACCGCAAATACAACGAAGGTTCATTAAAGGGCGAGTGGCTAGACCTAGCCGACTACGCCGACAAGGACGCTTTTCTGGAGGCGTGCACAGAGTTGCACAGCGATGAAGACGACCCTGAATTGATGTTCCAAGACTGGGAAGACATACCCGCCCGATTTATCGGCGAGTCTCACATTGATGAAAAAACATGGGACTGGTTAGAGCTCAGTGAAGACGAGCGCGAAATCGTTGCCATCTATATGGACGAAGTGGACCAGGACGCCCCTATTGAAACAGCATTGGAATGCTACGAAGGCGAGCATGACAGTGAAGAGGACTGGGCCAGAGACTTCTGGGACCAAACAGGCATGGTCAACCAGCTCCCAGAATTTGCTCAGAACTACATTGACTACGAACAGTTTGCCCGTGATTGCAGATTGGGCGGTGACATCACTTTTGTTGAAAAGGGCCGCAAAGTGCGAGCCTTCCGACACAACTAGAAATTGGCCGATGGGAACGGGTGCCGCATCACTGATGCGGTGTCCTGCCAAAAGCCATGCGTGTCAACAGTGTAGGTTCACCGTTGCACAAAAAAAGACCAGCAATCATGCTGGCGCATAAAAGGAGAAAACTATGAAAAACAGGAAAAATGCGTCAGGGTTAAGAGCCCAAAACATGGAAACCTACAAAGAGCTGAACAGAGCTTTAGGGCTTATGGGACATCCCATTCATGATGACCTTGGAAAGTTCTCTTCACTAGAGCCATCGGATCAGATGGCAGTTATTGCTTACAGGTGTGCTGTAGACCTTTCAGCTTCTACCAAAGTGTCTATGGAGAAATATGTCGCCTTGAGAGAGGATTTCGGAATGGTTTTGCAAAAGGAAATACCAGACAAAAATGCCCTTATTGAACTCGGCATCATCCTTCATACGGACCCAATGGCTCGTGGTAGAAAGGGAGGAACGGCGCTTGCTATAGGCAAATTTATTGTGGTCAATATGAACAAAATAGATTTGATTTTTGATGTGTAACCCGTTGGCTAACGGCTATCAGATAAGCAGAGAACAGGCGTCAGAAATGGCGCCTGTTTTCATTTGTGCCGGGCATTGTGAAAAAAATTCCACCGGCTATTGACATTTGAAAAATTCCTGTTTTATTGAGTAGTGACAATGTTATGCGTCAGCCAATGTAAACATGAGACCTTCTCTGAACTTGACCTGTAGTGTTTGCACGCTCCCGATTCGCATTGTCTAGGGTGTTCCCCGATGTGGACCGCTTTGGAGCAGAAAGACCGGCCAATCAAACTCACACTGCCCGATAGCCACTCAGTGACTGTCAGCCGAACCAAAGCAGCAGCGGATAACAAAGCCCAACCCAATTCGTGAGAATGGGCACCATGCACAACGAAAGCGAGAGGCTTATTGTTCGGACCGCGCATGGGAGTGGACAAGCACTTGAACCGAACTTGATGTGACCCTTGTAGATGGTCAATCCCGGATAGATGTGGCGCCCACACGAACCCGCGAAAGCCCGAAACCGACTGACCAAAATCAGTGGGTAAGGGAAAAACTTTCCCGGAATCGTGTGGGCAAGTTCTGGGCTGTTTCTATCCGGAAAGCCTGATTTAGCGCCGAAGGCACGGAAAAACCAATCCCAAAAGAGAATAGAACCCAATGCGTAGCAAAGACATGCTTTGCATGGGTCTGGTGAACGATAGTGAACAAAAAAAGGACGGCGGCCACTTTTGCGCAAATTTGCAACTAGGGGCGTGACTTTAGCCAATACCATGTCGCTGCGCCTACAGAAAGCCACAGCAACACGATGAAAACTGCCCCGACACGGCTGCTAGGCTTCGAACCCTTTACCTTTATCCAATCATCTGCTTGGTTTCGGCATTCAGCTAGAACTTCGGGTGGCAGGAGTTTGATGGTTAGCCAGATTAAGCCGGGAAGTAACAGCACATCATCGACATAGCCCAGCACTGGAATGAAGTCGGGAATCAAGTCGATTGGGCTGAGTGCATACGCAACCACAAATATCCCAAGCGCCTTTGCATACCATGGCGTTCGAGTGTGCTTTCCTGCAAACCAAAGCGTCAGTCCATCACGTTTGATTTGCTTGGCCCAAGCCTTTAGGCTGCTGCTGATGCTCTTGATTTCCATGGTCGGTTCGAAAATCCATTAAGTAGCTGGAATACGAGTAGCGGAATTTTTCCCTAGTCTCGCACATCGCATTTACTTGCCGTCCGTCCGAAATCTGGCAAACGGTGTCACCAAAACTTGACTTCGCTTTGCAATGCGTTTGAATGAATGCAGGGGGATGGAAGTCTCGCAAGGTTACCCCATCACATGGCGGAACGCCACTGATGGGTACAGGGCTGAACGCCACTGGTTACTTGATGGGGTTCCCCCATACCCCTTGAAAGCAGCGTGGCGCGGTGCCGCGCGCTCCATAACAAGAAGAACAACGGAGGCGTGAATGAAAGAACCCATCAAGAAAAAAAGACCTGGCCAATCAGGCAGTGCAGACACCAGTGAGTTTGTCCGTCAGGACCGCATTGAGGTCCGCGTCAATCACCACGAAAAAAAACGCATTACCCAACTCAGCATTGAACGCGGCTTTGAGACCACAGCACAGTATGTGCGCACCCAGGCCGTGAACCCCGGTGCAGAGAACCCCAATGCACAGCGTCAGGCGCAATACGCCTGCATGCACCAACTCAACCGCATGGGCACCAACATCAACCAGATTGCGCGCCATCTCAATTCTGGCGGCCAGCCCGATGGTGAAATTCTGTTGGTTTTGGTGAAGCTCTTGGAGCATGCGGAAATGCTCTACGAAAAAGCCAACGCTCAGCCAGCGGGTGCGCCATGATTGTGCGTTTTTTCAAAACTGGCAAGTCTCATGGGGAGGCACCCGTGAACTACCTTTTGCGCTTGCGTGACCATGCGGGTGAACTGCGTGCAGAACTGCCTGAAGTGTTGGAGGGAAATCCACGACTGACCATTGACCTTATCAATGGCATTGCACGCCAGCACAAATTCGCCAGTGGGTGCCTTGCATTCAGGACCGGCGAGCAACCCAGCAAAGCCGAGCTCCACACCATCATTGACCAGTTCAAGGCCGTGGTGGCGCCGGGTCTTGCACCCGATCAGTTCAACAGCTTGTTTGTGTTGCACCGTGAGCAGCCAGACCCCAAGACTGGGCAGTCAGGTTTTCATGTTCATTTCGTCATGCCTATGACCTTTTTGGCAGGCACTACAGCCGATGGCAAAGACATGGCCGGGCGCAGATGGAATCCGCACCCACCAGGAAAGAAGACGATTGAAACCATGGCGTTGTTTACCAAGATGGTGAACCACGAACATGGCTGGTCACAGGTTCTTGAAAAGCCGGGGCGTGTCGGCGTGGACAGTTTCTGGCGCAAAGCGGGCAACACCAGCAACGCGGAGAAAGCGGAACTGTTACGTAAGGAACTGAACAAGGGCATCCGCAGCGGGCAAATCAACAGCCGTGACGAGCTTTGCAGCTACATGGACCAGTTGCTTGGCATGACCATCACACGCACTGGCGCGGACTATGTTTCGGTGAAGTTTCCCAACGCGACAAAGGCCGTGCGTCTCAAGGGGGCCATGTTTGAGAGCGCCACCGATTACACCGCATTGCGTGCAGCGATGGCACAGAAACAGGGAGGCGAAGTGCTTTCCGTCAGTCAATACGCGCACACCGCCGAACGATTGGACACCCTGCTTTCAGAGCGTGCCCACAGCCTGTCAGGTCACAGACCTGCCAGCCAACCCATAACCATTACCAAGGAGAAGAAAAATGGAAGAATTGAAAAAGGACCTAATCTACTTGACCGCCGAGGTGCGCAGCCTAGCAGCGGCCATCCAGTATCTGTCACAGCGCACGGCGTGGAGCGAGACGTGTTTCAAGCAGGTGCAGGAAAGTGGAGCCATGCAAATGACGGAGGCAGTGCGCAAGGTACTCACCGACCACAAAAAGTTGATGTCCCAAGTCAACATTCTGGCCATGCGTCTATCCGCCATGCAGGGGGACAGTGGGGGCAGCTCGGAAGGCGTCCCCTACCAAGCTATGGGCAGACCATCAATGAACAGATAAGGGAACTGGCCATGCAGCTTTTGGAGTGCGAGCCGTGGTCAGCACAGGCCGCGGCCATCATGGCTCAAATCAATGCGCTGGTTGGTCAACGTGAGCAGTTGCCCAAGGGCAGACCAAAGCTTGGGCACAGCTAAGCTGTGCAAGCCAGAATTTAACTACTTTTAACCACATCAAGGGTGGTTAAAAATTAAAACAAACATAAGTTGTTGATTTTAATAGATTATTTTCAATTCACAAAAGACAAATTGATTGGTTGCACCAAAAGCAACCGCCGCCCAGCACCAATGTTTCTGTCATGTTTGTCTTTCAATGAATCAAGCTGGCAGCCTGCACCGCCTGCACAAAGTCTTGCAGCGCCGTCTGGTCGCGGTCGCTGCGCCACAGGCAACGCGTGTCGTAACGCACATCCACATCCTGCAAGGGCACAAACACCGCACCGGCAAGGGCCGATTGCTGCAGGGCTTGCGGCACCAGCGCTGCACCCTGCCCTTGTGACACCAATGACACCACGCTCAGCCAGTGCCGCAACTCGTGCACCACCTGCGGCATCCAGCCCGCGTGCTCGCAGCACTGCAGGATGCGCTCATGGTAATCGGGCGAGACGGTGCGCGAAACCACCACCAGCGATTGCCCCTGCAAATCCTGCAGTCGCAAACTCGGTGCCTGGGCCAAGGGGTGCTTTTCCGGCAGGCACGCCACCAGCGGTTGGCTGGCCACCAGGACTTGCTCAAAGCCGGGGGGCACACGCGGCGTGTGCACAAAGCCCACATCCAGCCGATCGCGCAGCAACTCAGACAACTGCTCGGACGAACTCAACTCGCGCAGCACCAAACGCAAACGCGGGTGGCTGAGCTGGAAACGGCTCAAAATTTGCGGCAAGCCGCAGTACAGCATCGTCCCGGCAAAACCGATCTGCAATTGGCCCGACTGCCCCTCGGCCACATCCCGCGCCTCACGCGCTGCCGCGCTGGCCTGCGCCAGCAGGGCCCGGGCCGCCGGCACAAAGGCTTGCCCCGCAGCGGTCAGCTGCACGCCGCGGCTGTTGCGGGTGAACAAAGTGGCGCCCACCGAGGCCTCCAGCTGCTGGATGTTCAGGCTCAAGGGCGGCTGCGAGATGGCCAGGCGCTGCGCAGCGCGGCCAAAGTGCAGCTCTTCAGCCAGCATCAAAAAGTAACGCAGGTGACGGAATTCCATGAATTCAAAATATATATTGATGAATAGGCAATCAATATTAGACAGCTATTCATGCAGGCCTGACAATCCACCTCAAGACTTTTTAACGGAGACACCTCATGGCCACTTCTAAAAACACCTTCAGCTGGGAAGACCCCTTTCACCTCAGCGCCCAATTGACCGACGACGAGCGTCAGGTCAGCGAAGCCGCCCGCGCCTATTGCCAGGAACGCCTGCTGCCCCGCGTGAAAGACGCCTTCTTGAACGAGACCACCGACCGCGCCATCTTCAGCGAGATGGGCGAATTGGGCCTCTTGGGCGCCACCATCCCCGAACAATACGGCGGTGCGGGCCTCAACTACGTTTGCTACGGCCTGGTCGCACGCGAAGTCGAGCGTGTGGACTCGGGCTACCGCTCCATGATGAGCGTGCAGTCATCCTTGGTGATGGTGCCGATCAACGAATTCGGCACCGAAGCGCAAAAGCAGAAATACCTGCCCAAGCTGGCCCGTGGCGAGTGGGTGGGCTGCTTTGGCCTGACCGAACCCAACCACGGCTCCGACCCCGGCAGCATGATCACCCGCGCCAAGAAGGTGCCCGGTGGTTACAGCCTGTCCGGCGCCAAGATGTGGATCACCAACAGCCCGATCGCCGACGTGTTCGTGGTCTGGGCCAAGGACGACGGCGGCCAAATCCGTGGCTTTATCCTCGAAAAAGGCTGGAAAGGCCTCTCCGCCCCGGCCGTGCACGGCAAGGTGGGTCTGCGTGCCTCGATCACCGGCGAGATCGTCATGGACGAGGTGTTTGTGCCCGAAGAAAACGCCTTCCCCGAAGTGCGCGGCTTGAAAGGCCCCTTCACCTGCCTGAACAGCGCCCGCTACGGCATCGCCTGGGGCGCCTTGGGCGCTGCGGAAGATTGCTTCTTCCGCGCCCGCCAGTACGTGATGGACCGCCAGCAGTTTGGCCGCCCGCTGGCCGCCAACCAGCTGATCCAGAAAAAACTGGCCGACATGCTGACCGAAATCAGCCTGGGCCTGCAAGGCTGCCTGCGCCTGGGCCGCATGAAGGACGAAGGCACCGCTTCGGTGGACCTGACCTCCATCCTCAAGCGCAACAGCTGCGGCAAGGCGCTGGACATCGCCCGTCTGGCACGCGACATGATGGGCGGCAACGGCATCAGCGCCGAATACGGCGTGGCGCGTCACCTGGTCAACCTGGAAGTGGTCAACACCTACGAAGGCACGCACGATGTGCACGCGCTGATTTTGGGCCGCGCCATCACTGGGATTGCGGCTTTCTCGAACTGAAGGCCGACACACCCAGCCACCAAGCTCTTCCGGGCATGCCCCCGTCAAAGCCTGGTGGCTTTACCCAACTTCACCTGGACGGTCTTGACCAACCCAGCTGTGGCACACTACATTTACTAACCTAATGGTCAGTAAATGAACGCCCCCGCCACCCCCATTCCACACAAGCGCGAACGCCGCAAAGAAGCCCGCCCCGGTGAACTGCTGGAGGCGGCGCTTGACCTGTTTGTGGAGAAAGGCTTTGCGGCCACCCGTGTCGAAGAAGTGGCCCAGCGGGCAGGCGTCTCCAAGGGCACGCTGTTTTTGTACTTCCCGACCAAGGACGAGCTGTTCAAGGCGGTGGTGCGCGAGAACCTGGTTAAACACCAGACCGAGGGCGCCGAAGAAATCCTGCGGCACGAAGGCAGCGCAGGCGCATTGCTGGAATACCTGATGCTTGAATGGTGGCGACGTTACGGTGCCACCAAGGCCTCGGGGATCACCAAGCTGATCATGAGCGAAGCCAACAACTTCCCGGAGCTGGCCCGTTTCTTCCAGGAAGAAGTGGTTGCGCCAGGGCACGCCATGATCCTCGCCGTATTGCAGCGGGGTCTGGACCGTGGGGAGTTTCGCCCTGTTCGCCTGGATCTGGTGGTGCACTCGGTGATCACACCTCTGCTGTATCTGATCATGTGGAAACACTCCATGGGCCCTTGCTGCCCACCCAGTGAACACATCGATCCCGAACAATTCATTTCCCAACACGCCCAGCTGCTGGTGCGTGGTTTGTCTATTGCTTGATCTGCCATGAAAAAATCAAAAATCTGGATCTTGTCGGGTGTGGCCATCGCGGTGCTGGTGGTCGGAGGTGCCCGTCTGCTGAGTCAGCGCAAAGCGGCCAGCGCCCCAGCAGCAGCCACAGCGGCTGTCACGCCCGTGATGGAGCTGGCCAGCACCGATGTGCTGACCATCAAAACCCAGGCCCTGGCCTTGGGCCTGCCCGTGTCGGGTGCCCTCAAGGCCACGCAAAGCGCCTTCATCAAGGCCCGCGTGGCGGGTGAGCTGGTGACCTTGAATGTGCGCGAAGGCGATGCGGTGCAAGCCGGTCAGGTCGTGGCCCGCGTGGACCCCACCGAATACCAGGCCCGCCAGCGCCAGGCACAGCAACAGGCCGATTCGGCCAAAGCACAAGTGGACATCGCCCAGCGCCAGTACGACAACAACAAGGCCCTCGTGGACCAGGGCTTCATCTCGCAGACCGCCTTGATCACGTCGCAAGCCACTTTGAACGGCGCCAAGGCCACCTACATGGCCGCCGTGGCGGCACTGGATGTGGCCAACAAAGCGCTGGACGATGCCAGCCTGAACGCCCCTTTTGCAGGCCAGATTGCCCAACGCCTGGCGCAAGCTGGAGAGCGTGTGGCGATCGACGCCCGCATTGTCGAGGTCGTGAACCTCTCGCAACTTGAATTGGAAGCCGCCCTGCCCGCCAGCGATGCCACGCAGGTGCGCGTGGGCATGAAAGCACAGCTGCAAGTCGAAGGCCTGAGCGCCCCGGTGGAAGCCCGCGTTCTGCGCATCAACCCCAGCGCCCAAGCGGGCAGCCGCAGTGTGCTGGTCTACCTGGGCGTGGCTGGCCGCGACGGTTTGCGCCAGGGCCTGTTTGCCGAAGGCGCACTGGGCACCCAGACGGTGCAGGCCATGGCCGTGCCCGTCAGCAGCGTGCGCACCGACAAACCACAAGCTTATGTGCAGGTGCTGGAAAACAACGCGGTGCGCCATGTGACCGTGAAAACCGGTGCACGCACCGAAGTTCAAGGCCAGACCCTGGTGGCCGTCGAAGGCCTGCGCGAAGGCGCCCAAGTGCTGGCCGCCAGCGCAGGTGCTGTGCGCGAAGGCGTGCAGGTCAAGTTCACGGCTGCGGCCCAGTAAAAGGCGCACAGCATGTGGTTCACCCGTGTCAGTCTGAAAAACCCCGTCTTCGCCACCATGGTCATGCTGGCCCTGGTGGTGTTGGGCGTGTTTGCCTACCAACGCCTCAAAGTTGACCAGTTCCCCAACATCGACTTTCCGGTGGTGGTGATCAGCACCGAATACCCCGGCGCCTCACCCGAAATTGTCGAGAGCGAAGTCTCCAAAAAGATCGAAGAAGGCGTCAACTCGATCGCGGGCATCAACGCACTGACCTCGCGCAGCTACGAAAACCAGTCGGTCGTGGTGATCGAATTCCAGCTGCACATCGATGGCCGCAAGGCCGCCGAAGACGTGCGCGAAAAAGTCGCGTCCATCCGCCCCACCCTGCGCACCGAAGTCAAGGAACCCAAGGTGCTGCGTTTTGACCCCTCCAGCAAAGCCATCTGGTCGCTGGCGGTGGTGCCGGACAAAACCCAGGCCAAAGTGCCCACTGCGGTGGAGATGACCAACTGGTCCGAGCAGGTTCTGAAAAAGCGCCTCGAAAACGTGCGCGGCGTCGGCTCTGTCACGCTGGTGGGCGGCACCCGCCGCGAGATCAACCTGTACCTGCAACCTTCGGCCATGGAGGCGCTGGGCATCACCGCCGACCAGGTGGTGGCTGCCGTGCGCAATGAAAACCAGGACTTGCCCGTGGGCGCGATCCGCTCGGTCGAGCACGAGCGCATGGTGCAGATCGAGTCGCGCATGAAGCGCCCGGAAGACTTTGGCCAGATCATCGTGGCCCGCAAAGGCGGCTCGCCTGTGCGCCTGTCGCAAGTGGCCACCGTGCAGGATGGCGCGCAGGAGATCGACTCCCTGGCGCTCTACAACGGCCAGCGCACCTTGCTGCTGTCGGTGCAAAAGTCACAAGATGAAAACACCATCCAGGTCATCGACGGCCTGGTCAAGACCGTGGCCGAGCTGCAAAAACAGCTGCCCCCCGGTTTGCGGCTGGAGCCCATCACCGACAGCTCGCGCCCCATCCGCGTGGCGGTGGACAACGTGCGCCGCACCCTGATCGAGGGCGCCATCCTGACGGTGCTGATCGTGTTCCTGTTCCTGAACTCCTGGCGCTCCACCGTCATCACCGGCCTGACGCTGCCAATCTCGCTGATCGGCACCTTCATGTTCATGAACATGTTCGGCTTCACCATCAACATGATCACGCTGATGGCTTTGAGTCTGTGCGTGGGCCTGCTGATTGACGACGCCATTGTGGTGCGCGAAAACATTGTGCGCCATGTGCAGATGGGCAAGAACGCCTACGACGCCTCGATGGAAGGCACACAGGAAATTGGCCTGGCCGTGCTGGCGACCACCTTGTCCATCGTGGCGGTGTTTTTGCCCATCGGCTTCATGGAAGGCATCATCGGCAAGTTCTTCCACGAGTTCGGCATCACCATCGTCGCGGCCGTGGGCATCTCGATGTTTGTGAGCTTCACGCTCGACCCCATGTTGTCCAGCGTCTGGCACGATCCGAGCATCGAAGAACATGGCAAACGCCACGCCCCCGTGACGCTGTACGACAAGACCATTGGCCGCGTGACGCATTGGTTTGACACCGGCACCGACAAGCTGTCGGACGGTTACCAGAAAATCCTGGCCTGGTCGCTGGTGCACAAGCGCAAGACCGTGCTCATGGCCATCGGCGTGTTCGTGACCAGCATCTTCATGGTGCCGCTGCTCGGCACCGAGTTCGTGCCCAAGGCCGATTTTTCTGAAACCAGCGTGAACTTCCAAACCCCCGTGGGCAGTTCACTCGAAGCGACCGAAGCCAAAGCGCGTCAGGTGGAAAGCATCATCCGCGAGTTCCCCGAAGTGCGTTACACCGTGGCCACGCTCAACACCGGCAATGCGCTGGGCAAGAACAACGCCAGCATCTATGTGCGACTGGTCAACCGCAAAGACCGCCAGCGCAGCGTGGACCAGATGTCGGCCGCCCTGCGCGAGCGCTTGCAACAAGTGCCGGGCATCACCGTCACCCATGCCGGTTTGCTCGATGCCGTGGGCGGCAACAAACAAATCGAGTTCTCGCTGCAAGGGCCCGACCAGCGCGAGCTGGAACGCCTGACCCTGCTGGCCATGGACAAGCTGCGCAACATTCCTGGCCTGGTGGATCTGGACTCCAGCGTCAAAGCCAACAAACCGACCATTGGCGTGCAAGTGCTCAGCACCTCGGCGTCTGACCTGGGTTTGGGCACCGGCCAGTTGGCCGGGCCGCTGCGCACCCTGGTGGCCGGGCAAACCGTGGGCAACTGGCGCGCCCCCGACGACCAGACCTACGACGTGAACGTGCGCCTGACGCCAGACGCCCGCAACAACCCGCAAGACCTGGAACGCCTGCCCTTTGCCCTAACAGCCGCAGATGGCAGCACCCGGATTGTCCGTTTGGGCCAAGTGGCCAAGGTCACCGAAAGCACTGGCTCCAACCAGATCAACCGCCGCGACCTGACGCGCGAAGTGGCGATCAACGCCAACGTTTACGAGCGCGCAGCCGGTCAGGTTTCGGGCGACATCAAGACCGTGCTGGAAAACCTGAACCTGCCCCCAGGCTACCGCTTCCAGTTTGGCGGCTCCACCAAGAACATGGCCGAGTCCTTTGGCTACGCCCTGTCGGCCCTGGCGCTGGCCATCATCTTCATCTACATGATCCTGGCCAGCCAGTTCAAGAGCTTTTTGCAGCCGCTGGCCCTGATGACCGCCCTGCCCCTGACGCTGATCGGCGTGGTGCTGGCCCTGATGGTGTTCCGCTCCACCCTGTCGATGTTCTCCATCATTGGCGTGATCATGCTGATGGGCCTGGTCACCAAGAACGCGATCTTGCTGGTGGACTTCGCCATCCGCGCCCGAGAAGATCAGACGGACACGGACGGCCGCCGCATCCCCGGCATGGCACGCAGCGAAGCGCTGCTCATGGCCGCCAAAGTGCGTTTGCGCCCCATTTTGATGACCACGCTGGCCATGATTTTTGGCATGGTGCCCCTGGCCTTTGCCCTGACCGAAGGCTCCGAGCAGCGCGCCCCCATGGGGCAGGCCGTGATCGGCGGCGTCATCACGTCTTCTCTGTTGACCTTGGTGGTCGTGCCAGTGGTGTATTGCTACATGGACGATCTGGCGCAGTGGCTGCGACGCAAGGCCGGTCTGGCCTCTGCGCGTCATGGCGCTGCGGGGTCAGACCGGTAAAATCGGACAGATATTGGAAACCCCCTCTGGAGTAAAAAAAATGGATCTGAACCAGGCCCGCTTCAACATGATCGAACAGCAAATCCGCCCCTGGGAAGTGCTGGACCCACAAGTGCTGAACTTGCTGTCGGTGGTTCGTCGTGAAGACTTCACCCCCCTGGCCCACAAAGCCCTGGCTTTTGTGGACATGGAAATCCCCCTGGGCGCTGCCGCCAATCAGGTCATGCTGGCGCCCCGCGTGCAAGCCCGCCTGCTGCAAGAGCTGGCCCTGAAGAAAACCGACAAAGTGCTGGACATCGGCACCGGCTCTGGCTTCATGGCCGCCCTGATGGCCCACCAGGCCAACAGCGTGCTGAGCCTTGAAAGCGATGCCCATCTGGCGGCGCAAGCCCAGGCCAACCTGCAAAAAGCCGGCGTCAGCAACGTCACCGTGCGCACCGCAGATGGCAGCCAAGGCGCACCGGCTGACGCCCCTTTTGACGCGATCTTGCTCAACGGTTCCGTGGCCCAGGTGCCTTCGGCCTTGCTGCAACAACTCAAAGTCGGCGGCCGTCTGGTGGCCATCGTCGGTGACTAGCCCATGATGCGCGCCACCGTGGTCAGCCGCACCAGCGACAGCAGCTTCACCACCACCGAGCCCTGGGACTGCAACGCACCCCGACTGAATGGCTTCACCGAGTCTTCACGCTTCAGCTTCTGAGCCCCATGCAACAGATCACGCCTGCACAACTGAACGACTGGGTTGCACAGCAATCGAGCCGCCCCGTGCTGCTGGATGTGCGCGAGGCCTGGGAGCTTCAAACCGCCAGTGCCCGGCCAGACAGCCTGGACCTGGTGCACATGCCCATGCAAACCATTCCGGCTCGGCTCAACGAGCTGGACGCCTCACGCCCCATCGCTTGTTTGTGCCACCACGGTGCGCGCAGCCAGCAAGTGGCCCACTTCCTGGCCCAGCAAGGCTTTGAGGTGGTCAATGTGGCCGGCGGCATCCATGCCTGGTCCTTGCAACTCGACCCCACTGTTCCCCTGTATTGAGCTTTGCTTAACCATCTGCCTTCCAGAAAGATCCCCATGCAGCACAACCGCTCATCGTCCACTTTGTTCAAACGCTTGCCACTGGGCCTGATGGTGTCCCTGGCCTTGACCGGTGCCAGCCAGGCACAAAGCCTGGTCGACATGTACGAGATGGCCAAGGGCTATGACGCGGGGTATCAAGCGGCGAAATCACAGTTTCTGGCCAACCAGGCCAAGGCCGATCAGGGCAAGGCTGCATTGCTGCCCACCGTGAACTTGGGCGGTGGTGCAACACGATCAGATCGTTCGCAAGATCCACGCACTTACTTTGATCCCGTCGCGAAAACCGTTAACTCCAATTACAACTACACCACACAAACAGCAGGCATCAACGCAACTCAGCCACTGTACCGCCCCGCCAACCTGGCCAGCTACCAACAAAGTCAGAAAGCCCTCGAAGTCGCCCAAGCGGCATTGAACCAAGCCGAACAAGACCTGATCGTGCGCACCACGCAGGCTTATTTCGAAGTGCTGGCCGCCCAGCAAAGCCTGACCTTTGTACAAGCGCAAAAAGCCGCCGTGGCCGAACAACTGGCCAGCGCCAAGCGCAACTTTGAAGTCGGCACATCGACCATCACCGACACCCGTGAGGCCCAGGCCCGCTATGACCTCGTCATTGCACAGGAAATCGCCGCAGACAACGACCTGCGGGTGAAAAAGGTGGCCCTGGAATTGCTGGTGGGCAAAGCCGATGTCGCACCCTTGAGTCTGAACGCACAAGCCAAGCTGCCTCCCGTTACCGGTGCCAATGCCGAAGAGTGGATGGCACAAGGCGAGCAATCGCACCCGGCCATCCAGCAGGCCCGCATCAACCTGGACATTGCCAAACTCGAAACGGCCAAAGCAGAAGCCGGTCACAAGCCCACAGTCGACTTCACTCTGGGCTACAACGCACAGAAAAACCTGAACGGTACATCCGTCGCGGCCCTCTCAACCAACAACCAGATCACCATCGCCAGCGCAGGCATCACCGCCAACTTGCCCATCTTTGCAGGCTTTGCCACCCAGAACCGCGTTCGTGAAACGCTGGCCCTGGAAGACAAGGCCCGCAACGACCTGGAGGGCGCACAACGCCAGGTGGCACAGGCCACCCGCACCGCCTACCTGGGCCTGCAATCGGGTCTGGGTCAGGTCAAGGCCCTTGAAGCCGCCGAAGCCTCCAGTCAGGCGGCGCTGGACGCCAACAAGCTCGGCTACCAGGTGGGTGTGAAGGTCAACATCGATGTGCTCAACAGCCAAAGCCAGCTGTACCAGACCAAGCGCGATCTGGCCAAGGCACGTTATGACGTGCTGCTGGGTCAGCTCAAGCTGCGCCAGGCCAGCGGTGTCCTCAAAGCCGAAGACCTGCAAAGCATCAACGCCTTGCTGCAGAAATAATCGGTCAATGACGTGGAGGTCGGAGCTTCAGCTCCGACTTGGGGCTTGGGCCCAGTCCCGTGTCGGGGCTGAAGCCGCCGACCTACACCGCCTTCAATGCACTGACGAGTGCCTGCGCATAACGGTCGGCTGCACCGCGACTTTGCGCAACCATGTCCAGGCCCGCTTGTTGCGCCCGCGCCAGCGCAGCGCGGTCGTTCAGCCAGGCCAGCGCCTGGTCCAACGCACCGTCCATGCCGGCCACACGTTGTGCAGCGCCAGCCGCCTCGGCCTGACTTGAGGCCTCGGCAAAGTTGAAGGTGTGTGGCCCCATGATGATGGGACAGCCAAAGGCGGCGGCCTCGATCAGGTTTTGGCCACCCAGCGGCATGAAACTGCCCCCCAGCAAGGCCATGTCGGCCGCATGAAAGTACTGTGGCATCTCGCCCAGGCTGTCGCCCAGCCAAACCTGCACGGCCGATGCGGCCTCAGCCCATGCTTGGCCATCCACAGGCAAAGCGCTGCGCCTGAAGATCGACCAGCCCCGCGCCTGCACCAATTGGTGCACTTCATCAAAGCGCTGCGGATGACGCGGCACCAGCAGCCACAAAACGCCCGCATCGGCAAAGGCTTGCGCACGCCAGGCGTTGGAGGCCAAGGCATTGAGCCACAAAGCCTCTTCGCCTTCGCGGGTGCTGGCCAGCATGACGACGGGCCGACGCTGGCCCTGGCGTGTCCATTGCACACGCCACTGCTGCGCACGCGAGAGCGCTTGCGGCTGCGGCTTCACATCGAATTTGAGGTTCCCCAGCACAGCCTCGACCCGAGCGCCCAAGGCACTCAAGCGCTGCGCATCGGCATCGGACTGCGCCAGCACGCCCGCCAAACCCCGGTAGGCAGGCCCTGACAGCCAGGCCCAACGCTTGGCCGAACGCAGCGACTTGTCATTGAGCCGGGCATTGACCAGGTACAAAGGCACCGCTTGCTGTTGGCACGCCTGTACCAGCGAAGGCCAGACTTCGGTTTCCATCAACAGGCCGCAACGCGGGCGGTAGTGCCGCAAGAAGCGGCGCGTGGCCTCGGGCGTGTCCCAAGGCAACCAGGCTTGCACATCGCCCGCTTGCAACAGGCTCTGGCCCTGCGCCCAACCGGTGGCGGTGCTGTGTGTCAACAACAAGCGCATGCCCGGCAAGCGTTGGCGCAAAGCGTCGATCAACAAGCCCGCCGCACGGGTCTCGCCCAAGGACACAGCATGCACCCAGACAGCGCCGGGCTGCGGTGCGGTGGTGTCGTAGCACCCAAAGCGCTGCGGCACCTGGTGCAGATAACCGGGCTCCTGCTGGCCACGGCGTTGCAGCTTGCGACGCAGCAAAGGCTGCAAACCGCGCATCAACAGGCCATAGGCCACAAGCGACAAGCGCTCGACCCCAGACATGACCGGTTGCGGCACGGCAGTCAACGCTCAAGCACCTGCAAACAGCTGCGCGTACACGCGGCCAATGCCTTCGGCTTCTTTGGCCAAAGAGAAGTTCTCGACCACACGCTGACGGGCTGCCTGGCCCATGCGCAGAGCTTGCTCGCGGTCGCTCAAGACCTTGAGCACGGCTTGCGCCAGCCCCGGCGCATCGCCGGTGTCCACCATCTCGCCCGTCAGGCCGGGAATGGCCAATTGGTCAAACGCGCCGGTGCGCGAACACACCAAAGCACACTCGGTGGCTGCGGCCTCAAACGGCGTGAGGCCAAACGGTTCGTAACGCGGACAGGCCACGCACAGCAAGCAACGCTGGTACCAAAGGTGCACTTCGCCTGCAGGGACTTCGCCCAGAAAGACGATGCGATCGGCCAGGCCTGCCGCAGCAATTTTGGCTTTGAGTTCGTCCTGATAGGCCTGGTGTTTGGGCTGGGCCAAACCGGCGATCACCGCCGTGGCGCCAGGCAATTGCGGCAAGGCTTCGATCATCGCATCCACAAACACATCGCTGCCTTTGTCAGGCCGCACACGACCAAACACGCCGATGCCGTACTCGCCGGGCAAGCCCGAGTCTTTCCAGGCCGTGCGTTTGTCGGCGGGCGGCGAAAACCGCGACAGGTCAATGCCGTGCGGCACCACCGCTGTGGTATTGGGCACAAACGAAGCGGCCAAGGGCGTGGTGGAAATCACCGCGTCCATTTTGGAAATCAACCAACGCGGAAACGCGCCGTGCAGGTGCTGGGCCGCCGAGGTGAACACCAGCTTGATGGGCAAACGCAGCACATCGCGCGCGAAGATCGCCGCCATCATTTCCGGATCGCGGCGCACATGCCAGATGCGAAACGCCCGGCCCTCGGGCGGCTTGCGCGAGAGTTGGATGGCCTCGCGCAGCGTCGTGCCGTCGATGCCGTTGGACATGCGCGTGCCGCAAAACCCCAGGCGCCACTGGTGCGCCTGCAAGGGCACCAGCGCATTGATGGTGGCCGACACGCCGGTGTAGCGCTCTTTGAGGTTGAAGACGATGACCTCGGGGTCCTGGCTGAGCACGGCGTTGGCTGGATTCATCTCGGGCTTTCGGTGAAGCGTTTTCAGTGAGCGGCAGCGCCGATTTGCGCATCAGACTTGACCGAGCGCAACAAGGCCAGCATATCGGCCTCAATGCGGTGCAGCGCGGCTTCGGTCTGGCCTTCAAAGCGCAGCACCAGCACAGGCGTGGTGTTCGAGGCGCGGATCAAACCAAAGCCATCGGGCCAGTCCACGCGCAGGCCGTCGATGTCGGACACCTGGGCGGGCGCACGGAAGGTGCTGCCGGCCTTGGCCTGCAAGGCGCGGGTCACACTGTGCGGCTCGCCTTCGGCGCAAGCCACATTCAGCTCGGGGGTGCTGAAGCTGCTGGGCAGCGCATTGAGCACCACGTTGGCATCGGGACTCTTGCTCACGATTTCCAGCAAACGGCAACCCGCATAGGTGCCATCGTCAAAACCGTACCAGCGCTCTTTGAAAAAGATGTGGCCGCTCATCTCGCCGCCCAGGGGGGCTTGGCCGCCAGCGGCCTCGACCTCTTTCATCTTGGCCTTGATCAGCGAATGGCCGGTTTTGTACATCAGAGGCTGGCCGCCTGCAGCCGCAATGGCCGGGGCCAGACGCTGCGAGCACTTCACGTCAAACAGGATGGTGCCACCGGGCACGCGGCTGAGCACATCCTCGGCAAACAGCTGCATCTGGCGGTCAGGGTAAATGTTGTTGCCGTCTTTCGTGACGATGCCCAGGCGGTCGCCGTCGCCGTCAAAGGCCAGGCCCAATTCAGCGTCCGTGGTCTTCAGGGCGTTTATCAGGTCTTGCAGGTTTTCAGGCTTGCTGGGGTCGGGGTGGTGGTTAGGGAACTCGCCATCGACCTCGCTGAACAGCTCAATCACTTCGCAGCCCAGGGCACGGAAGATGCCCGGCGCCGATGCCCCGGCAATGCCGTTGCCCGAATCGACCACGATCTTCATGGGGCGGGCCAGACGGATGTCGCCCACGATGCGCTGGGTGTAATCGACCAGCACGTCCAGGTGCGAGACGCTGCCACCGGCCTTGAGTTGCCAAGTCTCGCTTTCCATCATCTGGCGCAGAGCCTGGATCTCGTCACCATAAATGGCACGGCCTGCCAGGACCATCTTGAAACCGTTGTAGTCCTTGGGGTTGTGGCTGCCGGTCACCTGAATGCCGCTTTGGCACGCCGTGTTGGCCGCAAAGTACAACATCGGCGTGGTGGCCATGCCGATGTCGATCACACGAACGCCTGCCGCCACCAGGCCACGGATGAGCGCTGCCGACAAGGACGGTCCGCTCAAACGGCCATCGCGCCCCACCGCTACCGTGGTCTGCCCCTCGGCCAGCGCCACGGTACCAAAGGCCTTGCCCAAGCCTTCTGCGACCTGCTCGTTCAAGGTGGTAGGCACAATGCCCCGGATGTCATAGGCTTTGAAAATCGAGGGGGTGACTTGCATGGTGCAGAGCATTCAAAAGGCTTAAAAAGAAAGTCTGTTCCCGAGGGGAAAGAGCGACTTGCAGATTCTGCCCGCATTGTAGGCGTCGCCGATTCGAAACCGGCCCGAAACCGCCGGGAGCGCAGACCCGGTGGCCAGTCCAGCGCTGCCGCGGTCTTCCCGCACGCCCTTTATCGTCACATCGCCTACCTTGTCATCCCGCACTGGATGCGGGACATGCGCTCCTCACGCTTGCCGTTAACATGACCCACAACCGCGCGAACCCACCCTGAACTGGAAAGCCCCTCATGACCGCCTGGAACCGCCTTCACATCGACAGCCCCTTGGGCAACATGACCCTGGCGGCCAGCGAACTCGGACTGTGCGGCGTGTGGTTCGATGGCCAGCGCCACGGCCCCAGCCCCGCGCAAATGGAGGGCTGGACGCTCGCACCTGGGCACCCGCTGCTTCTGCAAGCGGCCGAGCAACTGCAGACCTACTTCGCAGGCCAGCGTCAAAGCTTTGACCTGCCTCTGGATTTGTCACATGGCACAGCATTTCAACAATCGGTTTGGCAGGCCTTGCGCCAGGTCAGCTGCGGACAACACCAAAGCTATGGCGACCTGGCCAGACAGCTGAACAAGCCCAAAGCCATGCGTGCGGTCGGCGCTGCAGTGGGACGCAACCCGATCAGTATCATCGTGCCTTGCCACCGCATCCTGGGTGCAGGTGGTCAGCTCACCGGCTATGCAGGCGGCTTGTGGCGCAAAGAAGCCCTCTTGCGTCTGGAGGGTCATCTCATGGCCATGTCCGCGCCAACGACATCCTCGCTTTTTCCTGAATGAATACTTCACATGCCAAAGGCTGGCTGGCCGATTTCCTGGTGCTGGCCGCCATCTGGGGCTCGTCCTTTTTGTTCATGCGCCTGGCGGCGGTAGAGCTGGGGGCACTGCCCACAGCGGCCATACGGGTGGCCATTGCTTCGGCCTTTTTGTTGCCTCTGATGCTGGCCAAAGGCCACTGGCCGGCCCTGCGGGAACACTGGAAGCCGGTGCTGTTTGTGGGGGTGCTCAACAGCGGTATTCCGTTTGCCCTGTATTCCTTTGCAGTGGTCCACATCACCACAGGCTTTTCGTCCATCCTGAACGCCACGGTGCCGCTGTTTGGCGCGCTGGTGGCCTGGCTCTGGCTGGGCGACAAACCCAGCCTGTCGCGCAGTGTGGGTCTGGCCATCGGCTTTGGCGGCGTGCTGCTGCTGGCCGGTGGACAGGCCAGCTTCAAACCCAATGCCTCGGGCATTGCCCCGGCCTGGGCGGTGCTGGCCTGCCTGGCCGCCACCACCTGCTATGCGCTGTCGGCCAGCTTCACCAAAAAGCACATCCCCAGCCTGCCACCACTGGTCACAGCCACCGGTAGCCAATTGGGGGCCACCCTGGCCCTGGTGCTGCCTGCGCTGTGGTTCAGGCCCGAGCACTGGCCCAGAGCCTCGGTCTGGTGGTCTTTGCTCGCCGTGGGCGTGCTGTGCACTGGGGTGGCCTACATTTTGTATTTCAAGCTGATCGAAAGCGCCGGGCCTGCGCGCGCGCTGACGGTCACATTTCTGGTGCCGGTCTTTGCCATCGCCTATGGCGTGCTGTTTCTGGGCGAAACCGTCACCGCATGGATGCTGCTGTGCGGCGCGGTGATTCTGGCGGGCACAGCCCTGTCCAGCGGACTGGTCAAGCTGCCGGGGCGTTGAAGCGGCCCAGCGTCGGACCTGAAGGTACCGACCTACAAGGACCTGGAGCAGGCCGATGGCTTTAGCCCCGGCGTGAACATTTTCAAAGGCCGCACGCGCTGCACATCCCGCGCACGCAGCTGTCCGCATCCACCGTCCACATCCTGCCCAGCCGACTGGCGCAGTTTGGTCAGCACGCCACGCTGGTGCAAGGTGCGGGCAATCTCGGCAGCGCGTTCCCAGCTGGGCCGCGCATAAGGCAGATCGGGCACCGCGTTGTAGGGGATCATGTTCATCAGTGCGTACTTGCCCTTGAGCAAACGCACGATGCCGTCGATCTCTTCGGCGCTGTCATTCACCCCCTCAATCAAGGTCCACTGGTACTGGATCGGGTAGCCCGTGGCGCGGGCATACACCTCGCCCGCCTCCACCAAATCTTGCGGGTCAAAGCGCGGGGCTCGCGGCAGCAACTGCGCTCTTAAATCTGCCCGGGTCGTGTGCAACGACAAAGCCAGCGCAGGTTTCACGCGGCCTTGCGGCAATCGTTCAAACACCCGCACATCGCCCACGGTCGAAAACACCAGATTCTTGTGCCCGATGTTGCCCACCGTGCCCAAAAGGTCAATGGCCTCCAGCACCGCGTCCAGGTTGTGCGAAGGCTCGCCCATGCCCATGAAGACGACTTTTTTGACAGGCCTGAGCGTGCGTGCCAGCGCCACTTGCGCCACGATTTCGGCACTGCCCACCTGGCGGATCAGGCCTTCGCGGCCCGTCATGCAAAACACACAGCCCACTGCGCAGCCCACCTGGGATGAAACGCACAGGCCATCGCGCGGCAACAACACGCTCTCAACGGTTTGGCCATCTTGCAGACCCACCAGCAAACGGGCCGAACCGTCTTGTCCCGGGTGCTGCTCACGCAGGGTAGCCAGGTCCGTCAAAGACGCACTCAACGCCGGCAGCACATCGCGCACCGCCGTGGGCATGAAGCTCGCTAGCGGTCTGCGTCCGCTGTCTTGCGGCTTGGCCTGCGTCCACAGGCGCAGCACGCGCTGCTCGTGGCGCTCGTTCGCGCCCAAGCCGCGCAAATGGTCACGGATGTCCTGAATGCTGTGGATAGCCATCAGTAATGCGGCGGGATCTCGTCACGCAGATTGCGCATCTCGGCGCCACCGCCCGACTCGGGCAAGCGGTCACGCATCTGACGCAGCTCCACGATCAGCGCATCAATTTGCTGCTGCTGACGGTACACCTGCGCGTTGAGCTGGTCCAGCAGGTCTTCGGTGAAACCGGCCTTGATCTCCAGATCGATCAGGCGGTTTTCAATAGGGGTTGGAATGTCCATGGGCTGTATTGGACATGATTTTTAGAGCCACCAGGAGCCGGAGATAATCTTGTCCATGATCAAACTCCTGGTTGGCTTGGGCAATCCTGGCCCTGAATACGAAGACACCCGCCACAACGCCGGTTTCTGGTGGATCGATGCCGTGGCCCGCGAACTCAAGGTCTCGCTGGTGCCCGAGCGCAGCTACCACGGCCTGATGGCACGCACCACCGTCAAAGGCCAGACGGTGTGGCTGCTTGAACCCCAAACCTTCATGAACTTGTCGGGCAAGTCGGTGGGCGCCTTGGTGCGCTTTTTCAAGATCGAGCCACAGGAAATATTAGTGGCACACGACGAGCTGGACATCGCCCCCGGCGAAGCCAAACTCAAGCGCGGCGGCAGCCATGCCGGGCACAACGGTTTGCGCGACATCCATGCCCAGCTGGGCACGGCCGACTACTGGCGTTTACGCATTGGCGTGGGCCACCCTGGCGTCAAATCCGAAGTGGTCAGCTGGGTGCTGAAAAAACCGATGGCCGAACACCGCCACGCCATCGAGGACAGCATTGCGCGTTCTGTGAAAGCATTGCCTTTGCTGCTGGAAGGCGAGATGGAAAAGGCCATGGCCCTGATCCACACCAGCAAGCCTCCACGCCCGAAGCCGCCCAAGCCCCCAAAAACGGCACCCGCCGAACCAAGCTCTGCGGTTTTAAAACCTTGAATGGCCACGTTCTGATGCCCAAGTGGACTCAATGCCCCTGCAAGCGACGGTATTTGGCCCAAAGGGACTCTGAGGTCTCCACGTGTTGCGGATTGACAGGAATGCACGCCACGGGACAGACCTGCACGCATTGAGGTTCCTCAAAATGTCCGACGCATTCGGTGCATTTGGATGGGTCAATTTCGTAAATTTCCGGTCCCAGATAGATGGCCTGATTGGGGCACTCGGGTTCGCACACATCGCAGTTGATGCATTCGTCGGTGATCATCAACGCCATGTGGAGGGCTCCGCAAAATTCGCAATCGGGTTCATGCGTCCGATTATCGGTGAGCGGCAACAACCGGCTTTCTGGCAGGGCTGTTGCCGAATCAGTGAATTCCACAAGATCACAAGGGTTCACAGGCTCTGCACCTAAAATAGATGGGTGGAATACATCATGAACGCCGACCTGCACTGCCATTCCGTTGTCTCTGACGGTACCCTCACCCCCGAAGTCCTGGCCGAACGTGCGAAAGCCAATGGCGTTGAACTTTGGGCCTTGACCGATCACGATGAAGTGGGCGGCCAGGACCGCGCACTGGCTGCAGCCCGCGCTTGCGGCATGCCTTACCTGACTGGCACCGAGATTTCGGTCACCTTCGCCAATCAGACGGTGCACATTGTGGGCTTGGGCTTTGACGCCCACAACACCACCTTGATCGAAGGTCTGCGCCGCACCCGGGGTGGCCGCAGCGAACGGGCACAAGAGATGTCCGACAGCCTGGCCAAGGCCGGCATCCTCAACGCTTACGAAGGTGCACTGCAATACGTGGGCAACCCCGAGCTGATCTCGCGCACCCACTTTGCGCGCCATTTGGTGGACACCGGCGTCTGTGCAGACACCCCGGAAGTGTTTCGAAAATTCCTGACCGAAGGCAAACCTGGCTATGTCCCGCACCGCTGGGCCCGCCTGCAGGACGCAGTGCAGTGGATCACCGGTGCAGGCGGGATGGCCGTGATCGCCCACCCGGCGCGCTACGGTTTCACGCCCAACGAAGAGTACGCCCTGTTCAGCGAATTCAAAACACACGGCGGACGCGGTGTGGAAGTCATCACCGGCAGCCATTCGTCGCAAGAAGCTGTGCGCTATGCCGAGACGGCGCTGGAATTTGGCCTGGCCGCGTCGCGGGGCAGCGACTTCCACAGCCCCGACGAAAGCCGCATCGATCTGGGCACCCTGCCCTTGTTGCCTGGCCAGTTGACCCCCGTGTGGGAACTGCTGGCCGATCGCATCCAGTGAGAAGGCCCACCCCCAACACCTTGCAAGGCATCGGCCTGGTTGTCTTGGCCTTGGCCTGTTTTGCCACACTGGACACCACCACCCGGCACATCAGCACCAGCATTTCCTTGTTGGTGGCGCTGTGGTTTCGCTATGCCATCCAGGCCGTGATCACCACCGTGGTGGTTTGGCCAGGGCGTGGGCGCAGGGTGTTTCTGACCAGACACCCCAAATTTCAATTGGCCCGCGGACTGCTGTTGTTTGCCTGCTCGATCCTGGCGTTTTTCAGCCTGAAATACATGCCGGTGGGCGAGTTCACCGCCATTGCCTTGCTGGCCCCGTTGGTCATCACTGTGTTTGCCGCATGGAAACTGAAGGAAAAAATCCGCCCCCTGCGCTGGAGCCTTTTGATTGGCGGTTTCATCGGCACATTGGTCATCATCCGGCCCGGCACCCACCACTTTGACTGGACGGTCATCCTGCCTTTGATGCTGGTGATCACCAATTCGGCATTCCAGATCCTGACCAGCCACATGGCCAAGACCGAAGACCCGATCACCATGCACTTCTACACGGGTTGGATCGGCACCTTGCTGTCCTCGATTGTTTTGCCCTTTGTGTGGGAAATGCCTGCCGACTGGACCGTCTGGCTGCAACTTTTGATCATGGGCGTGCTGGCCTCCATTGGCCATTTCCTGCTGATCCTGGCCTACGGCCGGGCACCAGCGGCCACACTCACACCCTATATGTACGCACAAATCGCTTTTGGCGTGATCGGCGGCTGGGTCGTATTCAATCACCTGCCTGACCAATGGACGTTCATGGGCATGGGCCTGATCGCCCTGTGCGGTGGCTTGGGCGCATGGCTCACCGTGCGCGAAAATCGCATGGTCATTCAACCGCCCGAATCCTGATACCGACCATGGCCCAATTTTTCAGCGTTCACCCCGACAACCCGCAGGCCCGCTTGCTCAAGCAAGCAGTACAACTGCTGAACCAAGGCCAGGTGCTGGCTGTGCCCACCGATTCGAGCTATGCCCTGGTCTGCCATCTGGACGACAAGGGCGCCGCAGACCAACTGCGCCGCGTGCGTGGCGTCGATGACAAACACCATCTGACACTGCTGTGCCGAGATTTGAGCGAACTGGCCAACTACGCCCGCGTGGACAACAAGCAATTTCGCACCATCAAGCAGGCCACACCCGGCCCCTTCACCTTCATTCTGGAAGCCACCAAGGAAGTGCCGCGCCGAGTCAGTCACCCGCAACGCAAGACCATTGGCTTGCGTGTGCCCAGCCACACCGTGCTGCAGGAACTGCTGGCCTTGCACGGTGCCCCCTTACTGGCCGCCACCTTGATCCCGCCCGGCGATGTGGGGCCGCTGAACGATCCCGAAGAGATCCGCGAACGCCTGGAGCATCAGGTGGGTGCGGTCATTGACGCTGGCGCTTGTTCGCTGGAACCCACCACGGTGGTGGACATGACCGGCGACAGCCCCGAGGTCTTGCGCCAGGGGCAAGGCGATCCCGCGCTCCTGGGGCTCTGAGCTGACGCACCAGTCTGTGACAATCAAAAAGTTAACATGTCCGAACTCATCCAAACTGTCCTGATCTATGCTCTGCCGGTGATCTTTGCCATCACCTTGCACGAAGCCGCGCACGGCTATGCCGCACAGCGCCTGGGCGACTCCACCGCAGCCATGCTTGGACGCGTGACCCTCAACCCCTTCGTGCACATCGATCCCATGGGCACAATCCTGATGCCCTTGCTGCTGTATTTCAGCACCGGCGGCGCTTTCCTGTTTGGCTATGCCAAGCCGGTTCCGGTGCGCTTTGACCGCCTTCGCCATCCCAAACACGACATGGTCTGGGTGGCATTGGCTGGCCCGGCAGCCAACTTGCTGCAAGCGCTGCTGTGGGGTGTTGTGCTCTACACGCTGGCCGCAGCCGGGGTAAACGAGCGCTTTTTCATCGAGATGTGCAAAGCCGGCATGCTGACCAATGTGGTCATGTTCGCCTTCAACCTGTTTCCATTGCCCCCGCTGGATGGCGGGCGCATTCTGGTGGGCTTGCTCCCTTGGCGTCAGGCCGTCGTGTTTTCCAAGATCGAGCCCTGGGGCTTCTTCATCGTGATGGCCTTGGTCATCACCGGCGTGGTCAATAACCTCTGGATGCAACCACTCATGGGCGTGACTTTTGATCTGCTCAAGCTGGTGCTCAGCCCACTCGCAGCCTTGATCCGCTGATCTTTCTGCCGATATTCATTCGTTGATTTCTTTTTCATGACTTCCACACAACGCACCCGCGTCCTCACCGGCATCACCACCACAGGCACACCCCACCTGGGCAACTACGTGGGCGCCATTCGCCCCACTGTGCAGGCCAGCCGCGACCTGAACACCGATGGTTTTTACTTTCTGGCCGACTACCACGCCCTCATCAAATGCGACGACCCGGCCCGTATCCAGCGCTCAACACTGGAAATTGCCGCCAGCTGGATCGCCTCGGGCCTGGACACGGACAAGGTCACGTTCTACCGCCAGTCCGATATCCCCGAGATCCCCGAGCTGACGTGGTTCCTGACCTGCGTGACCGGCAAAGGTGTTCTCAACCGCGCCCACGCCTACAAAGCCGCCGTGGATAAAAACAACGCCGCAGGCCACGACCCCGACAGCGATGTCAGCGCCGGTCTGTTCATGTACCCCGTGCTCATGGGCGCCGACATCCTGATGTTCAAGGCCCACAAAGTGCCCGTGGGCCGCGACCAGATCCAGCACATCGAGATGGCACGCGACATGGCGTCGAGCTTCAACCACCTGTATGGCGAACACTTTGTGTTGCCCGAGGCCGTCGTTGAGGAATCGGTCGCCCTCTTGCCTGGCCTGGACGGTCGCAAAATGAGCAAAAGCTACGACAACACCATCCCGCTGTTTGCCCCCGCTGCGCAGATGCGCAAACAGATCATGGGCATCGTGACCGACTCGAAAGCCCCTGGCGAACCCAAGGCCACCGAAGGCTCGGCCCTGTTCCAGATCTACCAGGCCTTTGCCTCTGCAGAAGAAACCGCCGCGCTGGCCAACGCCTATGCGGACGGCATCGCCTGGGGCGATGCCAAGCAAGTGCTGTTCGAACGCATCGACCGCGAAATCGCCCCCATGCGCGAGCAGTACCAGGCCTTGATCAACAACCCCGCCAAGCTCGACCAAATCCTGCTGGCAGGCGCAGAAAAGGCCCGCCAGATGGCCACGCCTTTCATCAAGGAACTGCGTCAGGCGGTTGGCTTGCGCGCCTTGTCTTCGGGCAGCAGCACATCCAGCGCCAAAGAAACCAAAGTCGCGCTGCCCAGCTTCAAGCAATACCGTGAAAAAAATGGTCTTTTTTATTTCAAGCTGGTGGATCCACACGGTCAAGTGATGTTGCAGAGTTTGGGCTTTGAGTCTCCTAAAGAAGTAGGTGAAACCATTGCACGTTTACAAAAAGAAGGGATTTCTTCTCTCAAAGACTTAGCCTCGCGGCTTGAACCACTGAGTCAGGAAAAGCTGTCTTTGCTCGCTCAAAATCTTGAAATCATGAAAACAACGAAATAAAAAATGATTATGTGGTTTTCAACAAAATTTTTGCAAAATCGACAAATAGCTGGTATCCTTATACTTTCCGTTTAACACCGAGATTCAAATCATGACTGTTTACGTCATCGACGACCACCCTTTGATGCGCGATGCGCTGACCATGCTGGTTCATCGCGTCAAACCGGGTCTGAAAATCATTCCAATCCACAAACTGAACGTTGTTGAATCCACGGTCGAGAAAAATGGTGCGGCTGAATTGTTCTGCTTGGACTTACAACTGCCAGACACCTTGGGCATGTCAGGTGTCCAGTTGCTCAAAGCCAAATTCCCGGATGTGCCTTTGGCTGTGGTCACCAGCTCCAGCGCGAGTGAATTTGAAGACCGCTGCCTGCAAGCCGGTGCCGATGTGTTCATCGAAAAGTCCAGCAGCCCAACACAAATCATTGCTGCCCTGCGTTCCTTATTGATCACAGAAGAAGAGTCAGAAGAAGAAGCAGCTAACCCTGCAGCAGGCCCTACCAAGTTGTCAAAACGCCAGAAACAATTGATTCTGATGTTGGATCAGGGCTTGTCTAACCGCGATATCGCCGAAAAACTCAATATCAGCGAGCATACCGTCAAGGTTCACTTCTGGCGCCTGTTCCGTCGCTTGGGTGTCAACAGCCGGACTCAAGCGTTGCATTTCGCGCGGACCAATGGATGGCTCGGTATTTAAGATACCTTTTTTGACTTAAAAAGCCCCGCGATGCGGGGCTTTTTTTATTTCTTGTTGATGATGTCTGGAGTCACCGCATCAAGCACATTGACCGTCGTCTTGACACCATAAACCACTGCAGAACCTGCGGCATCAGCAATGGCCAGTAAAGTGCACCCAGACAACACGAAAGCACTCAAAAAAACCACTGTGATCAATTTCATTAAATTCATCATCACCATCCAATATGCGCTAACCAGCACTTAATTCAAGCTCAGCAAGAAAAAACCCCGCATTGCGGGGTTTTCGTATTGGCGGAGCAAGAGGGATTCGAACCCTCGATACGGTATAACCGTATACCGGATTTCGAGTCCGGCGCATTCGACCACTCTGCCATCGCTCCTGAGTATCTTGTCGAGCCTTGTATTCTATCAGAGCGCTCAGGGCTTTTTAGGCGAGATCACTGCGGCATTGCGTGGTGCCATGGTCAAAACGACTTGGCTGCTGCCCAACATGCCGCCATCGATCAATTCCACCGTCGCCGTGCGATCCTGGCGCGTCAAGACCAGCAAGCTGGTTTTTCCACGCACAGCCGAGACCACAGCCCACCCCTGCGCAGGATAAGTTTCCAGAAAAAAAGCATAGGCGGCATCCGGGTTGCGGCCCACATCCAGCACCACGCGACCGACCCAATTGTCACCAGAGCCAATGATCAAGGACTGGTCGCTCAGCAAGCGGGCGCCCGTAGGCAAGCTCAGTTGCCCCAGAAACTGGTTGGCGCTGGGCACTTGGCCATCTGCACCGACACTCACCGAAGGTGCCGTCGTCGTGTTCGCACACGCGGTCAGCAAAGCCAACACCATCGCCATGAAAGACAAGCGTGAGGTCATCGACAGTCTCCTTGAATGAGTCAGGCCAGCATCAAGCATTCAGCACGGATTGGCCACCCATGTAAGGACGCAGCACGTCTGGCACCGTGACCGAGCCGTCAGCATTTTGGTAATTCTCAAGAACAGCGACCAAGGCACGGCCCACGGCCAAGCCCGAGCCGTTCAAGGTGTGCACCAACTCGTTTTTGCCTTGCGCATTCTTGAAGCGCGCCTGCAAGCGTCGCGCCTGAAAGGCTTCGCAGTTGGACACCGAGCTGATCTCGCGGTAGGTCTGCTGTGCAGGCACCCACACTTCCAGGTCATAGGTCTTGGTCGCGCCAAAGCCCATATCGCCCGTGCACAAGCTCATCACGCGATAAGGCAAGCCGAGCTTTTGCAGGATAGCTTCTGCATGTCCGGTCATGGCTTCAAGCGCTTCATAGCTCTTTTCAGGGTGCACGATCTGCACCATCTCGACCTTGTCGAATTGGTGTTGGCGGATCAGACCACGCACATCACGCCCACCGCTGCCTGCTTCAGAACGGAAGCACGGGGTATGTGCCGTCAACTTGATCGGCAAGTCGCTCTCCGCCACGATTTCATCGCGGACCACGTTGGTCAAGGTCACTTCAGAGGTGGGGATCAGGTACAGCGCCTGGCTTTCCTCTCCCTCTTGGCCGCCTTTGTTGGCCGCAAACAAGTCGGCTTCAAACTTGGGCAACTGGCCCGTACCGCGCAGGGTGTCGGCATTGACGATGTAAGGTGTGTAGCACTCGGTGTAGCCATGTTCACGGGTCTGGGTGTCCAGCATGAACTGCGCCAGTGCGCGGTGCAATTGCGCAATCGGACCGCGCATGAAAGTGAAACGCGAACCCGACAACTTGACGCCGGTATCAAAATCCAGCCCCAGCTTCTCGCCAATGTCCACATGGTCTTTGACTTCAAAGTCAAAAGTCGGCACGCTGCCCCAGCGGCGCACTTCCACATTGCCGTGCTCGTCTTCGCCCACCGGCACGCTTTCGTGCGGCAAATTGGGCACCGCCAGCAACAGGGTTTGCAGCTCGGCTTGCAGCACGTCCAAGCGCTGTGCCGACGCCTCCAGCTCGTCCTTGATCGCAGCCACCTGGGCCATCACCGCATCGGCTTCGGCATGCTGGCCTTTGCCCTTGAGCATGCCAATTTGTTTGGACAGGCTGTTGCGCTGGCTTTGCAACTCTTCAGTGCGGGTTTGCAGGGTCTTGCGTTCGCCTTCCAAAGCACGGAAAGCGTCCACATTCAAGAAAGGCTGAGGGTTTTTGCGGGTCTGCAAACGCGCCACGGCAGCGTCCAGATCTTTACGGAGAAGAACAATATCAAGCATGCCCGCATTGTAGTGAACCCCGCTGGCTCATCCATCAGGGGACTGGATCGCCGCGCTTCGCTCGCGATGACAAATGGCAGAACGCCATGAGAGGGAGGAGTCATGCCCAGCAGCGCGGCGACGTGGCCATCCAGTGCGTCAATCCAGCTTGAGGCCTTTGGGCAGTGGAAACTTGATAGTTTCCTGAATTCCATCCAAGGTCCGCACAGACACCGCCCCCAAATCGCGCAAACGCTGGATCACCGCCTGCACCAGCACATCTGGCGCCGAAGCGCCCGCAGTCAGGCCCACTTTTTGCGTGCCTTCAAACCAGGCGGGGTCCAAATCGACCGCACTGTCCACCATGTAAGCCGGTGTGCCCAAACGGTCGGCCAATTCGCGCAAGCGGTTGCTGTTGGAGCTGGTGGGGCTGCCCACCACGATCACCACATCCACCTGGGGACTCAGCAGCTTGACCGCATCCTGGCGATTTTGCGTGGCATAGCAAATGTCTTGCTGCTTGGGCTCACGCACTTGCGGAAAGCGCGCTTTGACCGCGGCCACGATCTCGGCTGCATCGTCCACGCTCAAGGTCGTCTGCGTCACCACCGCCAGCTTGTCCGTCTGCACAGGCTGTACCCGATCCACATCGGCCACGTCTTCCACCAGATGAATGCCACTGTCGAGCTGGCCCATGGTGCCTTCCACCTCGGGATGGCCCTTGTGGCCAATCATGATGAACTCGTAGCCTTCTTTGTGCAGCTTGGCCACCTCCACATGCACCTTGGTCACCAAAGGACAAGTCGCATCAAAGATCCGGAAACCGCGCCGCTGGGCCTCTTGCTGCACCGCCAGGCTCACACCGTGGGCGCTGAAGATCAGCGTGGCCCCTGGCGGCACTTCGGACAGCTCTTCAATGAAAATCGCGCCCTTGTCCTTGAGGTCGTTGACCACATAGGTGTTGTGCACGATCTCGTGGCGCACGTAAATCGGGCGGCCGAACTTGGCCAGCGCATGTTCAACGATGTCGATCGCCCGGTCCACGCCTGCGCAAAAACCACGCGGCTCGGCCAGCAGCACTTCAGACGTCATCACAGCACCCCGATCAGCTGGACTTCAAAGGTCACCGGCTGGCCAGCCAGCGGGTGGTTGAAGTCAAACAACACAGCGCCATCTTCACCAACCTGCAAGACCGTACCGGCATAGGTGCCCATGCCATCAGGTGTGGGGAACTGGACCACATCGCCTGCGGCGTACTTCTCCATCGGATCACCCAAATCGTTGAGCAACTTGCGCGCCACCCACTGCTGCATGTCAGGGTTGTGGTCACCAAAGGCTTCTCCAGCAGGCAATTCGATCACCGTGCGCGTGCCTTCGGCCAGCCCCATCAGGCGCTGCTCCATACCTGGGGTCAGCTCGCCAGAGCCCAGCGACAAAGTGGCTGGCTTTTCATCGAAAGTGTTGATGATGTCCCCCTGCGGCCCCGCCAGGCGGTAGTGAAGCGTCAAAAAGGAACCGGGTTGGACTGTGGACATAAGGGTTTTCTGGAGTGCCGCCAAAGCGGGCAAACGGGCATAAAGAAGCCACTATTGTAAAAAGCCGGGCTGACCCGCCTCCTTCAGGGGGCATGTCAGACCCAGGTGGCTCCAGGGAGGGGCTTTCAAATGGGCATCAAAGACTTGCCGATTGACGCGCGGCCACGAGAAAAACTGCTTGACCGTGGCCCGCAAGCCCTGAGCGATGTGGAGCTTCTGGCCATCTTGCTGCGCACGGGCATGGCGGGTAAGAACGTGTTTGAGCTCTCGCAAGAGCTGCTGACGCCTGAGGGCATCGCGGGTCTTTTGCAAGCCACCCCGGGATCACTGAAATTGATCAAAGGTCTGGGCCCTGCCAAACAGGCCGAGCTGCTGGCCGTCTTTGAAATCGCACGCCGCGCCATGCACCAGCGCCTGCAAGAACGCGAAGCTTTTCACACGCCGGATGCAGTCAAACAATACCTGCAGCTGCAACTGGCGCACAAAAACCACGAAGTCTTTGCCGTGCTGTTCATGGACAGCCAAAACCGCCTGCTGGCCATGGAGGAGCTTTTTCGCGGCACGCTCAGCCAGACCAGCGTCTACCCGCGCGAAGTCGTCCTGCGCGCCCTGCACCATCAGGCCGCTGCCGTGGTCCTGTCACACAACCACCCCAGTGGCTCGGTGCAACCCAGTCGGGCCGATGAAGCCTTGACGCAAAACCTCAAAGCCTCGTTGGCCCTGGTGGATGTGCGGGTGCTCGATCACATCATCGTCGGCCAGGGGCAAGCCCTGTCCATGGCCGAGCAAGGCCTTATGTAATCACCCCAAGCTGTTCACGTTTGCAGCAGTTGCCGAATCGGCGCAGGCAAGCCCAGATCAGGCCATGCCTCAGCATCGACCCACTGACCGTCACAGGCTGGCACACTCTTGCCGCGAGCGGTCAAACGCACCGGGTGCAAATGCAAATCACGGTGGGTGAGCACATGCTTCCAGGGCGTGATGTACTGCGCATCCTGGCCCTGCGGCCAGGCGGCCAGCAAAGCATCTTCCGCGTCAAACACAGGCAAACTGAACAGCCCGGCCCAAATGCCCGTGTCTGGCCGCTTTTGCAGCCAGACCTGCCCTTTCGCATTCACGGCCCAGAGCAGCCACAGGGTGGCACTGCTGCGCTTGAGCTTGCGCGTCTTGACCGGGTACGCCACAGGAGTGCCCTGCCCTTTGGCCGCACACAAATCAGCCACCGGACACACCTCGCATTGCGTCTTGCGTGGCAAGCACACGGTAGCGCCCAGATCCATCAGCGATTGGGTGTAGCGCGGCATGTCGCCTGGCTTGGCGGGCAAGAGGTCTTGCGCCAGGTCCCAAAGCCGTTTTTCATGCTTGGCCACCGCCAGGTCATCGCCATAACCAAGCACCCGAGTCAGCACCCGTTTGACGTTGCCATCCAGGATCGCTGCGCGCTCCTGAAAGCAAAAGGCAGCAATGGCAGCCGCTGTGGACCGACCAATGCCAGGCAAGGTTTGCAAGGCTTCGGCTTGTTTCGGAAAAGCTCCGCCAAAACGTGTCATGACCTCCTGCGCACAGCGGTGCAGATTGCGGGCTCGGCTGTAATAACCCAGACCGCTCCACAGTGCCAACACATCATCTTGTTCGGCCGCCGCCAAAGCCGCCACATCCGGGAAGCGGCTGAGAAATCGAGGGAAGTAATCCAGCACCGTGCTCACTTGCGTTTGCTGCAACATGATTTCGGACAGCCAGACGCGGTAAGGGTCTTGGGTGTTTTGCCATGGCAGGCTCTGGCGACCATGTTGGCGCTGCCAGTCGACCATGTGACGGGCAAAGTCGGCGGGTAATGGCATCAAGGTTTCTGACATGCGGGGCAATAAAAGGTGGTTCGCTGACCTTGCAGCAAAGAACGGATGGGCGTTGCGCAGACCCGGCAAGGCTCACCTGCGCGGCCATACACCGCAGCCTCCAGCTGAAAATAACCGGTGCGGCCTTCGGCGCTCACAAAATCCTTGAGCGTGCTGCCGCCTTGCTGCACGGCCCGCGTCAGGACCTGAACAATCGCAGAATGCAAGCGGGCCACACGCGGCTTGGACAATTTGGACGCTTTGGTGGTGGGTCGAATGCCCGCCATGAACAAGGCTTCGGACGCGTAAATATTGCCCACGCCGACCACGATGTCACCGGCCAGCAAGACCTGTTTGATGGCCGATTGACGTTTTTTAAGGGCCAAAGCAAAGGTGCTCACATCAAAACCACCGTCCAGCGGCTCCACACCCAAGTGGCCGAGCAACTTCTGCGCTGGCGCCGAGCTTTCCGAGGGCGCCCACACCACCGCACCAAAACGGCGCGGGTCATGCAAGCGCAGCACGCCTTTGTCGGTCACCAGATCCATGTGATCGTGTGGCCCCGCTTCTGGCTGAACAGGTGCGAAGTTCAAACTGCCTGACATGCCCAGGTGCAAGAGCAGCAGCCCCTCGTCCAGATCCAGCAGCAGGTATTTGCCACGGCGGCGCACGCCCACAATGCTTCGCCCCACCAAACTGAGTGGCGCCACCCCCAAGGGCCAACGCAAAGGCTTACCCATGCGCAACTCAGCAATGCGAGCCGACTGGATGCGGTCCGCAAAGCTGCGGCGGGTGACTTCAACTTCCGGGAGTTCAGGCATGGGTTTATCCTGCGCCCGACACGGACAACGGTATCGAGCGCGCGGGTGGAAAAGGTGGCTGGATTATGATGGGCCGCATGAAATTTTGGTTCCGCCTCGCCATCTTGTCCTCTTGCATCGTCGGTGCTTGGGCCCAAACTGCAGACCCCAAAGCCGAGCCCACACCGGAGCCCTCAGCGCTCAATGCAGTGCTGTTCTACCAAATTTTGCTGGGCGAACTCAATGTGCGCGAAGGCTCGCCAGGTGCTGGTTTTTCGATGATGCTTGATGCGGCACGCAAAACGCGTGACCGAGCCCTGTTTCAGCGTGCGGTAGACATTGCCCTGCAAGCCCGCTCGGGTGATGCCGCCTTGCAAGCGGCCCAAACCTGGAAACGCGAGCTGCCTCAGGACAGTGAACCCAACCGTTTCATTTTGCAAATTCTGCTGGCCCTCAATCGCCCCGAAGAAGCGGGCCAAGCACTGGCGGTCTCACTGAGCGAGTTGCCTGCAGCCGAATTGCCAGGAGCCATTGCATCCGTACCACGCTTGTTTGCGCCACTGCCCGACAAAAAGCGCGCAGCCGACGTGGTTGAAAAGTCACTGAACAAATTCATCACACCGCCACCCGGAATGACAACGGCCTGGACGACCATCGGACGGATGCGGCGCGATGCAGGCCAGGAAGACCTGGCCATTGAGGCGGCACTCAAAGCCCGCCTGGCTGACACATCGGCGCCGGGCCCCATCATTTTGGGTCTGAGCCTCATGAGCAGCGCCAACCCCAAATTGCAGGCCATGCTGGACGGTGCCATGCACGGGGCAGTTTTGCCTGAATTGCGACTGGGCTACGCACGCACCTTGATCTCGCAACAGCAATACCCCAAGGCTTTGCAGGAGCTGACGCAACTCAACAGCAAGCACCCCGAATTTGCCGAAGGCTGGCTGATCCACGGCTTGCTGTTGCAAGACATGGGACAAACCGCCGAAGCCCAGCAACACCTGAGCCACTTTGTGCAACTCAACACCAAAAATACCGAGCCGGAACAACAAGCCGGGCAAGCCGAAGCCCTGATGGCCTTGTCGCAAATCGCGCAACGCCAAGGTCAGCTCGATCAAGCCCAGAAATGGTTGGCCCAAATGCCTGCCATCGCCGACCCGATCAAATTGGCCAGCCGTCAAGCCGACTTGCTGGCCCAGCAAGGCCGCATGAACGAAGCACGCCTGGTGCTGGCACAGGTCAAAACCTCGACCCCTGAACAAGCCAAACGCAAGACACTCACCCAATCACAATGGTTGCGCGAACACCGGCAGTCGGCCCAGGCCTACCCCTTGGTACAAGCGGCTTTGAAAGAAAGCCCTGAAGACACCGACTTGGCCTCTGAATTGGCCATGGTGACCGAGAAGCTCGCACGCTTCGATGAAATGGAGCAGCTGCTACGACAGGTCATGAAAAACCGCCCCAAAGACCCGCAAGCCTTCAACGCCCTGGGTTATTCACTGGCCGACCGCAATGTGCGCCTGTCCGAGGCGCGCCATTTGATTGAACAAGCGATCGCCTTGACGCCACAAGACCCCTACATCCAGGACAGCCTGGGTTGGGTGGCCTTTCGCCAGGGCCAACACGCCGAGGCTCTGAAGATCCTCCAAGCGGCCTACAAGGCCAAGCCCGATGCCGAAATTGCTGCGCACCTGGGCGAAGTGCTTTGGGCCATGGGTAAAACACAAGAAGCAGGCACCATCTGGCGCGAAGGCCTGTTGCTCAAGGCAGACAACGAGACTCTGCTCGAAACCCTCAAGCGTTTGAACTTCAAACCATGAGCCTTCAGCGACGCACTTGTTTGCTCTTGTGCGCAGGGGTCTTGGCGGGCTGCGCCACGCCACGCCCCCCCGTCCCAAGCGAGGCGTTCTGGTCGGGCCGCCTGGCACTGCAAGTGGCGTCCGAGCCACCGCAACAATGGTTTGCCAATTTCGAGCTGCAAGGCTCGGCAGCGCGAGGCGAAATGCTGCTGCTCAGCCCCATCGGCACCACACTGGCCAAGCTAAGCTGGACACCCACAGCAGCCCGCCTGGAGCAAGCAGGCCGCAGCGTGCAAAGCGAGAGCTTGTCCAGCCTGAGCGAACGCTTGACCGGCACCGCATTGCCCATTGCCGCCTTGTTTGAATGGCTGGCAGGACGGCCAGCCCCTGTGCCCGGCTGGCAAGCCGACTTGTCGGGCCATGCACAAGGCCGCTTGCAAGCACAACGGTCCCAGCCCGCGCCTGCGGCGGTCCTGCGCATCGTGCTGGATCCATGAAGCCCAAAGGCCTGGCGATAATCAGTCCATGAAATCGCTGTTCGATGTCCCCGCCCCCGCCAAGCTGAACCTGTTTTTGCACATCACAGGTCGCCGCCCCGACGGCTACCACCTGCTGCAATCGGTGTTCATGCTGATCGACTGGTGCGACACCCTGCATTTTGAAAAGCGCTCTGACGGTCAAATCTCGCGAGAAGACCTCACAGTCCAACTGCCTGCAGACGACCTGATCACGCGTGCAGCACGTTTGCTGCAGCAGCACACAGGCAGCACAGCGGGCGCTCACATTGCGATCGAAAAACGCATCCCCGCCCAAGCCGGCATGGGCGGCGGCTCGTCCGATGCGGCCACTTGTTTGCTGGCCTTGAATCAGCTTTGGGATCTGCATCTGGACTTGCCCACGCTTGAAAAACTGGGTTTGCAACTGGGCGCCGATGTGCCTTTTTTCCTGCGCGGACGCAATGCCTGGGTCGAAGGTGTCGGCGAGCAAATCACCCCCATCGAACTGCCGCCAGCCGAGTTCTGGGTCATCAAACCAGCAGCCGGAATCGAAACTTCTCAAATTTTTGCTTCACCGCAGCTGCAACGGGCCACAAATGCTGCTACAATAGCGGTCTTCGCTGCAGAGACATATGACTTCGGTCACAATGACCTGCAACCTGTCGCAGAAGCCCTCTGCCCTGATGTGAAGCAAGCACTTAAAGTGCTCCGCGATGCAGGACTGAACGGAAGAATGACAGGTTCTGGCAGCGCAGTGTTTGCACACTGCACACCAGGCTCAGCACCAGTATCGGTCCCAGACCACTGGCAAGTGCGCAAATGCAGCAATTTGGATGTTCATCCTCTCGTAGGTTGGGCACCCAGCGACAATTATCGGTAGACGGCTGTTTCAGCAGTCCACCTGTGTAGGGGAGTCGCCAAGTTGGTTAAGGCACCGGATTTTGATTCCGGCATGCAAAGGTTCGAATCCTTTCTCCCCTGCCAAATACGTTCATTCGTACAGGCCCCATTTTTCTGATCGCTGGAATGCCCATGCAGCCTGCTTCACACACCCCCGACTTCATGCTGTTCACCGGCAATGCCAATCCTGTTTTGGCTGCCGAAATCGCACACCACCTGGGCACCCAGTTGGGCGCTGCCGATGTGGGCCGCTTCTCTGACGGTGAAGTCACCGTCGAACTCAAGCAAAACGTGCGCGCACGTGAAGTCTTCGTGGTGCAGTCCACCTGCGCACCGACCAACGAAAACCTGATGGAACTGCTGATCATGGTCGACGCGCTCAAGCGCGCATCGGCTGGTCGTATCAGCGCTGTCATCCCTTATTTTGGCTATGCCCGCCAGGACCGCCGCCCACGCTCGTCGCGTGTGCCGATCACGGCCAAGGTGGTGGCCAACATGCTGCAAGCCGTCGGCGTCGACCGCGTCCTGACCATGGACTTGCACGCCGACCAGATTCAAGGTTTCTTCGACATCCCCGTCGACAACATCTACGCCTCCCCTGTTTTGCTGGGCGATCTGCGCCAGAAAAACTACGAAGACCTGATCGTGGTGTCTCCTGACGTCGGCGGTGTGGTGCGTGCCCGT
>Ga0228702_1000264_pt1 | contig 43268 bp, 58 predicted proteins | sample McNCre217_Aug_MG_2_FD_178018 | JGI IMG/M metagenome (GOLD analysis project Ga0228702, IMG submission 178018) | Freshwater microbial communities from McNutts Creek, Athens, Georgia, United States - 20-17_Aug_MG | ecosystem: Environmental > Aquatic > Freshwater > Creek | place: USA: Georgia...
CGCACGTTCCCTGGCATCTTGTCGCTGAACGACTCGCCGTCACGAACGTAGCCAGACAGCGTGTCGGTGATACCTTCCAACGACGTCAGCAAATGGTAGTCAAGCGCGTGGCCCCATTCATGGGCAAACGAGTTTGAGCGACCAGGCATTGCGATGGTCGGAACTTGTGACTTGATGCCTTCGGTATGGCCACCGCCACCAGTGCCCTGTGGAAAGTAAGCGCCCAAGAAGTCGCCCTGGCTGGTCATGGCCAAGCCAAGTGTGCCGCCCAAGCCAATGGCTGAGGTAGGCAGGTCCAGCACGTGAGTCATCAATTGCAGGCCGCGGTATGCGTCAAGCAACTGGTCGATGGAATCGCGGACGTTGGCCTTTTCGGACTTCTGCACGAAGGCCAGGCCGTAAGTGTTTTTCAGGCCGTCGGCAAGAATCTTGAACTGACGGGCCGGTGGCAACAACTCAGCCTCGGCTGGGTCATAGCCTAGCTCGACGAAGGCGTCACGGTAGATGCTTTGGCGGTCGGTGAACGAGACTTTGCGGAATAAGGAGTCCTGGCCAGTGCCTTTGACGCGTTGGCTTTTTGCGGGGCCATCGTCTTGGCTGCCGCGTTGACGGCTCGGCGTGCTTGCGCCTTGGTCATTCCCGTCAGGTCCACCGGCTCGCTCATTTACATCACCGGATTCGGTTTGATCGGAGCTTCCTTGGCCTGCTTCGTCCGACGTGCGTCCCCGATCTGCGGTGTCGAGAAGTGGGCTTGTTGAGCTGCGACCTCCAAGCGTTTGCCCGACGCGACGAACGAAGGGAGCGACCGCTGGTGGCCGACTTGCGTGAACGCCTTGCTCAGCGCTGCCATCGCTTGAGGGCTGGCTGGTCGCTTCGGCGTCGAAGAGGGTTCCATTGTCGGGTTTTCGATTTCGTTCATTGCGTTGCTCCACGGCTGAGCGGGTTAGCTCTTGGGGTGAGGGTGGCGAGCCTCCCAGCAAGTCCTCGGTGTCTTGGCGCTTGGCGAAGTCAACGTAGGCTTTGAGCACGTCGTTGATCGCGTCACGGCCAACGGCACGGGACAGGTCTTCATTGTAGAAGGCGCGTACAAATTCATCAACGATGGGGTTGCGCTCGCTCACCATGTCGTTTTGAGCAAGCCATTCCTGCACGCGGGACTTGTTTTGGCGCAGCTGGTCGACGGTGCGAGCCGCCGTCACCAGCTCTTGTGTCACGTCATAGCCGGATGGGATGACGCCTTCGCGTGCCATACGACGCATTTGCAGCCAGGCTGGGGCGCTGTCAAACAAGGCGTTGCCGATTGACTTGATGTTGTCGTCGGTGCTGTCGATGAGCTTGGCCAGCAACTCACGGTCGTCGTATGCGGCTGCCAACAAGGCGCGACGGATGCGCGTCACGCCATCTGGCGAAACATTGCCGTAGTCGTCCAGCATGCCATTGCGCTGAGCCTGGGGTAGCTGACCAATGAATGCGCGAACGAAATCACGGTTGGCTGCCGACGTAATGTCGCCACCGGTCCACACGTCGACCACGCTGTCCTTGAGCGCAGACACGTCGATCTTGGCGCGCTCCACTGGCGTGAGGTCCATGGTGGCTGACTGATTTGATTCTTGAACGAAAGCCACGCGCTCTTGAGGCGTCATGGGTGTGACGCGCTCACGCACCAACACCGGCTCGTTGATGCCGGTGGTGTCGTAGCCAAGGCTCTTGAGGTAGTCGCGGTACGCCTGAGCACGCTCAGGAAACATGGCGAAGGCGCGACGGATGGACTGCACGCGGCCATTGCCAGACTCAACAATCATGTCGGGGCCAATGATCGGAGCGCCACGGTCGGCTTCTGCTGACTGGCCAAGACGTTGTGGGTCGAGCTGGCTGGCGATGTTGTTGATCTGCTCGTCGCTGGCTGCACGTGAACGGTCACGTGGCTGCAAGTCACCGCTGGCAGGCTTCAACTCGCTGGCGTCAATGATGCGCATGCGGGTTTCAACCTGGCGACCAGTGACGGTCGACACGCGGTGGGTGTCGCCACCGCTTGGCGCAGGGGCCGCCTGGGGTGCGCTTGGCTCGGTCGAGCTAGAGGCGGGGGCGGGCTGTTCTTTGGGCTTGAAATTGGAACGAACCAGCTCGTCGGCTTGCTCGGTGGTCAAAGGCTGAGCGCCAACGCCTTGCGGGTTGAACTGGTTGGCCAACGCATAGCCCTTCTGATTGAGCTTGCCTTCGCCGTCCAACATGCCGTTGGCAGTCAGCAACTCTTTGACGTCGCCGTCCTTCAAGTTGCCGTTCATGGCGTCGGTCATGCCCATGTAGATGGCCACGGACGATGGCAGCTTTGTGCTTTCAGCCACCGGCTCTGGTAGTTGTGTCGATTCAGCTGGCGCTTGAGCGACAGGAGGCTCAGGGTTTTGCACGTTCTGAGTCGGCTGAGTCTTGGGAATGAGGTCATCAAACGACACTGGAGCTGCTTGCAGCTGAGCGCGGTCAGGGCTGAGTGAGTCGACGGCAGCCTTGCGGGTTGCGTCTTGATTGAGCGCAACTTGCTCAATGTCGGCCTGAATTGCACGTGCCAGCGCTGAGCCTGGTGCAACGACCGGCTCCACTTTGGACTGGTAGAACTCTTTGGCCAGGTCAATACTCTTTGCGCCACCAGCCATACCGCCTGAAATCAACAGGGTTTGCATGAACTGCTTGCGGAATGCGTCGGCCACGCTCATCTCTTCATTGCTGAGTCCGGCCTGCATTTCGGCCTTGTTCTGGCCGACAGCTGTGATGGTTTCGGTGGCTTGCTCAGAAGCCAGCGAGCCAGCCTTTTGCGTCAGCTCAGTCAGGCGTGCGCCCTTGGCAGCACGTGCTGGGGCTGAGAATGCTTTGAGGAAAAGCGCATTGCTGACGGCTTCGGGAATTGCCTCCCAAGCGCCGTACTTGACGGCTGCTGAGTCAAAGTCTTTAAGGGCTTTGCTCCACTCTTGTTCGGTCAGCTCGCTGCCGTAGAGCTTTTTGGCCTGAGTGTTCAGGTTGTCGCGCACGCGGCCAAGAAATTCGTCTTTGCTGGCGCGGTAGCTCACCGTGCCGGATGCGGCCATACCAGCGCCAACGCCCACAGCTGGGTTGGCTGTCGCGGTTGTTGCCGCCGCCCCAGCGATGGCTGAGGTAACCATGGTGGTCAGGCTGTAACCCAACGACTCACCGAATCCAGTCAGCCCTTCGTAGTTGGGGTCGACCTTTTTCTTCGGAGCTGACGTCGCCGTGATGGCGCGGTCCAGCATGCCGTCGTCAGTTGCACCCATATTGCCGCCACGTATGGCGCGCAAGGCGGTGTTGGCAGCCGCAGCTGGTACGCGTGGCAGGTCGTTGGCCACCACAGCGGCAGCTTCTGGCACGGCCTGAGTCAGTGGTCGACCTTCGGGGTTGAACATTGGGCGATTGCCGCCAGCGTCGCGATACACCTGGTCAACGGATGAGCCACGCTCGGCAGCGATACGACGTGCGGCCAGCTCGTTGGCTGAGCGAGCACGGTTGCCACCAAGTCCCAAGAACTCGGCAGCGCGCTCAACGAGCGTAGGCTCGTATGGGCGCATCTCAGGTCCATTGAGAACAGTACCAGTAGCCGCCCCGCCAACTGGTCCCGATTCTTCCGCAGCCGCAGGAGTGGCCGACGCGGTGGCCTGGGGCGGAGCTGCTGGAATTAGGTCGTCAAAACTGACTCCGGCAGGGGCTTGCTTCTGTTTTGGAATCAGGTCGTCAAAATTGACTGTCATGCTTAAAGCCCCACTGGTTCGATGCCGTTGTCTTTGAGTCGTTTGATTACTGCGGCGCGGTTTGCGCCCTTGTTGATCGCGTCACGTGCCTTTGCAATTGCGTCGGCATTTGCGCCACCACCTGCACCTGGCTGACGTTGCAGCGTTTTCTTGTCAGAGCGCAGCATGCGTGACTCGGTGTTGATGCTCACGCCGTTGACGGTTTCACCACCGCGCAGGCGTTGAATCACATCGTCAGCAGCTGCCGCTGGGTTTTTGTTTGTCTGCCAAACATTGCCAGCCTCGGCCAACAAGCCAGAAACAGTTTCTGGTGAAACTGTGATGCCTTGTTCTTTCATCTGAGCTTCGATGATTGACTGCATCTTGTTGCTGGCCGCCACCGGTACAGCTGACGTCTTGTTTACGCCACTGCCTGGTGTCGTCTTCTCACGGCCTTCCACGGCATCGCCACCCAGGCTGCCTGGCTTTTGAATCTGGCCAGTGCCAAGGGTTGCGCGACCACGCACGACGTATTGGCCATTTTCATTTGGCTCAATGCCCATGGCTTTGCCCTGGGTGGGAGTGACGATGGTGTCGGTGTTGTTGCCAGCGGTGATCGGCTTGTTGTCTACGCTGTACTTGTTGCGACGGTCAGCGCCAGCTTGGCGGACGCCTTCAAGCGACTTGGCTTCACCGCTGTCACGCGACGAAATGGCGTCTTGACGGCCAGTGGTAAGGGCTGTCTGAGTGTTAGGCGCATGCACGCCTACGAACGGCGCGTAACCCAACGCTGAGTCAGGTTTGTCGCCAGCCATGCGTCGCAGATATTCAGCTTGACCCGCGGCTTTGAGCACGTCTTCGAGCTTCATGCCGCGAATGTCAGCCTCTTGAATGGCGCGTGCCATCTTCTCTTGCGATGTGGCGTATGGCAAAAACATTGGCGCGCTGGATGCTGGCTCAATCTTTTGGGTGAGCACGTTGTTCCAGTCAATCGGAGCTGGCTCTTTGTAGTCAGGGTTGCGCTTGAGCTGGTCATCACGCAGAACGCCGCCGCCAAGAATCAACTCGGCCAGCGTGCTGGGTGCAGTCATCACTGCATCGTTCTTGTCTCGCAAGCCGCGGGTTTCTTCGCGGTACTTGCCAGCATGAGCGCGAGACATGTCAGCGTTGGCTGCGTAGTTCTCTGCATGCGCCGTGTTCAAGGCGTCTTTTCCACCAGGGAAAAGCGTTGCAGCCAAACCCTCAAAGGCTTGGCCCATGCCAGGGTTGGCATATTGGTAAAACGGGTTTTGACGGTATGGCATTGCTGCGCTCCTTACTTGATTCCAAGCGAGTTCAATGATGTGCCTGGCGCACGCAGGCCAATGCCACCACTGCTGCTGACGGTGGGCAATGCGTAGATGCTGTCAGAGCCAGTCGTTGGCTTGTCTTTTGGTTGGTTCATGTATGCCAAGCCACCCATTGACAGCCCGTAGAACAGGTCGCCCATGGTTGGATTGGCCGGCTTGATTTGCTGTGTCTCAAAGAACTTGCCAGCTGGCGCTTGGATTTCTTGATTGGCCACATTGGATGAGCCTTGAGCAAAGTTTTGCAACATGCCAGCGACTTGCTTGTTGCGAATTTGAGCTTGGTTTTTGTCAATGAACACTTGGCCAAGCGCTTGTGTCTTGGCTAGGTTTTCTGCATTGCGCGTCGCGTCACCGGATGCGGCGGCAGAAGCTGACGCCTCACGGTCCGCTACTGGCCCGACAGACTTTGGTACTGCCACGCTGCCAGATTGGTGGGCCAGTGCGCTCTTGAACACGTCAGCGATGGCCGCTGACTTTGCGCCAATGTCCGCCTCGACGTTGCCGTACTGCGCCTTGGATGCGTTTACCGAATCAGCAACAGCGCGTGCCATCTGCTGCTGACGTGCAATCTCCTGGTCGCGAATGGCGATCTGTTTGGCAAGCGTCTGCTTTTCAAAAGCGACACGTTGACGAATCTGGTCCGTCTGACGCGCCCACATGTCCATGGATGCGCGGCTCGACTCATAAGCGTTGAGCGCATTGCCCACCGCCCCAAGTGCATAGAGTTGACCGTTTGTGACGTCTGCCATATCAGCTCCTTACGCGACGATCTTGCCCGAGCCAGTCGAGCCTGTGTCATACAGGTTCACGCCTGAGCCAGATGACGAGCCAGAGTTGACTGCCGCTTTGGGTGTGGTGGATAAGTTGGTGGCCAAGTTGGCGATCAAGTCACCAAGACTGGCGTATGTTGGGTTGGTTCCAAGCTGTGTTGCGGCAGCGTTGGCCTTCGCCGTCACCAAGCCTGGGTCAGCCAGTTGAGAGTTGCTTTCAAGCAGAGAAGCGCGCTGACCTTCGACCGATGCGCGCGCGTCTTGAATCATCTTGTTGGCTGTGTCAGCGATGCTGACCTTGCCGGTGTCGTATTGGCGTTGCAGCTCTGCCAGCATGTCACCACGCAGCGATGAGTTAAGGTTGCCACTGCGAGCCAGGTTGGCGATCAAGTCGCGCTGCTGGTTCTGGTACTGGCGGTCCAGCTCTGGCATGGCGTAGTTGGTGTAATCCTGGCCACGCTTGTTGTAGAAGTCGTCGTTGAACTGGCTAAAGATGCTGGAAATGCTGCCAGCGCCTTCTGTGATTGCAGTTTGACGACGAGCCTCAGCTTCGCGTGCTGCTTGAGCGGCCTTTTCGGCCTCCGCGATGCGTGCATTCTCGGCCTCTTGCTGAATGCGAGCTTGCTCTGCTGCTTGGCTTGCTGCTTGATCGCGAGCCTTTTTTGCTGAGTCGTATTGCGAATACGCTGCGACGGTAATTGCTGCTGCTACTACTGACATTTATTTCTCCTGTCCAATTTGCAAAGTTAGTGAAAGCGCTTGGCGGTAGTCGATGGTGATTTCCTCACCGTCCTGTCCGCCTCGGCATCCTGTGATGTGTTTTGTTGCGACGAGATATGCGTCGTCACCAACTCGCACCAGCTTTGCATTGGGTGATGCTGAGTGATTTGTGTATCGTCCTGCGATGGTTTGCTTGCCGTAAATGCGCGCTGGCGCAATGGCTTCGCCTGGCTCAATGCCAGCCGTGGCAAACAAGCCTTGTCCTTCGATGCGTGATGTGGCAACCTTAATCTTGTAGCCACCGCCTGGTAGTTCTGCAACGTCATCGCTCACCATGAGTGAGCCGTCAGTGACGCCAACTTCTTGGAGCACCTTGCGGTAGTCCGACTGGTCGACTTCGTTCATGAGTAAGGCGACTTTGCCGTCCAAGTGCTGGCCAAAGTATTGGCTCTTGGTGATGAACGTGTCTTCCAGTTTGGTGACGTCTTGCTCGTTTGTCGCGTAGACGTTGAGCCAAACCATGTCTTCATGGATGTAACCGATCTTGCGTCCTGGCTTGCCGACAAACAGAGCTGGTGCGACAACTTCGCTTGTACTGCCGTCGTCGTTGAGCATGGTGACGCGGCCCTTGAGCATGATGTTGGTGTGCTCAAAGTTTTGATGGTGGCCAACGGCCAACGTGCCAGCTGGAATCATCAACTCGCGGATATAGACGCCAGGTCCATAGCGGTGGATGACAGAGCATTCAACTTGCTGCTCGCTGAGCATGAATTGCTCAATGCGCTCTACGTCGCGACCAAACTCTTGGGCGAGCTGGAGCAACGACGCTTCGCCGCTGGGCGTAGTGAGTGCGTTGGTTGGGGTCAGCTCGGCCATGTGTCTTGACGTGTTGAGTCGCGTCCTGGCGAGAGACACAGGTATCGCCTGCTGCACTGAATTGTATGAAATTTGTCGGCCTTGGCCAACAATTAACCAGCTTCGCCGTCCCGTGGTGGGTCGTAGTGGACCAACAACGAGCCAATCTTGGCGTAGCCATCGTTCAAGCTGGTCAGCCGGAATGCGATGTGGGTGCTATACGCCTGGAATGCCACGTTGCCGACGCCAAAGGTGTTTTCAGCAATCCGCGCAATTTCTTGTCGCAATGACGTGTCAGTGGGGTCGGTGGCAATCTCCACCTTCCACTCGCCCTCGCAAGCCATGTCGATGCCCTGAAACATTTTCAAGGTAGCTGGCTTGCCAGCGCTGACGTAGGGAATGAATGCCTCGACCTCGGTGTCGTCGTAGGTCCGGCCATTCTCACCGCCAAGCAAATACAGGTTGTTGTCTGCGCCTCGGCAGTACAACTTGCGACCAATGATGGCCCAATCCGTCACGGCAAACCCTGGGTCGTACAAAGACCAGGCCGATACGTGCGACGCTGGGAAATACGAGAAGACATAGACCTTGCTGCCCATGGCCAACAGGTATCGGCCATCGCGTGGTTCTAGCACAGCACGGCTTTCACGAGCTGTCAGGCGGTCGGCATTGACGTCGGCCAGGACCATGGGGTCAATTGGGTTGCCAATGTCCGTGGCAAAGGCTGCGTTTGACGCGTCGCGGGCACGGATGGAACGAATGCCTGACTCAGACAGGTAGAACACGTCGCTGTCACCAATCTCCTGCACAGAGCGTGGGGCAATCGCACCGGTGTTGTTCAAAACCTGGAGTTGCTGGTTGCCGGACGCGGTGACGTCCACAAACCAGATTTGCACGGTTCGCTCAGAGAAGAAGGCTAAGTTGCTTTGGTAGTTGGCAATCGACGTCAGGCGCTCAGAGCCTTCGGCGTTGGTCGACAGGTTGATGAAGCCAGCGCCCTTGACGGACTCATTCGACTCAAGTGGAGCCTCAATGCCAGAGAAGTGCACCAAGCTGCCGGACGTCGTGTAAACCTTACTCTTTGCAGGCTTGCCGTACTCGCCAGGCAGGTAGGTTTCAGAGCCAGCTGGGCTTGTCGTCAGGTTTGCGCCGTTGGCCAGGGCCACGGACGCCACGTTGGTTGTGACGTTGCCAGTCTTGGTGATGGTCAGCGTCTTGCCGTTGTTGGCCGTGCCAGCCAATTGAATGATGACGTTGACCTTGTTGCCAACAGCCATAGCGCGATAGTCAGGGCTGCTTGAGTAATCGTTGATAGCGGCAGCGATGGCCGCCGCTGTGGTGGCGTTGTCGCCCGTATGGTCGATTTGAGCGCCAATGATCTTGATGCCATCCACAACCAGGTTGGTGATGGCGTTATCCACACCGCTCGCAAAGTTACTCACAGAGCCGATGGTGAAGCTGCCGGTCACGTTGGCCACCAGAGCCAGCCCGTTGAACTTTGTGCCAGGCGTGACTGCTGTGATCGTCACGACAGCGCCCACGGCCACCGCGGTGAAGTCGGGGTTGCCGACAAACGAGTTGATGGCTGCCGCGATGCGAGCTGCCGTTGATGTGTTGCTGCCGTCGTGCTGCACGGCTTGAGTCATGATGGCGTATGTGCCAGCACGAATGCTGGTCATGCGGTCGCCAGTTGAGTTGATACCGCCAGTCACGGTGAAGCTGGCCGTCGCACTTGTGCCGCCAGCCGTACCGCCTGTAATCGTAAACGACGCACGCGCGCGCGCCTCAACAAACTCTGTGTGGCGCGTGCCGTTGTAGAAGTGGTAGATCGCGCCGTCGTCGAATTGAGCAATCACGTATGGCAAACCAGAGAATGCGCTGACGTGAAGAACCTTGGCCAGCGCTGCGCCTGTTGGCGACACCAGCTGCTGGTAAATCAGGTTGGATGGCGCGCCGGACGGGATGGTGACTGACGCCACCGAGCCAAAGGTGTAGAGCGTTCCGCCCACCGCAGCCAGGCCAAACGTATTTGCAGGGAATGCAGCCTGGTTGACAAAGGCCAGTCGCTTCTCGATTTCTCCGCCGCGATTGATGTGGCCATTGACCAGGTTCAAAAGCGAACCAGGGACCGACAACACCGGCATGCGCCGTGTGTCCATCCCTGAGCGAAAGTCCTCGATTTGAAAGTACGGCATGGCTTATGGCTGTGGCTGAACTGCAATGATCTTTGGGCCTTGAGGCATGAGTCCTTGAGGCTCGCCGGAAAGGGTGAACACGTCGTTCTTGGACGTGCGGCCCTTGAGGGTTAGCAGGTGCTTTTCAGCCAGCTTCAACTTGATGCCAGCGTCAGCGCCTTTCTCACGGGCTAGGATTTCTGCTGCGGTGAACAACACCAGCAAGGTGTCATCCAGGTCAGCGCGGTCGGACTCAGCCACCAGGGGTCGCAACTTGCGAATGCCCCAAATGCGCAACACGATGTTGGGCGGGCTGGTTGTGCCGTTTGAGCTGGGGATGGGCCACAGCTCGATTTGATCGTTCTCGTACTCTTGCCAGCGCTGGGTCGGGATGGCGCGAATGTCGCGGTCCGAGTCGTACTGGTCGTACTGAGGTTGGCCAATGCCGTAGTCGACGGGAACCCAACGGTTGCCGTACTTGAATTCGATTTTCTCGATGCGCTCCAACGTCAAGTCGTTGGGCAAGTCGTAGTAGCGTTGGCCAGCGTTGAGCACAATGTCGCGGTGCACGCGCAAGAATTTCCAATCGTGGTCTTCCCACAGTCGGCGCTGCTGGCGCTGCAACGCTTTGACGAGGACGTCGCGCATGGCGACGCCCAAACTGGCCTGCAACGAATGCCCAGCTTCTGCTCGCACGTCGTCGATCAATTCACCCAGGGTTACGTTGCGGGCCATGTTGCTGCTCCTTAGGCGGCTGCGTCAGTGCTTGCGTCGTCTTGAGGAACTTTCAATTCCTCAGTGGCGCTGGCCTTCTTGGACTTCTTGGTCTTGGCAACGCTGTTCGACACGATGAATTCATCGTCGATGCCTGCTTCGTCCAAGGTCTTGGGCAAATTGCCGTGAGCGCCGAGCACGTCGCGCACGATTGTTTCGGGGTTCTTGTAGACAGCGCCAAGACGGCTGCGCTCTTCGCTGGCGTCAATGTCGGCGTCTTCAATGACTTCGATGTTGCGAACTGCGTCTTCGCCGTGAACGGCACGCAAGATCATGATTTCTGGAACGGTCACGCGCTCCTTGTGAACGGTCATACCAGCTTCGCCGCCGATAGCCACTGTGATGTTGCAAAGTTGCATGGTTTTCTCCTGGAGTTACGACAAAGGGCCGCCACCCTTGCGAGTGGCAGCCCCATGAATTTCAGCGATTAGCTGAACTGGTACACACCGTGGCAGTTGAGCTGACGGGCAGCCAACACACCAGTGGTGGTGATAGCGCGGTACATCACGTACTGGTTGTACGGACGTGCAGGGCTGTGACGCTTCATCTTCTCGTTTTCCATGTAGTACAAGTTCAACTTGCTGGAGTCGAGGATGTAGCAACGCTTGGCGTAGTTGGTCGAGCCGCCGAGGGTCGTGCCAATGTCGTCCATGGTTGGGTCGTAGCGGAATGTCAAACCAGAGTAGGTGATGTCACCAACTTTGATGTCAGCGCCGCGAGCAAAACCTTGCTGTGTGTAGTAGCCGCGAGCGGTCAACTCTTTGTTCAAACGGTCCATGAAGTCAGAGCCGCACAAAGCAATGTCGGGCTTGCCGCCAAAGCGTTGCAGTTGACGCATTTCGGTGTTGATGAACATAGTCAACTCGTTACCTGTCGCAGTAGTAGCGACAGACAAGTTGACGCGGTTGCGCCACCAGGCGTTGGCAGTTGCGTTTTGGTCGATGCCACCGCAAGTTTGGCCAACAGCAGCAGGTGTGTCTTTCACGAAAGCACGGATGCCAGCCAAAGCGTTGGCGTCAGAAGTGCCGTCGCCCCACAAGAAGCCGTTGAGGCCACGTGCGTAGCTTTCAGCCATGTCTTCCAACTTGTCTTCCAAGAGGTTTGCCAAGGCTTGCTCTTCGCGGCCACGGTTGCTCTTCAAAGAGTCGCTGGTTGCAGAGTCCACAACGCTGATACCGTCACGCTTCAATTCGGTCAGAGTCACGCCGATACCGATGTGATGTTCTTTCCAAGTGAAGTTTGCACGCTTGACCTTTGCAGGGTTCACGTAGTTAACGGTGTCGTTGTGGGTGTAGCCACCGAGCGCGGAGTCGTATTGACCCTTAACGCCCAAAGACACAGCGCCTTTGCCACCAGGGAATGTTTTAGCTTTGCCGTCCAATGCAGCCAACAGGGGCTTGTCTTGGATGGTGCTAGAGAAAACTTTGCCCTTGTCGATGTAGTAGTCAAGAGCTGCGTTTGCGATGTTGTCGATTTCTGCTTGTGAGAATGCCATTTGAAAATCTCCGATTGATTAAATCGGCTCAAGCACCCGCAGAGGCTCGACGAATGACGTCGAGTAAGCTCTTTGGTTCGGGTGCGGCAGAGCCATTTGTCTTGCCCCCGACCGCGGTTCGCATTGGCTGCTTGTCACCACGCACGCGAAGAAGCGCTTGAGTAACTTGGTCATAAGCGTCTTTCGACAGCTTCACCGCATCCTCTTTCGTCTTCGGCATGCCGTTGGCAGCAATTTGTGCGCGCACACGGTCTTTAACCAAATCAGCCTTCAAGTCATAGTCAGGGTCAGTTGCCTTGGTAGACACTTCCCATGCCGACACTGCGTTGGCCATCGCCACAACTTGAGCGTGCGCTTCCTGTTGGGAGCGTTGCTCCAGCTGGCTTTGAGCCGACTGAGCTTGACGTTCAGCATTGACACGCGCCTGGTGGAGTTCACTTGCGGTGTCTCGGTCGATATAGCCTTGATCGACTTTCTCTTCCAAGTCCGCAGGTAATTTCTTACCGGCTGCAATGGCAATCTCTTCCATGCGACCTTGCAGTAGCTCGTAAGCCTCAGCTGGCGTGCCACTGCGCATCTTTGCCAACATTTGCAACGAATTTGCGACGTCTTCCGCCGTCAAATTGTGTTGCTGCATGAAGCTCTGAATGTCGCGGTATTGCTTTGCGTCACCCTCGTACTCGGCCATTTGGGCCTTGTACTTGTTCTTCTCTTGAACAAGCTCGCGAAAACGCGGATGCTTGTTAAAGGGCAGTTTTGAAAAGTCTTCTGGCTGTTCGCCGTCGTTCTTTTCTTCGGTCTGACTGTGCTCTTCGGTTGGCGAGTCCGTTGTACTGTCATCTGTGCTGTCGTCAGTGGTGTTCTCCACGACGCTCTGCACAACTGACAGTAGGCTGTCTTCTGTTTCGCCTGGTTTGTTGGATTCGTCGTTCACCTGTTGGGTGTTCGTCGTTTCCAGTTCCGAGGACGAGTCGGTTTGCTCTTCAATTTGCATACGTCACCTTTGCGTCTTTATCCTGTATGGATTGTGTCTGATTATGCGCGATTATTCAACAGAATGCCCGCGCAAAATCACATTGGGAGTTGTGCAGGTCCGGTTGGGCCTGCGCCTGGTGCACCCTGCATGGGTGCATTGAGGGAGCCAGCTGCACCCTGGCCTTGGCCAGCTGCGCCGTTGGCGTCCTTCAATCCGTTTTGCGCGACGATGGACTGAGTGCCCTCCGACAGCGCGGCGTCTAGGTCGAGCTTGTCGTCCATGCGCTTCAATACTTCCTTGGCCAACCACTTGGGGTCGATGCCTGGGATTTGGATGACGTAAGGCAGCACGCGCTCCAGGTTGCGCAGCTCCGCGGCCTGGTTTGGCTTGCCGGTCGAGCCAGCCTCAATCTCCAACATCACCTCGTCGGCAATCTCTTGAGCGGTCAGCTCAGGCCACACTGCGCCAGGACCGGCGATCTTCTTGACCTGCTCAGCGCTCATCTGCTGGAACATGATTGCGCCAGCTGCGCGGGCAATCTCAGACATGAACGAGTCCAGCTCGTCCACCTGCGCGCCCAGGGCGGACATGCGCGAGCTTTCAGCTACGCTGGTTTCGGTTGCCGTCGCGCCAGCCGTGCCGCCAAAGTTGGCTTCTTGAGCGCCGACGGCCAGTTGCACGTCGTCAAACACGGTCTTGACTTCGTACAGGTTGGGGTCAATGCCAACGGTTTTGAGCGGGGTCACCACGTCGTCCGACTTCTGGCCGGACTGCAAGCCCTCGACGGTAATCACCGCGTGGGCAGGGCGGCTGCCCAGCTTGGCTTTCTCTTCGTCGTTGAGCAAACCAGCTGGCGTCAGGTAGCCAGGACGGTTGGCCTTGCGGTGCTCACGCAAACCCTCGCGGGCGCGGTTGTACTCTTCCAACATCGAGCGCATGAGGTGCACGTCGGACGGTGGGTAGATTTCCTTGTCGTGCTCGACCTCGTTGCACACCAGCGAGAAGAATGGCCAAAAGGTTTCCAGCTTCAACTCAGGCTCGGCTGGGTCAACCAAGAAGTCTTCAAAGCCTTCGGCCACGGTGTAAACCATGCCGCTTGGCTTGTCGTAGATTTCATAGACGCACACCATGCCTTCGGTGGCTGGCTTCTTTGCGCCGCCGTCAGCTGGCTCAGACTGAGCTTTCCATGAGTCGTGCGAGCGACCCTTGACCTCATAGCCGGTGTAGTTGCTGTCGACGCACTTGCCATAAATCTCTTCCACCTCGTCGGGTGTGAAGAACATCTGGTGGGCAACCCAGCGTGCGCCAATGAATCCACGCAGCTGCTTGCAACGTGGGTCGACGATGATGGCGGTGGCGTCAGGAAAATCAAACATCAAGCCTTCGCGCACGATGACTTGCGGCTGTTCACCCAGCGACTTGAGCGAGAGCGTCAGCTCTTCAAACTCAGCGTCGTTCTCATTGATTTCACCCTCAGCAACTTCTTCGGCCAGGCGCTTCAAGTGGTCCAGGCGGACCTGAATGTCGTTCATGCGAGCGCTGATTTCTGGTCGGCGCTGCATCTCACGCTGAAAGCCTAGCTTCACATAGCCAACGCCAGTGGTCAGCATGCGACGCACCAGAGCCTTCATCTGCGACTTGAACGTCGGCTGCGACTCCTGCATGAAATAGTGAAACAAGATTTCCAGCGTCTTGCTGATCTTGTCAAGTTTGGCGTTCTCAGCCTGCACGCGGTCGTACTCTTCCAACACCATACCAACAGCTTGTGGAATTGGCGTTTGGTTTTGCTCGGCCATCTGGCGTGTGTAGAGCGCGTCGCCCAACATTTGCTGCGAGCCGTCCCACAAGGTGTACTGCAAGCGCTCACGACGCTTGGCAACGCAGCGTGGATTCTTGGCGTACAAAGCGGCAGTGCGCTGCTGAACGTGACGTTGAGCAAGGTTCACAGAGTATTTGTCAGCGCTCCAGTTTGTGGGGTCATAGCCGTTGAACACCAACGCCATGTCAGCCTTCATTCGCTTGAATGCTTCCTTGTGCTCGCCCTTGGCGTTTTGCACGCGAGACAAAAGCTCGGTCACAAGGTTCTTGCGTGCCGCACTGATCTCTTTGTCCTCGTCTGCCTCATCTGTTGCCATGGTGGCGACGATGATTTCCATTTCGTTTTTCTGTTCCATTACCAGCCCCTTATTGCAGCTTCAAGTTTCAATTTGTCTTCACGGTATTTGGCGTCAGCCTTGAGCCAGCCCAACGTGCCGTAGCGTGGCCCGTTGTCTTTTGGTCGGCCTGCCGATGGTGTGGCCATGCGGTCAACGGCACGGCCCAGCCATGCCAGCGCATCCACAAAGTCGTCGTGGCGAGCGTTGGGAAATTTCAGCAACTCGTCGCGAGCCTCCATCACCCAAGGCGCGTGCTTTGGAAAGCGCACCTTCTTCATGCTCATGCGGCCAATGATTGACTGCGCGCGCTGCACCTTGTTGTTGACCGGTGTCACTTCTTCAATCGAAAAGTAGACGCGCTCTTCTTGCATGCGCTTGCGCAGGAATGGACCAATGGCTTTGCTGATATGGCCTTTCTCGGCGTACCAGAGCAACGGCTTCCACTGCTTGGCCAACCTCAGCATGGCCTCAACCTGCTTGTCCGAACCGGCCTTTTGCCACCACACATCCAGGATGTAGAGGTCGCCGTATTGGTCGATGCCGCCAACGATCATCACGGTGGCGTCGTTGCGGGTCTTGTCAGTGCCGATGGCGTGGTCGCTGGCCGCGTATATGCGCAAGTCGCTTGGCAGCTGTGACTTCTCGTAGGTGACAAACCAGTCGGCGCGGAACAGGTCGCCGTCATCTGGTGTCGGGCGCTGCTGATACAGCGCAGAAAAGCCACGGCTGTCGAGCTGCTTGGCTGCGTTCAAGAACTCCAAGTCAAAACGCTCAGGCCACAGTGCCTCACCAGGCTTGCGGCCCAACGGGTCGTCAGCGCCAGCAATGGCGGGCAGGTTGATGATCTTCCACTTGGCTGCCTCTTCCTCTGAGTAGCAAGGGTTTGTTGGGTCAGTGATGCGACCAATCAAGTCGTCTTCATGCCAACGTGTGTGCACAACCACAACGCAGGCGAACTTGGTCATCAAACGGGTCATGGCCACCTGGGTGAACCAGTCCCACAGCTTGGCGCGCAGCGTTGGCGACTGAGCCTCTTCGCTGTCCTTGATCGGGTCGTCGATGATGAGAATGTCAGCACCGCGACCAGTGATTGAGCCACCGCGACCGACAAACGCGGCCATGCCACCCTCAGCCGCTTGCAGCTTTTCCTTGCTCAATCCGCCCATGCGAAAGCGGAACTTGGGAAACACTTGCTTGAAACCTGGCGACTGCATGATGTTGCGGCAGTCGGAGCCAATGTCCTGGCTGAATGGCTCGTTGTAGGTTGCAAAGATGATGTTGCGGTATGGACCACGGCCCAAAAGCCATGGAATGAACCGGCGTGAAATCAGCTCGGTCTTGCCATGACGCGGTGGCAGTGTGACGATGAGGCGAGGGATGTGGCCCTTCTCAACTTTCTCCAGTACCTTGGCCAGCGCTCGATGGTGCTTGGCGTCTTTGAAAATCGACAGGTCGGTGTTGTCGGGGTCTTCAATGTCCGGCATGGTCAGCTTGACGAACTTTAGGTAGTCGTCGCGGGCCTCCAGCGCCAGCTTTGCACGCTTGGCAGCGGCAATGCGTTTTTCAAGCGCCGACAGCTGAGCCGCGCCGTTGTCCTGCTGGTCAACGGCTTGGTCTTGAGTGTCGGCTACCTCGGTCATTGTTGGTCTTGAAATCAGACGTTGGGTTTATTTTGGGAGCGAGCCATGGCCGCCCAGCCACATGAACAGGCCAATTACAGCTGCGCCGGTAATCCAGCTCAGCTTCTTGAGGACACTCTTGCCCACCTCGGTGTAAACCTTGTTGAGCGCAACCTGGGCGGCGCGCTCAGCAATGTGCTCGATTTGTTCATCGGTCAAAGGTAGGTTTTTGTCAGTCATGTCCGTTCTCTTATTTCAGGCTGAGCATGTAGAGCGCGGACAGGTACTCTCCGCAAATCTCGTCAATGATGTTTTGCAGCGGGGTGTCTGTCTTCTTTACGGCCTCATAGCGATTGGCCTCAATCCAGTCGAGTTGCTTGCGCAGCTGCTCAGCAATTTCGCCATCGCCCTTGTTTTCGAGCAACGGGATTTCGCTGATCGGCTTACCTTGGCGGCCTTGGTAGGCTTCTGCCAGGTTGTCGGCCAGCTCGATGATGTTGATGTAAAAGTCGTTGAGCGCCTTGTGGCGTGCAAAGCTGCCTGGCCCTTGAGCTTTTAAGTGCTCGCGGTGCGCCAGGTCACGCCCAAGAAAAAGCAGGGCGATTAAGTGGCCAATCATGGCTGTACCTCAGCCTCAACCCAAGAGGTTGTTGCCTCATCCCACTGATAGCGCTTGCCGTCAGTTGGCATGGCAACCGGCGCATCCCAAAGGCAGGTGTCTTCGTTCAACACCCAGCTTGCAAATGGCTTGGGCGGGATGAAGGCATCACGTTGGGCGTCGTATGTGAAACCCACGCCAGCGTAGTTCTTGCGCAGCGGCTCGCCACCATTAGCGTGAACACCGCCATGCGTGTTGTATGAGGTTTGAATCCATTGACCGGGCGAGCTGTCCACGAATGTGTCGAAGAATTCTGGCTCTGCGACGATTACTTGCGTCACGATACCGTCAGTTACTTTTGCAAAATGTCCCATGTTGATTGCTCCTTATGCTGTAAACGTGCCGGACGATGTGAATGTGTGGATGGTGTAACCACCAGAGCTAGTTACCGTTCCACCTGTACCGCGTTGGCTTCCTGCGTAACGAATGATTACGATGCCAGAGCCGCCAGAGCCAGCGCTTCCGTCACCACCTCCGCCGCCACCTCCTGTGTTTGCAGTACCGTTTCCACCGGCTGTTCTTGCTCCACCAAATCCACCGCCGCCTGCGCCGCCGGACGAGGCGACGCCACTGTTGTTGTTTGTAGCGCCTCCACCGCCTCCGGCTCTTGTTGTTGATGTTCCATTGATTGATGAACTAACGCCAATGCCACCACCACCACCGCTTACTCCGCTAGTCGAGCTACCAATACCACCAGCGCCTCCACCTCCACCACCGGATGTGAATGCGGATACACCATCAGCTCCAACGCCACCAGCAAATCCTTGGCCAGCAAAACCAATACCAGCGGCACCAGCCGCGTTTGCTACATACTGAGTTCCAGCACCGCTACCGCCAGAATTTGCGGTTCGAGAATTCGATATAAGCCCGCCGCCGCCGCCAGCAGAAACGATTGACCCAAACGATGACGAATTCCCTGTATATCCAGCAGCTCCGCCTGCGCCAACATTGGCTAAATACGACTTACCTGAAACCAGCGTTAGGCTTTGTTCAGCTAGGTGTCCACCTCCGCTGTTTTCACCAGATACGGAGCACCGATAACCACCAGCACCACCTCCGCCATAAGTTCCTCCACCTCCACCAGCAATGACGAGATATTCAACGTCGTATGTAGAGCGTGCTAATTCGCGTGCTTTGCTCATGTCTGTTCCTTATGCCGTGAATGTTCCTGAGCTGGTGAAGGTGTGGATGGTGTAGCCACCAGCGGATGTCACTGTGCCGCCTGTGCCTCGTTGAGCGCCAGCGTAGCGAATGATGACAATGCCTGACCCTCCAGCACCGCTGGATGAGTCCTTTCCGCAACCTCCTCCACTACCAGTGTTTGCAGTTCCAGCACCGCCACCAGCAGAGCCACCACCGCCCGATCCCGCAGTTCCGTCAGCTAGAGGAGTTTGTCGAGCAGGAGCGCCACCACCAGCTCTTGTTACGGCTGTGCCAGTGATATTTGAAGAAGCGCCAGCACCGCCACTAGCCAAAGAAGATGAGGATGTAGCATTTCCACCAGCAGAGCCAGCACCACCACCACCACCGCCAGAGTTGTTTCCTGATTGATCCCATGCGTTTCCGCCAGCATAACCCTGACCAGCAGTGCCAGCGCCTCCAGCAACTGATGTTCCGCCAGTATTTCCATCTCCAGTAGAACCTCCGCCGCTTCCTCCGCTTAAACCAACAGACCCACCAACAAATCCACCCGTTCCACCAGCTCCACCACCGTTTGACGAGATGTTTAGACCAGAACCAGCTAATCCATAAATTTGAGAGCTATTGCCACTTGATCCATAAACTCCACTGGATGTTGTTGCAGCTCCTCCAGCTCCGACCGTAATTGAATAAGTGCTTCCTGCAATAACAGAAACAGATGATTCAGCTGCCGCACCACCACCAGATGCTTGTCCAGATACATTGGATCGGTATCCACCAGCACCACCACCGCCGTAACGATAGCCTCCAGCTCCACCGCCGCCGATCACAAGATATTCAATCGCGTATGGCACACCTTGAGAAAACTTGACCCATGTAGATGACGATGTGTCATACCACTCTGGCTGACCTGTCGTGCTGTTCATCCTGAACATGCCAGATTGAGGCGTTGCTGGTCGCTGCGCGGTCGTGCCAACGGGCATCGTCGCCGCACCAGTCGCTGAATCCTTGCCAACAAAACGACCATCAGCATCAGTCTTGTTGTAGTGGTCTGCCAGCGCAAAAGTGCCGTAGGCCACGATGTTCAATTCATCTCCAGCAGCAGCTGCTGATGTGAGCACAATCGAAGTGCCAGAGTTTGCGGTGTAGTCATTTTTATCGAGGAAAACACCGTTCAAAAACACATCAACATAGCCAGCGTCATAGGCCAGCGTGAATCCGTTGCTGTCAGCGCCAGTGAATGTGGTCTGTGCAGCCGTGGCGATGTAGCGATAGCGTCGAGAAGTGCCGTTCACCGAAGAACCAGCAGCGGTCCAACCAGACGAGCCATACACCTGCATGGCGTTGGTCGTCGTGTTGAAGTACAGAGCACCAATCAGCAACGCGTTGCCGTCGTTGTCGAGTGTGGGGGCGCTGGCCTTTGGACCCAGGTAGCGGTCGTCAAACGAGTCATACGACGCAGCAGCAGCGGCAGCCGAAGCAGCAGCGCTGGTGGCCGAGGTGGACGCGTTTGTTGCTTGTGTCGTGGCCGTGGTGGCCGAAGTCGACGCAGAAGAGGCCGAGCTGGCAGCAGCAGTGGCTGACGTCGCAGCCGAGGTGGCCGAGGACGCAGCATTCGTTGCCGAAGTGTTGGCCGACGTCGCGGAGGCAGAAGCATTGGATGCTTGCTGCGTGGCAGTCGTGGCAGCGTTCGTCGCTGTCGTGGCCGAGTTGGTGGCAGAAGTTGCCGAAGATGAAGCCGATGTGGACGAAGAGCCAGCGCTGGTTGCCGAAGCAGCAGCGTTGTTGGCAGCCGTCGTCGCGTCGCTGGCCTTTTGTGTAGCAGTGGTTGCGGACGTTGCAGCAGATGTAGCCGAAGTCGCAGCGCTGGTGGCAGAGGTCGCAGCCTCAGATGCCTTTGTCGTTGCTGTCGTCGCTTGCGTAGTAGCAGTCGATGCCGACGCAGCAGCGTTGGTTGCCGATGTGGCAGCAGCTGTTTGCGATGTGCTGGCAGCGCTGGCGCTTGAAGCGGCAGCAGTGGCCGAACCAGCAGCAGCTGTCTGTGAAGTCGATGCAGCTGACTGTGATGCGGCAGCAGCAGTGGCACTCGATGCAGCAGCCGTTTGCGAGGCCGCAGCAGCAGTCTGAGATGCAGCCGCAGCGTTCTTGCTTGTCAGCGCAGCAGCTGCATAGCCTTGAGCGTCAGCAGCGCTGGTCGTCGCTAAGTCAGCAGCCAGCTGAGCCTCAACACCAGTACCACGCACCATGATGTTCTTGCGGCCAGCGACAGAAGGCGCGGGTGGGGCAGTCACAAAGGTCAGCGTTGTGCCGACGATGGTGAAGTCCTGCGTTGGAATCTGAGCAACACCAGCAACAAAAACAGTCGCAGCGTTTGAGCCTGCGTAGTTGTACGACAGTGTGAAAGCAGTTTGCGATGCGTTGCCAGAGAACGTGTCGACAGCTTGTCCACCACCTTGCAAAGCACCGTTTGCAATCAGCAGCCAGTAGCCAGCAGAGTTGTCGGTAGCAAACGACGCAGTGGACGTATTGGCAACCAGGCACAAATACGTTGCGTCGTTGTAGTTCACCAGGTCGCCAACAGCGTAGGCCGTCGATGCAGCCCAATTGCCACGCGGGTTGTACTCGCCCTGGGAGATGATGGCCAGCGTTGCAGCAGACAACGATTCTGGTGTCACCAGTTGATTGACTAGCTTGCCGTCGTCGCGCTGCAACAGCGCCAGGTTGGTGAGAGTTTCATCAAGCGTCAGCTCGACAGCGTTCAACTCAGCATCAAGATTGGTAGCAGGCAGCGGCTTTGTAGGGTTCACTGTCTGGTAGTCAGTGAAGTTATACAGCCGCGTGTATTGGGTTGGTTGAGACATGTCAGCGCCCTTGTGAATTCTTGCGACATTGTATGACGCATGTCTGATGGTTGTCTGCTAAAAAGTGGCCACGAAGATGGGCAAATGCAAAAAATTTCTGGTGGCGGGGGTAACCAGAAACTCGCGGCGCGGCGGGGCAGCCCGAGGGGGTGAAGCGGGTCTGGCGCATTGCCGCCACCGCAGCACGTCACCAGCCAGCCAAGCCACCGCCATGGGGCTGATACATGATGCCGAGGGAGGAATTAGGCGGGGCGCTGCCCTAAGTAGGCAGTGGTCAACACCCCCACCATGAGGGTTTGGCGTTACACCTGCGCCATTCGCTGCGCTGAATCCACCAAAACGACGTCCGCGGGGTTGATTGGCGTCGCCAGCGCCGCCTTCTCGGCTGTCCACTTGTCGATCATGCCCGCCAGTTCTTCGGCTGTCATCTCACTGAGTGGGCGGTCCTCTTCGGCTGAGCGCTTGGCCTTGCCGATTTCGCCCGACATTTCCAACACAGTGCGCGCAGCCTGCACGCGGGCCGCTGCTGGGGCCGCCTTGTCGACCAGTATGGCGTGCAGCGTGCCGGTGGCGACGTTGGCCAGCTCGCCCGAGATATAGCGCTCGCGTTCTAGGCGGATAGCGGCGGCTATATGGGGCAAACGCATTAGGTCGTAGGCCGAGGCTCCAGCGTCGCTATATCCGGCTTCTCTCGCTGCATTTGTGGGGTTTGTGCCAGTTCTGACTATCGCCATGACAAACAACCGTTGTTTGGGCGTCAATTCGATGCCTGGCGCGTACTGAGTGCGGGCCAAGATTTGGCGGGGTTTTTGCGCTGTCTTATCCATGCGCGGAATTGTCGCACTATCGACCAGACAAACGCCATACAAAAAAACAATTGGCTTTTGTCTTGTTTTTGTATGCCGTCCGACATATTATCGCGTTACTGGATTATCTCATCCACTTAACAAAAGGGTAACACCATGCGCAGCCAACTACAAACCACCGTCCTCAACTGGCTTTATCTCTTAGCCGTCGTCGTCGTGTGGCTCACCGCTTAACAGGAGCAACACCATGGAGCAACGCAACATCAACCAGGTCCACTTCATCAAGACGCCCAAGCCTGGCGACGTCAAGACCATGCACATTTTCGGCAAGGTCCAAGCCGTCACCATCCTGGCCGTGCACCCTGCTGGCACGCTCGACATTGAGCTGGACAACGGCAAGTGCTTTCGAGTTTCGGGATTCAGCCTCATCTAATCAACCAGGAGAAAACACCATGACAACCACCATTACAGCAGCATCACAAGCGGCCATCTACGTCGGCACTTATGCCAAGTACAACAACGGCAGCATCGAAGGTAAATGGCTGAACCCAGCCGACTACGCAGACCGCGACGACTTTTATGCGGCCTGCGCTGAGTTGCACGCGGACGAATCAGACCCTGAATTCATGTTCCAAGATTTTGAGTGCATCCCCGAAGGCATGGTGAGCGAGTCGCACGTTGACGCAGAGCTGTGGGACTGGCTAGACATGGACGACGACGACAAAGAGCTGTTGAGCGTCTACCGCGACCACGTGGACAGCGACGGCACGCTGGAGCAAGCCCGCGACGCCTACCAGGGCCGCGCTCGCACCGCTGAGGATGCAGTCGAAGAGATTTTCGGCGAGTGCTACACCATCCCCCGCGAGCTGGAGAGCTACATCGACTGGTCCCGCGTGGTCCGCGATTGGGAATGTGACGGGTTCACGTTCGCACGCCACGACGGAGAGGTTATTGTTTTCCGCGCTGTCTGATTTGCCGACCAACATGAACAAACGCCGACGTACAGAAGCCGCCTTCGTGGTGGCTTTGCTTTTGATTCCCCTCTGTCTTTACATCATCAAGGAGCTAACCAAATGACCAACACAACCGGACCATGGAGCCTAAACCCAGCACGCAGCACACGCGTGGACCTCATCGACAACGCCAAAGGCGAGGCGGTGGGTGAAATCGTTTGGGTGGACGTGCGCGACCCAGCCGTCGCCCGCTTAATCGTCAAAGCCCCTGAGCTGCTGGCGCTTGTGAATCGAATCCTGGACGACGTGGACGCTGACCGCGCCGACGGACTCGGTGAACCTGATTGGGCAAACGACGCCCGCGACCTGGTGGGGGTGATCGTATGACGACCCGCATCATTTACGGAGACATAGTTTTTGCCGAGGGCGAGGCCCACGTCGTGCGCATCGTTCACGCTGAGACAGTGCCAACGCCATACACCGAAGCGCTGGACCAATACGCCGAGGACCAAGCCAAGACCCACGGCGGTGACTGGCTCATGCCCGACGTGTACGAGGGCCGCATCACTTACGCCGAAACCATCGACCCCCACCAAGCCGCCGAAGCCGCGGCTTTTTCGCTGATGCCGTCGACTGGCCCCGCACAGGTCGACACCACCGCCGACATGTTCGGCTATGACGCCGACGACTTGGAGCACTGGCAAGCCTCCCGCTGCGCTTCACGCCTGCGCCAGCCGTCCGCTGATTCTCTTGGCCTATTCGATTAAAGGAGCACCGCCATGCTTTTGATGACACCCCACCAAGCCCACACCACCGCCGAAGCTATCCGCGAAGCCCGAACCCTTGCCGCCTACATCCAAATGTTGAACCGCTCCAAGCGCAAGCCCGACGAGATTTTGGTCAAACAATCCGAACGGCTTTCCGCTGCGCTTCACGCCATGGACGCATCGAAAGACGAAACCACCCCAGCCGTCACCCACCAGCTTCGACGCGCATAGCCTCCCGCTGTGCTCCACACCTCCGACCCAGCCGCGCGCTGGGTTTTTTCTTGCCCGCTTTTCGACCGTCCGCCCGCAGCCTTTGGCCCATCTCTCTGCGGCGCTTTTGGTCCCCAGCTGTGGTGTCGGTATCGGACTGGTATCAAGGTATCACCCTTATAGGGGGGTGATACCACTGATACCAACACCACCGAAGCTGATACCTCGCGTGATACCACCTGATACCAAACCTCGCCAAGCCGCATAAACACTGGCTTTCTTGGTATCACCCCCACCTGATACCGCCTGATACATTTGGTATCACCACCCCATTTCCAAACAGCGGCCTAAAACTCCTGCCCTGAACCCATCGCGCTTGTCATTGGCCCCCCGTTTCCGAGTCGATACTGCCCCGATTGCTCGTAAATCAGACCCTGCTTTCGCAGGCTTCGGATGTAGCGCTTAACCGTGACCTTGGAGAAACCTTCGACCCCGTTCACCAATTCCGTGTAGCGCAGGCCGCCCACGGCTGACGCTTTGATGAGGTCCAAGATTTCCAGCTCGCCGTCCTTGAGCTTGTCGGTTGGGTCGGCTTGGGCTGGCGTCGCTTGTTCGACGTAGCAGGTGGTCAGGAGCTGGCCGAAGTTGCTCAGGCCGAGGTTGACTTTGGTCAGGCTGAACCCGTAGACGTCGCCCTTGCCGTCGAGGTCGCGCTGCTTTGTCACCTTGAACTCTTTTGGGCCGCCGTTGGCTGGGTCGCTGACTTCAATTTCAGTATCGGTGGCAGCACGTAGCGCAGAGCTTCCGCGTGCACCGCGTGACTGGTCCTTGCCCGTGTGGTGGATGAACATGATGTGTGCGCTGGTGCGGTCCTTAATCATGTCGCTGTGCTGCACCAAGACGCCCATGTCTTTCGTGGCGTTCTCGTCACCGCCGCCCATCGCTCGGGCCAGCGTGTCCACCACGATGAGGGCGATAGTCACGCCAAAGCTGCGCTCGATGGCTGTGGTTGTGTCCACGATGGCCTTGGTGTCGCCGTTCTCGTCGAATATGTCGATAGGGCAGTCCGTGATGAACAGGTGGTCCAGCTTGGTGTCGAGCTTTTCGGCCAGCGCTCGGCTGCGGTTTTGAATTGACTTGGGCGACTCGGCTGCAAGGTACAGGACCGCGCCGCGCTTCACCTGCTTACCAAACCATGGCTTGCCGATGCTGATATGCGCCGCCATGTCCAGCACCAAGAAAGATTTGCCCGTGTTGCTGTCGCCGTAGACGACTGACATGGTGCGCTCGATGAGCATGCCCTCGACCAGCTCATTGGGTGGCTCCCAATCTGGCAGGTTGCTGGCCTGCACGAAGTTGAGTAGCTGCATCTCAACGCCGTCATCCGTCAAGGATTCCTTGACAGCTGGGGCCACATAGCCCTCGTCGAACTCAGTCAGCGGCTGGGCCGGCTCTGTGCCGTCGTCGGGGAACTCAACGTCCGCGTCGTCCGCCACTGGCTGCACCGCTGGGGCTGGAGGCTGAGGCGATGGCTTGGCCAACGGACCGCCCGACAGGACTTGCAGCGCTTTTGCTGTGTTGAGGCGGCGGCCCATGTCGGCCATCATGTCGGCTTGGCTTGGCGGTGGCTTGATTCCCATGTCTGCCGCGGCTGCCTTGATGGCCTGCGTGCGGTCGTTGCCGTGCATGTGGAATGCGTACAGGTCAAAGGCGTCACCAAAGCACGTGCGCCCGTCAGCCGTCACGCTTCCCACGCCAGCCGACAGGTCGGACTCGCTCAGGCTAATCCAGTACGAACCAGCTGGCTCGTCGAACACCTTGGTCGCAAAGCTGTCCGTCGTCTGCCGTGGGCTGCGCCAGCCACGTGGCCCTTGCTTGTAACCGCAGGCGGCGAGCATGTTGTCCACGCTGTGCGCATCGTTGAACTGCTGAATGACGGACTTGTCGCTGTCGGGGCGGGCGCGCTGCTGGGCCATCTTGCGTCGCGCTTCGGCTGCACGCTTGTCCTGCTCCTTGATTCGCTCTTCCTCTTCGGCCATGACGGCCAGCACTTGGTCCGCACCTGGTGCGTCGCGCCAGTTGAACAGCTCGCCATCGACCAGGTTGTCGGCAATCAATGGCTCGATGCCGTCGGTGCGTGGCGCTGTGTTGGGCAGGTAAATAGGTTGGCCTGCGCGCTCCAGTGCTCGGTCAGGCCGCACGCCCAGCTCGTTGGTCAGGTGAATGTTGAGCGCCGATGTGACGGCCAGCCACTCGTCGTATCGCATGGCGTCCACCGTCGGGATGAGCACGCGCCACTTGCGAGCCTCTGCGGTGGCCGAGCTGGATGAGTAGACGCGCATCTGCGCCAGCCCCGTGAACGACTGCACCGCTTGGACCAGCGCCTTGCCTTGCACGTTGCCCGTGTCCAAGTCGACGGCCAGCATGACAAACCTGCCGTGTTCTTGTTGCGCTTTGTGGCTGCGCCCACCTGGTTCATTGTAGGTAGAGCACAGCACCCAGCGCGCTTGGTCCTTGGCCACCGCGGTGCGCTCAATGGTCATCAGCTCCTGCACGCTAATTGTTTCGTACTGCTGGTCCGTGCCTTTGTGTGAGTCATAAGCGCCGACTACCGTGAGCACTCTGTCGTTGAATCCCTCGGTCATTTCGTCGCCTTTTGTTCTTGTGTTGCTGGTCGTGTCGTCACTATCTGCTGGAGCATGGAGCGCATCACACTGCCTCGCTTCTTCTGCCGCTCGCGATAGAGCTTTTGCTTTTGCGCGTTGGTGTGCTTGCGTCGTGGTTCGCTCGGCTCAGAGCCAAGCCCCCACACCGGCTCGACAGCGCGGCCAGTGTCGTCACGCAACCAATCGCTGACGCGCGCCACCTTGGCTGCCTCAAGCGCACGCAGCGCTTTGTAGATGGTCTGCCGTGTCATGCCCGCCTTGGTCACGATTTGCGCCACCGTTGCAGTCTTGGCGAGTAATTCCATGAGGGTTGCTATTTGTTTTGTGTTCATGTTGTTTTTGTTGGTCGTCAAATCAGACAAGGAGGGCGAGCATTATGTGTTGCGTGCGCGCACGGACTTCACCTGCTGGCGTTTGGCTTTGCGCTCTTCGCAGTCATGCTCAGGGCGTTGGCCGTTGTAGGGCAGGATGACACCGCAGTGGATGCAGCGCCATGCCAAGCCTTCGTTCACGCCGCGGTGCGTGCCTGTAAATGTGCGGATTGGTTTCATAGTCCGTTACCCCACACTTCGTCGACTAGGTACATGAAGATGGCGATGGTCAGCATGGTGAACGCTCCAACTCGGCCTTAATCACATCCTCAAGACGGTTGATTTCTCTCATGTAGGCCATGCACTGCTTGTTGTCGCCCATGTTTACCGACACAAGCGATGCGGCTTGCATGAATCGCAGGTCGCCAAGCAACTTCTTGATTGACACAAGGTCTTTTTGTGTCATGCAGCACCTCTTGCAGACTTGGCCTGCGCAGCTTTGAACGTCGTGTAGACGCACTCTCCTGCTTTGCCGTATGGCTTGCACGCGTCGCGCACCATGCGCAGCGCATTCACTCGCTCGGTGGCGATGGCGTCGGCCAGCTCACGCTCAAGTCGTTCGACGCGAGCGCGCACCAGGCGGCTCTCTTGTTCTAGCTCTTCAATGTCAGTCATCGTTTCCCTCGTAATAGTCATCATCTTGTCGTTCGCGTGGCTCAACGCCACACCCTTTGCACTTGTAGCAAGTGGAGCCGTCGTACATGCCTTCGCCTGAGCCGCTGCATGCGGAGCAAATCTCGTCTTCGTCGTCGTCATCTATGGATTCGTCTTCTTCACACATGTGTATTCGCTTGGTTGTTGGTTCATGTAATAGACGCTGACCACCACGGCGATGGCGAACACCACGGCCAACGTGCCAGCGATTGAGATGAGGGCGGCGCGCATCATTTGGTTGCCCTCGATAGATAGCCAAGGCCCATGCCAGACATAAAGCAGCCGATGCTGTGGACTGCCACGCTGTCGAAGCCGACGGCCAAGCCGATGCCAGTGACTAGCAGCAAGCAACCCAGGTCAATGTCTCGCATGCTGGCCTCGCTCTCTAATCTTTGCGGCGAAGTAGTCACCACGGTGGCGGTCGGACTGTTCGCACAACTTCGCGCACGCTTCTCGCTCGCCGTGCACTGCATAGTCAATGACAATGCGTGTGAAGAACTTGTAATGCGTAGCGCAGTCCTCGCGCTCTTCCTTTTGGCCAAGCTCATAGCAGTTCATGGCCAAGCGCAGCGTGTTCTCGTTGGCTCCTGCCGCCTTCAAGTCGGTGATGAGTTCATCTAAGGTCATCGCACCCCCACCATGAAAGAGGGCGGCATTGGCATGGCATAGCCTGTCGGACGCCACAAGTGCAGACAGTTGGGGTGGTTGTTCACGTACTCACTCTCGGGCGGGTGGTACTGAATCACGCAGTCGTCCTTGTCCCAAAACAAATCTTTGACCTGGCACATCTCGTCCCATGTTGGGCAGCGGTCGGTACGAGACACACTCACGTGCTCCCATCCCAACGCATCACTGGCGATGGCAAAGAGCACCTGGTTGTGCTTGAGCTTCAACTTGAACGCGCCGCTGTTGCCGTATGAGTCGTTGCTACCCATCTGGCCATCGCGTATGCGCATGTCGTTTGGTACGTGGAACGTCATCGCATCACCCTCACGACGACGCTGCGCGCACCAGGGAAACGGTGCATGGCAGCAATCACTGCGTCGCAACTCGATGGCTGCAAGTCGCGGTACATCACGTTGCCGACTTTCACCAAAAAGAATTTCATAGGAACCTCCAATAGATGAGGGCATACAAAGCAATGGCCGTGATGAAGATGAGCCAGCGCTTCAAGTTGCGTGGCTTGCGGTAGTGCTCGATGCCGAATAGGCTGTATGGCCTTGGTGCTTGCCGCGGGTAGCGGTAAGTCAGTTGGTCGTTAGGGTCGTTGTCTGTCGTCATTTCATACTTTCGGGCGTGATTTCAATGACTTCGGGTGCGCGGCTACGCTCCCTGTTGATGGCTTGCAGCAAAAACTTTTCGTACTCACTGCGTGCAATCGACTGACGTTGCAGGTCGTGGTACTCATAGAGGTCTTGCCAACACACCAGCGCTGGCCCTGTCGCACCCATCTTGCCGATGCGTTGAAAGCGCTTGGCCGACTCAATCAAGTGGTCCTGCGCCTGCATGCACACCGACAGCACCTCGATGCCAACGCCAGCGCGTGACATGGCCTCGGCCACGTTGAGCAACGCCTTCAAGTTTTCCCAATCGGTCAGCGTCGCTTGGCCGCTGCGAAAGTTGTTGAGTGCCTTTTGCTCACGCTCACGCAGCTTGTCCAAGTCTTCCTCAGACGCAACGCATGCGCCGTTGATGGCGTATTCGACGGGGTTAACCAATTGGTAAACCTTACGCTTCGTCCGTTTGCGCATACATAGTCTCCATCTCGATGAGCAAGTCGACTTCGTGCTTGATTTTTTCCAAGTCCTCAAAGCGACGGCTGGCTGGTTTGTTGCGCCAGCGCGTGATGCGCTTGACGATGCAGCCCTCCAAGAAGTTGAGGTTGTTTGCGGCGATGTACTCAATGGGTTGAATACGCTTGTCTTTGTAGTGGTCGCCTGCCACTTGAATGTCGAGTGCGCTCATGATGCAAGTACCAATTTCTTTTCGTGGATGGTGATGCTGCGGCTAGTGAGGCCGCCGTCGATGGTGATTTCAGAGTTGGGGTCGCCGCCGTCGAGGTGGACCAGAGCGCTCAGGAAACCAACCAGGTGTCCGCACAACATGTTGAGCGCGGCTTGTTGGTCGACCTCTGCCAGCGCACGGATAGCCTGGTCGAAGGCTGCAATCTTGTTGTCGACGTCGCTGTCTGTTGTTTGTATGGTGTCTGTCATGCTGCCTCCACTGGTTCGTAGGTCATGGCAAAGATTTCAGGCTTGCATGGGTAGAACTCGCCCTTGACCCCTTTGATAATCCAGTCGCCAATCTGTGCGCGCATCTCACCCTCAAGGGTTTGAATGTCAATCACTCGCTGATTCGCTGGCAGGCGCAGCCCTTTGATTGAGCCTTTGCACCATTGCTCTAGCTCTTCCAAGTTAAATACCGTAAGCTGTTGAGCTTCGATTACGACGGGTTTTTTTTTGAACTTCATGCGTCTTCTCCATTGAGGTTTGTATTGTTGTTGTCGCTTTTGTTACGACAAAATGTAGGATAACCGACAAAATGGTAACAAATTTCACACTTTAATTGTTTTTATCAATTACCAACGCTTGGGTCATCGAGCGGGTCTATCACCGCGGGCTTGGTAAACCCTGCCTTGACCACGCGAGCGCCAGGAAATTGAGCCTTGATGATTGATACTTGGCCGTCTTCGTCCCACGCTTGGAGAATCTTGGCCACCTCGGCCAGCGTGTAGGTCGCCACGCCATCCTTTTGCTCAGCGTTGCGCTGGTCAATGTCGTCACGCACGATGGCATAGACAGTGCCGTTGGGCGCTTCCACTTCCCAAACGTCTGGCCTGGACCATGGCTGTTGGCCAGCCTCGGTGGCCAGCTCATCGAGCTTGAGCCAGCCGCGGCGCATGATTTCAGCGCGCTCGCGTATGGCGTTGAGGTCGCTGGATGCCAGCGCTGTGTCTAGCTTGGTGGCAGCCGAGTGAAACTTGAGTGCCCATTCCTCGTTGACTAGGGTTTGCAGGCGGCCCACGCCCCACTTGCGCTCCATGGCGCTGGCCACCGCATCGAGCGGGCCAGTGATGGCGTCTGAGCTGGCTTGCATCTGCCTGCGCAGCTCTTCGTTTCGGTCCTGTCTTGCTGGCAGCTCTGTGCCTGCCTTCTTGGGGTTGGCCCCCTTCGGTGTCATTGCGCGTCCCATCTGTAACTCCATTTGTTTGATGGCCTCTCTGCCTGTTGGCAGGTACTCGCCAGTTGGTTTGCCGCCTTTGCCCCTGACGGGTTGGCGCGGCAGCTCCTTTGGCTGTTCGCCGTACAACCATGGCGAGTCTTCGCGTTGAACCTTGTCCATCCACTCAAACATCTCGGCCATCGACGGGCTTGTGAATGCTGTCGCCATGTTGTGTGTCAAAAAAGGCCGTCACCAGTTACCTGATGACGGCCAAGCCCAATGATTGGGCGGTCCCTCATGGCGAATCAGAACTCGTCCGCGGCTGCGGCAGCTGCGGGTGCAGGCGCTGCCTTGGGGGCTGGTGCTGGAGCGCTGGCTGGCTCATCGTGGCCATCGAACACACCAGGGCGGTCAATCCACTTCAAGATGGTGAACTGAGGCACGCGGGTGTTGCCCTTGCCAACCTTGATGGGCTTGCTGCCAGTGATTTGCACGACAGGAGACTTGCCTTGCGCAAACTCAGGTGCTTGCTCAGCGGTGTTGTACAGCTCTTGAATGAACATGGTGCTGCCGGTGGCGTTGCTGGAGTAGCTACGCACAGGCTCGTCACCAAACATGGCCTTGGAGTAGACGTCGACTTCAAAGCCAGCCTTGTACTCGCCCTGGGGCTTGCCGGTTGGGTTGTTGTCGGGCCATGGCTGCCAGTCACGGTTGCCAGTTTCAAGCAGCAACCAGCCGAGCTGGACGTTTTGAATGTCGAACACAGCAGGTTGGCTGAACTGGAACTCGACGGGCTTGCCATCGACACCAGACATTTGCCAAGAGTTTGCGGACGCTTGATAGCGGATATAGGGTTTGGCGTCGCCGCCACCAGGGATTGCGAGAGGCATTTGAGATTTCCTTTAAGCAGTTTTAAGCCGTGACCGACGGCAGGCGGTGCGGGTAGGAATGACCCGCGGCATTACGTTTACTTGGACTCGTAGTAGCCGACGCCCACGGGCACGTCTTTCAGAGCTGCGCGAACCAGGCCAGCGAACTCTTGAGACATTTCCTCGGCATGCAGCTCTTCGTTGATGACGCGCAAACTGATTGATGGCTTGTCGCCACTTGTCTGCACACCGACACGCAGCACGAACGTGCGCTTGGCCAACTCTTGGAATGGCACGCACGTGAAATAGATGTGCGTTGGCAGCGACTCAAACTCGTTGACCGTTACGGACTCGAAGGCGCTCTTGCTTGCGCTGTGCGACTTCTCAACAGTCTCTTGTTTGCGGTAGCTGTCGATGGTGATGCGACGCAAAGCGGAGATAGCCTTGGCGTTGGTCAGCTTCTCGGCGTCTTTGAAACACTCGATGCAGTCGGACCAGTCCTCGACGAACTCGACGGCCTTGACCTGGCTGATACAGCCGTTGCTTGTGTGGCCACGCATTGCGATGTACGCCGCAGTCATGCGCAACCCCAGCTTGGCGCGGTTGTCGCAGTGGCCAGGCGCAGCAGGCGTGCCCATGTTGAGGACAGCCCAGGCGCTCATGTCGCGGATTTCATCTGCGGACACAAACACAGCTGCACCAGATTCCTTGTTGGTCGTCACGTATGCAGCGAAGTCAGCTATGACGTTGGTCTTGAACAGGCCGCGCATGCGGCGGCGCAGGGGCATAAAGTCTTCAAGGTCGCCCACCTTAAAGTCTTCTGGCAGTGCCACCGCTCCGTTGGTTGCGATGCCTGAGCTGATAGCTGCCTTGGCCTGGTCGATGCCAACGCTGTTCTGAATTGCGTAGATGGCTTGTTGGTCAATCATGGCGTCCCCTTACTCAGCGTTGGCCAAGTTGCCCTGACGGTCCATGAAGGACAGCTGGTTTTCGGGAGCCAGCGACAGCTTGCCGTACTTGCCAACGTGCATGGGGGTGGTGCGCTTCTCTTCCTCGCCAGCCTTGCCGTCCATGGTTGGCTTGCTGTACTTGAGCGAGTGCTCGACGTGAACCTGGCTTGTGCCTGGAATCTTTTTGAACGAGAACTTGATTGAGACTTCGCCAACCTTGTCGTGGTCCACCGATGCGGCGGCCACTTGAGACAGGGCGATAGACAGCTTGCGGTCAAAGACGCCAGCGTCCAAGTCGGTGATGAACTCGGACACGTCGGTCGCGGCAGATGTGAATTGTTCTGACATGGATTACTCCTGGTTGGTTTCTGTTGTTGCCTCTTCGGCTTTGCTTTGCTCGACGACTGCGCCTTTGGCCATCAAGTTGGCGACGTCAATGGCAGTGGCTGCCTTCACGTCAAACAAGTTGTTGGCCACGTGGCGCAGTGCCTGTGCTGGGTTGGAGGCCATCACCAAACGGGTTGTGTTGTCGGTGGTGTTGCTCACTGAATAGATGCGTTGTGTCATGGGGATTTCCTTTGTTGTTGAGGGATTCAGTAGTCCATCGCTTGGCGAATGTCGCGAATGCGCATCTTCAAGAGAGGGTTCAAATCGAGCTTTGACTTTTCCAGTCGCTCAATCTCTTGGCGTAAATAGCCAATCTTTCGGTCGATGTTTTCTTCGACCGTCGGGTTCTCGTCGATGCGTTGAGCGCCGACCAAAGTGCGCGGACCTTCGGCCATCGCGTATGCCTTTTCCATGTCTTTCTCCTAGTTGGTGTGTGGCGTGGCCAGCGCCTCGATGCGGCCTTCAAGCTGCTTCAAGAACTCACGCAAGTCGCGGTCGTACTCTTCAAGCGGCATGTCTTTGGCATGCACCTCTTTCACAAAGAGCTGCAAGTGGGCTGGCAGTCGGTCGTCGAAGCTGCCGAAGAAAAGGGTGTCTGCTCCACTGACGTAGAGGTTGTGAAGCGCTTGGCCCATGTAGGTGTCGGGCACGACGTTGGCCTCGATGTAGCGCAGGTGTGTCGTGGTCTTGGGGCACTTCAACTCAACGACGGCACGGAAGTCATCAATGTCGCCATCAAGTGAAGAGCCAATGCGCAGGTTGTTGTGCGCCAAGAAACCTGTCTCACGCACCACCACGCCAAGACGACGAGCAATGGCGCTGCGAGCCACTGGCTCCAGCTCGATGCCGCGCTGCATGTCGCGAGTGACATACACGTCGTCAGCGCTGATACCTGTCAGCGCTTCGGCCAACAGCTGGTCTTGGTAGCTGGTCCAGCCAGCGGTGCGCTCGCCTTTCTTTGTCTTGTCCCACACATTGCTGGCCATCGAGCCAGTGACGCGAGACAAGCGCGACTCAAACCAGGCTTCGCTACGTTGCTCGGTTTGCACAATCACGAATGGGCGGGTGGGGTGCGCATAGATTTGCACCTCGGGGTTGAAAGTGTCGGTCGTCATTTCATACATCCTTGGAAAAAGAAACCAGCCAATGGGCCAGCAAGGCTGCGTCCGCACGTCCGTCGTCTTTCACGCGAGAGAACGACGCAGCGTAGGCAGGGAAGAGTTGGGCGGCACGTTGACGGTTTGCGTCTTTGCCACCGCTGACTTTCATGTCAGACGTCCACTTGCGTGGAGTGACCAACGTGATTGGGATGCGCAGGCCAGCGAGTACGCCACGGATAGCACCGTAGGTCTGGCCAAAGTTGAACATTGAGGTGACGCCCTGACCAGGCATAGCGCCGACTAGCTCCAGAGCGCAGTGGTCAATGTTGTGAGGACGCAGAAGCTCAGCCAGCATTGGCTCGCTGAGTCTGCGTTTGATGCTCTTGCCGGACTTGACCTCGACGGTCGGCATATCAAGTATGGTGAGCATGCCTTTCTCCACGTCAAACACGCAGATAGCACCAGACAATCCTGGGTCAATTCCGGCAACTTTCATGCAGCCTCCGCTACGCCTTGCACCAACATTACGCTGGCTGCTTGTTTGATTTGTGGTGTTGCACCGTGCTTGGCAAGTGACGACAGCATGTTGGTTGCTGACACGGAACTGTCATGCTCATCACCTCGTCCTGACAAAACATCTGTCGCCCAATTCAGGTCGCTTAGTTGCTCTTTGGCTAACGTACTCATTTCTTTCTCCGAACTTTCACAAAGTGGTTGAAGTCAAAAGGTGTTCGCATGGCGCGTGCCACTTGAACAGCCTCAAGAATGCGTGTAGTCGGCACGACTCCGCGCATCACCCACTTGTCTTGAGCACCTTTGGTCAGCTCCAGCTTGTGCCTAGCCCATGTAGAGCGCATGGACGCTGGCCCACCGAAGAAGGCGATGAACGCCTTGACGTCGACGATTGTTTTCTTGTTGTTCTGCATGAGACAAATTGTATGCTCGGCATACAAGTTGTCACAAGAAAACGTAAAAAAAGTTGCGGAAGGGGTCTTGAATGGTCTAAACTCCGCCACAAATAGCGTACAAGATGTACACTATTAACAGGAGAGTAACGCGATGCCTAAATACGCAACCCAACCCAAACCTGCCCCAAATAAATCGCAGGAACCAGACGCGCTGAGCAACAGGCACTTAGTAAAAGCTGAGTTTGCCAAGCGTCTTTACAACAAGATTGCTGAGCGTGGATGGACTCAATCAGAGTTCGCACGCAACTGCGAGCTGGCCCGCGATGCGATTAGCACTTACGTGCGTGGTCGCTCGATTCCAAGCCCACAAGCGTTGGAGAAGATGGCCAGCGTATTGAATGTTCGACCAGAGGACTTGCTGCCCAACTACTACGAGCAAGCACAGAACAAAGTCGAGCCTACGTTTGAGCTGCGTGATGTGCCCAACGAAGAGGGCTACATGTGGATTCGACTCAACATGCGCCTGCCAAAGAAGTTGGCCATGCAAATTTTCATGCTCGCTCAAGAGCACGAAGGCAAGTAACTCCCGTGGACTTACTGCTTGAAACTGAGGTGGCTGACATGCTGCACAGAAGCAGGGGATTCGTTCGCAAGCTGCGCCAGTCTGGTGAGCTGCAATGGATTCCTGGCGCTGGCCGTGCACCACTTCTGATTTCACGCGAGTCCGTACAGCAATATATTGAAAGGACATTGAGATGGCACGCAAAGCGCTCCCACCAAGACTCGTCGAAAACGCTGGCGTCTGGTACGTCGCGTTCACAGATGGAGGTCGCTCGCAAAGAACGAGCCTTCGGACAGCAGATTTACAAGTCGCGCAAGAGAGGTTTCAGGGCTGGCTGAAAGCACGCACTGAGGATGAGATTGCACATGACCCGCAGACATTCGCCGCCGCCTGCCGCATGTACCTGGAGCAACACGGCCCAACGGTGGCTTCGCCTGACACGCTCAAGCATGTTTTGATTTGTCTGATTGTCCGATTTGGCGACCGCACTCTGTCACAAATTACAAGGGCCGACGTTGAGCGCTTCACCAAAGAGCGCCTAGAAGGTACGTTTGAAGGCCGTCGCAAGGTGTCGGCTGGCACGGTGCGCAAAGAGCTTGGCATCATGCGTGCGGTGTTCAACTTCATGGTCAAGAAGGTGGAGCCGAAAGAGCTGCGCGTCACCGCCAAAGACCTGTCGTACATCCCGCTGCCGCCTAAGCCACCAGCTCGCAACCGTGTCCTTACCGAGGCAGAGCTGGCCATGATTCGCGCAGAGGCCACCCACATCAAGGGCGAGCGCATGAGCCGACTGAGCCGCTACCTGTGGTTGCTCATGGAGACTGGCGCGCGCTCAGACGCTTTGCGCTCATTGACCTGGCAGCAAGTCGACCTGGACCTTGGCATCATCAAGCTCAACCCATGGGGTCGCAACCAAACGACCAAGCGCAGGCCGACTATTCCAATCAGCGACGACCTGTTGCCAGTGCTCCAGCGCGCCAAAGAAGAGGCGATTAACGATTGGGTGCTGGACCACCGCGGCCAGATTCGCAAGTCGATGGAGCGGTTCTGCGAGCGCAAACACTTGGCCAACGTCACGGCTCACACATTCCGCCACACGCTGGCCACCAGGTTGGCTCAGGCTGGTGTGTCCATGCCCGAGATTGCAGCCATGCTGGGTGACTCAATCGTGACGGTGGAGAAGAACTACCTGCACATGTCGCCGCACTTCCTGCGTGGTGCGCTGGCCAAGCTCAAGGCGGCCTAACCCTTCTTGGGTCTAAACGGGGTGGAGAGTGCGCGCTTCACGCTCCACCCGTTGTTGATTCTGTATTGAATGGACTGATAGCTTGCGCCCAGCTCATCGGCCCACGCCTGCAACGATTGAGTCTTACCGTTGTGGGTCAAATTCCTGATTACACCTTTTGGCTTTGGCTTCTTGGCCACCGCCACCACGGTCAGATGTTTCACTTTCTTGGGCGCGTCTTTTCTTCTGGCCTTGTTTGCGTCGAGCACTGCACATCCACACGACGTCGACTTGCCAGAGCGTAGGTTCAAACCAATCACAACCTTCTCAGTGCCGCATGAACAACGGCATAGCCAGGTCGCGTGAGCGGTTCCGTAAGTGCCAGCTCGGGCGACGACTTGGAGTCGTCCAAACCATTGGCCAGTTAAATCAAGCGCATGTCTTCCCATGGCTTTTATTCTGGCATATAACTAATAAACGGGGTGAAAAATAACTAATAAACCTGTGCTGTTCGTTGCGCTAAATACAGCGCAAAAGCCCCAAATGAGCTGTATTGCACCAAACAAGCACAAGACAAAAGCGGGTGCATCCCGCTAAAGCCTTGTGTATGTTGTATGACGCGCTGTTAGAACCTCGCCTTCACACTACTTTCCAGTTTTGTGAGTGAATCTGCCGCAAAGCTAGTGTTCATGCGGGTTTCAAGCGACAGACAAATTGTCCGTTGCGCTGTTAGTTGTGCTGAATGGGTCGTTAACTCAGCGGTAGAGTGCCACCTTCACACGGTGGAAGCCAGTGGTTCGATCCCACTACGACCCACCATTCACACAACTCACGCGAAGGCTCGCGTGCCCTGGCTGTCGATGATTAGCTTCGACAGTTTAGGCGCATCATGCTCATAAGTCGGAATAGCCACGTGGGTCCAGCGATCAAACTCACGGATGACTTGCTGATACGGCAGGCCACTGGCGATGATTGCACGCACAACCTCATCTGGCGTCATGCCTGGCACACGAATGTCAGCGGCACAGCCACGGCGATGGTCGCTGGTGTCGCTTGAGCCAACTGCATCGTTGACCGACTTGCTACGGAATGCGCTGTTCACAATGATTGGCTTGTTGCCAAGCACCACCTTGACCTGCTCCAAGAAATTGGCCAGGCGCGGCAGGTTGGCCACCGCATTGATTTCCACATAGGGACCACCTTTGACGAGCTGGCAGCGCTCATGCTCTGTCGGTGTGTTGTCCAGGGTGCGATGGTCGGTGTGGGTCAACTCTTCAAGAGTGAAGTGTGGGGTGAGTTGTGTCATTACTTGCCTTTCAATTTTTCAAGTTCAGAGTTTTTGTCCTTGCTGCCTTGCGAAGAACCTCGGTGGAAATTCAGGACCGTGCCGCACATCGTCAGCAAAGAGCCAAGGGCCATGTAGACCAGCTCCTTGTTTTCGGGTGGCACACCTTTGACGAACGCAAACCACGACAGAAACAAGGTCGCGCACACGATCACGCAGTCGATGACGTAGGCGATGTTCTTTGCGAGCCACGATGCGCTTGACGAGCTTTGAATCTCGGCATTCATCTTTCGTGCGCTGTCGGTGTTGGCGTTGTGCAGCTCAAACTCTTTGAGGTCGATTTCCTTGAGCTTGAGCGCCAGCGATGGGTCAGCCTCCAGTGCCTTCGTCACCTCGGACACAGAGGCCGGTACGCCCAGCTGGTCAGCGATGGCCTTGACGGCCATGCCACCCATGGGGCCAGCCACCGCAGTGGCCAGCGCTGGGGCTGCGGTTTTCAAAATGTTAAGCAGGCTGTCCATCGTCTTCCACCTTTGGTTTGCTGCCACTGCCCTTGCGGCCAGAGATAGCTCCCATTGCGCCGACGCCCATGAAGGCGATGGCTTTCAGGATTTCCAGGAACACGGCGTCGATTGGAGCCAGCACCTCGTCCTGCTTTTCAAAACCGATCAGCCACAGCACGCCGAACGCGATGACCAGCACCATGACGGTGATGGACTTCACGACGAACGACCATGTGCTTATCTCGATCTGTTCTTCTGTTGGTTGTGGACGGTTAATCCACGCGATGATGAGTTCTTTGAACCATGTCATTCCTTGCCTTTCTCGGTGTTTTCCACCGCTTTCAATAAACGCTCTAACTTCTCTCTCTCTTCACGCAACACCAGCGCTGCCTTCGCAGACTCACGCTCCTGTCGCTTGAACTGGCCGTCCTTTATCCACAGCTGCAACACCAACCAGAAGGTCAACGCGCAGAGGCACATGACTAGGAATCCAAGAAATGCGGCAAGCCACAAACTTTCCCACTTAAACATTTGCAACCATCCCAATCAAAAGCCAGAACCAGACGATGACTAGGCTCGTAAAAAACGCCATGACGTTGCGGTCAATGCGGTCGCTTCTCACTTGAGCTGCCTTCGCTTCGCGCCACGCCTTCTCACGCTTTTGCTTGAGCTGGCGAGCTGCCTGTCCGATGGCAACCTTGTCCTGCATTTCCTTGAACTGCGACCAGATGGGGCCGATCTGCCATGGGGCATTCGTCGTCATCAATGTCATTAGCTTTGGGTAGGCTGCATCCAGCTCCACCTGCAACTGCGTCAGCTCAAGAACCTCCTTCTGGTCAATCACATCCTTGTCAAAGACTTCGGCGTATCGCTTTTCAGTGAACTCCTTTAGGTACGCGTACTTGTCAAACCACTCGCCAACATGGCCAATGAATTGCTGGACGATTTCGTCTTGTGTTGGGATGTGATCGACGTAGCCGTCGTCCTTTTTCTTTGATTTCTTTTTCGCCACAGGCTCTGGCGCGGCGGTGGCGGCGGCTGGCTCGGGCTGAGCGCTTCGATCAGGTTTAGCAGGCGCACCCAATAAACCCTTGAGCCATCCCCAAATGCCGGTGACTTCTGCGTAGATTTTTTTGGCGTCGGCCACGCCGCCTTCAACCGTTTTCTTAACGCGCTGAATCTCGACAGAGCCTTCGCGCAGGCAGTCGCAGCAATACTGGATGCCGCTATACGCAGCGCGCATGGCTTGCAGGGCGAGCATGATTTCCGGTCCCACATCAGAACGTCCCTTGCTCGCCAGCCTTCTCGCCGGTCTTCTTTTGCTTGCTCTCTTTTTCGCCAGCCAGCCAGTCCTGGAGCTGGGCCTTGAATGCGGGTGACGACATATACATGTACGACGCACCCAGGCCAGCGCCCACCACTGGACCGCCAGGCAGGTAGCCAGTGGCGTAGGCCAGGCCAGGCTGAGCAATCAGCTCATAGACGCCACGCACTGCACCGCGCTCAGCTGAGTTGGTCTTCTCGCTGTTGAGCACGAAGAGCTTGGCGATGCGCTCGATGGCTTGGAAGATGAATGAGCCAGTCGCACCGGCCAAGATGTTGGACAGGTCGCGCTGGTATTTCACACCCAGGAATGCGTTGTAGAGCGGGTCGGCCAAACCAGTGAAGCCAGCGCGGCTGAATGCCAACGACGCCAGCCACTTGATGGGGAAGCCACCTTCTTTTTTCTCTTCTTCGTCCCACTTCTCAGGGTTGAGCAAAGCCTCGCGAGCGACCGTCACCAACAGGTGGCCAAGGTACAGGCTGGCCAACGGAGCGATGACTTGTGTGGCGGCCACTTGAGCTGCGTATGCTTTGCCGCCGCGGTCGTACTCGCGGCCAACCTTTTTGAACGACTTGACTGCGACGTTGCGGAAGAACGCCATTGAGAACGACAGCAAGCCGTACACAAGGCGACCAACGCTGGTGTTGGATGCGTAGGGTCGGTCAATGGCTGTCGGGCTTTGGATGGCCTGGTTGACTAGGCGACCCACCATGACTGCATAGAGCTTGCCCATTTCAGTCAGGCTGCCGTCGACGTCGATCACCTCGTCGTGACGTGGCACGCGACCGGTGAACTCACGCGACCAATTCACAAAGTCCTGGAGCTGAGCGCCACGCAAGCCAGCGTCGATCAGCTCGTCCTTGGCAAAGCCCTTGTCGCGTGCGCTGGCTGTGTCGTCGTCCAACACTTGAGCCAGCTCCATCACATAGCTGCCAGCCAGCTGCATGGACGCACGGCGCTGAGCGTTGGTCAAACCAGTCAGGCCGACTCGACGGAAGAAGTTGGCAGACGCACGGGTCATTGAGGATGACTCAGCGACAGTGCCACCCAAGCGGTTGGCGATCATCTCGTCAGCCAGGTCACCCGACACAATGCCAAGCACACGTGCCATGGCGCGTCGCTCGCGAACGCTGCCGCTCTTGCCGATTTCTTGGATGGTCAGGGCCAAGCCCTTGAACGCGTCCAGTGGCTTGCCAGTCTGCAAAGCCACTGTCATGGGTTCAGCCAACGACGTCAGCACCACGCGACCCAGCAAAGCCATTTGGCCAAGCCCGTGCACAAATCCCAAAGTGCGGTTCAGCTCGTTTGGCAATTGCGAGCGGTCAGTGCCGGTCACTTGGCCAACGATCTTCTGCACCATCTCGCGGTCGTCCTTGCGCACACCGGCCTTCACCATGGTGTCCAACAAGCGATACAGCTTGGTGTTTGTTTCCTTGCTGTTGCGAGCGTCTTTGCCGAAGCGAGTGTTGTACTCAGACTTGCGCACCGACATTTGCACGTATGACGTGATGCGCTCGATTGGGTCTTGGATGTAATACTTGGACAGAATCTTGTCCGCTTCTGGTGGCAGCGCACGACCCTTGAGGAATGAACCGGCAGGTGAGTGCGAGCTGAAATCAGTGGGCGAGCCGTAGCTGATTCGCACCTGGTATTCGGCTGCGGCTTTTGCTGACCACTCATCGCGAACCAAGTCGTAGGCCGCCTCAAAGACGTCACCGTTCTCGTCCAAGAACTCATTGATTGCTGCCTGTGCTTTGTCAGCCTTGTCTGCTGCGTCTTCCTCGGCAGCATTGGCTTGGTCAAGTGTACGCAACAGCTTGGCCAACTCTTTCTTGGCGGTGCGGTATTCACCCAAGCGTGGGTCGCCAACCATCTCAGCTTCTTTGATGCGCTTGTCCAGCGCGTCGAGTGCGACTGAAATGTCGTCAGCTTCCATCGGGCGCTCGGTGTCGCGCTCAAAGACGATCTTGTAAACCTCAGTGGCGTCCTTCACGAACTCAGCGTCGTTGGCTGTCACCAGCGGCTCGTCGATCAGGCGTGGCAGGTAGCCCTGGTCCTTGACAAAACCAATGTCCAGGCCAGCGTTGCGGTTGTAGTAGTAGACGTCGGTCATCAACTCACGCAGCGCTGCGGCCAGTTTGTTCAAGTCGGAACCAGCGGTGGCCGCCGCCTCGTTGCCGGTAGCTGTCAGCATGTCTGTGAGCTTGGCCAAGTCCTCGTCGCTCAACAGGTCGGCGTTGTGGTTGCCAGAGATGTTGGATAGGCGTGTCAGCAAGCGACGTGTCTCGCGCTCGACTGCCTCGGCATACGTGCCACCAGTGCCAGTCTCTTTGCCAGCGCCAGGGTTGGTTGCCAAACGCTCTGTCACTTGACGAATGGCTTTGGCCGCCGCCAGGTTGCCTTGCTTTTGGTAGTACGACTCCATGGACAGCAAGACGCCACGGTTTGTCTCAATGGCTGCACGCACGTAGTCGCCCATGCGTTTCATCAAAGGGCGGTCATCGTTGGGGCGCAGCGCCAGCTTTTCGTGCTCGCGCTGGCGGACGACCCATGCGCGCTTCTCAGCATCCCACATGGCACGGATGCCTGTCGACTGAGCGGACCGTTGTTGGTCGGCAAAGTAGACACTTGGGTCAGAAAGACGCACGTTGGTTGGCAGCGTGGCAGACAACTCGCCGTCAGGGTTGAGCAACGCCTGCTCGCGCATGGCATCAAACAACAAGTCGTAGGCGCGGAAAATGTTGAACCGGTCAGAGTCCTTGGGGAAAGTCTTGGCCAGGCGAATCTCTGCATCGTTGAGGTATGCAGCGTCACCTTTGCCAATGAACTCGGTTGAGCCACCGGCTGCTTCCACCTTGTGTGCGACGTAGGCTTCAAACGAGCGGGCCAACATCTCTGTTGGTTTGCGCCAATAGTTGGGGTCGCTGCCAGTCGTCTTAGCAAACTCACCGGCATTCTTGTAGAACTGGCTGCGGTCGTTGCGACTCTTTGATGCGCCAGCGATGATGCGCTCCAGGTCGGCTTTGAGCTTGGTGGTGTCTTGGCCCTTTTGCTCAGCTGCCTCGATCTTTCGCTCCAGGTCCATGATCTTGGCCGACTGCTCAGCCTGGTCAAAGAACATGGTGTTCATCAACAGGCGGAATGAGTCACGCACGTTCTCTGGCATCTTGTCGCTGAACGACTCGCCGTCACGAACGTAGCCAGACAGCGTGTCGGTGATACCTTCCAACGACGTCAGCAAATGGTAGTCAAGCGCGTGGCCCCATTCATGGGCAAACGAGTTTG